>Ga0316583_10000484_pt1 | contig 11841 bp, 15 predicted proteins | sample J_170502JBrBrA_D_FD_204513 | JGI IMG/M metagenome (GOLD analysis project Ga0316583, IMG submission 204513) | Rhizosphere microbial communities from salt marsh grasses in Alabama, United States - J_170502JBrBrA | ecosystem: Host-associated > Plants > Roots > Rhizosphere | place: USA: Alabama... | reverse complement strand
AACCCGAAGAGCTTTGACGGCCGCGGCAACTACAGCCTCGGCATCCGCGAGCACATCGTGTTCCCGGAGATCGATTTCGACAAGGTCACCGATTCCTGGGGCCTCGATATCACTGTGTGCACGAGCGCGCCGACCGACGACGAGGCGCGGGCTTTGCTTGCAGCGTTCAACTTTCCGTTCCGGCAGTGAGGCGGGCTTAGGCCTCCTCATACGCGGGACCGCAAGGAGCGATTAGAATGGCGAAGAAGAGTTCTGTCGAGAAGAACAACCGGCGACGCAAGTTGGCGAAGAAATTCGCCGGCCGGCGCGCGCGGCTGAAAGAGATCGCGCGCGACAAGTCGCTGCCGATGGAGGAGCGGTTCGCCGCCACCCTCAAGCTTTCCGAGGTGCCGCGTAATTCCTCGACCACCCGCATCCGCAACCGGTGCGAGCTCACCGGCCGTCCGCGCGCGTACTACCGTAAGCTCAAGCTCAGCCGTATCGCCCTGCGCGAGCTCGGTTCCAAAGGCCTGATTCCGGGCCTGGTCAAGTCGAGCTGGTGAGGGAGGATCGATTATGTCTGTGAACGATCCGATCGGTGATATGATCACCCGCATTCGCAACGCGCAGATGCGAAACAAGCCCAAGGTTTCGATGCCGGGCTCCAAACAGCGCGAGCGCGTGGCCGAGGTGCTTAAAGCCGAAGGCTTCATCCGCGGCTACGCCAGCGTGGCGCATGCTAACGGCCGCAGCGAGCTCGAGATCGAGCTGAAGTATTTCGACGGCACGCCGGTGATCCGCGAGATCGCCCGCGTTTCCAAGCCCGGCCGGCGCGTCTATGCCTCGGTGAAGGCGCTGCCACGCATCAACAACGGCCTGGGTGTTGCCATCGTTTCCACGCCCAAGGGCGTCATGGCCGACCACGCCGCCCGCGACGCCAATGTCGGCGGCGAAATTCTCTGCACGGTGTTCTGATGTCTCGTATCGGTATTCGCGCGGTTAAGGTTCCCGCCGGCGTCACCGCCAGCGTGGAAGGCCAGACCGTCAAGGTGAAGGGCCCCAAAGGGGCCATGGAGCTGACGCTGATCGACGACGTGACCGTCAAGATGCAGGACGGTGCGATCAAGGTCGATCCGCGCAACCAGACCAAGCGTGCCCGCTCGATGTGGGGCACGGCGCGCACGGCGGTCGCCAATCTGGTGACCGGCGTGAGCCAGGGCTTCGAACGGAAGTTGGAGATCAACGGCGTCGGCTATCGCGCCGCGGTGCAGGGCAAGAACCTGAACCTGCAGCTCGGTTTCTCGCACGATGTCAGCTACCCGATCCCGCAGGGCGTCACCATCGCGACGCCCAAGCCGACCGAGGTGGTGATCACCGGCACGGACAAACAGCTAGTCGGCCAGGTCGCCGCCGAGATCCGCGGCTGGCGTCCGCCCGAGCCCTATAAGGGCAAGGGCGTGAAGTACGCCGACGAGTACATCTTCCGCAAGGAAGGCAAGAAGAAGTAGAGGACGAAAGAGCCATGTCGAAGCTGAGTGACAGAACGGCGCGGCGTAGGGCGTCGGTGCGGCGCAAGATCAAGCGCGCCGCCCGCGGACGCGCGCGCCTGACGGTGTTCCGCTCCTCCAAGCATATCTACGTCCAGTTGATCGACGACGATAAGGGCGTGACGGTCGCCGCCGCGTCGTCGCTGGAAAAGGCATTGCGCGAGGCAGGCACCAAGGGCGCCGACGTCGACGCCGCCAAGGCGGTCGGCAAGCTGATCGCCGAGCGCGCCAAGGAGAAGAACATCAAGGACGTGGTGTTCGACCGCGGCAGCTATCTCTATCACGGACGCATCAAGGCGCTGGCGGATGCCGCGCGCGAGGGTGGACTTAACTTCTAACGCGCATCGTCCCGAAAAGTGGGAACCGGTTTTCGGGTAAGATGATGCGCAAACGATATGAAACGAACTAGAGCTTTAACGGATAGACCATATGGCACATGAACCTCGACGAGATCGTGAGCGCGGCGGCCGCGACCGCGATGAGCGCGACAGCGAGTTCATCGACAAGCTGGTGCACATCAACCGCGTGGCCAAGGTGGTCAAGGGTGGCCGTCGTTTCGGCTTCGCCGCGCTGGTGGTGGTCGGCGACCAGAAGGGCCGGGTGGGCTTTGGCCACGGCAAGGCGCGCGAGGTGCCGGAGGCGATCCGAAAGGCGACTGAAGCCGCTAAGCGTGGGCTGACCCGCGTGCCGCTGCGCGAGGGCCGCACGCTGCATCACGATGTCGCTGGCCGTCATGGCGCCGGCAAGGTGTTCCTGCGCGCGGCGCCGGCCGGTACTGGCATCATCGCCGGCGGCCCGATGCGCGCGGTGTTCGAGACGCTCGGCATGCAGGACGTGGTGGCGAAGTCGCTCGGCTCGTCCAACCCGTACAACGTCGTGCGTGCCACCTTCGACGCGTTGAAGAACCAGGATTCGCCGCGCTCGGTCGCCGCGCGCCGCAACATTAAGGTCTCCACTCTGCAGTCGCGCCGCCGCGAAGGTGGCGAGGCCGAGCAGGCGGCCGACTAATAAAGGGCTCGATCCATGGCTAAGGCAAACAAGACCATCAAGGTCGAGCAGGTGGGCAGCCCGCTGCGGCGCGACGGCGCTCAGCGCGCCACGCTGATCGGGCTGGGCCTCAACAAGATCGGCCGAGTGCGCGAATTGCCGGACACGCCGGCGACCCGTGGCATGATCCGCAAAGTGCAGCACATGGTGCGCGTGGTCGGCGAAGCGAAGTAACGAGGACGTGCGATGAAACTCAATCAGATCGCCGACAAGCCGGGCGCGCGCAAGAAGCGCATGCGCATCGGTCGCGGAATCGGCTCCGGCATGGGCAAGACCGGCGGCCGTGGCGGTAAAGGCCAGACGGCGCGTTCGGGCGTGGCCATCAAGGGCTTCGAAGGCGGCCAGATGCCGCTGCATCGGCGTCTGCCCAAGCGCGGCTTCCGCAACAGCCCCTTCGCGCTCGTGATCAACGAGATCAATCTCGGCGACGTGCAGACGGCGATCGACGCCGGCAAGCTCGACGCCAAGGCGCCGGTCGACGTCGACGCGATGGTCAAGGCCGGCCTGCTGCGGCGCGCCAAGGACGGCGTGAAGCTGCTCGGCAGCGGCGAGTTCAAGGCTAAGGTGTCGTTCTCGGTCTACCGCGCCTCCAAGTCAGCGGTGGCGGCGGTCGAGAAGGCGGGTGGCTCGGTCACCATCCTGGCCCAGCCCAAGGAAGAGCCGGCCGAGCCGCGCGGCAAGAACAAGCGCGCGGCGCTGGCGGCGGCCAAGGGTGACGGTAAGAGCGAAGGCAAGGGTAAGGCCGGCAAAGAGGCGTAACCGTCCGGGGGTTGCGTCGAATCGGCCGATCGTGCCGGCTCGCGGGCGCTAAGGTGCCGCGCGGCCCCTGACTACCGAAGCCGGGCGCCGGCGCCTAGATGAGGACCGGCGGCGACGACAGGCTCCGATAAGGGGCGCGAGGGCAGGGCGGGCAGGAGCGACTGATGGTTTCCGCAGCGGAACAACTGGCGGCCAATCTCAACTTCTCGGCGCTCGCCAAGGCCGACGAACTCAAAAAACGCATCTGGTTTACGCTCGGCGCGCTGCTGGTCTACCGGCTCGGCACCTATATCCCGCTGCCCGGCATCGATCCTGCCGCCTGGGAACAGGTATTCAACACCCAGTCGAGCGGCATTCTCGGCATGTTCAACATGTTCTCCGGTGGTGGAATCCAGCGGATGGCGATCTTCGCCTTGAACATCATGCCGTACATCTCCGCCTCCATCATCATCCAGTTGATGACGACGGTGTCGCCCACGCTCGAGGCCCTCAAGAAAGAGGGAGAGCAGGGCCAGAAAACCATGAACCAGTACACGCGCTACCTCACGGTGGCGCTGGCCGCGTTCCAGTCCTACGGCATCGCCGTGGGCCTGCAGGGCACCGGCCACGTGGTCAGCCATCCCGGCTTCTTCTTCCTGATGTCGACCACCATCACGCTCACCGGCGGCACCATGTTCCTGATGTGGCTCGGCGAGCAGATCACCTCGCGCGGCATCGGCAACGGCATCTCGCTCATCATCCTCGCCGGCATCGTGGCGCGCCTGCCGTCGGCCATCGCCGGCACATTGGAGCTCGGCCGTCAGGGCGCGCTGTCCACCGGCCTGATCCTCGCCGTCATCGTGATGGTCGTGGTGGTGATCGCCTTCATCGTGTTCATGGAGCGCGCCCAGCGCCGCTTGCTGATCCAGTATCCCAAGCGCCAGGTCGGCAACCGCATGTTCGAGGGCCAGTCCTCGCACCTGCCGCTCAAGCTCAATACCTCGGGCGTGATCCCGCCGATCTTCGCCTCGTCGTTGCTGCTGCTGCCGACGACGGTCGCGAACTTCAATGCCGGCCACGGTCCCAGTTGGCTGACCACCATGACCTCGCTGCTTGGCCACGGGCAGCCGCTGTTCCTGACCCTTTACATCGGGCTGATCGTGTTCTTCGCCTTCTTCTACACGGCGATCGTGTTCAACCCGACCGAGACCGCCGACAACCTGAAGAAGCACGGCGGCTTCATTCCAGGCATCCGACCGGGCGAGCGCACGGCGGAATATATCGATTATGTTTTGTCGCGCGTCACCGTGGTGGGCGCTCTCTACCTCGCCATCGTGTGCTTGATCCCTGAACTCCTGATTTCCTATGCGGCGGTGCCGTTCTATTTCGGCGGCACCTCGCTCCTCATCGTGGTGAGTGTCACCATGGACACGGTCGCCCAGATCCAGGGCTATCTGCTGGCGCACCAATACGAAGGTCTGATCAAGCGCTCGAAATTGCGGGGACGGAATAGATGAGGGTGATCCTGCTCGGCCCGCCGGGGGCGGGGAAGGGCACGCAAGCGCAGAGACTGGTTTCCAAGTACGGCATCGTCCAGCTTTCGACCGGCGAGATGCTGCGCGCGGCAGTGGCCGCCGGCACGCCGGTCGGTCTGCGCGCCAAGGAGCGGATGGAGCGGGGCGAACTGGTGCCGGACGAGGTGGTGGTGGCGATCATCGCCGACCGCATCGACCAGCCGGACGCCGCTCGTGGCTTCGTGCTCGACGGCTTCCCGCGCACGGTGCCGCAGGCTGAGGCGCTCGACCGCCTATTGGCGGAGCGCGGCATCAAGCTCGACGCGGTCCTCGAACTGAGGGTGGACGAGGGCATTTTGCTCAATCGTATCGAGCAGCGCGCGGCCGATGCCGTCGCCCGGGGCGAGGCGGTGCGCGCCGACGACAATGCCGACGTGCTGCGGGGGCGGCTCGCCGCCTACCGGGCGCAGACCGCCCCGCTGGTCGACTACTATGCCGCCAAGGGCGCGCTGCGCGCCGTGGACGGCATGGCCCCGGTGGATGAGGTCGCGGCCTCCCTGGAGGCCGCCCTGACGCCGGCTGCGCCTGCTGTGACCCCTTCCGAGGTCCGGGCGGCCCGCGCGGCGCTCCAGTCCGCCGATCCGGTCGAACCGGCCATGAAGAAGGCGGCCAAGAAGCCGGCCGCTAAGAAGACCGCAAAAAAGGCTGCTGAAAATACCGTCAGGAAAGCCGCCAAAAAAGCGGTCAAAAAAGCCGCCAAGACTGCCAAAAACAAGACTGCTAAGAAGAAGGCCCGAAAGGCCCCGGCCAAAACCCGGGCCAAAAAAGCCTCGAAAAAGGCCGCGACGGCGCGCCGTGGCCTCGCCAAGGCCGGCAGGACGGGCGCCAAGAAGGGAGCTAGGGGGGCGAAGGGGACCAAGGCGGCGAAGAAGCGGGTTGCCGCTGCCAGCCGCCGGGGCGCCAAGTCCGGGAAAAGCAAATCCCGCACCAGTCGGAGGTTGACTAAGCGGCGATGAATCCCCTAATAAACATCGAATTCAGAAGTCTGACACGATGCCGGCCCCCAGAACGACGGGGACGGGTGTCGTGTTACGCTTTGTGTTATCCCCTTCTGGGAACACTCAGATTCGGCGCACTGGGCGCCGCCGGCCAATAAGCAGGAGAGCAATCCGTGGCTCGTATCGCGGGCGTCAATCTTCCGACAAACAAGCGCGTCGTCATCGCGCTGCAGTACATCCATGGCATCGGGCCGAAAATCGCCAGCGATATCATGGGCAAGGTTAACCTGCCGGCGGAGCGGCGCGTTGCGCAGCTCACCGACTCGGAGGTCTTGCAGATTCGCGAGATCATCGACCGTGACTATATGGTCGAGGGTGATCTTCGTCGCGAGACGTCCATGAACATCAAACGGCTGATGGATCTCGGCTGCTACCGGGGCCTGCGTCACCGCAAGGGCCTGCCGGTGCGCGGTCAGCGCACGCATACCAATGCGCGCACCCGTAAGGGGCCCGCCAAGGCCATCGCCGGCAAGAAGAAAGCTTAAGTGATAGCAGGGTATCGGCCGCGCGCTTAATCCGCGCTGGCCCCGAGAAGGAATAGAGGAATGGGCAAGGAAGCCACCCGCGTCCGCCGTCGCGAACGCAAGAACATCGCGTCGGGTGTCGCGCACGTGAACGCTTCGTTCAACAACACCATGGTCACCATCACCGACGCGCAGGGCAACGCCATCGCCTGGTCGTCGGCCGGCACCATGGGCTTCAAGGGTTCGCGCAAGTCGACGCCCTACGCCGCGCAGGTCGCCGCCGAGGATGCCGCCAAGAAGGCGCAGGAGCACGGCATGCGCACGCTTGAGGTCGAGGTCTCCGGTCCTGGTTCGGGCCGCGAGTCGGCGCTGCGCGCACTGCAGGCGGCCGGCTTTACCGTTACGTCGATCCGTGACGTGACGTCGATACCGCACAACGGTTGCCGTCCGCGTAAGCGTCGCCGCGTTTGATTGGAATTTATCGAGCGGAAGCGCGAAAAGCGCGCGCATCCGCTTCCGCCGAGCTGGTCCCCATGCGGCGGGTGGGGTCGCGAGGGCATTGAACCTTCGCCGCTCAAAAGGTGAAAACGTGATCCAGAAAAATTGGCAGGAATTGATCAGGCCGAACAAGCTCCAGGTCACCCCGGGCGGCGACGCGTCGCGCTTTGCGACCGTGGTCGCGGAGCCGCTGGAACGCGGCTTCGGCCTGACGCTCGGCAACGCGCTGCGCCGCATTCTGCTGTCGTCGTTGCAGGGTGCCGCGGTGCAGTCGGTCCACATCGACGGCGTGCTGCACGAGTTCTCCTCGATCGCCGGCGTGCGCGAAGACGTGACCGACATCGTGCTCAACATCAAAGACATCGCCATCAAGATGCAGGGCGAAGGCCCCAAGCGCATGGTGGTGAAGAAGCAGGGTCCCGGCGTCGTTACCGCCGGCGACATCCAGACCGTTGGCGACGTGGTCGTGCTCAACCCGGATCTCGTGTTGTGCACCCTCGACGAGGGCGCCGAGATCCGCATGGAGTTCACGGTCAACACCGGCAAGGGCTACGTGCCGGCCGAGCGCAACCGTCCCGAGGACGCGCCGATCGGTCTCATTCCGGTCGACAGCCTGTATTCGCCGGTGCGCAAGGTCTCCTACAAGGTCGAGAACACCCGCGAGGGCCAGATCCTCGACTACGACAAGCTGACCATGACCATTGAGACCAATGGCAGCCTGTCGCCGGATGACTCGCTAGCTTACGCCGCGCGCATCCTGCAGGACCAGCTTAACGTGTTCGTGAACTTCGAGGAGCCCCGCAAGGAAGCCGCCGCCGAGACCATTCCGGATCTCGCCTTCAACCCGGCCTTCCTCAAGAAGGTGGACGAGCTCGAGCTTTCGGTGCGTTCGGCCAACTGCCTGAAGAACGACAACATCGTCTACATCGGCGATCTCGTTCAGAAGACCGAGGCCGAGATGCTGCGTACGCCGAACTTCGGCCGCAAGTCGCTCAACGAGATCAAGGAAGTGCTGGCGCAGATGGGCCTGCATCTCGGCATGGAAGTGCCGGGCTGGCCGCCGGAGAACATCGAGGAGCTCGCCAAGCGCTTCGAGGACCATTACTGAGTTTGAGTTTCGACCGCGGTCAGCATCATCGGCCGCGGTTTTTCTGGGCGAACGCAGGATGCCCACCTGAGCAAAAACGTCCGACGAACCGTCGTGACACAGAGAGAAGAGAAGGATCAGTTCAATGCGTCACGGTAAGGTTCATCGTAAGCTCGGCAAGAAGCCCGCGCACCGCAAGGCGATGTTCGCCAACATGTGCGCCGCCTTGATCAAGCACGAGCAAATCATGACCACGCTGCCGAAGGCCAAGGAACTGCGCCCGGTGGTGGAGAAGCTGGTCACGCTGGCGAAAAAGGGCGATCTTGCCGCCCGCCGCCAGGCGATCGCCGAGATGCGCGACGTCACCCAGGTCAAGAAACTGTTCGACGTCCTCGGCCCCCGCTACAAGGAGCGCAAGGGCGGCTACACCCGCATCATGAAGGCGGGCTTCCGCTTCGGCGACAATGCGCCGCGCGCGGTGATCGAGTTCGTTGACCGCGACGTCGACGCCAAGGGTCAGGATTCGGGACCGGTGCAGGAGAAGCGGGCCGCGGCAGAGCCGCCGCCCCCGATGATGTAACGTCTGCATTTCGGCATACCAACCTACCAAAGGGCGGTGCTTGGGCGCCGCCCTTTTTGCGTGGCGCGCGATCAATCGCGGTTGCAACCATCAGCCGCCGGCTTGCGGAGGTTGTTGAGACAGTATCATTCCCGTGGCCGCGAGGATTGGCTTGCGATAGCATCGTGTCACGTCTGCACATGACCGAACGAAGCCAGGCAGGCGAAGGGGAACATGACGATGATTCGCAATGGACTATTGGGGCTGGCGCTCGCCGCAGCGCTGACCGCCGCCACGCACGCGCAAGCGGCCGGCAATTCAGCCCTGGTCGAGCGCGGCAGCTATCTGGTCAACACCATCATGACCTGCGGCAACTGCCACACGCCGCAGGGGCCGAAAGGCCCGATCATGTCCAAGGCTTTTTCCGGCGGGCTCAGCTGGGACGAGCCGCCATTCAAGGTGACCGCGGCCAACATCACCCAAGACAAGGAAACCGGCATCGGTAAGTGGTCCGACGCCGACATCGAGAACTTGCTGCGCAAAGGGATCAAGCTGGACGGCACGGCGATCGCCACCGTGATGCCGACCGGCTTTTACGGCATCATCACCGACCACGACATGAAGGCGATCATCGCCTACCTGCGTACGCTTAAGCCGATCAAGCACAAAGTGCCGGACCCGATCTACCGCATGAAGCAAGCGCGGCAGATCTACCCGGGGTCCGAGAAGCCGTACACCGAGGCGATGCTCAAGGATAAGGTCAAGAACGGCTTTTATCTCACCACCATCGGCCATTGCATGGAATGCCACACGCCGATGGTGAGGGGGCGTCATCCCTGGGACAAGATGGGCACCGGCGGCTTCAAATTCCCGGGGCCGTGGGGCGTGTCCGTCTCGCGCAATATCACCGAGAGCAAGGACAAAGGCATCGGCAACTGGACTGACGCCGAGATCAAGCGCGCCATCACCACGGGCGTTGCCAAGGATGGCAGTCATCTCAAGCCGCCGATGGGCTTCGCCATGTACGCGCAGATGAAGTCGTCCGATATCGACGACATCATCGCCTGGCTGCGCACGCTGCCGGCCAAAGAGTAGAGGCGCTATAGCGAACGGACGCGCCATCACCAGCCGTGCACGACCACCTTGCCGATGGTGGTGCCGGTTTCGATCTGCGCATGCGCCTTGCGCAAGTTGGCGGCGTTGATCGGCGACAGCTCCTGCGCCGCCGTTGTCACGATCTCGCCGGCGTCGACCATGTCGGCGACGGCATTGAGCAGTTTGTGCTGCTCGATCATGTCGGGCGTGTGGAATATGGCGCGCGTGAACATCGATTCCCAATGCACCGATGCCGCCTTGCGCTTGAGCGGCATGATATCGAAAGCGTTGGGGTCGTCGATCAGCACGAACTTGCCCTGCGGCGCGACGATATCGGCGATTTGCGGACCGCTTTGATCGGTGCCGGTCACGCCTGCGATCAGCGCCACGTTGGCGTGGCCGATCGCCTTGAGCTGCTCTGCGAGCGGCTTTGAATGATCGATGACGTGATGGGCGCCGAGCTTCTCGCACCAGGCCTTGGTCTCCGGCCGCGAGGCGGTGGCGATCACGGTCAGCGCGGTGCGCTTGCGCGCGATCTGGATCATGATCGAGCCGACCCCCCCGCCGCCGCCGATCACCAGCAGCGCACGGTCCTCGTTCTTCTTGCCCGGATCGACGCCGAGCCGGTCGAACAGCATCTCCCAGGCGGTGATGCTGGTGAGCGGCAGCGCCGCGGCCTGGGCGAAGCCGAGGCTTTTCGGCTTGCGGCCGACGATGCGTTCGTCGACCAGGTGAAATTCGGCGTTGGTGCCGGGCCGGGCGATGGAGCCGGCGTAGAACACCTCGTCGCCCGGCTTGAACAGACTCACCTCGGCGCCGACCGCCTCGACCACGCCGGCGGCGTCATAGCCGAGGATCTTGGCCGGCTCGCCGGCTTGGGGCGCGGCCCGCATGCGCACCTTGGTATCGACCGGATTGACCGACACCGCCTTGACCGCCACCCGCAGGTCGCGCGGGCCGGGCTCGGGCATCTCGGCGGTGATATCGCGCAGCGACTGCGGGTCGGTGATGGGGAGCGACTGGCTGTAGCCGACGGCTTTCATGGGGGCTCCGGGAAACGGTGTGCGGGCGTCCTCCTGTCGCCCAGCCGCGGCCGCGTGGCAAGGTGGGGGCCTCAGGCGAGCCGCTGAACCCGCGAGAACAGGCCGCCTTCATTTGGTCCCCTCGGCGGCCTATATCTAACCACGACTCTTCCCTCGTCGGCCGGGGGCCTCCGGCCGCCGGGTCCTGAATCCAACCGAACCCGGGATAATCGCCTCATGCCCTTGACGTCGCGCCTCACTGCCGCCTTCGCCGCCCTCACGCTTGCCGGCCTCGTGGCCCTGCCGGGCGCCGGGCCGGCGCGGGCCGAGGGGCCGACGCGCATCGTCCCGACCAATCAGCAGCAGCTCATCTTCTCCTACGCGCCTGTGGTGAAGCGGGTGGCGCCGGCGGTGGTCAACGTCTACGCCGCCAAGGTGGTGCGGAACCAGAATCCGCTCTTCAACGATCCCATCTTCCGCCACTTCTTCGGCATTCCCGGCGGCAGCGGCGCGCAGGTGCAGCGCTCGCTCGGCTCCGGCGTGATCGTCGATCCGCGCGGCCTCATCGTTACCAACGTGCACGTGATCCGTGGCGCCACCGACATCAAGGTGGCGCTCGCCGACAAGCAGGTGTTCGAGGCCAAGGTCGTGCTCGAGGACAAGCGCAGCGATCTCGCCGTGCTGCGCATCAAGGACGGGCGCAAGCAGTTTCCGTACCTGCAGTTCGCCGACTCCGATGCCCTGCAGGTCGGCGACGTGGTGCTGGCCATCGGCAATCCCTTCGGCGTCGGGCAGACCGTGACCCACGGCATCGTCTCGGCGGTGGCGCGCACCGACGTCGGTTCCAACAACTACCAGTTCTTCATCCAGACCGACGCCGCCATCAATCCCGGCAATTCCGGCGGCGCGCTGGTCGATCTCGAGGGCAAGCTGGTCGGCATCAACAACATGATCCTGTCGCGCTCGGGCGGCTCGCAGGGCATCGGCTTCGCCATTCCGTCCAACATGGTGAAGGTGGTGGTGGCGTCCGCCGAAGCGGGCAGCCACCAGGTGCGGCGGCCCTGGCTCGGCGCCAAGCTGCAGACGGTCACCCCCGACATCGCCGACAGCATGGGGCTGAAGCGGCCGACCGGCGCGTTGATCGCCAGCATCTACCGCGACGGCCCGGCGGCGAAAGCCGGCCTCAAGCCGGGCGACGTCATTACCGCCGTCGACGGCCAGGCAGTCGGCGAT
>Ga0316583_10000482_pt1 | contig 11854 bp, 11 predicted proteins | sample J_170502JBrBrA_D_FD_204513 | JGI IMG/M metagenome (GOLD analysis project Ga0316583, IMG submission 204513) | Rhizosphere microbial communities from salt marsh grasses in Alabama, United States - J_170502JBrBrA | ecosystem: Host-associated > Plants > Roots > Rhizosphere | place: USA: Alabama... | reverse complement strand
AGATGCAAGGCCGGTGGCAGGATTTGGCGATGGCGCGCTTGGAGACCGTGCCATGTCTTGCCACCACGAAGCCAAGTAAAATTAATCTCAAGATCACGCCTGATTTCGCGCCCTAGAGACATCAGCACGATGTATATTTTGCGCTTCTGATAAACTAGTACTTGTTGTGAGTAGAAGAAACTTCTCATTAACCGTGATTTTCTTTGCGGAATAACTTGTTAACTACGTTAAATACGGGAACGAATACATGAAAATTCTCTGATCATATTAACCCCGGTGCAAGACCTTGGCGGTAGCGTCTCCGCCATGGCCTGGTGAGCTGCGCACCCAAGAGGCAGTCGCCTGTGCCAGCTCAGACAGCCACGTGTGGATCATATGGAGCTACCAATGAAGAACCTCGTCGCACGTTTCATGAAGGACGACTCCGGGGCGACCGCCATCGAATATGGCCTGATCGCGGCCGGCATCTCGGTTGCCATCATCGCCGTCGTCAACGGCATCGGCACCACGCTGAACGCCAAGTTCAACCTCATCTCGACCCAGCTCAAGTAAGACTGGGTTGCCAAAGGGCTTCATGGGGCTCCGGCCAGCGGCCGGAGCTCTATTCTTTTGAAGACCCCGAAATTATCGACCGCGCTAACCGACCGGCAAGTTTCACGAAGCTAACCTGCCGGAGGTGCAGCGGAGGAACGATGCCGGTGATCGAGGAATTCAGGTTGTTGCTGTTTCCGACGCTGATGGCGTTCGCCGCCTCCAGCGACCTGTTCACGATGACCATATCGAACCGGCTGTCGCTGGCGCTCGCCGGCGGCTTCTTCCTGCTGGCGATGGTCAGCGGCATGGGACTTGCCGCTCTCGGCATGCATCTGGCCGCGGCCGCACTCGTGCTGGTGGTCGCCTTCATCTTCTTCGCGTGCGGCTGGATCGGCGGCGGTGACGCGAAGCTGATAGCCGCCACAGCGTTGTGGTTCGGCTTTGGTCATTTATTCGACTATCTGATCTGGGCGTCGCTGCTCGGTGGCGCGCTCACGCTGCTGCTGCTGCAGTTTCGGCGGCTCCCTTTGCCGCAGATGCTGGCGCGCCAAAAATGGATCGAGCGTCTGCACGACGCCGGCGCCGGCGTGCCCTACGGCATCGCGCTCGCGATCGCCGCTCTCATCGTCTATCCGACGACGCCCTGGATGACGGCAGCCGGATTCTAATAGCCGACTAGCCGGCCAATCTTTCCAAATTCGTTTACGAATCGTTAGCGCGTCAGACGCGCCGACGGGCGCCACACGCGCAACCTAATATTAACTCGATTTGGTCACCGCTGCTTAACCATGCTTTGACGTTTGGCTGGTCAAATGCGCTGCGTGCGGTCGCTTCGGCCGCCATATCGTAAATGCGGCCGAGTCGGCCGTCGGTAGAGAGTCGATCGTATGAAAGCCGCGCGTATCGTCGTGTTGACTGTCGCCATCGGAGCCGGTGGCGTTGCCGCCCTGCTGGCGGGCCGGTCGGCCAAGCAGCCGGCACCGAAACCCGCGCAGGTCGTCAAGGCAGACACCGTCGATGTCCTGGTAGCGAAGGTCGACATCAGCGCCGGACGGAAGATAACGCCGGCGGAAATTGCGTGGCAGGCTTGGCCAGCCAAGGCCAACACCGGCAACTTCATCCGTCGCAAGCAGCACCCCAACGCCATCGAAGGACTTTCCGGCTTGATCGTGCGCGCGCCCTTCGTCGCTGGCGAGCCGATCCGGCGGCAGAAGCTGGTGGAAGGCAAGGGCTCCGGCTACATGGCCGCGATCCTGCCATCGGGCATGCGCGCGGTGTCCATCGGCGTTTCGCCGGAAACCGGCGCCAGCGGCTTCATCCTGCCCAATGACCACGTCGACGTGGTGCTCACGAGCCGCGACCGCCAGGCCGAAAAGGCAACCGGCACGGAGACTTACATCAGCCGCACCATCCTGAGCGACGTTCGCGTGCTCGCTATCGGACAGCAGGTGAGCGACAAGGACGGGCAGAAGGTCGTCATCGGCAAGACCGCAACGCTCGAACTTACGCCCAAGCAAGTCGAATCCGTCGAGTTGGCGCGGCGGGTCGGTACGCTATCGCTGGCGCTACGAAGCATTGCCGACATCGGGAAAGTGACCCCAAAGGCCGAAAACGACGGTCCAAACGAAAAAGACGCCGTGAACGTCGTGCGCTTCGGCGTGACCACGATGTCGACACCACATTGATCGATCGAGGGGACAAAGGGGACATGCCGATACGCTCACCGATCCGCACCGCCTCACTGGCGGCCTTGATCTTCACAGCCGCGCTAGTGCCGCAGGCGCCGGTGGGCGCCGCCGACGTCCATGCCAACACGCCGGTGATCCGGGTGGCGGCGAGCGACGCGGTCTCGCGCTTCATTCCTCTCGGTGTCGGCAAGTCGGTCGCCATCGATCTGCCGCGCGACATTAAGGACGTGTTAGTCGCCGACCCGAAGATAGCCAACGCAGTGATCCGTTCCTCGCGCCGAGTCTACATGATTGGCGTCAAGGTCGGGCAGACCAACATCTACTTCTTCGACGCCAAGGGCCACCAGATCGCCGGGTTCGATATCGCCGTCACCCGCGATCTCAACGGCCTGCGCGCCACGCTGAGAAAGGTGCTGCCGGACGCCCACATCCAAGTCGAAGGCATGGGCGCGGACGGGATCGTGCTGTCCGGCACCGCGTCCAGCCCCCAGCAGGCACAACAAGCCTATGACATCGCCAGGCGGCTGGTCGGCGACAAGGGCGTCGTCAACGCCATCACGGTCGAAGGACGAGACGAGGTCATGATCAAGGTCACGGTCGCCGAAGTGCAGCGTGACGTGGTCAAGCAACTCGGCATCGACATCAGCGGCTCACTCAACTACGGCACTTCGGTTGTGAACTTCAACACCAACAATCCGTTCTCCGCTTCCGGTCAGGAATTGGCCAACACCTACGCAACCGGGGCCTTCAAGAACGTCGATGCCACGCTGCGCGCCATGGAACGCGCGGGCGTGATCCGCACCCTCGCCCAGCCCACGCTGACCGCCATCTCCGGCGAGTCTGCAACCTTCGTAGCCGGCGGCGAGTTCCCGATCCCGAAAGGTCTATCTTGCGACACCACCAAGTCGCCACCGGTTTGTCAGCCGCAAATCGACTTCAAGAAGTTCGGCGTCAGCCTGAAGTTCACGCCGGTCGTACTGACGGAAGGCCGTATCAGCCTCAAGGTGCTGACCGAAGTTTCCGACTTGTCGGACGAGAACGCCATGACCCTTTCGCTTCCTGGCTCGACCACCTCGCTCACAGTGCCCTCGATCCGCACCCGGCGCGCTGAAACCACGGTGGAGATTCCCTCCGGCGGCTCGCTGGCGATGGCCGGCATGATCCAGGACCAGACGAAGCAGACCATCAACGGCCTGCCCGGCCTGATGCAGATACCGATCCTGGGCGCGCTTTTCCGCAGCCGCGACTACATCAACCACAAGACCGAGCTGATGATCCTGGTGACGCCCTACGTCGTGCGCGCGGTGGCCGAGAACAAGCTGGCGCGTCCCGACGATGGCTTCGAGGATCCGAGCGATCCCTCAAGCGTGTTCCTCGGTCATCTCAACAAGATCTACGGTAGCGAACCGAAGTCGGCGCAGCACGCCGACCACACTTACCACGGCAAGTACGGCTTCATTCTGGATTGAGCGGAGACGATCGATGACAGCATCACAACGCACGATCGTCAGGCGCCATGGACGCCTCGCGTTGCGGTTCGCGACGCTCGGCGGCCTCGCCGTCCTGCTGGCGGGCTGCTTCCAGCATGCCGACGTAGCCGACAACTACCCTTATGACATCCGCCAGCGCCACCCGATCACCCTCCATCAAGGGCGGCACACGGTGGAGGTCTTCCTCGGCCGCTATCGCGGCGGGCTCAACCCCGGCCAGCGCGCCGATGTGCTGGCGTTCGCTCAAGGCTGGCGGCACGAGGGCACCGGTGGGATCGTCGTTGACGTGCCGTCGAACCGGAGGATGGCGCGCTCGGCGGCGGATTCGCTGCACCAGATCTACTCGATCTTCGCTGCCTCCGGCATTCCCCGCAACGCGGTTTACGTGCGCCGTTATCGGGTGGCGGGCACCGCGCTCGCCAGCATCAGGCTGAACTATTCCAAGCTAGTTGCCTCGGCAGGACCGTGCGGCCAATGGCCCAAGGACCTCGGCCCCGCCAGCGGCAAGCAGTACGTATCGAACCGCCCTTATTGGAACTTCGGCTGCGCCATGCAGCACAACATCGCCGCCATGGTGGCGAACCCCGCCGACCTGGTGCAGCCGCGCGGTGCGACGCCACCTTATGAAGAGCGCCGCAGCGATACGATAGGTAAGTACACCAAGGGTAGCGACCCCTCGGGTCAGTACCGCGATTACGATAAAGCCAAAATCAGCGATCTCGGAAAATGATTAAGCACGCTTCGCAAATCGCTACCGTCGCCGACGACGAGGTGCCCATGGCGCCAGCCCACGAGGCGGCATCTGAAGAGCACATCGCACCGGCACCGCGCGTATCGGTGCAGGCCTTCTGCACGACGGTGGAAACCGCCGCCGCGGTACAGGCCGCCGGTGAGGACCGCCGGCTCGTCAAGGCGCACGTGAAGATCCAAATGGGCGGCGCACCGGCCGCCATCGAGGCCTATCGTACCGCGCCCACGCCCAACGTCATCGTGATCGAGGCCGACCAGCGCGCCGACGAGATCCTGGACGCGCTCGACCAACTCGCTGAGGTCTGCGACTCCGGCACGCGTGTGATGGTGATCGGCCGCATCAACGACGTGACGCTCTACCGCGAGCTGACCCGGCGTGGGGTGAGCGATTACATGATCGCGCCGGTCGCTCCGCTCGACGTGGTGCGCGCGGTGTGCGGCTTGTTCGTCGCTCCCGACGCCAAGCCGGTCGGCCGCATCCTGGCCGTAATCGGCGCCAAGGGCGGCGTCGGCGCCTCCACGGTGGCGCACAACATCGCCTTCTCGATCGCTCGCGATCTCGCGCTCGACTCGGTGGTGACCGACCTCGACCTCGCCTTCGGCACCGCCGGCCTAGACTTCAATCAGGACCCGCCGCAGGGCGTCGCCGATGCGGTGTTCTCGCCCGATCGCGTCGACACCGCCTACGTAGACCGGCTGCTGTCGAAATGCACCGAGCATCTGAGCCTGCTGGCGGCGCCGGCAACGCTGGAGCGCGCCTACGACTTCAGCGCGGAGGCCTTCGATTCCACCATCGACGCGCTGCGCACCTCGATTCCCTGCGTGGTGCTCGACATTCCACACATCTGGTCGGGCTGGACCAGGCGGCTGCTGATGGCCGCCGACGACATCCTGGTGGTGGCGGCGCCCGACCTCGCCAACCTGCGCAACGCCAAGAACTTGGTCGATCTCCTGCGCACCGCGCGGCCGAACGACCACCACCCCTATTACTGCCTCAACCAGGTGGGCGTGCCGAAGCGGCCGGAGATTTCTGTGGCGGACTTCGCCAAGGCGCTGGAGGACCAGCCGCTCGCCGCAATCCCGTTCGAGCCGCAGATTTTCGGAACCGCCGCCAACAACGGCCAAATGATCGCTGAGGTTTCGGCAACCCACAAGACGGCGGACTTGTTCCGCCAACTCGCGCAGATCCTCACCGGCCGCGCCGAGGCCAAGCGCCAGCGCGGCGGCCTGCTCAGCCCGCTGCTCGCTAAGTTGAGAGGTTGATGAACCACATTCGAAGGTCCGGAGTCAGTCGTGTTCGGAAAGCGTCACGGAGTTAGCGAAGACCGCGCGCCGTCGCCGCCGCTGCAACCGGCGGCGCCGGCGCCCGCGGCAACGGAAGGCGCCGACGCGTCCGCGCCGGCGGCTGCGCCGGCGCGCGCAGCCGACAACGGCGCCAGCGAGAGCGGCCGCACGCCGTTTCCTTCCGAAGGGTTGGGCGCGCCCCTGGTGTCGGCGCCGAAGCCGAGCCGCACCCCAGCCGCGTCCGCTCCCGCCATCCCCACCGCGGTCGATTCGCGCCGCTCCGATACCTATTACGAGGTCAAGGGTGTCATCTTTGGCGCGCTGATCGAGGCCATCGACCTCGCCCAGCTCGCGCGCCTCGACTCCGATTCCGCACGCGAGGAAATCCGCGACATCGTCAACGAGATCATCGCGATCAAGAACATCGTGATGTCGATCTCGGAGCAGGAAGAGCTGCTCGACGATATCTGCAACGACGTGCTCGGCTTCGGGCCGCTCGAGCCACTGCTCGCGCGCGACGACATCGCCGACATCATGGTGAACGGCTCCGGCACGGTCTACATCGAAGTGCTGGGCAAGATTCAGCGCACCGGCATCCGCTTCCGGGACAACCAGCAGCTCCTCAATATCTGCCAGCGCATCGTCAGCCAAGTCGGCCGACGCGTCGACGAAAGCTCGCCGATCTGCGACGCGCGTCTGGCCGACGGCTCCCGCGTGAACGTCATCGCTCCGCCGCTTGCGATCGACGGACCAGCGCTCACCATCCGCAAGTTCAAGAAAGACAAGCTGACGCTCGATCAGCTCGTCAAGTTCGGCACCATCACGCCACAGGGTGCCGAAATTCTGCAGATTATCGGCCGCGCCCGCGTCAACACGCTGGTCTCCGGCGGCACCGGCTCGGGCAAGACCACGCTGCTCAACTGTCTCACTCAATTCATCGAGATGGACGAGCGCATCATCACCTGCGAGGACGCCGCCGAACTGCAGCTCCAGCAGCCGCACGTGGTGCGACTGGAGACGCGGCCGCCGAACCTGGAAGGCGAAGGTCAGGTCACCATGCGCGACCTGGTGCGCAACTGTCTGCGTATGCGCCCCGAGCGCATCATCGTCGGCGAGGTGCGCGGACCGGAGGCCTTCGACCTCTTGCAGGCCATGAACACCGGTCATGACGGCTCAATGGGCACGCTGCACGCCAACAACCCGCGCGAGGCGCTCTCGCGACTGGAATCGATGATCACCATGGGCGGCTTTTCGCTGCCCTCACGCACCATCCGCGAGATGGTCGTGGCGTCGGTCGACGTGGTGGTTCAGGCCGCGCGCCTGCGTGACGGCACCCGCAAGATTACGCACATCACCGAGGTGATGGGCATGGAAGGCGACGTCATCGTGACGCAGGACCTGTTCGTCTACGAGATGACCGGCGAAGACGCGCAGGGCAACATCATCGGCACCCACCGCTCGACCGGCATTGGCCGGCCACGCTTCTGGGATCGCGCGCGCTACTACGGCGAGGAGCAGCGCCTGGCGGCCGCGCTCGACGCCTCGGAGGCTGCTTCCGAATCCATGCGGATGTAACGCCATGCCAATGCAGCAGATCGCCCTGTTCTTCTTCGTGGCGCTCGCGATCGGCGGCGTGGCGTGGGTTTTCCTCTATCCGATACTCTCGGGCGAGCGAAAGACCGAGCAGCGCATGGCGAATGTCGCCAAGGCAGCACCGGTGGAGCGCGTTACCCGTAGCCCGCAGCGCTCCCGCCGCGACCAGGTGGAAAGCACGCTCAAGGATTTCGAGGAGCGGCACAGGAAGGGCAAGAGCCGGCCGCCGCTTTCGGTGCGGCTGACGCAGGCTGGCCTGAGCTGGTCGAAGCGGCAATTCATTCTAATTTCAGCGGCGGTGGGCATCGTTCTGTTCTTGGTGGGCGTTGCGATGGGCGCCGGCCTGCTGGGCGGCGTCGGGCTTGCCTTTGCTGGCGCCTTCGGCCTGCCGTTCTGGATGCTGACGTTTCTGAAGAAGCGGCGCGAAGTTAAGTTCCTGGAGAATTTCCCTGACGCGGTGGACATCATCGTGCGCGGCGTTAAGGCCGGCCTGCCGCTGCTCGACTGCGTCAAGATGGTCGCGATGGAGGCGCCCGAGCCGCTGAAGAGCGAATTCCGCTCGATCGTCGAGACCCAGGCCATCGGCATGCCGCTGGGCGAAGCCTGCCTCAAACTCTACGAGGACATGCCGGTGCCGGAGGCCAACTTCTTCGGCATCGTGATCTCCATCCAGCAGAGGGCGGGCGGCAACCTCGCCGAAGCACTCGGCAACCTGTCGCGCGTGCTGCGCGACCGCAAGAAGATGAAGGCCAAGATCCGCGCGATGTCGCAAGAGGCGAAAGCCTCCGCCGGCATCATCGGCTCGCTACCGATCGCGGTCATGACGCTGGTTTATATCACCAGCCCGAAATACATGTCGCTTCTGTTCACGACGCCGATAGGTCATCTCATGCTGGCGGGCTCCGCGTGCTGGATGTTCCTGGGTGTGATGGTGATGAAGAAGATGATCAACTTCGACTTCTAGAACACGACGGTCATGCTCGAAACGCTGGAAAGTGCGATCAACCCTCAAACCCTGACGATGGTGCTGGCCGCCATCGCCGCGGCCGCGACCGTGCTGACGTTGGCCATGCCCTTCGTCTTCGCCGACCCGCTCGACAAGCGCATGAAAGCGGTGGCGATCGAGCGGGAGAAGATCCGCCAGCGCGAACGCGAGCGCATGGCCAAGGAGCAGCAGAGGGTCAGCCTGCGCCAGTCGCCCAAGCAATACGTTCAGGACGTCGTCGACCGCTTCAACCTGAACAAATGGCTCGGCCAAGAAGAAGCACGGCTGAAGCTGGTGCAAGCCGGCTACCGGGGGCAAGCGCCCTACGTCACCTTCCTGTTCGTGCGCATGGTGACGCCGGTAGTCGCGTCTCTGTTCGCGGCCTTCTACGTTTTCGTCGTGCTGCACATGAAGCAGCCGCTCACCATGAAGCTCGGCATCTGCATCGGCGCGGCCTATCTCGGCATGCATCTGCCGTTGATAATGCTCAAGAGCAAGATTCAGAAGCGCCAACAATCAATCCAACGCGCCTTCCCCGACACCCTCGACCTGCTGCTGATCTGCGTGGAATCCGGCATGTCGATCGAAGCCGCGTTCAAGAAGGTGAGCGAGGAGATCGGTTCGCAATCGGTGGCGCTGGCCGAAGAACTGACACTGACCATGGCGGAATTGTCCTATCTGCCGGACCGCCGCCAAGCCTATGAGAACCTGGCCAAGCGCACCGACCTGGAAGGCGTGAAATCGGTGTGCATGGCCTTGCAACAGGCCGAACGCTACGGCACGCCGCTCGCCACCATGCTGCGCACCATGGCGCAGGAAAACCGCGACATGCGCATGTCGGAGGCGGAAAAGCGCGCGGCCGCGCTGCCGCCCAAACTGACGGTGCCGATGATCCTGTTCTTCCTGCCGGTGCTGTTCGTGGTGATCCTGGGCCCCGCCGCCATCAAGGTCATGGGCGTGATGCACTAGTCCAGCGCGGGCTCATTCCGCGCGGCGCATAGCTGCCAGACCGACGATCAGGAGTCCCCGTTGGACGAGACGTAAGGCGGCTGGCCGCGATGGCGGCGTCCGCGCTTCGACCATTGCTTCTGACGCGCCAGCATCTGGCGCAGGTAGGCGACGTTCGCCTCGGCTTGGTCGGCGGGCAGATCGGCGCGCGCGATCCGTTCGGCTTCGGCAAAACGGCCCTCGAGCCCGACGATGAGCGCCAGGTTCTGGCGCACCTTGGGCCGCGCATTGGGCTGGGCCACCGCCTTGCGTAGCGTCTTCTCGGCCTGTCTGAGGTGCTTCTGCAGCGCATAGGATAGGCCAAGATTGGACAGGACCGACGGCTCGTTGGGCACGATCTTGAGTGCCGAGGCGTAGTAGCGCTGGGCTTCCTTATGGCGGCCCATCTGGTCGAGCACGGCGCCCTGGGCGTTGAGGATGCGCCAGTTCGGGTTGTCGGGGGTGTGAGCGCGGCTGAGCGCGTCGAGCGCTTCCTTATAGTCACCCGCCCCGGCCAGCGCCCGGCCATAAGCACCAAGCAGCGGCCGGTTAGTGGGATTGCGCATTGCGGCCTGGCGCAGCACCGCCACCGCCTGCGCGCGCTGTTCGGTCGCGCTGAGCGCGTCGGCGTAGGCCATGGCGGCCTTGGCGTCGCCCGGATTGGCGTGGTAGCGGGCGCCCCAGACATTGGCGTATTGGCGCCATTGCGCGTCGGTATGCGGCGCCTGAGAGGCGCCGGCGGCGCCGATCGAGCCGGTGATGTCGTCGCCGGTGGTCTCGCAGCCGGCGACCGACAAAGCGAGAGTGACGGCCAGCGCGGCCGAAGCGAGAAGGCGGGTGGCAGAAAGACGTTCAGGACGCATGGGACCCCGACGGCTGGTGTTCCAAAGGCTCATCCATGCAAATAAAACGTTAACCTTAACGGGCAGTTAACTTGTAAAATGACGGCCGCTCCGGCCTTCGTCTGGACCTGAACGAAACCGGCAAAGTTGGCTGAGGAATCGATCATGATGGATTTGGGGCTTACCCCCGATGAACTGAATCTGCAGGCCCGCGCCCGCGACTTCGCCGACCGCGTGGTGCGCCCGCGCGCGGCCGATATCGACCGGGAGGGTGAATACCCCTGGGACATCGTGAAGGCGCTGGCTGAGGCCCGATTCTGCGGCATGACCGTCCCGCAGGCCCTCGGCGGCCAGGGCCGCTCTTTTCTCGACGCGGTGCTGGTGGTCGAGGAGATGGCCAAGGCCTGCACGGTGACCGCGCGCATCGTGGTCGAGACCAACATGGGCGCGATCTCCACCGTCATGGCCTATGGCAACCCGATGCAGAAAGAGCTGGCGGCGAAGCTGGTGCTCGCCGGCGACAAGCCCGCCATCTGCATCACCGAGCCGGACGCCGGCTCCGACGCCACCGCCATGACCACGCGCGCCGACAAGCGCGGCGACACGTACATCATCAACGGCAAGAAGCACTGGATCACCGGTGCTGGCGTCTCACGGCTGCACCTGATCTTCGCCCGCGTCTTCGACGAAAAGGGCGAGAACCTGGGCATCGGCGGCTTTCTTGCCGTGCGCGATCCCGACAAGGGCACGCCGAAGGGCCTCGCCGTCACCAAGCGCGAACAGACCATGGGCCTGCGCGGCATGCCGGAAGGCGAACTCGTTTTCACGGACCTGGAAGTGCCGGAAGAGATGGTCGTGCTGCCGCCCTCCGGCTTCAGGCGCGGCTTCGCCGATCTGATGAACGCCTATAACAGTCAGCGCGTCGGCGCCGGCACGGTGGCGATGGGGATCGCCGCCGGCGCGCTCGAACACGCGCTCAAATGGGCGAAAGAACGCGAGCAGTTCGGCCGTCCGATCGCCGAGTTCCAGGGCCTGCAATGGATGCTGGCCGACATGCAGACGCAGCTCACCGCCTCGCGGCTAATGCTCTATCAGGCGGCGCGCTCGCGCGGGCCCCAGGCAAGCGCCTTCCCCGACCCGATGCTGGCGGCGCAGGCCAAGATCGTCGCCGCCGAAAGCGCCATCAAAATCGTCAACGACGCGCTGCAGATCTTTGGCGCGCGTGGCTATTCACGCGAGCTTCCTCTAGAGAGGATGGCGCGCGACGTGCGCATGTTCACCATCGGCGGCGGCACCGCCCAGGTGCTGCGCACGCTGGTCGCGAGCAAGATGCTGGGCTGGAAGCTGCCGCAGACCCGCGACGGTTACCGCCCGAAAGACCCCCTCCCCCACGCCGCGGAATGACCATGCACCCTGTTTTCGTCACGTCCGGGGCGGCCAAGGCCGTCCCCATCCTGTTCGTCACCAAGGCGAACCTCGACGAAGTTCTGGCCACGCTCGACCAGCGCGCGCGCGCCTTCGCCGGCGCGGCCGGCTTCGAGGCCAAGCCCGGCAAGCTCCTGCTGGTGCCGGACACCGATGGCCAACTCGCCTGCGTGCTGTTCGGCCTGGAGGCGGCCGACGATCCGGCGCGCGACCTGTTCCGGCCCGGCGCGCTCACCGGTGCGCTGCCCGCGTGCATCTACCGATTCGCCAACGCTC
>Ga0316583_10000481_pt1 | contig 11855 bp, 9 predicted proteins | sample J_170502JBrBrA_D_FD_204513 | JGI IMG/M metagenome (GOLD analysis project Ga0316583, IMG submission 204513) | Rhizosphere microbial communities from salt marsh grasses in Alabama, United States - J_170502JBrBrA | ecosystem: Host-associated > Plants > Roots > Rhizosphere | place: USA: Alabama... | reverse complement strand
TTCCCACCACCGACCTTTATTTTGAGGCCAATTTGAGCGCAAATTTCCTAGTGAAGCTGTGCTATACGTTGCTTGAGAAGATGGGTTTTTCACAATCCGACTTGCAGTTTGAAACGGCCAAGTAATGCCTGCGAATCACGCTGACTGCTTCGTTCAAAAGATCTCTATTAAGGGTACTGTGCACAAACGCACAGAAATATACGCTAAGCGGCTGATTTGGATTTGACAAATCTAACTATCATCCCAAATATCGTCCCAAATATTGCGCCAATTACTGCGCCAAAAGGTGCGAAGAATAGTGCACCAAGAAAAGGCTCATATCCCGACCATCCGCTAAGTATCCCCACTACAAATACCACAATTAACCATGTAAAAGACAAAGAAATCGCGCCAAGGGCAGCCGCTATCAATGCATAGGGAAGGATGTTCTTTGCATATGCAAACAAAAAAACAATCACGCCAATTCCGACGCATATCAAAAGAAGGATGGTGTCTGTGGTGTTCATGATTAACCCCCTTTTCTACTACAGATACATGGTAGCTTGTGGGATAGGGTTGCAAAGATGTTCGACTTTGTGCGTGACAAAGAAAAACCAGCGTTATATCGCCTCACCCTGACCGAAATTAACCCGCCTCAATCTTGTTCATAATGACCGAAGTTGTGTATAAAAGTTGGTTGTCTTGAGCCACACGAGGCTTAGCGTATATTTCTGCACCGATATGCAAGGCACCCTTCTAAGGTTCATGACGCCTCCTTACTTATTAAACGCCTTCCTCATCTGGAAGTGTGATCAACAAAAATCTCAATAGAAGCTGTTTCGAAACATTCTTTGTACCACCTACTCGATTAGTTGAATGCTGTTAAAAACTCTCAACCAAACTTCCTGGCATTCTTGTGGATCATGGAACCAGCTAATCATCTTGACTACCTTTTCACCATCTGTGACCACCCCCATGAAGCCATAGATGGGCTGGTTATCACGCGATTCATCAGTTGCCACAAAATAGGCAGCGGCGTAATCAGTCTCACCAACGCGTTTGTGACTCAGCTCACTGGTCATCATGGCATCCTGGATAGCCATTGTCCCGGCCCAATCCCATAAAGCAGTAACCTGGCCGTCGGCTGTATAACCTTCACCGGGCATCTCATCACCAACTATGTACGTTGAGGGTGGATAAATGTATAACGAACCGAATTTGTGCTCGAGTTCAGCTGGCAAACCAGCTTCTGTAGGCGAGAATACAACGGCACTATCGTTCTCAATCCCTGACCACGCAGATGGATAGCCAAATTGATATCCCTGCTCATCATCAACAAATAATGCATAGTCCTCTGGCAACTCCTCAACTGGTGAAAGCTCCGGCCCTGCAGTAAGTGGTGATATGTTCACTGAATCGCGGATTTGCTCAAAGATCTTTTCATATTCCGGCCATTTTTCTTCCCCAATCATCGACAACAAATAGGCAGTACGGCTACCATCTTGAGACTGGTAAATCGTCATTTGTTCCATGAAGTCTTCATATCCATGATAAGTAGTTGTTGCTGCTTCTTGCCCATGAATGGTTAGGGCTTGCGGTTCGCTGACCAGCTCAATCTCATAACCTAAGGTAGGTAGGTAATCGTTAGAAATAATATCAATTGGCAGCCAGCCTCGATTATCCAGTTGGCTAATCTGCAGCAAGGCATCTTCGTCACTTGTTTCCTCAAAAGACCCGGCATCTTTGCTGCTGATTAACAGTAGTCCTGGCGTAGGTGAGTATAAAATGTGCCAGTCTTCAGGAATATCCAACGAGCCCCATCCGGGAAGCGCATGCGTTCTGAATCCTTCGGTTTCACTATCGGCCGGTTGCGTCACAGGCGCTGCTGGTTCGACCAAGACCTCCCCGCTCAAGTTCGCCGTTTGATCTGTTTGTTGCGGGGCCCAGGTTACGGTTTCACTGGCCTCACACCCGCTAAAACCGCCTATCACCTCTAGCATCAGTTCTTGAGAAATAGGCACAAGACCCTCTTCTTCATACGGGCCAAACTTGATTTCGCCGACCACCTTACCTTCTTGGTCAGACGTTTCTCCCGTTAGACCAGCTAATGTCATATCGGCGGTAAGGGTTTCTTCGCCCTTTTTCACGAAACCCGACAGTCTAACGATTCGTTGTTCTCTCGGGAAAAAACCGGTAGCTACGAAAGCATAGGCCGGCCACACGGGATCCTCAATAGGCGTTATTGACTCCAGATGGCAACGCGGTTCTGGATCAACCAGACTGTCGGCATAAACTTGGGCCAGTTGCACGACATCGAGGGGAGCAGACTGGCCTTCTGGATAACGGATGTAAACCGTGGCGGCTACATCACCGATGAGGAATTGCGCCGAATCAATTCGCTCCTCTTCAGAAAGCAGGGCTGAGAAGCCTCCGCTTGCATCCCCGATCCCGGGCACATCAATCAGCGTCGCCGAAGGGAATTGACTTGCCAACGACTGGCCATCTATTTGATCGGCGATGAAGGCTTGCCGGTATTGTTCATCATCCAAAATGAACGTATATCCAAAGATGAAGGTCGTCTCCTCGTCATCCATGAAGACAAAACTGTTCTCAATGGGGACAGTGAACAATTCTCCATTAGAATCGACCAGTTCGCGGGCGGTCGCCCCCTTTCCAATGCCAAAGCTTTCAGGGTAAATCGCCTGGAAATTGTCTGGCAGTTCTAAATCCTGCCAATGGATGATGGCTAAGGCATCCACCTCAGGCGATTCTTTCGGGGCATCCGTTGGCTCAGTCACTTCATCTGACTGATCGAGAGGTAGAGGTGTCGTGGTTGAAGTGGGCAGTGGAGGCTTCGTTGCAGGGGTAGTGGGCATCTTTGTGCTATCGTCGGTGTAATCCAGCATTGAAAATGCAGGAGTTTCTAGCCCTTCGGGTGTCGATGTCGGTGTTTCAAGAGGCATAGAATTTGAAGTCGGTGTGGACGTGCCCGTTGACTTTGTTGGCGACGACTGCATGACAGTAGCTGTCGGGGGCTTTTGCGTTTGTTCAAGTGTGGGTGTGACGCTGGAGTCGACCGCCTCTGATAACTCTGGCGCCGGCTCCTGCTGACAAGCAAACAATGCACCTAATAAAGTGACCAATAGAATAAAACGAAAAAGAATGGCTCCGCAGTTCATGAATTCCCCCTTGTATCTACCAAATCTCCCATCGGGAAATGGAAGATAGCTTCCCAAACACAAAACAAGTAATCGGGGATCTACTATGGTAATGTTCAGACCAACTCAAGGTCAGTATAACATAACTGTAGCACATCATTTCTGCAGCAGCTGGGCAATATTGTGCGACTTTATGCGACTGACAGGAAAAAGGTCTGAGTGGCTACGCAAATTGCTTGGCACTTTAGGTCATTTAACGCTGAAGATTTGCGGCCAATTTGCGCTGAATATTACACTATATCCAACCAATAAGTAGGTGTCCGAAAAACGCCCGTTTCTGGGACACCATTGCAGCGTTTGAAAAATCGTTCAAAAGATAGCCAAAATCTATCCCGAATCCCAATCCCAAAATCAACGTATCAATTACTCTTGATTTAACGGGTTTTGAAACAGTACAACAGCATCATGCTGATTGGATACGCTCGTGTTTCGACCGATGACCAGGATTTTGCGCTGCAAGAAGATGCACTGAAGAACGCCGGCTGCCAAAAAATTTTCTATGACAAAATGAGTGGGGCAGGGGCAGAGCGGCCGGGGCTTCGGGAGGCATTAGACTACCTGCGAGACAAGGAAGACACCCTGGTCGTTTGGCGACTTGATCGGCTGGGACGTTCGCTAAAAAACCTAATTGAAATGATGAATTTACTAGAGGAGCGCAGTATTGGCTTCCAAAGCCTTCAGGAATCCATTGACACTACAACAAGTGGCGGAAAGCTGATCTTCCATATATTTGGTGCTTTGGCAGAATTTGAACGGAATTTGATCCGCGAGCGTACAATGGCCGGGCTTGCAGCCGCTAGGGCCAGGGGGAAGAAAGGAGGAAGGCGAAAAGCTCTTGACGAGGAAAAAGCCCAGCGTCTATACAAACTCTATGACGAAACAAACGTTGATGGCAGCAGGAAATACGCCATCAACGAGATTTGTGAGATGATGGGCATATCAAGATCAAGTCTCTACAGATACTTGGGTCAAAGAGGAAATTTTGTGTCCAGTAAACTCGGATGAGGGCAAATCAACTCATTCGTGAATTTACACAATGTTTCGAACCCTCTCCTGCTTGTTTATTAAGACGACAGAAGTCTCAACCTGACGTTCGGGGATAGACCAATACTTTCGCAGCAAGCGATCCTTATCTTCCAAAGAGACCAATTGAAATCCATGTTTCTCATAGAAGCGGATCGCCCAGGTAGCATTCGCCCAGGTGCCTACCAATATGGGGCGAGTGGTTTGCCGGCTCAGAGCGGCGAGCAACTTTCCGCCTATTCCCTGGCCCTGGTTTTCAGAGTGAACATAGGCGTGTCGAATGAGGGTTACATCCTGGACCGGCTGAATACCCATGACGCCAACCAGTTCACCATTTTCTTCGTATCCCCAGAATGTGACGCCTGCTTTTATTTCTTCCTGAAGTTCGTCCTTACTCATGTAAGGCTCTTTCCAGCGGTCTGAGGGGATGATGCCTTTGTACGCTTCGGCGGCGTCATTGACAATCGCACAGATCGCCTCGAACTCGTTATCACGACATAAGCGGATCATGATCGCCTTCCTTAAGAGTCATGTCTGTGTCGCGCATCTTAATGCTCTGATGCAAAAAAGTGCTGGCTAACCTCCATTACTACTTCATGGTATGCGAAAAAACCCAATATGGGAAGTCCGTTGAATCGGTATCATTTCTGGTCAGCAGTAATGTTGTGAGGCATCTAGAGTATTTCCTTCTTCGGGAAATAACCGTCGGTCTCAACTATCGACCGGGTGGGAACAAATCACTTGTGACAAGCGACATTATCAAAAGTAATTTTGACACAAAGTTGGGTCAAAATCACTGGTCAATTTGGCCTTGTTCCGGAATACGTGTAAAAACCTGCCGTAGATCGTTTGGAAGAGCAGGGGCATTTAAACCAAGAGTTAAGGTTACGCCGAGGATATTGTTATAAATTCAAGCGATTATTGAGTCTGCTAAAACCGTAACTTTCTGCGCGTTCGCTCCTGTTGGTACTTTTTCTGCCCCTATTTCGCCCGCAGATCTTGTATAATATAGACAGTAGCCCAACGGAGGATTTGTTACCACCAGGCGGGCGTAATTGGACTAACGGGGGGCGCCTCTCCACTGCCTTCGGCATGAGGGAGCGCCAGGGAAGGTCAGGACTATGCATAACAGGAATACATTTACCAAGGCGCTGGCTATCGGCGGCACGGTGCTGGTCTGGATCCCGCTGCTGGCGCCACTTTTTTTCGGGGTGCTTTCGTGGATCTTGGACGGCATCTTCCGCGTTGATTACCTCATGCCGGCCGAGCTTTTTGCCCTGGTCCTGGGGGGTGGGGTCCTGCTGCTGTGGGCAGCGCGGCGCGCCGGGATTTTGTTTGGCTTTTTCGCCTGGGGTCTGGGCATCGCCGTCCTGGCGCTGTTCAGCAGCCAGTTAACGGCCGAGGTCACGGGATTGGCCTCGGGGGAGACGGCGATCGGCGGCTGGCAGTGGGCGCTGGTTATGGGACTGCTGGTCGTTTACATTGTCGCCGTGGCCGTGATCGCTATTGGCGGATTGCAGCTGCTGCGCCATCTCTTCCAGGCCCCGCTGCCGCACGCGCAATAGGGATGAGATTTCTGTGGAAAGACGGCCGTGTTGAGCGGTAAAGCAAACTCAACTCTTGCCGGTTTTACTTTACCTTGATTAATCTAACGCGTATTTCTTACCGAATACGCCATTGCCCGCTTGTTGATTCTGAGGTTAGAACAAACTGGAGGTTTATTCTTACTTCCATAATTGCCTGTTAAAGACAGAATCCGTGTGTTAAATGGACCATTATTCAGTACAAACCGGTTTGGCTAAAACCCATATTTGGTTTAGAGAAATCTATTCGGATTCAAATTGAAGGATAAAAAGCGTGTCCGATGTGACGCCGTTGCCAGGTGATTCCCGCTTCGTTTATAATGTGACAAGAGGTGGCTGAATGCGCATTTAAATACCACGCCAGGTTGTCGTTGAACAGTCGTTCTCAGGTATAACTATCCATGCGCTTCAAGAACGCTTCAGTGACGGGGATTTGTGACGGAAAGAATTATAGTACCGCATTTGGAGATTCAACTTCTGGGAGATTTCCGCCTCACCTATAACGGCCGTATCCTGACTGAAATCAACACCAATCGTCTGCAAATCCTGCTTGCCTACCTGCTCCTGCAGCGTAACGCACCCCAGCCACGGCGCCATATCGCCTTCTTGTTCTGGCCTGACACTACGGAAAAGCAAGCTCTTAGCAACCTGCGCACCAGCTATTCTCGCCTGCGGCAAAAACTGCCGGATGCGACACTCTTTTTGCGAAGTGATAGGCAAACGATTCAATGGCTACCGGACGCCCCCTTCACACTTGATGTGGCTGAATTTGAAGCGGCCGTTTCCACTGCCAAAACTGTTGCCAACTGGCAGTCGGCCGTCGACCTTTATCACGCTCCGATCCTACCTGGCTGGTACGATGAGTGGTTGGAACCGGAGCGCGAGCGCTTGAGGCAGCTCTTTCTGAGGGCGGGCGAAACACTACTTAAGCTGCAGGAAAACCAGCGCAACTATCCGGCGGCGATAGAAACAGCCCAGCAATTACTGCGTCACGATCCTCTGCATGAACCTACATACCGCCGTCTCATGCGCCTTCAGGCGCTAAGCGGCGGGAAAGCGGATGCCTTGCGCACCTATCACACCTGTGCCACGTTCCTGGAGCAAGAGTTGGGTGTGACGCCTGACAGGACGACCCGCGACCTGTACAAACAACTTCTTCATTCCGGTTTAGACCCGGAGCCGATTTCAACATTTGAACCTGATGCCATTACTACGCCTCTGGTCGGCCGTGATGAAGAATGGAGCAAACTCAAGCGCGCCTGGCAGACGGTCGTACGCGGCCGCACCGGTATGGTACTCATCAGTGGCGAAGCCGGCACCGGCAAATCGCGCCTCGCTGCGGAGCTACTGCAATGGGCCCAGCGGCAAGGAATCGCAGCGGTTGCGACTCGTTCCTACGAAGCCGAAGGCGAATTGGCCTATGCCCCAGTGCTTACCTGGTTGCGGTCCCCATTGCTGCAGGCCGCCTGGAAGAAACTGGATGACATTACCCTAACCGAATTGGCCCGCCTGCTGCCGGAACTGCTCGTTGAACGACTAGATCTCCCCCCTCCCGTACCATTGACCCAATCCTGGCAAAGGCAGCGCCTCTTTCAAGCCCTGGCCCAGGCTGTATTTTCCCTGGATCGCCCGCTGTTGCTGCATATCGACGATCTGCAATGGTGCGACCAGGAAACCCTTGAGTGGCTGCACTACCTGCTGCGCTTCGACCCGCAGGCTCCCCTGCTGCTTGTCGGCGCTTATCGTCCTGAAGAAGTCGACGCGGGCCATCCCCTGATGGCGCTGCAGCTTGCGTTGCGGCGGACCCGCCAGCTAAAACAGTTGGAATTACTATCGTTGGAAGAGACAGATACAGCTGTTCTCGCCTCACAGCTCGCCGGCCGAACATTGGCTTTTGTTGAAGCAACCCGCCTCTACCAGGAAACAGAAGGTAATCCACTGTTTATCATAGAGATGATGCGCGCGCATGCGCGCGGCGCTGGGCTGCGGGATGGTCATGAATTACCGTCAACTATTCAGGCAACGATACAGGCACGATTTGTACATATAACGCCTCAGGCACGGGATTTGTTATCCAAGGCAGCCGTCATCGGCCGAGCCTTTGATTATGATCTACTAGCCCAGATTAGTGGTATGAGCGAAGATATTCTTGTTACCCGGCTCGACGAGTTGTGGCGCAGGCGCATCATTCGCGAACATGGCGGCACGGGATACGATTTCAGCCATGACAAGTTCCGTGAAGTGGCTTATGCCGAATTGAGTGAGGCGCGGCGGCGTTTGCTGCACCGCCGTGTCGCCCAAACTTTAGAGGCACAGCATATCTCGCACATTGAAGTTTTTTGCGGTCAAATTGCTACACACTACGAAATGGCCGATATGCCCGGCGAAGCGATTCCTCATTACCAGGGCGCGGCCGACACGGCCCGCAAATTATACGCCAACGCCGAGTCGATATCATACACCCGGCGGGCATTACGCCTGCTGCTCGCGATGCCTCCCGATACGCCTGCCCCGTGGCGGTTTGAAACGGAGGTCCAGCTTTACGAAACCCTGGGTGATCTGCTGCACTTTTCAGCACAATATAAAGAAGCACAAGAGGCTTATGAATCGGCATTCAGCGCCGTTCGTTCAGCAAACGGACAAGATCCTATCCAACAGTGCCGCTTGCTGCGCAAGACAGGCAACGCTTGTGAGCCCCTGCATCAGTATGAAGCGGCATTACAATATTTTAGCCGGGCAGAAGCTGCATTAGGGCAAAAGCCGCCAGCATCCCTTGAACCTGTCGATGAAAGCTCACCAAAGGTGGAGGAAATTGCCTGGTGGCGTGAGTGGATCGAACTGCAGAAGGCCCGTAAATATATCTATTACTGGCTCAATCGTTGGCCGGAGATTGCCACCATTCTTGATGAGTGCCAGCCAATTTTAACCCAGTATGGTACAACGGAGCAGCAGGCTGTCTTTTTTGATCCCGGCATGTTTTACCGCCGCGATCGCTTTACCATCTCCGACGAGGTTCTGGGCAAAATCCGGGAATGGTATAAGTCCAACCTGGAACTGAATGATCCCACGCGTATGGGGCCAGCGCACTTTTCGATGGGATTTTCCTTGCTATGGCATGGCGATTTGGCTGAGGCGGAAAAGGAAATGCAAGCAGCGCTAGAAATGACGGTTCAGACTGGCGATGTAAATTTGCGCGCGCGTTGCTTTACTTACCTGACTATCCTCTACCGTAGACAGGAACTTCTGCAGGAAGTGCGGACGTTTGCCGCCCAAAGTGAGGCTGTAGCTAAAGAAGCAATGATGCCTGAATACGCAGCGACGGCCAGGGCAAATCTATCCTGGCTGGCCTGGCGCGAAGGTGACTATCAAGAGGCCCGTGTGAACGGCCGTGCTGCCCTGGAAATATGGGGCGTCTTGCCAGAGGGTCATGCCAGTTGTGCCTTTCAATGGACGGCGCTCTTCCCGCTGCTAGCCGTGGCATTTGAAGAGCGAAATTTCGACGAAGCGATAGTATGTGCCGAGGCAATATTAAATGACACGCAACAGAAACTACCGGCTGCATTAACGGTCGTTTTGCAAAATGCCGCCACCGCCCACCATGAGATGCAGTTCACCGAATCCGCAGATCTCCTGGCACAGGCCATTACGCTGGCACAACAAATGCGATATCTTTGAGATATGGTGAAGCGTTTTTGAAGCGCACCCTCCTCTATGCTGTGATCAACTTCGATAACCCATGAGTTGCATAAGGAGCATTACCATGTCAACAAAAGAAAACAAACTGTTTATCCGTAACTATTTCGACACTTTTAACCAGGGCGGCGGTGCGGCCGTTGCCAACATTGTCGCTGACGATCATCTAAAAGAACATATAGCTTTCTTCGAGAGCGTCTTCCCCGGCTACCAGCTTTCGGCTAAAAAGATGATCGCCGAAGGAGACAACGTGGTCGTCGATGCCACCTTTACAGGTACGCATAAGGGTGAGCTAATGGGCATTCCCCCTACTGGTAAAGAAGTGGAAGTCCCATTCATAATCATTTACCAGGTATCCGGCGGCAAGATCGTGGATCACAAGATGGTGGCCGACCAGGCAGGAATGATGCAGCAAATCACCGGCTCTTGAAAAGCCATCACATATGCACCTGAGGGAACAAGGGGATTGGCGATCAGTGAGGGACGATCGTCGGCCCCACATAAGCTGGTCAGCGGATCGGTATTTTAGCGGTCAGCAATTAACCGATTGGCAATTCGATTTGGGAGATGCTATGCAGGCCCGATGAGGAGACTGCCATAGAGGTTTGTCGATCTAGCGGTCCATAAAAATAACCGGAGGTATTTAGCAATGCAAAAAATGACCATGATAACTATTCATGAGGAAGTGGCAGGCATGAATGAGCAGTTTATGGCTGCCTTTAATCGCGGTGACGCCGCCGCCATGGCTAGCCTCTATACGGAGGATGGCCAGATTCTACCCCCCAATAGCGACTTCGTAACCGGCAAGCCAGCCATCCGGGCTTTCTGGCAGGCGTTGATGGACATGGGTATCGCGGAAGTAGAGCTTGAAATTATCGAAGTGGAAGGTTGTGGAGATGCAGCTTTTGAAGTGTCGCGCTTTTCGTTGAAGGGAGCAGATGGGCAGGCGCTCGATCAGGGAAAGTACATCGTGATCTGGAAACATCAGGATGGTAACTGGAAACTGCACCGAGATATTTTCAACAGCAGTTTGCCCACGTCTTGAGGAGATGAGATGCCGACTTTCGAATGGGTTGGCATCTCTCGCGGAGGATACAAATGGACAGCAATAATCAATTAGGCGTTGGTTTAATCGGATGTGGCTATCAGGGTCAGTGGTTGGCACGGGCAGCGGCGGCGCTCGATGAATTTCACCTTACCGCCTGCACTGATCCCGATGAGGAAGCTGCTCAGCAGATCGTAGCCATTGCTGGTCAGATTGAGGTGGAGGACTCCGCCTCTGCGGTGATTTCCCACCAAGATGTGGACGTAGTATTTATCGCGACGCCACATAATTTTTTGCAGCCCTATGCTCTGCAAGCGATCACGACCGGCAAGCACGTGCTGGTGGAAAAACCCATCGCCTTGAATGCCAGCGAGGCCACTGAGCTAGAAACGGTCGTAGGCCAAAACGACGTCACTTATATGTCCGGCTACTCCTTCCGCTATTTCCCCCCCGTGGCCGAAGCAAAACGCCTCATTACCGACGGCGTCATTGGCGAGATTCAGACGATCAGCGCTGGGACGTCCATACCCGGTTTACCACCAGGTTGGCTGGCGGATCCTGCTTCAGGCGGAGGGATGCTCGGTTTCTTTGGCAGCCACATGGTCGATCGCGTGCTGTGGTTTTTGGATGACAATCCAATAGAAGTATCGGCCACCATCGCCTACCATCCCGAATACGGTGTAGACGAAACCTCTTTATTCCAGGTGCGATTTGAGGGAGGGGCCGCCGCCCAGTTTAATATTTGTGGCGCATCGGCAGGCTGGTTTGATTTTGCCCATATCTGTGGCAGAGATGGCCATCTCTATCTATCTCTGCCTACATTTCCGAACTATGCACTCACCGTATGCAGTAGCGTTTGGGAGGAATTTGCTACACCAAAAACAACGGCGATGATCCTGGAAAGACCGGTAGCCATTCAACAAAAAATGGAAGCCGAACTGAGCGATTTTGCTCAGGCTGTATTGAAGAACCGAGAGCCGCCGATCACCGTAGCCGACGGCCGTAAGTGCCTACAGGTTTTAGATGCCGTTTTCGCTTCCGCGCAAACGGGTGCCCCTGTGCTTCTAGCTTAGAACAAACTCGCTTGTAATTCACCCAGACGCTGGCCAACTTGGTCGTGGCCATGTACCCTCTTATTAAGGCGTGGACAAGTAAAGAAAAACGGTGGTTTTTTCTTACTCGTCCAAGCTATATGGAATCGATTCTATTGCACATTCCTGTGCGAAAATGCAAAGCAGGGCTACGGGTAGCATGCAGCCGGTTTTCAGTGAACGGCCGTTGATGGTGATTATGTTGGTGGGTTGCGAACGGCCG
>Ga0316583_10000480_pt1 | contig 11873 bp, 8 predicted proteins | sample J_170502JBrBrA_D_FD_204513 | JGI IMG/M metagenome (GOLD analysis project Ga0316583, IMG submission 204513) | Rhizosphere microbial communities from salt marsh grasses in Alabama, United States - J_170502JBrBrA | ecosystem: Host-associated > Plants > Roots > Rhizosphere | place: USA: Alabama... | reverse complement strand
AATGTCGACGACCACGCGCCGATCCGGAGCCAGGCAGGCAACCAGCTTCCGATACGGCATCTTGGCCGGGCACTTGACGTTGGCCATCGACTGCGTGTTGGCGACGCCGATGGCGGTGAACGAAGCGGCCTTGAGGCCTTTGCTTTCGAGGTAGGCCTTGACCGCCTGGGCGCGGCGTTCGGACAGCATCTGGTTGCTCTTCGGGTTGCCGATCCGGTCAGTATGGCCGACGACGGTGATGGCGCTGATCGAGCCGCAACTGCCGGCCTTGGCCACCACTCCATCGAGTTGCCTCTTGGCGGCGGCCGTCAGCGTGTACTTGCCGAAGCCGAAAGTGGCGTCGCTCGACAGGCTTTGGGCAAAATCGCATTTCTTCGGCGGCGGTGGCGGCGCCACCGGTTCAGGAGCCGGCATGGGCGCCGGCGCGGCGGCCACCGGCGGCTCCGGCTTCTTCACCAAATCCGGATCGCACTCGGCGATCGCCTTGGCCGGCGTCCACTCGTTGGTCCGCCAGCAGAGTCCGTGACCACTACGGACGACATCGCCGCGGGAATCGAACAGATAGCCGTCGTTGTCCGGCACCTGCGCCACGGCCGCGCTAGCGTAAGCGCCGAGCATGGCAGCATAAAACATGCTAAGGGTGATGGTCTTGATGTTCATGTTCAGGCAGTCCTCCAAAGAAAAGAATACGCATTCGCCCCCGGACCCGATCGCCTCGGCCGGCGCTAGGATGCCAGCATCTTGAGGCGCCGCTGCAACCGCCCCCGACTGGACACATTACGACCAGGCAATGGAACTGTCCATCCATTTGCCATCGACGCGGCTCAAATCACTTTAGCACAATTTCTTTGACCCCTTTGTTTCACCCGATCGCGACAATGCGCCGTCAGCAAGCCGTTTGACGAAATCATGGCAAAAGCGTGAGACTGCGTATTTTGACCACCAATGTTTCACTCGGCGAGACGACCGGCCGCGAGCCTGGCATCCTCGCCGGCACACGGATATTGCGACGCAACAACTCCCGCGTCACAATGGCGGCATCGACAAGCCGGGGAACAGACCATGGGCGGAACCGAATCATTGGAAGTCATCGAGAATCGCGTCTATGCGGAAATTGCCGTCGGCGACAGCGCCATTCTCGTGCGCACCTTGCGTCCCGACGACATCCAGATGTTCGCCATCATGTCGGGTGACTTCAACCCGACCCATGTCGACCCCGAATACGCGCGTTCGTCGCAATTCCGCGAAGTCGTCGCCCATGGCATGTGGGGCGGCGTCATGATCTCCAACGTGCTGGGCACGCAGTTCCCCGGCCCCGGCACCGTCTATGTCGACCAGTCGCTGCATTTCGAGCGCCAGGTGCGTATCGGCGATACCGTGACCATCAAGGTCACCTGTCGGCAGAAGTTCGACCACAACCACCATATCGTTTTCGATTGCGAAGGCACCAACCAGGAAGGCCAAGTCGTGATCCGAGGCAGTGCCGAAGTGGTGGCGCCAACCGAGAAGGTGCGCCGCCCCAAGATGTCCCTGCCCGATTTGCGGCTGTCCGAAACGCGCAAGTCGCGCTACGAGCATCTGCTCGAGATCACCCGGGGCATGGAGCCGGTCGCCATGGCGGTTGCCCATCCCTGCGACGTCGAGTCGCTCAAGGGCGTCATCCTCGCCCGCGATCGCGGCTTCATCGAGCCGACGCTGGTCGGCCCGGAAGAGAAGATCAGGAACCTGGCCGAGAAACTGACGCTCGACCTCGCCGGCTGCAAGATACTCAATGTACCGCACAGCCACGCCGCCGCCGAATCGGCCGTCGCGCTGGCACGCGAAGGTCATGTCGAGGCGCTGATGAAGGGCTCGCTGCATACCGACGAACTGATGGCCGAAGTCGTCGACAAGGCCACCGGCTTGCGTACCGAGCGGCGCATCAGCCATGTCTTTCTGATGGACGTACCGACTTATCCGCGTCCGCTGATGATCACCGACGCTGCCGTCAACGTCCAGCCCGACCTGGAAGACAAGGCCGACATCGTGCGCAACGCCATCGACCTCGCGCGCATCCTGCACATCGCCGAGCCGAAGGTGGCCATCCTGGCCGCCGTCGAAACCGTCAACCCGAAGATGCAGGCAACGCTCGATGCCGCCTCGCTGTGCAAGATGGCCGACCGCGGACAGATCAGGCACGGCGTCCTCGACGGCCCGCTCGCTTTCGACAATGCCGTTTCGGTGGTCGCCGCGCGCACCAAGGGCATCAAGTCGCCGGTGGCCGGGCAGGCCGACATCCTGCTGGTGCCTGACATTGAATCGGGCAACATGCTGGCCAAGCAGCTCGAATACCTGGCCGAGGCGCTCTCGGCCGGCATCGTGCTCGGCGCCAAGGTACCGATCGTGCTCACCAGCCGCGCCGACTCGGCGGAGTCGCGCACCGCCTCGACCGCCATCGCCCTGGTCATGGCTCACGCCAAGCGCAAGAAGGTGTAACGCTCATGACTTCGATGAACTACCTCGCGTCATGAAATATGACGACGTCGTTGCGCCTCAAGCGGGCAAGTGGACCCGCCCCTCCCATCCTCCCATCGCGGGGAGGCTACTGCTTCGCTCGCTACGCTCGACTATCACTAGGCACAATGATCAACGTCTTTCACGCTAAACGCTTATGGCCGATGCCATCCTGACGCTCAACGCCGGCTCGTCGTCGATCAAGTTCGCGCTCTTTGCGGCGGGCCGGCCGATCCCCGAACGGCCGGAACTCGTCGGCCAGATCGACGGCATCGGCGCCCGGCCGCACATCAAGGCCAGGGACGTCGCCGGCCGCTCGCTCGACGACGTCGACCTGCGCCTGTCCGGCGACGGCCAGCACCGCCAGGCGCTCGGTTTCCTGCTCAAGTGGCTTGGCGGGCATGACGGTGGCTGGCGCATCGCCGGTATCGGCCATCGCGTCGTGCACGGCGCCCAGGACTACTCGCGGCCGATCGTGCTCGATGCCGCCACCGTAGACAACCTCAGACGTTACATCCCGCTGGCGCCGCTGCACCAACCGCACAACCTGGCCGGCATCGAAGCCATGACCGCGGCGCTGCCGAAGGTCAAGCAAGTGGCCTGCTTCGACACCGCCTTTCACCGCAGCCAGCCGGAGCTGGCCCAACGCTTCGCCCTGCCGCGAGACATCACGGCGCAGGGCGTACGCCGCTACGGTTTCCACGGCCTTTCCTACGAGTACATCGCCGACGTGCTGCCCAACCATCTCGGGAACCGGGCCGACGGCCGGGTCATCGTCGCCCATCTCGGCAACGGCGCCTCGATGTGCGCCATGAAGGAGCGCCGCAGCGTCGCCACCACGATGGGCTTCACCGCTATCGAAGGCCTGATGATGGGTACGCGCACCGGCAGCCTCGATCCCGGCGTGCTGCTCTACCTGATGGACTACCAGAACATGGACGCCAAGGCCCTGACGCGCCTGCTGTACAAGGAATCCGGCCTGCTCGGCGTATCCGGCATTTCGCAGGACATGCGCGAGCTCCTGGCCTCGGAACGGCCCGAGGCGCGCGAGGCTGTGGACCTGTTCTGCTACCGCATCGTGCGCGAGATCGGCTCACTGTCGGCGGCGCTGGGCGGACTCGACGCGCTGGTGTTTACCGGCGGCATCGGCGAGCATGCGACGCCGGTACGCGAGCGCGTCTGCCGGGACAGCGGCTGGCTCGGCGTCGAACTCGACGCGGCCGCCAATGCGCGCGACTCCCAGCGCATTTCGGCCGCCGGCAGCGGCGTCGACGTCCTGGTACTGCCGACCAACGAGGAGTGGATGATCGCCCGTCACACGGCGGCACTGATCGGCTGAAGCACACCGGCGGCGCGGGGTAGAATCGCGCCTGTTCGCCGCAGCCGCCCCATGCCAACCTCGCCGACCTCCCAGGACGCCCGCCTGAATCTGCTGATACTCGCCGCCGATGCCGGCGAGGCGGAGTCTCTGGCCAGCCATTTCGGACATGAAGGAACGCCTGTAGACTTCGTACAGGTGGCCGATGCCACCAGCCTGCGCGCCGCTTTGCGCCGCGGCGGCTGGGACGCGCTGCTCTACGTGCATAGCCTGGCGCGCCTGACGGCGCCGGGCGCCATCAAGATCCTGCACGGGCAGGAATTGGACCTGCCCTTCATCATCGTCGCCGAGCCCGAAGACGAGAAAGCGGCCGTCAAGGCCATGCGCGCCGGCGCCCACGACGTCGTCTCGCGCGACCGCCTGGAACGCCTGGTGCCGGCGGTCGAGCGCGAGATGCGCGAAGCGCGCCACCGTGCCGATCACCGCGCCACCCTGGCCATGGTGCACGACAGCGAGGCGCGCTTCCGCGGCTTGGCCGAAAGCTTGCCGGGCATGGTCTTCCACCTGCAACGCCAGACCGAAGGCGACTACCGTTTCGTCTACGTCAGCGAGGGCAGCCAGCGCCTGATCGGCGTCAAGCAGCATGAGCTGCTGGCCTCGCCGAAAAAGTTCTTTGATGCCTTCGACGCCGATGACCGCAAGATGCTTGAAACAGCGCTGACCACCTCGGCGGCCAACGGTACGCCGCTCGACTGGGCTGGCCGCCTGCGTGGGCGCAGCCGGCGCAAGTGGGTCGAGTTGCGCTCGACGCCGCAGCGTCACGACGAAGGCCAGAACGTCGTCGCCTGGCAGGGCATCGCCACCAACATCACCATCAACAAGGAGACCGAGGCGGCCCTGCGCGCCTCGCGCGAGCAACTGTCGGAGCTGTCTTTCCACCTCGAGGCGGCCAAGGAGGAAGAACGCGAGCGCATCGCCCGCGATATCCACGACGACCTCGGTAGTATTCTGGTGCGCCTGAAGATCGAGGCCGCGCTGCTCGCCGCCAAGCTGCCCGCAGAGCCGCCGGCGCTGCGCGAAAAAGCGCTGTCGATCGAGGGCCTGCTCGACCAGGCCATGGCTACGGCCAGCCGCGTAGCCCGCGAACTGCGGCCGGGCATCCTCAAGGAGTTCGGCCTGCCGGCGGCGATCGAGTCGCTAACCGAGGACTTCTCGCAGCATTTCGGCATCACCTGCCGCGTCCAGTGCGACGACGACCTCGAGCCGGACGCCGACACCTCGCTGGCCCTGTTCCGCGTCGTCCAGGAAACCCTGACCAACGTCGCCAAACATGCCCACGCCTCGCTCGTCGTGGTGCGCCTGAAGCGGGAAAAAGGTAGCATTGCCCTGGAGTTGCGCGACAACGGTCGCGGCATCTCCGAAGCCGACATGACGAAGCCGAAATCGTTCGGCCTGCGCGGCATCCGCGAACGGGTGCACAGCCTGGCCGGCGAATTCACCATCGCCACCGGCGAGCACGGCGGCACACATATCCGCTTGCGCGTGCCGGAGAAGCGTGGCCCCGAAGCACCGCCGGCAAGCGAGGAAGTTGAGAGCGTTCAGCAGAAGTTGTTTTGAAATGAGAAACGAAAAATCATTCACCGCGGAGGACGCAGAGGACACAGAGGAAACCAAAGACATGCTTGTTCAGGCAGGCAGTCGGCCTCGCCCGACTCGACACTGCCTTTCTCTGCGTCCTCTATGTCCTCTGCGTCCTCTGCGGTGAAAACCTACTGATCTATGTCCGACAAAATTCACGTACTCATCGCCGACGACCATGCCATCGTGCGCCAGGGACTTAGGCAAATTCTTTCCGAAACCGACGACTTGGTGGTCGCCGGCGAAGCCGACGACGGCGTGGACGCCCTGCAGTTGGCGCGCAACGGCGAGTGGGACGTGTTCCTGCTCGACGTCTCGATGCCCAACCGCAACGGCATCGACACCCTGAAGCAGTTGAAGAAGGAGTTTCCCAAGCTGCCGGTACTGATCCTGTCCATGCACCCCGAGGAACAGTACGCGGTGCGCGCGCTCAAAGCCGGCGCCTCCGGCTATCTGACCAAACAAAGCGCGCCCGAGCAACTGGTCACCGCCATCCGCCAGGTAGCTGGCGGCAAGAAGTACGTCAGCGCCTCGGTCGCCGTTCAGCTCGCCGACGCCATCGCCAACGACTCCGAGCAGCCGCCGCACGAACTGCTTTCCGACCGCGAGTACGAAGTGCTGAAGCTGATCGCCGCCGGCAAGACGCTGACCCAGGTGGCCGACGAGCTAAACCTCGCCGTCGCCACGATAAGCACCTTCCGCGCCCGCATCCTGACCAAACTCGGCCTGTCCAGTACGGCCGAAATGATTCGCTACGGCCTTGAACACGGCTTGGTGGAATAGCAACAGATGGCCGAAATCAACCCATCGGAAGTCGCACGTGAAACGCTGAAGCGGCTGGCCATGCAACGCACGCCGCCGACGCCCGACAACTACCGCCGCCTCTATCATGAAATCTCCGGCGGCGCCATCGCCGAGGGCTTTCCGGAGCGCGCGCTGAAAACGCTCGCTGCCGCACTGCCGCGTACGACATCCGAGCAGATGCGCTTCTGCCGCCAGTTCGATGCCGCCATCGGCGAAGGTAGCTGGGACGGGCTCAAGTCGGCGCTGGCAGAACTGCTCGACAAGAATGTCGCCCCGGCCAACTGGGGCAACCTGATCCACGAGCTGTTCACTCAGCTCGAGATGCGCCACGTCGGCATCACAGCGGCCAAGAAACGCGAGACCCTGGAACACGTGCTGTCGTCTTCCGGCTCGTCCGAGCTGCTGTTCAGCCGCCTGCAATCGCTGACGCGCAGTTGGTCGCAGAACGCCGCCAGCGAGACGGCGACGGCCACCGGGCTCGAGTCGGCCACGATACCGCCCGCCGTCGGCGGCGGCACCATGAATCCCGAGCTGCAGCAGTTGCTGGCGCAGATCATCGATAACACACTGAGCGTCCTGCTCGCCGACGCCCCCGAGTTGGCCGCGCAAGCGCAGGCGCTGTCGGCCGAAATCCGCGCCGCGCATTCGGCCGAGCAGGTCGCCGCCTTCGTCGCCAAACTGAAGAAGCTCAGCTACCGGCTGCAGTTCGTCGCCGAGGACCAGATCGAACTGCGTACCGCCCTGACGCATCTGCTGCACCTGATCATTGAGAACATCAACGAGCTGGTCATAGACGACCAGTGGATCCAGGGCCAGATCGCGATGGTGCGCGACCTCATCGACCAGCCGTTGAGCTTGCGCCAGATGGACGACGTCGAACGGCGTCTGAAGGACCTGATCTACAAACAGAGCGCGCTCAAGAAGAGCCTCAACGACGCCCGCGAGCGCATGAAGGCGATGATCGCTTCCTTCGTCGACCGGCTGGCCGAATTTTCCACCACCACCGGCGAATATCACGAGCGCATCGGTGTCTGCGCCGAGAAGATCGGCAAGGCCAAGGACATCACCGACATCTCCGAGGTGCTCGACGTGGTCATGGAGGAATCCCGCGCCGTCCAGCTCGCCGCCCAGCGCTCGCGCGACGAGTTGATCGAGATGCGCACGCGCGTGCAGGAAGCCGAGCTGGAAGTGGTCCGACTGCAAGTGGAACTGGCCCAGACCAGCGAGATGGTCCGCCACGATGCGCTCACCGGCGTGCTCAACCGCAAGGGCATGGACGAGGCCATCGAGCGCGAAGTGGCGCGCGCCAGGCGCCGCGATGCGCCCATGTGCGTCGCCATGCTCGACATCGACAACTTCAAACGCATCAACGATACCTACGGCCACGAAGCCGGCGACCAGGCGCTGGTGCATCTGGTCGAAGTGGTGCGCGATGCGCTGCGCCCCCAGGACACCCTGGCACGCTTCGGCGGCGAAGAATTCGTCATCATCCTCTCCGAGACGCGCCTCGACAATGCCGTCCAGGCCATGGTGCGCGTGCAGCGCGAGCTGACGCGCAAGTTCTTCCTCCACCGCAACGAGAAGCTGCTCATCACCTTCAGCTGCGGCGTCGCCGAATTGACCGACGATGAACAGCCGGCCGACGCCATGGATCGCGCCGACAAGGCCATGTACCTGGCCAAGCGAGCGGGGAAAAACCGGGTAATGGCCGCATAATCGGGTGGCCGTGTCGCTTGGCAATCCAGGTGCAGTTGTCGCAAACTGACAAATGGTTAACTATTCAGCGTATCCATGCAGTTGCCTCCCAATGGAGTCGTCATGAAATGTGTCATATTGGCTGGCGGTTTCGGTACTCGCATCAGCGAAGAGTCCCACCTCAGGCCCAAGCCGATGATCGAGATCGGCGGCAAGCCGATCATCTGGCACATCATGAAGATCTATTCGGCCCACGGCATCCATGAGTTCGTTGTTTGCCTGGGCTACAAGGGTTACATCATCAAGGAGTACTTCGCCAACTATTTCCTGCATACCTCCGACGTCACCTTCGACATGAAGGAGAACTGCATGGAGGTGCATGAGCGCCATGCCGAACCTTGGCGCGTCACGCTGGTCGACACGGGCGAGCAAACGATGACCGGCGGACGCCTGAGGCGCGTGGCCCCCTATGTCCGAAACGAGGAAATGTTCTGTTTCACCTACGGCGACGGCTTGGCCGATGTGGACATCGGCAACTTGATACGATTCCACAAGAGTCACGGCAAGCTGGCCACCGCCCTCGCAGTGCAACCGCCAGGGCGCTTCGGTGCACTCGACATGAAGGACGGAGTCGTTCGCAGCTTCATCGAAAAGCCGAAGGGTGACGGCGGCTGGATCAACGGCGGTTATTTCGTGCTGTCGCCGCGTTGTCTCGACTTCATCGACGGTGACGGCGTTTCCTGGGAGTCCGGTCCCCTGAATCGTCTCGCTTCCAGCGGTGAACTCGCCGGCTTCCAACACACGGGATTCTGGCAACCCATGGACACCCAGCGGGATCGCCAGCACCTGGAAACGCTCTGGGGAGGCAATCAGGCGCCGTGGAAATGCTGGTCGTGAGTCGCAGCACGGAGAGAGACATGGACTTCTGGCGCGACCGACCGGTATTCGTCACCGGCCATACCGGTTTCAAGGGCAGTTGGCTGTCACTGTGGTTGCAGAAACGGCACGCGCGTGTAACCGGCTTTGCGCTGCCGCCGCCCACCAAGCCTTCCATGTTCGCAGCGACGGAAATTGGCGGGCACATGCACCATGTCGAAGGCGACATTCGCGATGGCGAACGCCTGCATGAAGCGCTGGCACAGGCGGCGCCGGAGATCGTTTTCCATCTGGCGGCTCAGTCGCTGGTGCGCGAAGGTTACCGCGACCCGGTCGGCACGATCGCCACCAATGTGCTCGGCACGGTCAACCTGCTCGAGGCCGTGCGACGGCAACCCACCGTCAAAGCGGCGGTCGTCGTTACCAGCGACAAGTGCTATCAGAACCGGGAATGGCTGTGGCCCTACCGAGAGGACGAGGCGCTGGGCGGCAAGGAGCCCTATTCCGCCAGCAAGGCCTGCGCCGAAATCCTGAGCGCAGCCTGGCGTGACGCGTTCCTGACAGAACGCGTCACGCTGGCGACGGTACGCGCCGGCAACGTCATCGGCGGCGGCGATTGGGCACCCGACCGGCTTGTTCCCGACGCACTGCGTGCCTGGCAAGACAAACAGATTCTGAAAGTCCGTTCGCCGAACGCGATACGGCCCTGGCAGCACGTGCTGGAGCCCTTGGCCGGCTACCTCTCGCTGGCCGAACGGCTATATGTCGGCGAAGCGGTCGGCGCCTGGAATTTCGGGCCGGACGAAAACGATTGCCTCACCGTCGCCGGATTACTGGAACGCCTGGCCGCCCGATGGGGCGATGGTGCCGGTTGGCAGGCCGATTCCGGCATGCATCCGGCCGAAACCGGCATGCTGCGGATCGACAGCAGCCGAGCCCGCCATCGGCTCGGCTGGCGCCCGCGCCTCGACAGCAACGACGCGCTGACGCGCACGGTCGCCTGGCATCGCGCCTGGCTGGCCGGGCAGGACATGCGGCAATTCTCGCTGAACCAGATCGACGACTATGAACGCCCGGCGCCAGGAAATCCTTGATCTCGTCCGGCGCTACGCCGAAGAACAAATGGCTCCACCATTCCGACCGGGTGAATCCGCCGTGCCGCCTTCCGGCAAGGTCATCGGCGCCGATGAACTGGCCAACATGGTCGATGCCTGCCTCGACGGCTGGCTGACCGCCGACCGCTACAACACCGTCCTGGAACAGAGGCTGGCGGCGTTCATCGGCTGCCAGCATGTGCGGACGGTCAACTCCGGTTCGTCGGCCAATCTGCTGGCGTTGGCGGCGTTGACCTCGTCGCTGCTCGGTGAACGCGCGCTCAAGCCGGGCGACGAGGTGATCACGGTGGCCGCCGGCTTCCCGACCACGATCAATCCGCTGTTGATCTACGGGCTGACACCGGTCTTCGTCGACGTGCAGTTGCCGACCTACAACATCGACGTGACGCAACTGGAAGCGGCAATCTCCGATCGGACGCGCGCCATCGTGCTCGCTCATACCCTGGGCAATCCATTCGACCTCGACGCCGTCATGTCATTGGCGCAACGACATGACCTTTGGCTGATCGAAGACTGCTGCGACGCGCTCGGCGCCACCTACCGCGGCCGGCACGTGGGTACTTTCGGCCATGCCGGTACGCTCAGCTTCTATCCTGCGCATCAGATCACCATGGGCGAAGGCGGCGCCGTGTTTACCGGCGATGCGACGCTGGCGCGGGCGATGGAATCGATCCGCGACTGGGGCCGTGACTGCTGGTGCGCACCGGGCAGCGACAATACTTGCAAGAAACGCTTTTCGCGCCAGCTCGGTGACCTGCCTGCCGGCTACGACCACAAATACACCTACTCGCACCTCGGCTACAACCTGAAGATCACCGACATCCAGGCCGCCTGCGCCGTGGCGCAGATGGACAGGCTACCCGGCTTCGTCGCGGCGCGGCACGAGAATTTCGCCAGGCTGCGAGCGGCACTGACGCCGCTCGAAGAATTTCTGATCCTGCCCGAGGCGACAGCGAATTCGACCCCGTCCTGGTTCGGCCTACCCTTGACCCTGCGCGACGACAGCGTCGACAAACGCTTCGGACGCAACGAACTGCTGCGTTTCCTCGATGCACGCCGTATCGGCACACGCCTGCTGTTCGCCGGCAATGTGATCCGCCAGCCCTATTTCGCCGGTCGGCGTTGTCGGGCCATCGGTGATCTTGCCAACACGGACCGCGTGATGCGCGATACATTCTGGCTTGGCGTCTGGCCGGGCCTGAGCCCGGCGCAGATCGACTTCGTCGCACAAAGCCTGCACGACTTCTTCCAAGAAATGAAACGATGATCCCGGACGATTTGTTCATCCTCGAGATGGCCAACAACCACATGGGCGACCTGGACCATGGCTTAGCCATCGTACGCGCCCATGGCGCCGTCTGCCGCGAGTTCCCGTTCCGCATCGCCTTCAAGCTGCAATATCGCGATCTGGACACGTTTATTCACCCGGCCGCGCGTGGCCGCAACGACATCAAGTACGTCAAACGCTTTTCGGAAACCCGCCTGTCGCGTGCCGACTTCGACCATCTGGTGGCGGAGATGCGCAGCCAGGGTTTTCTGGTCGCGGCGACGCCCTTCGACGAACCGTCGGTCGACGTCATCGACGAACAAGGACTCGATTTCATCAAAATCGCCAGCTGTTCGTTCACCGACTGGCCGCTGCTGGAGCGCGTTGTCAGGAGCGCCAGGCCGATCATTGCCTCCACCGCCGGCGCCAGTCTTGAGGAAATGGACCGGGTGATCAGTTTTCTCATGCACCGCAGCCGCGACTTCGCGATCATGCACTGCGTCGGCGAGTACCCGACGCCGGACGAACATCTGCACTTGGCGCAGATCGATTTCCTGCGCGCGCGCTATCCGGGCGTGCGCATTGGCTTTTCGACGCACGAAAGCCCCGATCACACCGATGTCGTCAAATTGGCAATCGCCAAAGGCGTTGACTTGTTCGAGAAGCA
>Ga0316583_10000479_pt1 | contig 11883 bp, 9 predicted proteins | sample J_170502JBrBrA_D_FD_204513 | JGI IMG/M metagenome (GOLD analysis project Ga0316583, IMG submission 204513) | Rhizosphere microbial communities from salt marsh grasses in Alabama, United States - J_170502JBrBrA | ecosystem: Host-associated > Plants > Roots > Rhizosphere | place: USA: Alabama... | reverse complement strand
TTCATTGAATGTTTGTATAAAATATCTGCCCAAATGAGTCAACAACCAGGTCGTTTGCAAAGAAATACCAAAACATAGCAGGAAATGAAATTAACATAATATATTAAATGAATAGTAAATCTAAAGCTGCGTGGCGTAAAATCGCATTAATCTCCACCCCATGGCCCCTTTACAGTCGTCCCTCCATTCAGTTGGGTACGTTAAAGGCCTTTTTGCAAGCCCGGATCCCGGACCTGAAAATTGACGCTTTTCACTTTTACCTGTCTGTTGCGGAAGCCATCGAGTATCGACTTTACCATGAAATTTCACAGCGCACCTGGCTGGCGGAAAGTGTGTATGCCGCCCTGCTGTATCCTGAACGCATCAAACAAATCGAAGTCCTGTTTCGCACCGAACTGCCCGCAAAAGCAAAATTACGGAAGACCAAGTTCAAAACCTTAACCCAGCGCGTCAAAAAGGCAACGGATGCATTTATTCGCAGCCAAAATTGGCATGCCTACGGGTTGCTCGGTTTTACGATCTCTCTCTGCCAGCTGACGTCCGCACTTTATGTCATCAAACGCATCAAAAAAACATTCCCCGACCTGATCATTGTTGTCGGGGGAGCCTCGACACCGGCAACTGCCGCACCGGGTATCCTGAAGGAATTTCCGGAAGTCGATATGGTCGTAAATGGCGAAGGCGAGATACCATTATGCCAGATTATCGACCATCTCAAAAAAACACCACCTGATTTGAATTTATCAAAAGTCAAGGGGGTTTACACCCGGCTCGGAGATGGGCGGCTGCCCGATCAGGCGTCCTTTTCGCAGCTGAAGACGTTGAATAAGCTATCGGCTCCTGACTACGATGAATATTTTGAGCTGCTCAAAACATTTGATACCCGCAAGTCCTTCTTCCCTACCCTGCCCGTTGAAACATCACGGGGGTGCTGGTGGAAACGCGCTGTGGGATCCGCCAAGGCAACCGGATGTGCTTTCTGCAACCTGAACCTTCAGTGGGACGGATATCGCAGCAAACCGGCGTCTCAGGTGACGACTGAAATCGATCATTTGACGGGCCGATACCAGACACTTTCGGTGGCAATAATGGATAATGTCATGCCAAAAAAAGAAGCCATCGTCATGTTTAAGCAAATTGCAGCGCTCGACAAAGATCTGCGACTCTTCGGCGAAGTCAGGGCTACGACGCCATGGAGGGAATTAAAAGCCATGCGGGATTGCGGAATGCGCGAAGTCCAGATTGGAATTGAAGCTCTTAGCAGTCGTCTGCTGAAAAAGCTGCACAAGGGCACCAGCGCTATCCAGAATCTTGAAATTATGAAAAATTGTGAGGCGCTCGGTATTCGAAACATTTCAAATCTAATTCTGCAGTTTCCGGGAAGTAATGAACAGGATGTGGCCGAGACATTGAGAACCCTCGAGTTTGCCCTGCCGTTTTATCCGCTTAAAGCAGTCAATTTCTGGCTGGGATTGGAAAGCCCCGTGTGGCAGTATCCCAAAAAATTCGGGATCCAGGCGATGTATAATCATCCCAACTGGTCCCTTCTATTTCCTGAAGATATCTGTCGAAATTTACCGTTGATGATCCAGGCCTATCGCGGAGATCTGACATATCAGAAAAAAATTTGGAAACCGGTGAAAAAAAAGATCTCCGATTGGCACAAACAGTATACCGAAACTCAAAGAGGCTCCAGTGATACACCGATCTTGAGTTTTAGAGACGGAAGAGATTTTATGATCATTCGCCAGAAACGATTTCGGACCGAGCCGGCCGTTCACCGTCTGGTGGGCGTTTCCAGAGATATCTACCTATTTTGCCGCAAGCACCGTTCAATTAAGGCCATCTTTTCAGCATTTTCGGGTATATCGGACGATACCATTTTAAAATTTTTACAGATGATGGTAGATAAAAAGTTGATGTTTGCTGAAAAAAACAGATATTTAAGTCTAGCGTCGGCAGTGACGCAAAAAAGCAAATTATGAATACAGATCTGCCACTTGACAGACAAACAGCTTATATGCAACTAATACATACAAGAAACCCTTATTGAAATTAAAGACTTAATGCTTATCTTACGTCATAACCAAATGCTGCTATCCTAAACAACACTGCGCCTCAGGACGAGCGACGATCTAATAGATGAAGTTTTTTTGACGGGAAGTGCATATCGCGTCTCAAAGAGCTTTATTGAACACCCTCATCAACCATATAGTTTTCAAATTCAATATATTCGTGTTTGAGTCTATTCAAGAGAGAAAAGCTTGGTTCGGTGAACCATAAGTTACCTTGACAAGTTGACATTCGGACCGATGAACAGTATTGGGATTGAAAGGAGGAGAGGTCGATATGGGGAAGATAAAAATTGCGATAGCCGGTTTGGGGAACTGTGCCAGTTCACTGATACAAGGAATTTACTATTATCGTGATCGAGGCCCTATAAATGCCATCGGCCTGATGCACTGGGAAATCGGGGGCTACACGCCCGGTGATATTGAAGTAGTGGCTGCTTTTGATATCGACAAACGCAAAGTCGGCAAAGATGTTAATGAAGCGATATTTTCTTATCCAAACTGCACGACGGTGTTCCGTGATCACCTTCCCAGCTCTGGGGTTGCCGTCCGAATGGGCCGCATTGCGGACGGCATCGCGGACCATATGAAGGAATATGAAGACCGCTACACATTTTTGCCGGCAGATCTACCGGAACCTGCTATTGAGGACGTTGTCAGGGTACTGAAAGAATCCGGGGCTGACATTCTTTTGAACTACATGCCGGTCGGCTCAGAGAGGGCGGCTTGCTTTTATGCAGAATGCGCGCTACAGGCCGGTGTGGCACTGGTCAACAATATACCGGTGTTTATTGCCAGCGACCCGGAATGGGCCCGGCGTTTTGCCGAAAAAAATGTGCCGTTGATCGGAGACGATATCAAATCACAGCTGGGCGCCACCATCACCCACCGCGTTTTAACCGATCTGTTTAAAAAACGAGGGGTTAAGATGGAGCGCACCTATCAGTTAAATACCGGTGGAAACACGGATTTTCTCAATATGCTCAACCGCCACCGATTAAAATCCAAAAAGGAATCCAAAACCGAAGCCGTTCAATCCGTTGCCGCCCGGCGGTTGAAAAATGAAAACATCCATATTGGCCCCAGTGATTACGTGCCCTGGCAAAAAGACAACAAAGTTTGCTTCATCCGCATGGAAGGCAAACTTTTCGGTGATGTCCCCATGAATCTGGAACTACGGCTTTCGGTGGAGGATTCACCCAACTCTGCCGGAGTGGCCATCGATTCGCTGCGCTGCGCAAAACTGGCCCTCGAGCGAGGTCAAGGCGGTGCACTGGAAGCGCCATCCGCATATTTCTGCAAGCATCCTCCGCGGCAGTTCACAGACGATGAAGCCTATCAAATGCTGGAAAATTTTATTAAAAAATTCCCAGGCAATGTGCGTGAAATGTCTGATTATCGTCGCCGCAAAGACCAGGAGGTAACTGTAAAAGAAAAATAAAAAAATAGAAGCTATCTCAAAAATGCATTTAGCACCCGATGCTAAGTTTAAACCTATAAAAAGTTCTTAGAACACCAAATGAGCTAAAATTAAAAATGATCTAAAATGACTAAAATTATGCTCTCGCTCGCGCTTCGCAGGCGCTTGCGCCGCGTGGCGCTCCATCGTTTATTATAAATATGACAGAATTCCTCAACTTTAGTCATTTTAGCTCATTTTAGTCACTTTAGGCACTTCACACTATCCAGCACCATTGGCACTTTTTTTCTCTGTCTTCCAAGATGAGCTGCTTATTTTGAGATAGCCTCTATTTGAAAAAATTCAAATTCGGTCTGGCGACGGTTTCAAGCGGCCGCTCAAAAAATCGATGAAAAAATTCTTTCGCCTGGGCCATGGTTTCAGCCTTCTGGATGGTACGGAAAAGCGTGTGCCCAAATTTAAAATTAGCGGAAAAATAGAAACCAAATTTTTTAAAGCGCCGCAATGCTTCAGGATGATCAAAATGTGTCTCCAGAAGCCCGGCCAGCCGAATTGCACTTTCTAAATAAATCTCAGAACCGCCCTGATACCCATCTGTCCATTCTGCAAACAACCAGGGCCTGGCGATCGCCATCCGACCGATGGCCACCCCGTCACAACCGGTGGTCGTAAGCATCTTCAGGCAATCGGTTTGATCAAACACATCACCATTGCCGAATACCGGAATGTTCACCGCCTGTTTGACCAAACCGATGTATTCCCATTTGGGCGGCCGCAAGCGGCGATCGGGTGCAATCCTCGGATGGAACGTCAATGCATCCGCGCCCGCGTCTTCGAAACGCCGGGCCATATCAACGGCCGTTAAAGGATTATCTTTCCAGCCGATGCGGTATTTGACGAATAAGGGAATGGATACCGCTTTACGAACTTCAGACACAATTTTGGCGGCCAGGTCCGGCGTATTCAAAATTGCCGCACCGCAATTTTGCCGGCAAATAGACACTTCGGAACAGCCGAAATTGATATCGACGCCAAAAAATCGTTCGGCTTCAATACGTCGCGCGGCAGCAGCCATACGCATTTGATCGCCACCAAAAATCTGGCAGACCAGATGCGAAAGCTCGGCATCGCGCCATCTGAAATAAGTCGACCGATGTCGATTCTCGTTTGGAATTCTTTTGGCACTGCACATTTCGGTAAACAGCAAGCCGTACCCACCGTAATTTTGAACCAACTGCCGAAAGGCCACATTGCCTAAAAATGCCATCGGGGCAAGAACCAGCCGCTTTTCTATGGAGCTGTTCCCGATACCAAGCGGGCGGTTGAGGATATCGGCAAGCTTTACATTCATATTTGAAATCACTTCCAATTACAGTGTCCTATATTTTTTGCACACCGGTTGTATTTAGCAAATCTGGCGACTGTTTTAAACCGCTTTCTGGTTTCACAGGCGGGTCCTTCAGCAAAAAGCGCTTATTTCATTTGAAAAAGCAAGCTTCATCGAATATAGTTTTTGCCAAACGTGTTGATTCGACCGGCATGCCAGATAGATGGCACGTAATCTTTTAAGTCTCTTTGATTTAATTACCACAGCGCATACAGAAAAAAATCGAAAACCCGATTCTTATAAATTCTTTCTCTGTGGTCTCTGTGTGCTCTGTGGTAAAAAAAACTATTCAGGGCCCGGAATGATTGAAAAAGGCATCGCTGTTATCGGTTCGACAACCATCGATAAAATTGTCCACCGCAATTTCAGCCGGTTTAAAATCGGCGGCGTGACAACATACGCGGGGATGACCTACAGCCGGCATGGCATCAAGACAAGGGTGGTGACCAACGTTGCCAAGCGCGATCGGGAGATTATTAAGCGGTTAAAGCAAGAATCTATCGTCGTATGTAACGGCCTGACCGAAGTCACCACCTATTTTAGGAACCTGCTTGATGATGATGAAGAAAAACGCAAGCAAAATATCTTGCAGCAGGCCGCACCGATAAACCGCAGCCAGATAATCGAACACTTAAAAGATGTTGCCTTTGTTCATCTGGGCCCCCTGCACCCGTCAGATATTGATTTGCGGGCCATCGAGTCAATAGGCTGTCTGAAGCATTTCGTCATCCTGGATGTCCAGGGCTTTGTGAGGACTGTTAAAAACAAAATTGTATATCCGGCGGTATCGAAGCACTTGCCCGCAGCCATGCGGGTCTCCCAGATCGTAAAAGCAAACCGGCAGGAGTATAAAGCTTTCATTGATTTTTTCCGTATGGATTTGTTGGAATTAATGTGCCAATTTGACATTGACGAATTCGTTGTTACATCCGGGCATAAAGGCGGTTTTGTGCAAACGATTACCGGAGAAGAAATTTCCTATGCAGCTACTGGGGTAGCATCGAATGAAGACTCCACCGGAGCGGGGGACATCTTTTTAGCTGCGTATGTTATCGGCCGGTTCTTAGACCAGAAATCGATTGCGGATGCATGTAAATATGCAGCAAAATTGGCCGCCCTGCAAATCGAAGGAAACTACATCAAGCCGAACGATCTTTGTCTTGAGGATCGCAAACAACATTAGTTCTGAAAGGGTGCCCAATGGCGGATAAAATTCGTCGTTTATTTCCCGAAAGTTTACAAAACGGATTTTTGAAATTGTTGAACCCGCTGGTTAAAACGCTAACCAAATGGAAAGTTCATCCCAATAGTCTGACCTTGGCTGGGTTGGTTATTACAGCTATGGCCGCAGCTGCGCTGTTTAAGGGCCATCTGCGCACCGGCGGCGTTTTGATCTTGTTGGGCGGATTATGTGACAGCCTGGATGGCAATCTGGCCCGCGCCACCGATAAAGCAAACTCATCCGGCGCTCTGCTCGATTCCGTGATTGACCGGTATTCCGAATTTATCTTGTTTTTGGGTATTGGCGCCTATTGCATAACGATGAAAAACGATCTCATTTTAGTAATCACTTTCTTTGCGCTGTGTGGATCAATTATGGTCAGTTATACGAGAGCACGGGCTGAAAGCCTCGGATATGAATCAAAAGCGGGCATGATGCAGCGGGCCGAGCGAATTGTTTGTCTGGGATTCGGCGCTTTAATCCATCCGGCGGTCTTTAAACTGTCTATCTGGCTGGTCGCCATTTTGGCAAATGTTACGGCATTGCAGCGGCTCAGCAAAGCCTATCGGCAGCATGAAACGAAAGACGAGCGAAATCCAATAATCACGAAAACACGAAATTAAAAAAAGCACGAAATTTATTCTTTTTGTCTATTTTCGTGCTTCTGTTTTTTCGTGCTTTCGTGGTAAAAACATCTTTATTGATCCCGACTAGCGCGGGATAAGGAGAATTGATATGAAATTTGCAATAATGGGAACAGGCGTGATGGGTTGCGGGTGGATCACCCAATGCGCTGTCAGCGGTCATGAGGTGCACTGTTATGATTCAAACCCGGATTCGGTGGCGGCAGTGGCGCAGCAATGCGAGAAGCTCGCTGGTACAGCGGCCAGAAAATTTAAAATCGATGATCCGGGCTATGCTTCTAAAGCCGTTAAAAAGATCACCCCCCACGAAGATAAAAAAGACTTCATTGATGCCGCTCAAAGTTGTGATGTGTTTTTCGAGGTTATTTTTGAAGACATGGAACTTAAATGCGCGGTGCTGGCTGAAATATTGCCACAGCTGTCGACAAATTGTATTTTCTGGTCAAACACCAGCAGCCTGGACATCAATGTACTGGCAGAAGCCGGCGGCCGACCCGAACGCTCAATTGTGGCCCATGGTATGAATCCGGTTCCCTTGATGCCCGGTGTCGAGGTCGTGCCCGGCCTCAAAACCTCTACAGCCACCCTTGAATTTACCCGTAAAAGCTTGCTGGAAATGAAAAAGGTGCCCTTTGTGGCACCCAACATACCGGGGTTTTGGGTCAACCGGCTTTTGTTTCCGCAAATGCTGGACGCCATCCGCCTGCTTGAAACCGGCAGGATACAGGTTGAAGATGGTGATGCGGGATTGACCACCTGTTTGGGCCATCCCCAGGGCGCTTTTAAGCTGTATGATTTTGCGAGCACGCCCACCCTTTTAAGGGTTGCGCTGGAAATGTATAAAGCGTCCGGTGACCCGCGCTTCTATCCGCCGTTAATGCTCGTGCGAATGGTTAAAAACAAAGAATTCGGCGCCGGCAGCGGAAAGGGTTTCTACGACTGGAGCGACCCCCGCAACCCCAGACCGCGAAAGCTAGCGAAATATATCATCGGCACGGCTGAAGATATGACAAATAGGGTAAAATAAGATGGGCTCCCGGTGCACGCAAAAGGCACACAGAGAAGCGAGATATCGTGGTTGGAAGCCACTCCCACCTCTCACAATATCAAAAGTGGGAGCGGCATCTTGCCGCGAAACAAAGCTTCGGGGAAAAAGATGGGATTTGGAACCCATTTTAAAATGATGTCTGCTGGGTTCTGGCGATGATCTCCTCCTGGTGATCCATGTCCAGATCCACGAAATAATCACTGTATCCCGCCACGCGCACCAGAAGATCGCGATATTCATCCGGTTTCTGCTGGGCCCGTCGCAGGGTTTCAGAATCAACAATGTTAAACTGAATATGATGCCCGTTCAGATTAAAGTAGGTGCGAATCAGATGGCATAAATTTTCGATACCGTCTTCATTCTGCAGCACACCGGGCAGAAATCGCTGATTTAGCAGCGTGCCGCCGGATTTAACCTGATCCATCTTGGCCAGGGACTTAATCACCGCCGTTGGGCCATTGCGATCGGCGCCATGAGCCGGTGATGTCCCGTCCGAAATCGGCAGCCCGGCCAGACGGCCGTTGGCCGAAGCCCCCAGCATTTTCCCAAAATACACATGGCAGGTGGTGGACAGCATGTTGAGATGATAGGATGTGCCCTTGGTATTGGGCTTGCCGTCAATGGCATCAAACAAGTCGGCGTACACCCGCTGCATGATGCCGTCGGCGGCGTCGTCGTCATTGCCGTAAAACGGTGTTTTATTTGAAAGCCGCAAACGCAGGGCTTCCTGACCTTCAAAATTCCGCAGCAGGGCCCTTTGCAGATCTTGCAGGCCAATGGCTTTTTTATCAAATACATGCGTTTTAATCGCAGATAGGCTGTCGGTCACCGTCCCAATGCCGCAACACTGGATATAATTGGTGTTATAACGAGGCCCCCCGTCGTAATAATCCTTTCCTTTGGTAATACAGTCTGCGATGACCACCGATAGGAAGGGTGCCGGGGCATATTTGGCATACATACGTTCAATGTAGTTGTTCACTTTTATTTTCAGGTCCACGATATAATTCAGCTGACGTACAAAGGCCTCATAAAGCATGTCAAAACCCTCAAATGCCGACGGATCTCCGGTTTCCAGTCCGACGGCTTCACCGGAGAGCGGATCGGTGCCATTGTTTAATGCCAGTTCCAGAATTTTGGGGAGATTTAAATAGCCGGTTAAAATATACGCTTCTTTGCCGAATGCGCCGGTTTCAATACAGCCACTGCATCCGCCTTCCCGCGCATCTTCCAGGGTTTTGCCGGATCGCACCTGTTCCATGACGACTTCATCGGCATTGAAAACCGAAGGATAACCATAACCTTTGCGAATCACCCGGCAGGCCGACTTTAAAAACCGATTGGGTGTCTTATGGCTGATTTGAACATTGCTGCCGGGTTGCAGTAAATGCAACTCATCGATCGCTTCCAGGATGATATAGGAGACATCATTAACACCGTCCGACCCATCTCTTTTCAGGCCGCCGATATTGATATTGGTGAAATCATTATAGGTGCCGCTTTCCAGCGCTGTTACGCCCACTTTGGGGGGGGCCGGATGGTTATTAAACTTAATCCAGAAACACTCGATCAGCTCTTTGGCGCTATTGCGATCCAGGGTGCTGTCGACCAGACCTTTCTTATAAAACGGCAACAGGTGTTGATCCAGATGACCCGGGTTCATGGCATCCCAGCCGTTCAACTCGGTGATGGTTCCCAGATGAACGAACCAGTACATCTGAAGAGCTTCCCAGAAATCCCGCGGTGCATGAGCCGGTACCCGACGACAGACGGCGGCAATCCGCTCAAGCTCTTTTTTTCTGGCGGGATCGCCTTCTTTTGCGGCCATCTCCAGGGCCAGCTCGGCATGCCGCTGCCCAAAAATGATAACGGCATCACAGGCAATATCCATAGCCGTCAGTTCTTCGGCTTTATCGGCCGCCTCAGGATCAGCTAAATAGTCCAGACCTTCGAGGACCTCAGCAATGTCGGCTTTAAAATCCAGCATGCCCTTGCGATAGATGATTCCGTCCAGGGTGGTATGGCCCGGTGCGCGCTGCTCCATGAACTCGGTAAATGTACCGGCGGTGTAAGCACGCTTCCATGGATCCGGCACCTGACGAAAAACCCGTTCCCGCATGCTGCGGCCGTCCCAGTAAGGAATCACCGTTTCCTTGTAAATTTTCATGGCCTCTTCGGCAACCGCATAACCGGTCATTTCCCTGGAATCCAGAATCTTCAGATCCTCCAATGAATGGCAGGTCAATTCCGGAAAAGTGGATACCGACTTGGGAAACGGACCGCGCTCGCCGACGATAAGTTCGTCATCACCGATATAGATCGTTTTTTTCTGGCACAGATTTTTGAAATTTAACGCCCGCAACACCGGTACTGAAAATTTTCCATCATTTTCCCTGTAAAATTCGGTAACCAGCAAGGCACGTTCGGCCGAAATGCAGGGCCGGGCCTTGAAGCTTTGCTCGCGTAACCGCGCAATTCTTTTGTTCATGGAGTCCTATCCTCCGATTTTGACCTGTAGGCCGGATTTTGCCAACTGTCCGGCGATGATGCTCAAGTTCTCTTCGCTGGGGGATTCAATATCCGACGAAACGCATTTCATTCCGAGCCTTCCGTACTTGCCTCGGGCTGAATTGTGAAAAGGCAGAATTGCGATGTGTTCAACCCCGGGAAGAGCGGAAACAAAGGCTGCGGTTCGATCGATATTTTCGGCATCGTTGTTGATGCCGGGAATGATTGGAAGACGCACCTGTATTCTGGCCTTAATTTCGGCTAACAGTTTCAAATTATTTAGTATATTTTTATTGGAGACCCCGGTAAAGGCCCGATGTTTGGCCGCATCCATAAGCTTTAAATCATACAAGAACAAATCCGTTTTTCGGGCCACTTGCAAAAGAAGCTCGCTATCCGCATAGCCGGTGGTATCGACCGTTCGGTGAAGATCAAGTTCTGCACAGGCGTCGAGGAGCTGCAATAAAAATTCGGGCTGCATCAGGGGCTCACCGCCGGATAAGGTAATTCCCCCGCCCGATTGATCATAAAAGGCAATATCTTTTTCAATCTCATGCATGACGTCTTCAACCGTCACTTTTCGGCCGACAAATTCAACAGCCGCCGATGGGCAATAATCGGCACAGGTTTGACATAGGTCACATTTTGCAGGATCCGCAACAATGCCTTCTGCTGTTTGCGTTATGGCTTCATGAGGACAAACCTGAACGCATTCACCGCAGCCGATGCAACGCTCCTGACGGTAGATTCTTTGAGGTGCAATGGTGATGCTTTCCGGATTGTGACACCAGCGGCACGACAGCGGGCACCCCTTGAAAAACACAGTGCTGCGAATGCCCGGCCCGTCGTGAATGGCATATTTTTTTATGTCAAAAATGTTGCCTTCTGCCATAACCGGTTCCTGTTTAAAAAATGTTGCTTAAAATTTAAAATTATGCCCGGTGGCCTGAAAAGTCAATGATAATAAAATCTTATTTTGCATAGAAATTTATTGTAATCGCCTTAAAATTGGTTTATCTGATTTGAATTAGCGGCAACAAACAAAAACGGAGAAACCCAGATGATCAAGGTGCATATCAAAAGAAAGGTACCGTCCGAAAAAATGGAAGCTCTGCGCGCGTTGATCAATGAATTGCGGTCACTGACCATGGGGCAGCCGGGATATATTGCCGGTGAAACCCTGCAACGCGTGGATCAGCCCGGAGAAAGCCTCGTCGTTGCCAAATGGCAATCCGTCGATTACTGGCAGCAATGGGAGCAAAGCAAAGCGCGCTCGGAGATTCAGGACAAAATTGATCAGCTGCTGGAGGAAGAGACGATTTACGAGGTCTATGAATATGACTAAAGTCAAAGGCGTCAGAAATCAGACGCCAGGCTCAAGGCAAAGCAGCGCATCAATGAGTCGCTCAGAGTTGGAATGATGGAATAATGGAATGTCGGGCCTAAACAATCCTTAAATTCAGCCAAAAACCGCTTTTAACGTAGGGCAGCCCGCTGCGGCTGCCATCTCCGGCGGGCACGGTGGCCCGCCCTGCTCCTGTTAGCGCGCCAGACGCCTGATGCCCAGCGCCCGACGCCTTAT
>Ga0316583_10000478_pt1 | contig 11885 bp, 5 predicted proteins | sample J_170502JBrBrA_D_FD_204513 | JGI IMG/M metagenome (GOLD analysis project Ga0316583, IMG submission 204513) | Rhizosphere microbial communities from salt marsh grasses in Alabama, United States - J_170502JBrBrA | ecosystem: Host-associated > Plants > Roots > Rhizosphere | place: USA: Alabama... | reverse complement strand
CCCCATCCGTGTCGATGTCGCCTTCCCGCTCAACCCCCGCCCCGGCGATGCCGGCTACGGCATCTATTTCGGCATCGGACAGGCGTTCTGACATGCGGCGCGTGCGACCATCGTCGATCATCGGCGCGCTCGCGATCCTGGCGGTCGCGGCCGCGCTGACGCTCGGCTCGACGCTCGCAAGCCGCAGCGCCGACGACGACAAAGGCGTGCTGGCCAGCCTGTTGTCGCGTGTTTTGTCGACGCCGACGACGCAGGTGTCGATCGGCCAAGTCGACGGCGCATTGTCGTCCGACGCCACCATCCACAACATCACTATCGCCGACCGAAACGGCGTGTGGCTGAAGCTCGACACCGCGCGCATCGTCTGGAGCCGTACGGCGCTGCTGCTGCATCAGCGGCTCGAAGTCGACAAGCTCGAGGTCGGCGACCTGCAGATCCTTCGCCGGCCACTGCCGTCGGACCAGGGCGCTGCCGCGAGCGACGAGCCGATCTTGCCGAAACTGCCGGTGAAAGTTCAGATCAAGGCCTTCGCGCTGAAGCAATTGACGCTCGGCGCGCCCGTCGTGGGACAGGCCGCGCGCCTCAGCGCCAGCGGCAGCGCCAGCCTCGGCAATCCTTCCGAAGGACTGAACCTGCAGTTCGAGGCGCGTCGGCTCGATGCACCGGGCAGCGTGATCGCCCACCTTGCGCTGGTGCCGAAAACACAAGCCCTCACCCTCAAGCTCGCCGCCAACGAGCCTGCCGGCGGGCTGGTGGTGCACGCGCTCAAGGTGCCGGGGCTGCCCCCCCTCTCTCTCGATGTCGACGGCTCCGGCACGCTCGACGCCTTTGCCGCACAACTGACGTTTGACGCGGGCAAGGATATCGGGGCCACTGGATCGGCCCACGTGCGGCGGATCGCCGCCACGCGCCAACTGACTCTCGATCTCAAGGCGCGCATTGCCGGATTGCTGCCGGCGCCCGCGGCGCCGGTTTTTGCCGGCACCACCGGCATGAACGGCACAATCGATTTCGCCGACAGCGGCGCCATCGCCATCAAGACGCTCACCGTCGCGTCGCAGACCGCGCGGCTCACCGTGCAAGGCACGCTGTCGCCGGAGCAGGTCGCCGACCTGACAATATCGGCCAAGGCACTCGACAATGCCGGTGGCAAGACGAGCGCGGGCAAGGTCTCGATCGGCAAGCTCGCCTTCGATGCCAGCGTCAAGGGTCCGATCCTGCGTCCGCGCGTCGATGCGCACCTGAATGCTGCCGACGTCAGCGCGCCACAAGGGACACTCAAAACGCTGGTCGCCCGTTTCGCGACCACGCCCGCTGCCGACGCCACCAAGTCGGCGCCGATCCCGTTCACCGCACATGCCCAAGCGACGGGCGTTGCGCCGACCGATCCGGCGCTGGCCCGCGCGCTCGGCGGCGCATTCACGCTGAACGCCGCCGGCACGGCGAACAACGGTATCGCCGATGTCCAGAACGCCAAACTGACGACGCCGACCGCCGACATCGCCTTCACCGGCCGGATCGGCGAGCCGAAACTAGACGGCCGCCTGACCGTGCACGCGGCCGACCTCAGCCGCTTCGGCGCGATCGCCGGATTGAAGCTCGTGGGTGTTCTTGATCTTTCGGCCTCGCTCAGCGGCGTACCCAAGGACGGCCACATTGAAGCCGCGCTTGACGGTCGCGCCGACAAGTTCGCCACTGGCGTCGCCGCCATTGACGGCCTGGCCGGCGGCCGGCTCGCGCTCAACGGCACTATCCGCAAGCTGCCGCGCGGCGGCTACGGCTTCGGCAATCTGCGCCTGATCGGCCGGCACGCCAGCATGCGCGCCGACGGAGAGGCCACCGCCGACAGCGCCGGCATCAATGTCCAGTTGGCGATCCCCGACCTCAAATACGCCGACAGCCGCTTGACCGGCCGTGCGGAAGGCAAGCTGCGGCTGACCGGCTCCGTCACCAAGCCGGACGCCGACGTCAACATCACCGTCACCGACGGCAGCGCCCTTGGCCGCCCCATTCCGCGCCTGACCTTGCAAGCGACTGCAACCGATTTGACCGGGCAGCTTACCGCCAAGGCCAAGCTCACCGGATCGGTCGGCGGCAAACCGGCGCAAGGCACGCTCGATCTCGCCAAGCAGGCGCAAGGCGGCTGGCGTCTGAGCGAGCTCGACCTGCGCGTCGGCTCCGTCTCCGCCAAAGGTGCGCTGACTCTCAACACTGATGAACTCGCCGCCGGCCATCTCACCATCGACGCCCGCGATCTCGACGATATCTCGCCGCTGGTGCTGACCAAGCTGTCAGGCGCCCTGCACGCCGACACGACTCTGACCGTCACCGGCGGCGGTCAAAGCGCAACGCTGTCGGCGCAAGCGCATGCCATAAAGATCGGCGCCTGGCGCCTCGATCGGCTGGATGTCGACGTGCGCGTCAGCGATCTCTATCGCCGCCCGATTATCGACGGCCATATGAGCGTCGACCGCGCCCGCTTCGGTGGCGAAGATATTTCACAGATACGACTGAGCGCAAAAGCGGCCGGCAACGCCAGCGCCATCACGCTGACCGCGCGGGCGCGCGGCTTCGCTATCGATGCCCACGGCAAACTGCATGCGTCGCCGCCCGTCCGGCTCGACCTGGCCTCGCTCGACGCCCGGCGCGGCAAGCATCGCATCGCGCTCGCCCATCCCACCACCCTCACCTTCCGCGACGGCGGCGTCGAGGCCAAGTCGCTGCTGCTGGCGCTCGACCGCGGCCGGCTTTCGATCGACGGCCGCCTCGGCGAGACGCTCGACGTGTCGCTGCGGGCGCAATCCGTGCCGTTGTCGGTGTCGGAAACGATCATGCCGAAGCTGGGCCTCGCCGGCACCTTGAACGGCGACGCCAAACTCTCTGGTACGGCCAAGTCACCGACCGGCACCTGGCGGCTGCGCATCGACCGGCTCGTCACGCCGCAGACGCATGCGAATGGATTGCCGCCGATATCCATTACCGCCTCCGGCCGGCTGGCCGATCACCGCACCAGCGTAGATGCCACCATCCGCGGCGCCGGCACGCTCACCGCCAAAGGCACAGTGCCGCTTAGTGGCGACGGCCTCGACCTGACCTTGCGCGGGCCGATCGATCTCGGTGCCGTCAACCAGACGCTGTCCGCGAGCGGACGCCAGCTCACTGGCAAGGCCCGCATCGACATGCGCCTGCGCGGCAGCTTGGCGCGGCCGAAAATCGACGGCACCGCCACCATCAGCGACGGCGGCTACCAGGACGCCAGCCTGGGCGTGCGCTTGAGACACATCAACGGCCGGCTGAACGCCCGCGGCGATACCATTCAAATCGAGCGGCTGACCGCGCAGACCTGGGACTCCGGCACGATCTCGGTGCAAGGCAGCGTGCGCGTCGCACCCGATGCCGGCTTCCCCGGCAACATCCGCATCAGCGGCCGCAACGCCAAGCTCGTCGCCAATGACGTGGTGACCGCGATCGCCAACCTGTCGCTGACGCTGTCAGGCCCGCTTACGCGCGACCCGACGATCGGCGGCCGCGTCGACGTCGTCTCCATGGACATCAGTATCCCCGAGCGCCTGCCGACGACCTTGCAGCCACTCGCCGGCACTCGCCATGTCGACGCCCCGCCGGAGGCCGCCGCGCGCCTCGCCATGGAAGCGAAAGCCAAAGCGCGCGCCGGCCGCAAGCCCGCGTTCGACGCCGCGCTCGACCTCGCGGTCAGCGCGCCCAACCACGTGTTCGTGCACGGCCGCGGCATCGACGCAGAGCTCGGCGGCAAACTCCGGCTGCAGGGCCGGTTGTCCAATCCGGTGACCGTCGGCGGCTTCGACCTGCGGCGCGGCCGCATGTCGGTCGCAGGCACCCGGCTCGATTTCACGCAAGGCCGCATCAGCTTCGCCGGCAGCCTGACACCGCAGCTCGATCTGGTCGCGCAAACGCAGACGACCGATATCACCGCCACCATCACCATCAGCGGCCCGGCCGATGCGCCGCGCTTTGCCTTCACCTCGAGCCCCGCGCTGCCGCCGGACGAGGTGCTCTCGCGGCTTCTGTTCGACAAGGCCAGCGGCGGGTTGTCGCCGGCGCAGGCGCTGCAGGTCGCCCAGGTGGCCGCTCAATTTTCGGGTGGCGGCGGCAGCGACGTGTTCGAGCGCGTGCGCCGCGCCCTTGGTGTCGACAGCATCGACGTTTCGGTCGGCAGCAGCGGCGATCCCAAAGTCGGCATTTCGCGCGCCATCAATCGGCGCATCAGCGTTGGCGTGAAGGCTGGCCGCCGGCCCGAAGATAGCGGCGTCTCGGTCGACATCGACGTGACCCGCCACGTCCGCGCCCAGGGCGAAGTGGATCGCAATGGCCAAAGCGCCGTCGGCGTCGGCATGCAGTGGGAATACTGAGCGGACGGGTCACGCGGACATCGTGCCGTGAAAACCTGAAGCCTCTCGCCGGACCTACATCGAAAAAGTCCATGACCTCGACGGGCCCGCTGGCCGCCGACGATCGCGAGCCGGTGCCCTTTCAGGCCTTGAAAGTCACTGCGGGCCTTTTTCCGGCATAACATATTGATTCATCTATATATTGTGTAACGTACCGATTGGATCAATTTTTTTATTTTGAAACACTCGATACATTCGCCTATGCTGCGGCAATGGATCAGTCTTCGTTCAATGCGCGCTTGAGATCCGGATTTGACGAGTTGTCCCCTCAGCTGCGCGAAGCCGCGCGCTGGGTGATCGATCATCCCGATGACGTCGCGCTGCTATCGACGCGCGAACAGGCGCGCCGCGCCGGCGTCACGGCGGCGACGATGACACGGCTGGCGCAGCGGCTCGGCATGCCGGGCTACGAGGACGTCCGGAAACTTTTCGCCGACGCCGTGCGCCGCCGGCCCGACAGCTATAGCGGCCGCGCGGAGCAACTGCTGGCGCGACGCGACCGTGAAGGCGATCCCGCCCTGGTGCAGGATATCTTCGCGTCACTCTCGCATCATCTGCAGAGTCTCGCCTCGCCCGCGATGGTCGCGCGCTTTACCGCCGCCGCCGACGAGATCGCTCGCGCCGACCACGTATTCTGCCTCGGCCTGCGTTCGAGTTTCTCCGTCGCCTTCATGTTCCATTATGTGCGCACGCTGTTCGGCTCGAATTCGGTTCTGGTCGACGGCCCCGGCGGCGTGGGCCCGGATGCCTTGCGCGCCGCAAAGGCCGGTGACGTCCTGCTCGCCATCTCGGTGAAGCCTTACGTCCAGCAAACGATCGATGGCGTCGAATATGCAAAGAAACGAGGCGCCCGCATCGTAGCCGTCACCGACAGCGAACTGTCGCCTCTGGTTTCGCTCGCCGACGTGACCATCCAGGTTCACACCGAAACGCCCTCGTTCTTCCATACCATGACGCCGGCTTTCGCCGCAGTCGAATGCCTGGCGGCCATGGTCGCGGCCCGCCGCGGGCCCGAAGGCCTGACCGCTCTGGCGGCGAGCGAGCAACAACTGGATTCCTCCCACACTTATCTCGAACCGCGCGCGAAAGGCCGACGCCGTAAATGACACACGTTTTGCACCGGGCAATCGCGCACCACTATCCGACGGCCACCTCGGGCGCAGGCGTCTACATCAGAGACGAGACCGGCAAGGACTACATCGACGGGTCCGGCGGCGCCGCGGTGTCGTGCCTCGGCCATTCGCATCCCGACGTGATTGCCGCAATGCGCGCGCAGCTCGACAAGCTGGAATACGCGCATACGAGCTTTTTCACCACGCAAGTGGCAGAAGAGCTTGCCGACGATTTAGTCACGCACGCGCCGCCGGGGATCAGTCATGCCTTCTTCGTCAGTGGCGGGTCCGAAGCCATCGAAGCCGCGCTCAAGCTGGCGCGGCAGTATTTCGTGGAACGCGGCGAACCGCAGCGGCGCCATCTCATCGCGCGCCGTCAAAGCTACCATGGCATCACGCTCGGGGCGCTTGCCATCGGTGGCCGGCAATGGCAACGCAAGCCATTCGATCCGCTCCTGATCGAAACCCACCATGTGTCGCCGGTTTACGAGTATCGCGAGCGCGGTGCCGAGGAAACGCCGGAAGCCTACGCCGAACGGCTGGCCCGCGAGTTGGAAGCCAAGATCGACGAATTGGGTGGCGAGAACGTCATCGCCTTTGTCGCCGAGACCGTCGTCGGCGCCACCATGGGCGCGGTGCCGCCCGTCCCCGGCTATTTCAAGCGCGTGCGCGAGATCTGCGACCGCCATGGCATCCTGCTTATCCTCGACGAGGTGATGTGCGGCATGGGCCGCACCGGCACGCTGCATGCCTGCGAGCAGGAAGGCGTCAGTCCCGACTTGATGGCGATCGCCAAAGGATTGGGCGGCGGCTACGCGCCGATCGGCTCGCTGCTGCTCAACGACAAGATCTTTGCAGCACTGGAATCCGGTTCCGGCGCATTCCAGCACAGCCACACTTACACCGGCCATCCGCTGGCTTGCGCCGCCGCGCTCGCCGTCCAGCGCGTGATCCGGCGCGACAATTTGCTCGAAAACGTGCGTGCTCAGGGCGACTATCTTAGGCGCCGGCTGCGTGAGCGTTTCGGCAATCATCCTTACGTTGGCGACGTGCGTGGCCGCGGCCTGTTTCAGGGCCTCGAGATCGTCGCCGACCGGGGAACCAAAGAACCTTTCGACCCCGCGCGCAAATTGCACGCACGCATCAAAGCAGAGGCAATGGCGCGCGGGCTGATGGTCTACCCCATGGGGGGCACTGTCGACGGCGTCCGCGGCGATCATGTCCTGCTGGCGCCACCCTTCATCGTCGACAACGGGATCGTAGACGCGATCGTGGAGCGACTGGGAGATGCCATCGACGCCACGACCGGAGCGTGAGCGGAGGAATAGTCCGACGCGCGCCGGAACTTGAGATGACGACAACACAAAAGAGGGTGACATGAAATATCGATCAAGAACTATCGCATTGACCGCGGTTGCGGCACTCACCTTGGCGGGTACCGCGCTTCCGGCTTCGGCCGCGCAGCAGTTCATCACCATCGGCACCGGCGGCGTGACCGGCGTCTATTATGCCGTCGGCGGCGCGGTCTGCCGCCTGATGAACAAAACCCGGAAAGAGACGGGAATCCGCTGCTCGGTCGAGTCGACCGGCGGATCGGTGTTCAACGTCAATGCGATCCGGTCCGGCGAGCTCGATTTTGGCATGGCGCAGTCGGACGTGCAGTTCAACGCTTACGATGGCGACCGCCAGTTCAAGGGCAGGCCTGACAAGAACCTGCGCGCCGTCTTCTCCGTCCACCCGGAGCCCTTCACGGTGCTTGCGCGCAAGGAAGCCGGCGTCACCAAATTTGCCGACTTCAAAGGCAAGCGCTTCAACGTCGGCAACCCCGGCTCCGGCACGCTGGCATCGATCCAGGAACTGCTCAAGCAGATGGGCTGGACGATGTCGGACTTCTCACTCGCCGCGCACCTGAAAGCCGATGAGCAAGGCACTGCCCTTTGCGACAATAAGATCGACGGCTTCTTCTATGGCGTCGGCCATCCGTCGGCCGCCATTCAGGACCCAACGACGGTCTGCGGTGCCAAACTGATCCCGCTCACCGGGCCCGCGGTGGACACGCTGGTCAAGGAGCACCCCTACTACTCCTACGCGACCATCCCGGGGGGCATGTACGCCAACAATCCGAACCCGACCAAGACCTATGGCGTGCGCGCGACCCTGGTGACCTCGGCCAAGACGCCGGACAAGGTCGTTTACGATCTGGTGAAGTCGGTGTTCGAGAACTTCTCCGAGTTCAAGAAACTGCATCCCGCCTTCGCGCACCTCGATCCGAAACAGATGATCAAAGCCGGCCTCTCGGCGCCGCTGCATCCGGGCGCCGTCAAGTACTACAAAGAGAAGGGCTGGATGTAACAACACGAGAGGGGGTGGCCGCGGCCACCCCCTTTCTCTATCCTGACGTGACGCGCAGGGGGCGACGCGATGGAAAACGACAATAGCGCCACGCTTTCGCGTGAAGCGCTCGAAACGATGGTGGCGGAAGCCGATACCGGCGGCCGCAAGGTCACCGGACTCAAGAAGAAGTTTCTGTTCGCGGTCGCGCTTTGCTGGGCGTTATTCCAGCTCTGGTATGTCTCACCGCTGCCCTACCAATTCAATATCGGCGTCATCAATGACGGACAGGCCCGCATCATCCACCTGTCCTTCGCATTCCTGCTCGCCTTCACCACCTTTCCCGCACTGAGCTCGTCGCCCCGCGACCGCATTCCGCTCATTGATTGGCTTCTTGCCGCGCTCGGCATCAGCGCCGCGCTTTATCTTCTCGTCTTCTACAACGCCATTGCGCTCCGCCCGGGCCTTCCGACGACGGCGGACGTCGTCTTCTCCGTCATCGGCGTGGTGCTATTGCTGGAAGCGGCGCGCCGCGCCGTCGGCCCTGCCCTGGCGGCGATCGCGACGGTGATGCTGATCTATATCTTCACCGGGCCGTACCTGCCCGGCCTGCTGGCGCACAAAGGGGCGAGCCTCTCGCGCGTCGCCTCGCAGATGTGGCTCACCTCGGAAGGCATCTTCGGCGTCGCGCTCGGGGTCTCGACCAGCGTGGTCTTCCTGTTCGTGCTGTTCGGCAGCCTGCTCGAGCGGGCGGGCGCCGGCAATTACTTCATCCAGCTCGCCTTCGCGATGCTCGGGACCTTTCGCGGTGGACCGGCCAAGGCGGGCGTCGTTGCCTCGGGCCTGACCGGCATGATCTCCGGCTCCTCGATCGCCAACACAGTAACGACCGGAACCTTCACTATTCCGCTGATGAAGCGGGTCGGCTTCCCGGCGGTCAAGGCGGGCGCGATCGAATGCGCCGCCGGCGTCAACGGGCAGCTCATGCCGCCGGTGATGGGCGCCGCCGCGTTCCTCATCGCCGAATACGTCGGCATCACTTACGCCGAAGTGATCAAGCACGCCTTCCTGCCGGCCTGCCTCACCTATGGCGCGCTGTTCTATATCGTCGACATCGAAGCCGCCAAGATGGGCCTGCGTGGCCTGCCGCGCGCGTCAACCTCGCCCATCCATCAAGCGCTGTTGCGCGCGGTCATGACGATCTGCGGCATGATCATCTTGAGTGGGGTGGTCTACTGGGGCGTGGGCTGGATCAAGATTGTGTTCGGCGATGCCGCAAGCTGGATTCTTGCCGCCGCGCTGGTCGCCATCTATGTCGCGCTGATGCGCTACAAAGCCGCGCATCCCGACCTGCCGCACGACGATCCGACCAAGGCGATCGTCAAGGTGCCGGACTTCTTCGCCACCGCGCGCACGGGGCTGCACTTCATATTGCCGGTCATCGTGCTCATTTGGTGCCTGATGATCGAGGAACTGTCGCCAGGCCTGTCCGCGTTCTGGGGAACGGCGTTCCTCATGGTCATCATGGTCACGCAACGCCCGCTGATCGCCGCCTTCCGGGGCGAGCGCAACCTGGCCACGCCGGTGCGCGACGGCTTTGGTGATTTGTTCTCGGCGTTCGAAGGCGCGTCCCGCAACATGACGTCGGTCGGCATCGCCACGGCGGCGGCCGGCATCATCGTCGGCACCGTGTCGCTGACCGGCATCGGGCTGGTGATGACCGAGATCGTCGAAACGGTGTCCGGTGGCAACCTGATCATCATGCTGATGATGACGGCGATGATCTGCCTGGTGCTCGGCATGGGGATGCCGACGACGGCAAGCTACGTCGTCGTCGCCACGCTGATGGCGCCGGTGCTGGTCGAACTGGCCGCGGAAAACGACCTCGCGGTGCCGCTCATCGCCGTGCACATGTTCGTGTTCTACTTCGGCTTGATGGCGGACGTGACACCACCTGTCGGCCTCGCAGCCTACGCAGCCGCGGCAATCTCGGGCGCCGATCCCGTGAAGACCGGCATCCAGGGATTCCGCTACGAGGTGCGGACCGGCCTGCTGCCGTTCATCTTCATCTTCAACACCGAACTGCTGCTCGTTGACGTCGGCAGCATCGGTCATTTCCTCGTGGTCGTCGCGTGCTCGACGGTCGCCATGGGCTGCTTCGTGTCGGCGACACAAAACTGGCTGCTGACGCGCAACCGCTGGTACGAGTCCGCGCTGTTGCTTGTGATCTGCTTCACGCTGTTCCGCCCAGGCTTTTGGCTCAATCAGATACAACCGCCCTACGTGAGCCGTCCGGCGTCGCAGATCATCCAGATCGCCGGGGCCATTCCCCAAGGCCAGACCCTGCGCTTCCGCGTCATGAGCCAATCGCGCGCCGGCGACGATGTTGAAAAGCTGGTGCGGCTCAGTATGCGAACCGGCAAGACCGGTCCGGAACGCCTGCGGGCGGCCGGTCTGACGCTGTCGACGCTCGGCGGCACCGTCATGGTGCAACGTGTCGTCTTCGGCAGTCAGGCCGCCAAATACGGCCTCGCCGCGGGCGATGAGGTCAAATCGGTCGTTGTTCCTGCTGACCGGCCCAACCCGTATTGGTTCGCGCTGCCGGCGCTCCTGGCCTTGGGTGTGGTGATCATGCTTCAGAAACGGCGGCGGCACGGCGCCGTGCTCGCCCCTCCGGAGGTGCCGGCCTGAAGCGGAGGCGTCATTCCCGCTCTCAAACGATTGCACTGAATAGCCCGCCGTGCCGCGCGCCTATTGAGCGATGATCGACAAGCACGCTGCTGATAGTCTCCTACCGCGCGCAAATCCGTCGGCTTGAAGTTCGAAATCATTCAGCGCGAAATTACGCAAGCGCTGCGGTTAGTATTGCCCCGCTCAAGCCGTTGCCCGCGCGGGCGCGGCGGCGGCGTCTTCTAGGATCATATCAGCGCCCTTTTCAGCAATCATCACCACCGGCGCATTGGTGTTGCCGGACACCAGCGCCGGCATGATTGACGCATCGACGATGCGCAGCCGCTCAAAGCCACGCAACCGCAGACGCGAATCCACTACCGCCCGCTCGTCATTTCCCATGCGGCACGTGCTCGTCGGATGATAGACGGTAGTGCCTGCCTCACGCGCAAACGCGAGCAATTCGGCATCACTGACGCAATGCGGCCCCGGCGTAAGCTCCTCGGCGATGTAGCGGCGCATGGACGGCTGCTCCATGATCCGGCGCATCAACTTCAACCCGTCCACCACGGTGTCGCAGTCGAACCGGTCCGTCAGGTAACGCGGCTGGATAGCCGGCGGCACGCTGGGATCGCGTGACTTGATCCGCACGAAGCCGCGGCTCTCAGGCCGCAATTGGCAGACCGAGACCATGAAGCCCGAAAAGTCATGCAGGCTGGCGCCAGCCGTGTCGGCGCTGAATATAAGGAAGTGAATCTGCACGTCGGGTGTTGCCAGCTCCGGACGCGTGCGCAGAAAGGCGCCGGCATAACCCGCGCCGATGGTCAAAAGCCCCTTGCGCGAGAGCACATAGCGCAACCCCTCCCCGTAGCGGTAGCGCCAGTCGTTGATCACGTCGTTCATGGTGATCGGCTCGGTGCAGCGGTACTGTATGCGAACTTGAAGGTGGTCCTGCAGGTCGGCGCCGACACCCGGCATGTCGGCGATCACCGGAATGCCATGTTGGCGAAGCAACTCGGCCGGACCGATACCGGAGAGCTGAAGAAGCTGCGGCGAATTGAAAGCCCCGCCAGCGACAATCACTTCCGCATTGGCGTGCGCGGTGTGCAGGGTGTCGCCCTGACGGTATTCGACGCCGACAGCGCGGCGGCCCGAAAACAATAACCTCGTCGCCAAAGCATCCGTGGCAATCTTAAGATTGGGCCGCCGGCGCGCCGGGCGCAGATAGCCGACCGCGGTCGACCAGCGACGCCCGTTCTTGGTGGTCAGCTGGAAATAGCCGACGCCCTCCTGGGTTGCGCCATTGAAATCGTCATTGCGCGGGTATCCGGCTTGGCCCGACGCA
>Ga0316583_10000477_pt1 | contig 11887 bp, 10 predicted proteins | sample J_170502JBrBrA_D_FD_204513 | JGI IMG/M metagenome (GOLD analysis project Ga0316583, IMG submission 204513) | Rhizosphere microbial communities from salt marsh grasses in Alabama, United States - J_170502JBrBrA | ecosystem: Host-associated > Plants > Roots > Rhizosphere | place: USA: Alabama... | reverse complement strand
ATGGTGCGAGACGTTTCGCCGCGAACCGCCTGGCTTATTGAATGAGCGGATGGCGTATCTGAGCCTGTCGCGCGCACGGCGAAGGGCGGTCGGATTGCCGAGATCGACTCCCTGCTCCCACGCGCGGTTCGCCTGCACCAGCTGGACGAACGACATCACGTCACCCTTCTCGATGATTATGCGACCGTCCTTGTAGGCCTCGCCCGCACCGAGCCGCGGCGAAGCGATGACGTCACGCGGCACGCGCGAATCGGCAAAGCGGATCGCTATGTCGGGATAGCCCTCCACCGGCTGGCCAAAATGCACGTGCCGTCCGTCGGCATAAGTGACGTCGAGCCGGCCCTTCACCACGGTCTTCGACAAGAATCGGTCAAGCAGGGACTTGCTCATGGCTCCCCCTTTAGGCCCATCGGGCCGCAACTCTCCAGAACTGCGTGGAATTCTAGTCGGTTGCGAGCTTGATCACAAATCTCACGTTGCGGCCCGGCATCACCACGAGGTCCTTGTTGAAGGCGGCGGCGTCGCGTTGGACGGCATTGGTGAGGTTCTGCCCGATCAGCGAGAACTCAATTCCGCGATGGTCCTTGAACGGACGCCAGGACAGCGCCGCATTGAGCGAGATGTAGCCCGGCGTGGGTGTGTCGTAGGCGCCGTAGTCGTTCTGCGGCCCGACACGCATGAGCATGAAATCGGCGTCGAACGGGTCGCTCTCCCACGAAAGTCCGCCACCGAACCGATAGGGCGGAATGCGCGGCACATTGTTGCCATCGGCAAGCGTGGCGCGGGTGAAGTCGCCCTGCAGCGTGGCGGTAAGGCCGCCGCTTCCGGCATCCGCCAGGTCGAACGTGGCCTTGCCCTCCAGCCCGCGAAAATGCGCGGCCTGCTGGCGGTAGAACAACTCGCGAAAATCGCCGCCGGGACCGTCGGTGCAAATGCCCGCATCGTCGCAAGTCCTCCCCGTGAGGTCGCCGTAGATGTAATCGCTGAACCAGCTCGAATAGATGCTGCCATCGAAACGGAACCGCCCCGAACGAATGCGCAGCGTCGCCTCGAGCGATTGCGCGCGCTCGACCCTGAGGTTCGGATCGCCGGTTTCGTAGGTTCCGGGTCCATCGTGCCCGCCGCGAGCGAACAGCTCGGTCATCGCCGGCGCGCGGCCGGTAGCCGAGGCGGTGAAGCCGAGCTTGACCGACGAGCTGACGTCGAACAACGCGCCGAGGGCCGCGCTGATGGGGGTGAAGCTGCGCTGCGTCAGGACGTTGGAAGCCGGTGTCCCCTCCACGCTGACATGTTCGACCCGCCCGCTCAGCTCGAGGTGGAACGGCATCGAGGGGTAAATCTCGGTGAAGAGATAACCGGCCTCGCTTTCGGTCACAGTCGGGAACAGGTAAGTCGCATCCGAACCGACCGCCGAGAAGTCGCGATGGGTATATTCGAAGCCCAGCGCGGAATTCTGGACGAAGCCGAGGTGATTGAGCAGCAATTCGCCGCGGGTGTCAAATTCCTTGTTATTGAAAGTGGTGATGATCGTACCGTCCGGCTCGTCCTCGTTGTGCGAGTAGTCGGCATAGCTGCCGACCAGGTTGAACGTCTTCAAGAGGCCGCTGCCGGTGGCGAAGGATGACCTCGTCAGCACCTTCGTTTGGCGCATGTCGATATAGCTCGTATCGCTCGGAATACCGTATTTTGCGTCATACTGCTCAATCGCCGCTCCGACATGGCTGTCGCCGCCACCGAAGAAGTACGAGCCGCCGAGCGATGCCCCATGCCCGCGAAAGAAGCTGTTGGCCTGGGTGCCGAGCGGCGTCGAATAGTCGCCCGCGTCACGATAGAACCCGTCCGCATGGAGCGCGAAATTGCCCAGCTTCACGTCAGTGAGGGCGGAACCCTGCCAGGTGTCTGCCGCGCTGGCGTAGCTCCCGGTCAGCTCGCCCGAAAATGGATCCGTGGGCAATTTGGTCGGCACGCGGTTGTTGATTGCGTTCACCACCCCGCCGATCGCCTGGCTGCCGTAGCGCAGCGTGGCCGCCCCGCGCACGACTTCGATGCTTCGCGCGGAAAGCGGGTCGATCGGCACGCCATGGTCGGGGCCGATATCGGAAACGTCGGAACTGCTTGCTCCGTCCTCGAGGATGCGGATGCGGGTCAGGTCCATCCCGCGAATGATCGGGCGGCTGGATCCGCTGGAAAATCCGGTGGTCGCGATCCCGGGCGTATTGCCCAACGCGTTAGCGATGCTGGCGCCGCCGCTCTTGAGAATCTTGTCGGCATCTACCTTGGTGACGATCGCGGGAGTGTCGTCGAGCCCATGCGCGAAAGGCGAGGCGGTGACGACGATCTCGTTCTGCTGATCGGTTTTCTTGGCGGGGGCCGAGTCCTTGGCAAGGGCGGCATGGGGAAGAAGCGCAGCTGCGGCCGCGCCCGATAAAAGAAGAGAACGCATCGAAAGATCTCCGGGGTCCGGGTGCCGGGCGTGCGCAATCGCGCAATCATCGGGTAACTTATCGGGCTTGGAGCTATTGGGGCGGCGCGCGGCTCAGCCAGCCATGCGGCGGCGTGACGAGGCCGAAGGCGGTAACGCAGACCGTGCCGACCCATGCGAGAAAGGCTGGAGCGAGCGGAAGAGTGCCGGCCGTTGGCAGAAAATAATGCCCCGCCATCGCTGCCGCCTGGCACCACGGGCATGGGGTTGAGCCATCGGCCGAGCCGAATTTGCCCGCTTTCGAGAGCTGGGGCGCGGCGCTGGCAATGGAATGCGATGCGATTGGCCGGGCATAATCGATATGCGTCTGGACGATCGTCCCCTGCACCACGAAGGCGAGCAGCAGTAATATGCGCAGCAGCCAGCCACAGGCCGGCGCGGCTGCACCGCACGGCCGCGGCGCCGGGCGCGTAGTCGAGCAGCGCTGTAGTCGGCTCAGGCTCATTCTCGGGGCCGTCCGGCGACGGACTCCAGTTAGGGGTGCGCTTGCCACTATGATATAGCATAACATTACACAAGCGGGAAACGCGGCGGAGCGCGCTTGCGGTGCGGCAATTTGCCTCAATCCATGTGTTTGAGACCGGCCCTCAGATAGTCCCAGCCGGTCACCAGGGTCAGGACCGCGGCGCCCCACAGGCTGAGAATCCCGACATAGTGCGGCAGCGACTGGTTGGCCGAGGCATGCACTGGCGCCATCACCGCGACCAGCCAGTGCGGCGCGCGCCACCCGGGCAAGGCACCCGCCAGGACGAGCGATCCGAGCGAGAGCAGTTGCAGCGTGGTTTTCCACTTCGCGAGACGGCTGACCGGGACCGAGACCTTCAGGCCGGCGAGGAATTCCCTCAGCCCCGAGACCGCAATCTCGCGCAGTAGGATCACCAGCGCGGCGATGATGTGCAGCCCGGCGATGTCGCGATTGTGCACGAGGATCAGGATCACCGCGGCGACCATGATCTTGTCGGCGATCGGGTCGAGAAACATGCCGAGCTTGGAAACGGCGCCGCTAGCGCGGGCAAGATAGCCGTCGAAATAATCGGTGATACCCATCAGGCAATAGAGCCCGAAGGCGATGCCGTAGCCCGTGTGCCAAGCCGGCCACCACAGCAGCCACAACAGCAGCGGCACCGCGAGAATCCGCGAAAGCGTCAGGATGTTCGGCAGCGTGAGCATGATTGGCACCCCCTTAGCCCGCCGGCCCTTAGCAAAAAAGGCGAGACTTGCCCCTTGTCCACCCCGGTCATGACGCTACAGACCGCATTCACCGTGAAGCTGCTGGCAAAGGTTGCATGACGACATCGACCCATTTGCTGAGGCGCCGGCGCTTCCTGCCGTTGTTCGCCACCCAGTTGTTCAACGCCTTCAACGACAATCTCTACAAGAACGCGATGGTGCTGTTCGTCGTGTACAGCGTCTACAATTCGGAAGCGCAGGAAGCCCAGTTCAGCGCGATCGCGTCGGCATTGTTCATCCTCCCGTTCTTCGTCCTTTCGGCAATGTCCGGACAGCTTGCCGACATGCGCGACAAGGCGCGGATCATCCGGATCATCAAGGCCTGCGAAATCGGAATCATGAGCGTTGGCGCAGCCGGACTACTGCTCGCCTGGCAGGGCATCCTTACCCACGCGCTGGCGATTCCGCTGATGCTGCTCGCGCTGCTCGCGATGGGCGTGCACTCGACCTTCTTCGGGCCGATCAAATACGCAATCCTGCCGCAACACCTGCACAAGGACGAAGTGCTGGCCGGGACCGGGCTGGTCGAGGCCGGAACCTATGTCGCGATCCTGTTCGGGACGATCCTCGCCGGCTGGATCCCAGTCGAAGTCGCCGCGGCAGCCGTGATCGTCACCGCGCTGGCGGGTTACGTCACCAGCCGCTCGGTCCCGTCCGCTCCACCGGCGGTTTCCGCGCAACCAATCGACTGGCACATCATCCGCTCTTCGATCGACCTGGTGAAGAACACCATGAATGAGCGTGAGGTGTTCTACGCGATCATGGCGATCAGCTTCTTCTGGACGATCGGCGCGGTGCTGTTCATCCAGTTTCCCCCGCTTGCAAAGAATGTGCTGATGGCAAGCAAGCAGGTTGCAAGCCTGTTCCTGGTGATGTTCTCGATCGGGGTCGCGATTGGCTCTGTCTCGATCAACGCGCTGCTCAAGGGACGGGTTTCGGCCCGCTACGCCCCGTTCTCGGTGATCGTGATGGGCTGCTTCGTCGCGCTGTTCTGGTTCATCTGCAAGCAGTGGTCGGCCGACGTGCCCGAAGGCAGGCTGCTCGACGTGGCCGACTTCCTCGCCGAGCCACTGGCGATCCCGGTGCTCCTGACGCTGCTGCTGATCGCGGTCTCGGGCGGGATGTTCGTCGTGCCGCTCTATGCCTTTCTCACCACCAAGGTCGATCCGGGCCAAGCCGCGCGCACCATCGCGGCGAACAACATCGTCAATTCCGGGGCAATGGTTGCAGGCTCGCTGCTCGCCGTGGGACTGAGCGCCGTCGGTGTTCCGATCGTCGAACAGCTGCTGATGAGCGCGGCGATGTGCCTTGTCTCCGCCTGGCTCGCGCAGGTGCTCTACATGGCAGAGAAAGCTGCTGTCGCCGGAGACTAGGCCCGGCGCGCCGCGAAATTAGGCGATATAGAGCCCGACCACGAGCAGGCAGGCGCAATAGGCCAGCAGGAAATCGCGCAAGTCCTGCGCGGTGATCCGCCAGGGCATGTGCGATGGCACCGGCTCGGTTCCCCTGCGTATGTGCGGAGGAAGGCTTGCCAGGAACGGGTGGCGGGCGGATTCGTCGGTGAGGACAAGTGAACGGCGCATGCGACCGAATTAACGCGGCGCTAACCTTTTGAAAGCGCGCAAAACGGGCCGTCACAGGCCGGGACATTAACCGCGTCGCTTCACCTTGAGCGCGTTGCCGCGGCCCGCCAGCCCGGCTAATGCACCGCCATGAGCGACACTTCCTCGAACAGCGCCGCGCGCCTGCTGGTCGATTGCATTGCCGAACAAGGCTGCGAGCGGATCTTCACCGTGCCGGGTGAGAGTTTCCTCGCCGTGCTCGACGCGCTGCACGACACCCCGCAGATCCAGACGGTGACCTGCCGCCAGGAAGGAGGCGCGGCGTTCATGGCCTGCGCCGACGGCGCGATCGCCGGGCGGCCGGGCGTCGCCTTCGTCACTCGAGGGCCCGGTGCGACCAACGCCAGCATCGGGGTCCATGTCGCGATGCAGGATTCGCGGCCCCTGGTGCTGTTCGTCGGCGACGTGGCTTCCACGATGCGCGGGCGCGAAGCGTTCCAGGAAGTCGACATTCCCGCCTTCTTCAACCCGATCGCCAAATGGGCCGCGCGGATCGACGATGAAGCGCGAATTCCAGAATTCGTTGCCCGCGCCTGGTCGACCGCAATCTCCGGCCGTCCCGGCCCGGTCGTGCTGGCGCTGCCGGAGGACGTGCTGGCGCGGCAAATTGCCGGGATCTCCCCGCGCCCGAAGGTCTTCAGTCCCGCGCAGGCCCCCTGTCCCGATGCGATGGCGACGTCGCTGCAGATGGTCGGCGATGCCGCAGCGCCGGTAGCGATAATCGGCGGTGCGGGCTGGAACCTCAAGGCGCATGCTTTCTTCCGGCAATTCGCCGAGCGGGTCGGGCTTCCGGTCGCGACCGCGTTCCGGCGGCAGGATTCCATCTCGCCATCATCGAGCGTCTATGCCGGCAATCTCGGCTACGGACCCAACCCGAAGCTGGTCGAACGGATCAAGGCTGCGGACCTCCTGCTGGTGGTCGGCGCGCGGCTCGGCGAAGCGACGACCGAAGGCTACACGCTGGTAACGCCCGACCACCCGGACCAGACGCTGATCCACGTCCACCCGGATCCCAACGAGCTCGGGCGGGTCTACCGCGCCGATCTCGCGATCTGCGCCGACATGGGCGAGTTCGCCGAAGCTGCAGCCTTGTGGAACGACGATGTTATCCCGTTCGACGCCGGCACCGAAGCGCATGCCGAATGGGAGGAGTGGTCGACGCCCGGCCTCGACGGCGAGAAGCTTGACCTTGCGCACTGCCTGGCGGCGGCGCGCAAGCTGCTCCCGCCCGACACGGTGATCTGCAACGGCGCCGGCAATTTTTCCGGCTGGTGGCATCGCTATTGGCGCTACGAAGGCTACCCCGCGCAGCTCGCCACAACCGCCGGGGCGATGGGCTACGGCGTACCCGCAGCGATCGCCGCGAAGCTGCGGCTGCCCGAGCGGACGGTGCTGGCGGTGACGGGAGACGGCGATTTCCTGATGAACGGGCAGGAGCTCGCGACCGCCGCACAATTGGGTCTCGACCTGCTCGTCATCGTGGTCGACAACTCGTCATACGGTACGATCCGGATGCACCAGGAACGCGAATATCCAGGCCGGATCTCCGCCACCGAGCTCGCCAATCCCGACTTTGCGGTGCTCGCGCGCGCCTTTGGCGGTTGGGCCGCGCGAGTCGAGGAATCGGCGGAATTCGCCCCAGCGCTGAAGGACGCACTCGGCCGCAGCGGGATTCGCCTGCTACACCTGGTGAGTGATATCGAACGCCTGAGCGCGGCCGGCACAACGGTCAGCTCGCTGCGCGCGAGATAGGCCTCAGCCCTTCCCCAGCTTCACGATGTGATCGAACTCGTGCTTGGTAAGCTCGGCAACCGAGAGCCGCGAGAGGCGCACCAGCTCGATACCCTCAAGCGCCGGATCGGCCTTGATCTCGGCCAGCGTGACGGGCCGCGCGAACTTGCCGACTGGCTTGACCTTCACTGTCGCCCACTTCCCTTCGGGGTCGGTCGGATCGGTCAGACCCGCTACACACACTTCGGCGATCCCTACAACTTCCTTGCCGGTTACCGAATGATAAAACAGCACCCGCTCGCCGACCTGCATCGCCCGCATGTTGTTGGAGGCGCGGTGATTGCGCACGCCGTCCCACACGGTCTCACCCTCGCGCACCAAGTCGTCCCAGCTGAAGGCCGCCGGTTCGGATTTCATCAGCCAGTAGCGTTTCGCCATTCGCATTTCTCCGTTGTCCGGCAGCCCAGGTAGCGCCGCCGCCAATCGACGACCACCCCGAATGACCGGTCGACATTCTCTTTGGGACGTCTGGACAGGGTGATTGTCTCATTAACCGAAATTTCAGTGCACTCGGCCATAGCCGAATGTTGAGCGAGGGGGGTACGCGCGCTTGCGAGACTCGAGGGAAGGCACTGTGTCCAGCAAGCCGAAGCGCGACGCGCGCCTCGGCAAAGCCGACCGCGACCTCGTGGCGCTGGGCATCGCGGCGGCGGCAGTGCTCTTGTTCGTCGGCACCGGCAGCGCCGTGCTTCCACAGGTCGTCGCATCGTGGCTCACTGGTGGCGCACGACCCGACGCGTTGCTCACCAACGCACTGCTGCTCAACGTCGCGCTGATCGTCTTCGGCTGGCGCCGATACAGCGAGTTATCGCGCGAAGTCCTAGAGCGGCGCAGCGCGGAAGCACTGGCGAACCAGCTCGCCCAGACCGATGCGCTTACCGGCCTACTCAACCGCCGATCATTCGCACCTTCCGCCGCAAAGCTGATCGCCGTAGCCAAAGAGGCCCAGCAGGGCGTGGCCGTGCTGATGCTCGACCTCGATAATTTCAAGCTGGTCAACGACATATACGGGCACAAGGCAGGCGACCGCCTGCTGCTCGAAGCCACCGGGCGGATGAGCGCGTTGATGCCGGTCGGGGGCCTGCTCGCGCGCCTTGGCGGCGACGAGTTCGCGTGCTTCGTGACCTACGACACCCGCCGCCCGGACAAGCTTGACCAACTCGCCGCGAGCCTGATCGAGACGGTCTCGAAGCCATACCGCATCGACGGAAACTTCCTCGACGTCACAGTTTCGATCGGAATCACCACGGCATCCGACGAATTCGACCTCGCCGAAACCGAGAAATGCGCCCAGTCGCTGCTTCACCACTCGGACATCGCCATGTATCATGCCAAGAAGCAAGGGCGGAACCGCTACGCCTGGTTCGAAGCGACGATGGAAAGCGAGCTGCGTTTCCGCAACGAACTCGAAACCGGCATTCGCCGCGGCATCCCCAGGGGCGAATTCGTTCCCTATTACGAGCAGCAAATCGACCTAGAAACCGGCAAACTCGTAGGATTCGAAATGCTCGCGCGGTGGAATTCGCCGCAGCTCGGCCTGGTCAGCCCCGACATCTTCATCCCAGTCGCCGAGGAAATCGGCGTGATCGGCGAACTGTCGGAATCGCTGATCAAGCAGGCGTTCGCGGACGCAAAGAAGTGGGATCCCGAGCTCACATTGTCGATCAACATTTCGCCGATCCAGTTGCGCGACCCGTGGTTCTCGCAAAAGCTGCTGCGCCTGCTCGTCGAAAGCGGCTTTCCCGCGAACCGACTCGACATCGAGATCACCGAAAGCTGCCTGCATGAGAACATCGGCGTGGTCCGTTCGGTCGTCACCAGCCTCAAGAACCAGGGAATCCAGATCAGCCTCGACGATTTCGGCACGGGCTATTCTAGCCTCGCTCAATTGCGCTCGCTGCCCTTCGACAGGCTCAAGATCGACCGCAGCTTCGTGAGCGAGCTCGCCGAGGAAGGAGCGAGTTCGAAAATCGTCGAGGCGATCGTTTCGCTCGGGCGCGGGCTCGATCTGCCGATTACCGCCGAGGGTATCGAGAACGATAACGTGCTCCAGACGCTCCGGAAGATGGGCGAACTCAAGGGCCAGGGCTATCACTATGGCCGGCCAGAGGATGCCGCGCGCACGCTCGACCGGCTGGCGCGCAAGCAGCTGCTCGCAGTGCTCAAGAAGGTCGACGCCGAAGAAGACGCCAAGCTGAGCAAACTGGGCGACGAACTGCCTCTCGCACAGGATGAGGATCGCGCGGCCGCTGGCTGAGCAGGGCCCGAGCCGGCCTATGCGGCTTCCACGCACGATCACAAGGCTTCCAATAGGCCGGGGCACGCTCTAAACGCCGCGCCAATATGCGCATCCCCTTCATAAAGATGCATGGCTTAGGCAACGATTTCGTTGTGCTCGACGCGCGGCGCGAAGCCCTGCTGCCGATAACCAGCGATTTGGCGCGTTCGCTTGCCGACCGCCGCACCGGGATCGGCTGCGACCAGCTGATCCTGCTCGAAGCCTCGCCCAAGGCCGATTTCCGCATGCGCATCTTCAACCACGATGGCGGCGAGGTCGAAGCCTGCGGCAATGCCAGCCGCGCGGTCGCGCTGCTCCACGGCGAGCCGGCCAGCATCGAGACTTCGGGCGGCGTGATCGAAGTGCGCCCGGCTGACGGCGGGATCGCCGTGGACATGGGCATGCCCCGCTTTAGCTGGCAGGAGATCCCGCTTGCCTATGCGATGGACACCGCTTCGCTGCCGGTCGCGTGGGAGGAGCTCGAGAACCCGTTCGCGGTCAATGTCGGCAACCCGCACGTCGTGTTCTTCGTGCCAGATGTCGACGCGGTCGAGCTCGACCGGCTCGGCCCGCAAATCGAGCACGACCCGATCTTCCCTGACCGGGTCAACGTCAACGTCGCACAGGTGATCAACCGTAGCGCGATCCTGCTTCGGGTTTGGGAACGCGGCGCCGGCCTCACCCGCGCTTGCGGCACCGGCGCTTGCGCGACCGCGATCGCGGCGATGACCAAGGGGCTGGTCGACAGCGAGGTCGCGGTGACGCTCCCTGGGGGGACGCTCGCCATCGCCTGGGAGGAAGGTGAGCCGATCGTCATGACCGGCCCGGCGGCCGAAAGCTTCCGCGGCACGTTCGACCCGGCGGATTACGCATGAGCGCCGGCGGCACCGCTCAGGTCATCTCGCTCGGCTGCCGGCTCAACATCGCCGAGAGCGGGAAGATCCGCGCGCTGCTGGAAGGCGAACGCGGCGTGCTCGTGGTCAACAGCTGCGCGGTCACCGCCGAAGCAGTGCGTCAGACCCGCCAGGCGATCCGGAAAGCACGCCGCGCGAACCCGACCGCGAGGCTGCTGGTAACCGGCTGCGCGGCCGATATCGAGCGCGAACAACTCGCCGCGATGCCCGAGGTCGACGGCCTCGTCGCAAATGCCCGAAAACTCGATGCGCGCGCCTGGAACGTGCCAGGGGGAAGCAAGCCCGTCGAGCGGGCCCACACCCGCGCCTTCGTCGCAGTGCAGAACGGCTGCGACCATGCCTGCACCTTCTGCGTCATCCCGCAGGGACGCGGACCCAGCCGCTCGCTGACGATCCCGCAAGTGCAGCGCGAGGTCGAGCGCCAGCTTGACCAGGGCGCGCCCGAAATCGTGCTCACCGGGGTCGACGTGACCAGCTGGGGACACGACTTGCCCGGACGCCCAGCCCTCGGCTCGCTGGTGCGCGCGCTACTTGACGCCTTTCCCGGGCTGCAGCGGCTGCGCATGTCATCGCTCGACGGGATCGAGATCGACGCGGAATTGTTCGAACTGTTCGCCAGCGAGCGGCGCGTGATGCCGCACATCCACCTCTCGTTGCAGCATGGCCACGACCTGGCCCTCAAGCGAATGAAGCGGCGGCATTTGCGCGCCGACGCGGTGGCTCTCGTCGCGCAGCTCAAGGCGCGTCGGCCGGAGATAGCAGTCGGGGCCGACATGATCGCCGGCTTCCCCACCGAAAGCGGGAAAATGCACGCCGCCAACCTCTCGATCGTCGGCGAACTCGGCATCGTCCACGGCCATGTCTTCCCCTATTCGCCGCGCCCAGGCACGCCCGCCGCGCGCATGCCGCAGATCGACAAGGCAACGATCAAGGCGCGTGCCGGCGAATTACGCGCCGAAGTGGCGCGGGTACGCGAGGCATGGCTGGATTCGCTGATCGGAACGCCCTTGCGGGTGCTCGCCGAGACCGACGGTACGGGCCATGCCGAAAACTTCGCGCGGGCCGCAGTGCCCGAAGGCACCAGGCCCGGCGAGCTCGTAACAGTCACTCCGGGGCGGCTCGAGAAAGGCCTTCTCGCATGAGCGGCAAGAGCTGGACCGAAAGACTGTTCGGCGGGTTCAAGAAGACCTCCGAGCGCCTCTCCGAAAACCTCGCCGCCGCGGTGAGCACGGCGAAGCTCGACGATGCTACACTCGACGAGGTCGAGGATGCACTGATCCTCTCCGATCTCGGGCCCAGCGCCGCGGCGCGCATCCGTGAAAAGCTCGCCGAGAAGCGCTTCGGCCTGGTGATGAGTGAGGCCGAACTCAAGCAGGCCGTCGCCGACGAGATCGCCGAGATTCTCCGCCCGGTCGCCAAGCCGCTCGAGATCACCGCCTTTCCCCGCCCGCAAGTCATCCTGGTGATCGGGGTCAACGGCTCGGGCAAGACCACCACCATCGCCAAGCTCGCGCATCTGTTCCAGGAGCAGGACTACGGCGTGATGCTGGCCGCGGGCGACACGTTCCGC
>Ga0316583_10000475_pt1 | contig 11892 bp, 7 predicted proteins | sample J_170502JBrBrA_D_FD_204513 | JGI IMG/M metagenome (GOLD analysis project Ga0316583, IMG submission 204513) | Rhizosphere microbial communities from salt marsh grasses in Alabama, United States - J_170502JBrBrA | ecosystem: Host-associated > Plants > Roots > Rhizosphere | place: USA: Alabama... | reverse complement strand
ATCCACGGTTGTTTTCTCCTGCCCTTCAGGACCTTCAGCATGTAAAGCGGGTGCTGCCGTTGTTTCGGGCTGTGTCGGCCGGCCTTGTTCCAAGCGAATGGTCTGAATTGGCTCCGGCATGTTCACCCCGGCTTCATCCAAAGCCAATTTTACCCGTCGAATCGCTTCACCTCTTACCTTTGCAAAGTCGCTCTTCCGCTGATCGATCCAGCCGAAGAAACGAACCAGCACGTTAAAATCGCCGAGTTTCTCGACGATCATAAACGGAGCAGGTTCCGCCATTACACTTTCCATTTTGCGCATGACGCCGCATCCGCACTCCCGTACATCAACCAAATCCTCGTTTACCCCAACGCCGACGTCGAAATCGAATCGGCGGCGGGGATTGATGCTGTAATTGTAGATGAAGCTCTTGAAAACAGTGGCGTTCGGGATTCTTACATGATTGCCTTCCAGGGTCATCAAAATCAACTCGCTGGGTGTCAGGCGAACCACCCGGCCTTCGTGCGAATCGATCAGCACCAGATCATTCAGATCGAACGGCCGCCGGATACTGAGCAGCAGCCCTGCAAGGTAATTTTCAATAATATCCTTAAAGGCAAAGCCAATCGCAAGGCCCACCACCCCCACGGTTCCGAGTACCGCTCCCACCAGTGCCGTCAGATCCAGTATGTCGAAGGCAAGCAATAGACCGAGTAGCAAAATTCCTTTGCGCAGAAATTGGCGAACCAGATTCCGCAAGAGCCGATTCAGACCCAGCCGTTGATAGGGCAACTCCCAATGCGTCACCAAGCGCGACAGCAGCCAAAACACAATCATCACCGCCAGCGCAACCCCGATGAGCGGCAGTTTCTGCACCGCAGTTGACAGATACTGCTTAACCCTGGTTAAAGCCGGTTTGACACGTGTCTCGACGTCGGTCTCAACCTGTATCTGATTGTCCACGTATATGACGCCCTCAAACCGCGATACCATCTGCGCGACCTTTTCGGTAGCCTCCTTGCGGAGGGTCGTACCGGAAAGCCGCACAACACCGTCGTTGACATCGATCTTAACGTTTTGAAAATCATCAATGTTATCGATCACCGCGCGCAAACGCTTTTCGATGTCCGAATCAGAAATAGCTTTGACCGGCAGTATGGTAGGCTGGGCCGCATTTTCGGCCTGAGCAGGAAAGATAACCAACAACGGATTGAGCCAAAAGAGAATCATAACCAAACTAAAGAAGCACCAGCGTCCACATCTGCCCATTTTACAGGCAGAAGAACAAAAAAGGTCCTTTGCTTTTATCGATTGCATTCTAATTTTCCAAATCAGGCCGTTTTTTGCTGCCGAAAATCGGATTCTGGGTTCCAAGCGGTGCGCACGGACTCTCCATTAAGAATTTCAAGGGCCGCTTCGTAGCGTAAGTCAAGATCTTTGCGGTCGTCATCGTCTGAGAGTCTCTCCTTGCCCCCATGGACCACCATGGCGGCATGCCTCGAGAGTACTGCACGGTCTTCTTTCCTAATGGTCTGAGCCGCAACGGTAGCGATGGTCTCGAGCAGATGAATCGACACGGCCGCAACAGACTGGGAATTCTGCCGAATCATGTTAAAGGCCGCATCCACCATTCCCCCAAACTCAAAGGGTTTGCAAATGACCCGCAGTCTGCTCTCCTGATCGAATCGGTGAGAAGAGGGCATTTTGCGGTTGGCCAGTTGGCTGAGGCTGACGCCCAGCCAATCGATGCATGTGTTGGCGGTGATCGGATCGTTGATGCCTGGAGAGAGTGCACGAACGGCGACTTCAACCAGCTGGCTGATGGCAAATTCCACATCCTGCTCCAGCGTCCGTTCCGGCCCTAAAAGAAAAATGGCGTTAATTTTTTTCGAAAGCCCCTCGTCCACCCTTTCCCCGGGCCAGACGGTTACCAGGACACTGCCTCGCGTGATAAAGTTGCCCGGACGGTATCCAAGGTGGATGAGAAGGTTTTTTTCGATGGCTATCCGCATCAGCGCGTCGTCGTCTATGGCTTGCAGATAACCGCTGTGGTCTGCCTTGACCTGGCAGACGTCACGGTCGCATGCTCTTGGAATAGCGTAGTCCCGTTTTATAGGGCCATTCGACAAATCCTCCTCCTGGCCCATTTTTTCCGGAAAAATTCGTTCCACGGCCTTGTCCAAATCACGACACACCCTGGCGATGATGTTCTGCGCCTGGATCGATTCGGAAACGTTATGAATAAAATAAATCAGAACCCCCAGACTCAAGAGCGACATCACCACGGTAATCGTAACGGATAGCCCCGGTACGAACCTCGCATCCAGGATCGCGTTGACGGAGCGGAGCACGAGAACACCGTAAATGAAAGTCGCTACAAAAGTGCCCAGTACCATCTGATTGGCCCTGACGTTCATGAAATTGCGAATCAGGCGCGGACCGAACTGGGAGGAAGCCAGTGAAAGAACCACAATGGTAATCGAGAAAACCACGCCGGCGACGGTGATCATGGAGCCGGCAATCACTGAAAGAACCGTTCGTGCGCCATCCGGTCCGCCGCCATAGATCCACCAATATTGAGCGTCTTCGCGGTAGACCAGCATTTTGTCGATGGCTATGGTAACGAAGGAGAGCAAAATTGCCGCCGCGGCCATCACCCCAGGTAAAAACCAGAAGCTTTCTTGAAGGCGATACCAATAATTCCGAATTTTAATTCTCATCGCTCCCCCTTACTCGACCTGCCGCCACAGGTGGTGCACACACACTCATTATGGACGACTTTACCTCGCCAGCTGTTTTTGGCGTCTGGCGTCGATTTCCTAGCCGTTGATGTGGGTTTTAAATTGAGCCAGTTGCTGTGATACTATAATGTAAAACCACTTTTACCGGTGGCAACTGAAGCACATTTTTACAAGCTCAAACACTACGTTGGTTTTTGTATTGCTTGCAACGCCGGTCACGGTTTACCGAATGGAGAGATTTAACACAAAACACGATAGGAAAGATAATCTGACATGATGACTGATAAAAAATCCCCCCAATGGCGGCATGCGCTGCACGAGATTATTTTCGAGGCCGACACGCCGGCCGGCAAACTGTTCGATATACTGCTGATCGTCTCGATCGTCGTCAGCGTGGTGCTGGTGATGCTGGACAGTGTCAGCGGCATTCGCTCTGTTTACGGCCGGCAGCTGTATGTCGGTGAGTGGGCCTTTACCATTCTGTTCACCGTCGAATACCTCTTGCGCCTTCTGTGCGTCAGACGGCCGCTGGCCTACGCCACCAGCTTTTTCGGCATGGTCGATCTTCTGGCCATCTTGCCGACCTATCTGAGTATTATTATCCCGGGCTCTCAGTATTTGTTGGTCATCCGGCTGTTGCGCGTGCTGCGGATCTTTCGGGTGCTCAAGCTGGTTCCCTATCTCGGCGAGGCCCGTTTGCTGGTGCAGGCCCTGCAAGCCAGCCGCCGTAAAATAATCGTATTTCTGTTCACGGTGATGATTCTGGTCATCATCTTCGGCTCGCTGATGTATTTGATCGAGGATCCGGACAGCGGCTTCACCAGTATTCCGCAAAGCATCTACTGGGCGATCGTAACGCTGACCACCGTCGGCTATGGCGACATCTCTCCCCAAACCGGTCTGGGCCAGTTTCTATCGGCAATGATCATGGTGATCGGCTTTGGAATGATCGCAGTGCCGACCGGAATCGTGACCGTTGAAATGGCACAGTCTTTCAAGCGTATGGTTTCGACCCAGGCCTGTCCCGACTGCAGCGCCGAAGGACATGATGTGGATGCCAGGCACTGCAAGTATTGCGGGGCGAGGCTGTAAACGGTCACGCGAATTACACTACTGGCTAAGTGTTACGTCATACTCGAGTGAGCCCTACACCACTAAACGCCAGGTCGCACCCGCCGCGGCACCGAGCGGCACCATGTAATGAACGGGCAGGTGAAATTTCTGTAGCAGAACCAGCGAAACACCAGCCGATATCAGAGCAAAGAGGTCGAGGCCGCCGTCGGGCAGGAGGACCTTGTGATCGAACCAGACCGCCAAATTAAGCACCACTCCCACCACGGCAGCGGTGACCCCGGTGAGCGCAACCTGGAGCTGCCGGTTGCCTGCCATGGCCTCGATGAAAGGCGCGCCGGTGAAAATGAAGCAAAAGCATGACAAAGATCGACGGAATCACGAAAAGCGATCCGGCCGCGATGCCGCCCCAGGTTCCGTTCAACCGCCAGCCGATATAGGTGGCCAACTGCTGGGCCTCGGGCCCGGGCAGCAGCATGCAGAAGTTTAGGGCCCGCAGGAACTGATTCTCACCGATCCAGCGCCTCCGCTCCACCATTTCCTGATGCATAATCGCAATCTGGCCGGCAGGCCCTCCGAAACTGATGAAGCCCAGCTTGGTCCAGAACTTGATAGCTTCCGAGAAGGAAACCGTCGCAGACGTCTGCGTTGACGCTGCCTTCTTCATGCCTGTCCCCGTGAACGATTTTGCACCGGCATGTCGCGGCCGAAAAGGGCAAATCCGGCTGTGCCGATGATCCCGAAAACGAAGGCTGTCACAAGGTTGGTCTGCGGACTAATCTGCCACAAGAAGGCGCCGCCAAGAGCGGCACCGGCGACAAAAATATCTCGGATCAAATAGTAGAGTCCGAACATCCCCGCCTTGCAGCTGTCCGGGGACAGATCCATGATCAGAGCTTTGCGGGTGGGTTCGCCGAACTCCTTGAGCCCCCTCAAAATGAAGGCGGCTGTCAGCCACTCGAAAGAGCGGCTATACAAAAGAACCAAGGGAAAAAAAGTGAAAAAAATGAAGGTAATCAGAACAAACGGTTTCTTGGTGCTCCGGTCCGCCATATACGCCACCGGAATATAGACCAGCATGGCAGTTGCCATCTCGATCGTGGTCAGCAGGCCGAATTGGAAGGCCGATACCGGTTGGGCGATGGCCTTCATGCACCAGACCACCACAAAGGCATATGGGATCTGTTCGCAAAAGCGGATCAAAATGTCGGTGACCAGCAGATTCTTCATGGCCGGGTCCATCAGGCGCATGAGTTTCAACGGATTTCTTTCCGGTGTCAGGTCGCGGAAATCAACCGAGGATGTCGCCGAGGGTGTGTCGTCCGCGATCATCCGTTGCTGCAGCAGCAGCGCCACCGCCGCCATGGCCAAAGCCGCCCCGAAAGCGATCCGAACCCCATCGCGCTCGCCCCATATGCCAATGAAAAGCCCCCCGAGCAAGGGGCCGAGCGCCATGGGAATGCGGCGTACCAGTGAATGCATGCTCACCCCCATGGTGCGCTTGTGTTGCGGCAGGACCTTGTATATCAAACTCATGGTGGCCGGCAGGGAGATCGCCGACCAGGAGATGAAGAGGACGGCACCGGCCAGAACCGCCTGCCAGGCGGGAATGAGGATCACCAGCACGAATCCGGCCATGGCCACCAGGTTAAAGACCAGCAAAGCCCGCTTCGTGCCGATGCGATCGGACAGGTATCCCCCTGGAAAAGCGTAAAGGGCCGACAGCAGGTTGTCCATGGCCTGCAGCAAACCGATGGCCAGTGCGCCGCCGCCGAGTGCCATTATGTAGATCGGCAGAAAGCGCTCGGCCATGCGCTCGCCCATACCGACCAGCACCACCATTGCCAGCACGCCGACGGTGCTGCGTTGCAGCCCGAGAAAGCGGGAAATCCGGGAAGTCATCGACTTTTCTGGAGGCAAGCCATCGTATTGTCAATCCGGCTGCGGCTCATGCCGGGTCGGATCAGGTTTGTAGTCCGCGTAGCCGAATCGACAGCTCCTCCAACTGTTGCCGGCCGGCTGCGGAGGGGGCGCCGGTCAGCAGACAAGACGCCTTCTGGGTCTTGGGAAACGCGATCACGTCGCGGATGGAACTTTGGGCGCAGAGAATCATGACCAGGCGGTCAAAGCCGAATGCAATGCCGCCGTGAGGCGGGGCGCCGGAGTCGAGCGCCGAAAGAAGGAAACCGAACTTTTCGCGATATTCCTCGGACGTCATGCCGAGGGCGCTGAAAACCTTTTCCTGAAGCTCTTTTTGATGGATACGGATGCTCCCGCCCCCGATTTCGGATCCGTTCAGGACCAGGTCATACGCCCGGGAACGGACCGCCAACGGATCTTTCTCCAGCAGGTCGTAATCCTCTTCCAAGGGTGCCGTGAAAGGGTGGTGCAGCGCCTGGTAGCGCTTCTCGTTTTCATCATATTCCATCAGCGGGAACCGTGTTACCCAGGCGAAACGAAAAGCATTCTCGTCGATCAGCCCGAGCCGTTTTCCGAGATGATTGCGCAGCTGACCGAGGGCCTCGTTGGCCACCGGGGGCTGGTCGGCCATGAAAAAGACCAGATCACCGGGCTGCATGCCAATCCGGCCTGCGAGCTCCTCTTTTTCAGCTGTGCTGAAAAATTTTGCAATCGGCGACTGCCATGCACTTTCCCTGACCTTGATCCAGGCCAGCCCTTTAGCACGGTAAACCGCCACGAAAGCCGCCAGATCGTCGATTTCCTTGCGTGACATATCCACGCACGCTTTGGCGTTCAACGCTTTCACGATGCCGCCGTTTTGGACGACGTCGGTAAACACCTTGAATGAGGATCCGGCAGCGATGTCGGAAACATCTGTCAGCTCCAGGCCAAAACGGGTGTCAGGCTTGTCGAGGCCGTACCTTCCTATCGCTTCGGCATAGGAGAGACGCGGGAAAGGCGTTTTGAGCGTCACCTCGAGAACATCCTGAAAGAGATCGACCATCATACCCTCGGCGAGATCCATCACATCTTCTTCACCGACGAAAGACATTTCGATGTCGATCTGAGTGAACTCAGGTTGACGGTCCGCCCGCAGGTCCTCGTCTCGGAAGCAGCGGACGATCTGGTAGTAGCGGTCGAAACCGGCTATCATCAGCAGTTGTTTGAAAAGCTGCGGCGATTGCGGCAGCGCGTAGAACTGCCCCGGATTGACGCGGCTCGGAACGAGGTAATCCCTTGCGCCCTCGGGCGTGCTGCGGGTGAGGAAAGGCGTTTCGATGTCCAGAAATCCACGGGCATTCAAGTATTTCCGGACGGCGGCCGCCGCCCGGTGACGGGTGATGATATTCTTTTGCATGGGAGGCCGCCGCAGATCACTGTGCCGGTTGGCCAACCTTACCGTTTCGGTCACTTCGACATCTTCTTCGATCAAAAAAGGCGGGGTCTGGGCCGAATTAAGGATTTTGAGCTCCGAAACCAGAATTTCGATTTCTCCGGTTATCAGTTTGGGATTTACCATACCATCCGGGCGGCTTTCCACGGTGCCGCGCACTCCCAGAACGAACTCGCTGCGGATAGCGTGGGCTTTGGCATGTACGGTTTCGTTGCGGACCGGGTTGAACACCACCTGGGTGATCCCTTCCCTGTCCCGTAAATCGACGAAAATGACACCGCCGTGGTCCCGCCGACGCTGCACCCAGCCCATCAGGACAACTTCTTGCCCCACATCGTCCCGGCCCAGTTCACAGCAGGAATGGGTCCTGCGCATGTTGCCGAGTTTGTCTGTCAAAGCTCACGACTCCTTTCAGCCGTTACAGAAGTATATGCACCTATAAAAACTCGTTACGAATTTGAAATGATCTCGACGACCTCTTCGACCACGCCTTCTACGGCAATCCGCACCTGCTCCCCGGTCTTCATGTTGCGCAGAATGACGACGCCATCGGCCAATTCATTGTCGCCGATGATCATGACATAGGCCGCACCCAGTTTGCCGGCTCGCTTCATTTGGCTCTTGAGACTCCGGCCGCCGAAGTCCATCTCGGCCCGCAGTCCTTGATCGCACCACCGGCTGACCCACTGAAATGCCTGCTGTTGACATTCTTTACCTAAAGCCGCCGCAAACAGGGTCGGCAGTTTCTCGTCCGCGGTCTTCTTTTGACCGACGATTTCGGCCAGCCGGTCCAGGCCAATGGCAAAGCCGGTAGCCGGCGTGTCCGGACCGTCGAGCATTTTGACCAGGCCGTCATAGCGGCCGCCGCCGGCAACCGCGCTCTGGGCGCCGAGAGCACCGGTCTGGATCTCAAAAGTAGTGCGCGTGTAGTAATCGAGCCCCCTGACCAGGCGCTTGTCGGCCAAGAAGACTATCCCGAGCCGGTCGAGTGCCGTCTGCACCGTATCGAAGTCCTGGCGGCAGTCGTCGCAAAGATGATCGAAGATCGATGGCGCGTCTGTCAACGCCTCACGACAGGAAGGCACCTTACAATCGAGTACCCTCAAGGGGTTGCGCTCGCGCCGGCGGCGACAATCGGCACAGAGACGGTCCTCGCGTCTGACCAGAAAATCGGACAGGGCCTGGCGGTATTTCGGCCGACAATCCGCACAGCCGAGGGAATTGATGTGCGCCTTGACATTGGTTACGCCAAGCCGATCCAACAGTGTCATCAAAATAAAAATCAGCTGCACGTCGATCAGCGGAGAGGCCACGCCGAACACCTCGGCGTTGATCTGATAAAACTGCCGGTAGCGTCCCTTCTGGGGCCTCTCGCGGCGAAACATGGGGCCGATGGTGTAAAACTTCTGGACAGTATCGGCGGCATACAGGCGGTGCTGGATGTAGGCACGCACGATCGAGGCCGTCGCCTCCGGGCGCAGGGTGATCAGGTCACCTTTTCGATCGGGAAAAGTGTACATCTCCTTTTCGACGATATCGGTGTCCTCGCCAATGCTGCGCGCAAACAATTCCGTGCGCTCCATGACCGGGATGCGGATTTCTTTGAAGCCGAAATCTTCAAAAAGTGCGCAAGCCTTGTTTTCGATCTGCTGCCAGATCTCGATCTCTCCCGGCAGTATGTCTTTGAACCCTCGAATCAGTTGAATCATCATGTCTCGATTGTCGATGTATTTTAATACGCAAACTGTATTTCATATCCCAGACCCCACCGGTTCGTCAACAATTAAGGGTTCGCGAAAAAATACGTCGGTATTTTTGAGCATTGGGGCCCCGGGTCGTCAAGACGTGAGAAAGTACAGGTATATCTGAATATTGAGAAATAGGACTTGACAGGTTGAACAAAAGATTAAAAAAATTCCTCAAAGGAAGCGGCAGCTGGCAACAACACACCAGATTGACCTCGGAGGGCGAAACAGTATGCGGTCTGATATCCTCAAAAAAGCGATTGAAACCCTGCCCCATAGAGCTTTGCTCATGTCGGCCGGACTCAAAAAAGAAGATTTCGAAGGCCACAAACCCTTCATCGGCGTGGCCAACAGCTACAACGACATCATCCCCGGCCACATTCACCTGAACGAACTCACCCGGGAGGTAAAAAGGGGCATCCGGGATGCCGGCGGCGTGCCCTTCGTGTGGGGAGTACCGGGGGTTTGCGACGGTGTCGCCATGTTCGCCGAGATGCGGCTGAGCCTGCCCAGCCGGGAACACATAGCAGACAATGTCGAAATCATGGTTCTGTCCCACTCCCTGGACGGTTGGGTCGGGGTCACAAACTGCGACAAGATCACCCCCGGCATGCTGATGGCCGCCGGCCGACTGAATCTACCGGCCATTCTTCTCACCGGCGGTCCGATGAAGGCCAACATCATCGACGGTAAAAAACACCACCCCATAATGGGCTTCGGCCTGGTGGGACAGGTCAAGGCCGGCAAGATCACCTCCGAGCAGGCCGAAGCGCTTGTGCCCTGCATGGCGTGCGGCGCCGGGTCCTGCGTCGGTCTTTACACCGCCAACACCATGGCAGTGGTCACCGAGGTGCTGGGCATGTCGTTGACCCGGTGCGCCACGACTCTGGCCGCCGACCCTCTAAAAAAACGTCAGGCATACGAAACCGGTCAGCAAATCGTGGAACTGGTAAAGCGCGGTATCACGCCCCGCGACATCATGACACCGGCGGCTTTCGAGAATGCGATTCGGGTCGATATGGCCATGGGAGGGTCCACCAACACGGTGTTACACATACCGGCCGTCGCCCGTGAAGCCGGCATCGACATCGACGTGGAGATATTCGACCGGATCTCGCGCGAAACCCCGCACCTGTGTTCCATCATCCCGGCCGGTCCGAATGAAATGGCGGACATCGACGAGGCCGGCGGGATTCCAGCCGTACTAAACCGGTTGAAGGACTTGATCAAAGACGGCCCGACCGTAAGCGGCACCCGCATGTCCGAAGTGGCGGCAGGGGGTGAAATACGGAATGCGGACGTCATTAGAGGGCTCTCCGATGCCTACCATTCCGAAGGCGGCATTGCCGTTCTCAAAGGCAACATCGCCAGCAGCGCGATCATCAAGCAAACGGCGGTCGAATCCGAAATGCGGGTTCACACAGGCCCGGCCAAGGTTTTTACCACCGAGAAGGACCTGTTGGACGCCATCGAAGCCAAGCACATTGCCGAGGGCGATGTGGTGGTGCTGCCGTTCCAGGGTCCTGCGGGAGCGCCGGGAATGCCCGAGATGCTGACCCCGACCGATGCGATTAAGGGTGCGGGTTACAAGAGGGTAGCGCTGATCACCGATGGTCGGTTTTCAGGTGCCACCACCGGACCCTGTATCGGCCACGTGGAGATGGAGGCTTTTAACGGCGGTCCGATCGGTGCCATTAAAAGCGGCGATATCATCGACATCGACATTCCCGGCCGGACGCTGAATGTCAAGCTGGAAGAAAAACGGATAAAGCGCCGGCTCTCCGAAGCAAAGCCGCCCGACCGTCAGCTGACCTCACTTCTGGCACGCTTTCGCGGGACATATGCAGGGGTCAACTGTTACGGAAGAAAGCCCTGAACCATCATCACGTCAGTGCACGGTTTTGTCGAGGAAAAGATGTGGTGTTAAGGTGATCTCCTTGATTGATCGGAAATGGCGTTATGGGTTTCAGGTTTCAGCGCCGTCCCTGACCGCAAGCATCCACGTCGATCGCAAAGAAGGCATTTATGTTTCGGTAAAAAAATCCGAACCGCACTGACCACATTCAAAATGATACACCTGAAACCTCAAAAACTGATCTGGGCGGGGTCAAAAGTGGCCGTTGCCGGATGAGCACTAAATTCTGTGCAGCTCCAGCGGTGGTTTCAGTTCCGTGTTTGCCTTCTGCAGTTGGGATTCTCCGGAGATCACGGCAACATTGTCCGCACAGCGGTCGGGATCGAAGTACTTTTCGGCTGTTTCCCGCACCTGCCGGCGGTTCAAGTTCAGAAGGGCTTGCTTGAACTGCTGCCGCGCCTCATCCGTGAGTCGAATGATCTTGCGATAAAACGCCTTGCGGGCGGCCGGCCCGGGGGGATCCGGTTTGTCGATATCGGAGCACATCTGTAATACGGCTTCGTCGATATCCGTTTCTTTGTACGCATCCGAACGCACAAATTCGGCGGCTTTTTCGTAGACCTTCAACGTTGCGCTGACGTGCGGATCGCGATAGGAGGCGAAGCAGAACAAACCGTCCTCCGGATTGTACAGCGAAAACCCGCCATAGGCACCTCCTTTTTCCCTTATTTCACGGTGCAGGTAGAGCGATCGCAGCAGTTTACTAATGACTGCCAGCGCCGGCGCATCCGGGTGTTCCATGCGGACGGTTTCAAAGGCCTTGGCCACGAAGGATACCGCCGATGACGTGCTCCAGCCCTCCCGAACCGGGTCCGAGGGAAGATCGAGCGGCGGCGGGCCAAAGCCGTCTCCTCTGCCAATAAAAGTCGGCAGAGGCTGCAGGCGCTCATATATACCGATGACAGCTTTTGTCGCAGCCGTCAGGTAACTCTCTTCCCCGATCAGCGCCGTTTTCAGATTGCCGCTGACAATGACCGATTGACGAATTGCGGAAAGGTTCTCGGCCAGGTCGGCGAGGGCAGCGTCCGAAGAGTCTTCGAGGAGTTTTTTTATGGTCCGCAGTTGGAACACTCCGGACCAGAG
>Ga0316583_10000474_pt1 | contig 11917 bp, 9 predicted proteins | sample J_170502JBrBrA_D_FD_204513 | JGI IMG/M metagenome (GOLD analysis project Ga0316583, IMG submission 204513) | Rhizosphere microbial communities from salt marsh grasses in Alabama, United States - J_170502JBrBrA | ecosystem: Host-associated > Plants > Roots > Rhizosphere | place: USA: Alabama... | reverse complement strand
AACTCATTGAGCAATTTTGCGCCCGGCTTTGCCATCGCCTGCGCGCGCCACGAAACCCAATACTCGAGGTTGTTCAGATCATGACCCAAGCATCGAGCGTCGAAGATTCACACCCTGCCCCGGCGCTGCGGGTCGGGATAGGCGGCCCCGTCGGTTCGGGCAAGACCGCCCTCACCCTGGCGCTGTGCCAGGCGCTGCGCGACAAGTACGACATCGCCGCCGTCACCAACGACATCTACACCGAGGAGGACGCGCAGTTCCTGGTGAAGCATGCCGCGCTGGACCCCGAGCGCATCATCGGCGTCGAGACCGGCGGCTGCCCGCACACGGCGATTCGCGAAGACGCCTCGATCAACCTCGAGGCCGTTGACCGGCTCAACACGCGCTTTCCCGGCCTCGAGATCATTTTCATCGAAAGCGGCGGCGACAACCTCGCCGCCACTTTCAGCCCGGAACTCTCCGACCTCACGCTCTACGTCATCGACGTCGCCGCCGGCGACAAGATCCCGCGCAAGGGCGGGCCGGGCATCACCAAGTCCGATCTGCTGGTGATCAACAAGATCGACCTCGCGCCCCTGGTCGGCGCCTCGCTGGAAGTGATGGAGCGCGACGCCAGGAAGATGCGCGGCGAGCGGCCCTTCGTTTTTTCCAACATGAAGACCGGCCAGGGCCTCGAGGCGATCATCACCTTCATCGTCGACAAGGGCATGCTGCCGGCGCGCGGCTAGTCGCCCATCACCAGCACCAGCGGCTGGTCCTTGCGCTCGGGCCGCGCCTGATAGCTCAGCGTGCGCCGGCTGGCGTCCCAGACGGGCGTCTCGCCGGTGAACGGATGCACGAGCTGGGCCTCGCCGACCGCGCGGCGAATCGATTCGTCGTCGCGGATGTTCCGGCGCAGCAGATCGAACTGCAAGGCCACGGCGGCGCGCAGTGCGATCAGGTCGTCGCGTCGGAAGTAGTACCGACCGAAGTCGGGGGTACCGATGCGTAGCAGGATGTTGCCCACCGGGTTGCGGACCGCCAGATCGGCAAGGCTGAACTCTTCCGTGTCCCGGCCTTGCTGCCTGATCGCCGCCAGTGCCCGACGATAATCCGGACCCGCCTTGCCATCCAGTTCGAGCCATGGCAGATACGTGCGGTAGTGGCCGTTGGCGGTAGCGTTGGGCAGATACAGGAAGCTTGCCAGGACATCGGCCTCCGAACCCGGCAGCCCGATAGAACCGGCTGCGCTCCCTTCCTGCTTCTTGCGCCGGGCTTCGTCCTTCAAGGTCAGGAACATGCGCAGCCCGACGAGGCACTCGGTGCTCATGACACGGCGCAAGCCCAGCGCATCCTTCGGTATCGGCGCCAGCAGGCCGGCGATTTGCTCCGCATGCTGTCGGGCGGAAGCCGGGTAGTGCCCCAGGTAGCTGCCGAGCAGACGATAGTCGTTGTCCAGGCGGCTGACGGCAATCAATTCTTCCACCAGTGTCACCGCCGTCGCCGCCTGCCGCGTGTGGAAGGCCATCTCGCGCCCCAGTTGCCCGAGCGCCTGGCTGTCGCGATGTTCGACCAGGGCCAGGGCGAAGCGGGTCGACGCCAACTGGCGCAGGTAGGGCGCATGCACGGGCAGCGGCGAACGAAAGCCGAAGTCGGGGCGCCAGGCCTCCTGATAGTCGGGGAAGGCGAGGGCGCTGTCGGCCCGCTCGAGCGTCGTGCCCGCCTTCGCCAGCAGTTCCCGCGCGGCGCCTGGGGCGGCGATGACTTCGTCGAGGCAGGTTTCGGCTTTGTTGCAGGGAAGGTCCTTGCTGGTGAAGTTCTCGCTACGCCGCTCGTGGTCAATGGCCAGCGTGACGGCTTCATCGTCGCCGATGCCGGCCCGCTTGTCCGCGGCCAGGGCCTGCTCGAACCAGCGGCGGCCCCAGTCATACGCCGGCTCCGACGCGGGGCCGACGACGCCGATCCAGGCGAAGTAGCCGTTGTCGGCGGCGGCGATCTGCGGTGGCGACAGCGCCAGCAGCCGGGCGGCTTCGGCGTCAAGCGCATCGTCGTCGAGGTTGCGCAGGAAGGCGAAGGCCGCCAGGGCGACGCCCACCAACAGCAGGACGCCGAATCCGATGCCAAGAATCTTGAGCAATAGCTTCATAGGTTCCATCGCAGTTGTCGACGCACTGCCGGTGGTCCAAAGCCGGGCTACTCGATCGGCCTTGGGCAGCACCGACATGCAGTGGCAGGTGCCGGTCGCGCCAGACTCGCCAGCCTAACAGTTTTGCATGAACTCGAAGCCTCGAATTGAATGACCAATGGTATGGCGTGGCATGGCGGCGGCTCGACCTGGGAGATAATCCGGCCATGCTGATGCGCATCGTCTCCATCGTCTTCCCTATCTTCGCCATCGTCGCCGTGGGCTGGCTCTACGCGCGCCACCGCCATTCGCGCGGCGCGACGCTGGACATGGGCTTCGCCAACCAGCTCAACATGGAGGTGTTCGTGCCGGCGCTGGTGTTCGCGGCGCTGACGGCAAGCAATTTCGATTTGGTCGGCTACCATCGGCTCGGCCTCGGCGCGTTGGCGGTGATCCTGCTCTCCGGGCTTTCTGGCTGGGGATTGTCGCGCCTGCTCGGCGAGGCGCCCAAGACCTTCGTGCCGCCGATGATGTTCGTGAACGCCGGCAACATGGGCCTGCCGTTGATGGTGCTGGCCTTCGGCCAGGCGGCGCTGCCGGCCGCGGTGGTGCTGTTCTTCGTCGAGAACACCATGCAATACACGCTGGGCACCTGGCTGCTCGACCATCACGCGCGGCTGCGCAATCTCTGGCGGGTGCCGGTCACCTTCGCGGCGCTCGCCGCCTTCGCCTTCAAGCTGGCCGGCATCGATATCTGGCCGCCGCTCCACTTCGCCATCAAGATGCTCGGCGACGTGGCGATCCCGCTACTGCTGTTTTCGCTCGGCGTGCGTCTGGCACGCTCGAAGTTCACCGACCTGCGCGTCGGCCTGATCGGCGCCGCTTTCCGGCCGCTTGCCGGCATGGTCATCGCATGGGCCGTTGGTCTTGCGCTCGGCCTCGAAGGCCGTGACCAGGCCATGCTGCTGGTGTTCGGCGCCTTGCCGCCGGCCGTGCTCAACTTCGTGTTCGCCGAGCGCTATCACCAGGAGCCGAGCAAGGTCGCCTCCATCGTCATGCTCGGCAACCTCGGCTCGCTGCTGTTCATTCCGCTCGCCCTGGCGCTGACGCTGGGTTGAGCCGGCCCCGACGCCTGGCCAGCAGTAGGCGCGACGCTGGATTCAGCGTACCATTCATGCGTCTGTTGCATGCATAAAGATAACATATGATGGAGGAAGGATAGATATGCTGCGCGAGTTATACGACTGGAACGAACGCACGTTCTTCAATTCGCTCACCAAGAAATTGATGAGCTTCCTGGTGCTGTTTTTCATCGACGTCGTCTACCTGATCATCTACGTCCACCAGAAAGGCGTCGTCGCCGAAACGCTGCACCAGGCCGGCGCCGCCGGCGAGTTGGCGCAACGCGTCGACGCCACGCTCAACGCCGGCCTTTATCTGATGATCGGTCTGGCGCTCGTCGCCCTGGTCTGGAACGTTCTTCAGATCCTTTACCTGCGCTACCTGATCGTGCGCCCGGTGCGCGCCATCACGGACGTGTTCGAGGAGATCGCACGCGGCGAGGGCGATTTCTCGCACGACCTGCCGACGGTGACCCACGACGAGTTGCGCAGCATGGCCGAAAGCTACAACCGCTTCGCCGACAGGATGCGGCAGATCCTCGACGAAGTGCGCAAGAAGAGCGTCAGCATCGCCCGCGAAGCGGTGCTGGTCAAAAAGACCGTCGCCGCCACCGCCGGCCAGGCGAAGAGCCAGGGCGACATCGTCGAGACCGTTTTCGGCGCCAGCAACGAGGCGACCCTGGCCATTCAGGAGGTGTCCAAATCCACGGAGGTGATCGCGCATTCGACCGAGGCCAACCTCGAAACGGCGCGTACCAAATACGCCGAGACGCTCCAAGTGGTCGGCAAGGTGCAGTCGGTGGCGGAAAAGATGGCGAACTTCAACGATACGGTGGCCAAGCTGGCGCAGCGTTCGGACAGCATTCGCCAGATCGCCGATCTGATCAAGGAAGTCGCCGGGCAGACCAACCTGCTCGCGCTCAATGCCGCCATCGAGGCGGCGCGGGCGGGCGAGGCCGGCCGCGGCTTCGCCGTGGTGGCCGACGAGGTGCGCAAGCTCGCCGAGCGGGTCAACCAGGCCACCCAGGAGATCAACGACAATATCGGCGGCATGGCCACGCTGGTCAGTGACACCCAGGCCGAGAACGAACTCATCAACGCCGACATCCGGCATACCCGTGAGGTGATCGAACGCTCGTCGGTCGAGTTCCAGAACATGGTCGCCGACTTCGAGCAGACCGGCTCCCAGCTCGTCCAGATCGCCGCCGCCATGGAGCAGTTGACCGCCACCAACGGCCACGTGCACGACGCCGTCACCGAGGTGCACTCCCTGTCGGGTGACGTGGCCCGGAGCATGGACGACTCGGCTGCTGCCACGCTTACGCTGAGCACCGCCACCGAGACCGTCCAGGAACTGGTGTCCCGCTTCAAGATCGGCCGCGGCGTCTTCGATTTCAACGTCGGCCAGGCACATCGTTTCCAGGAAGCCGCCCGCGCCAAGCTGGAAGAACTGGCCGGAAACGGCATCGACATCTGGGACCGGAATTACCGGCCCATTGCCGATACGCGGCCGCAGAAATACGAAGTCGCCTACCTAAACGCATTCGAGCAACAGATGCAATCCATCTGCGAAGCCTGCCTGTCGTCCGTGAAGGGCGGCATCTTCGCCATCCTCATCGACAACCAGGGCTACGCGGCGATCCACAACACCAAGTTCTCGAAGACCCTGACCGGCGACTATGAAGCCGACCTGGTCGGCAACCGCACCCGGCGCATCTGGGACGACCCCACCGGCCAGCGCTCGGCGAAAAACATGCAGCCGATGCTGCTGCAGACCTACGTGCGCGACACCGGCGAAATACTCTCGGAAATCGATATGCCGCTCGTCATCGACGGCCGCTGCTGGGGCAACGTTCGCGTCGGCTGTGACAGCAAGGTGCTGCTGGAGGGGTAGGACGACAATGCGTCGCGGCGCCCGTCAGCCGACTGCCTTGCGCTGCGACTTGTCGACGTACATGCGCTGATCGGCCTTTTCCAGGATCTCGTCCAGGCTGGCGTCGCCTTCGTGGTGCATGACGACGCCTACCGAGACGCCGACCCGAATCTGCGCGCCGTCAAAGGTGACCGGCGCTTCCAGCGTCTGGCGCAGGCGCGCGACGAGCACCTCCACCGCGGCTTCGGAAACTTCCTCGACCAGCAGCACGAATTCGTCGCCGCCCCAGCGGGCGACAGTGTCCTCGCTGCGCACGATGGCGCGACAGCGATTGGCGGTCGCCTGCAACACGGCGTCGCCGGCCTGATGCCCGTAGCGGTCGTTGATATCCTTGAAGCCGTCCATGTCGAGAAACAGGAGCGCGCAAGCCTGATCCGGATGGCGGTGCTGGCGGGCGAAGGCGCCGCGCGCCCGGTCCGTCAGCAGGCGTCGGTTGGGCAGGCCGGTGAGGCCGTCGAACATCACCATGTGCGCGAGTTTGGCGCGGCTGCGAATCAGCACGTAGAGCATCCAGGCCATCAGGCCGCCGACGAGGGTGAAAACCAGCCGCTCCAAGGCCAAGCGGCCTTGGCCGGAAAGGCCGCCGCGCGGCGCCACGGCGATCGCCCACCGGCCCCCGGGGATGTCTATCTCGTGCACCACGGCATCGGGCCGGGCGAACAAGCCGATGTCGCCGACGATGGCGTCGCCCTTGAGACCCAGGCCATCCTTGCCGCGCAATGCATACTCGAAGCGGCTGTCCGACGATTCCCCGAACACGCTCTTAAGCAGCGAGTTGGTATCGATGACCGTCGACAGCAGGCCCCAGTACTTGCCATCGAGGAACAGCGGCACGCGATAGATGAATCCGCTGCCACCCTGCACCAGGCGAACCGGACCGGCCAACGCCGGCTTGCCGCTGGCGACGATGCGCTTGATCACCGGCCACTGGCCAGGCAGGTTCCGATAGTCGAGACCGATGGCTTTCTCGTTGCCGGCGACGGGATAGACATACTTCAGGCGGTAGCCGACGGCGATGCCGAAGTTGCGCACTTGCCGGCTGCCCTTGTACAACAGGGCGAGAATCTTATTGACTTCCTTGGCGCTGAGCTTGTTGTTGCGCACGAGCAGATAGCTGCCCAGACCGCTGTTGAGGTAGAGCAGCGAATTGAGCTCGCGCTCCATGCGCGCGCGCAGCGTCGCCGCATAGGCGGTCATTTCGACCCGCTGCCTATCCTTGGCCTCGTTTTGCTGGGCCTGGAGGAAGGCCTCGCCCAACGACAGCGTGAGCAGAAAGATCGCAGCCGCGCCGGCAACTGCGAACCACTTGGCGCTGACCATGTTATTGATTCGATGCTTCATCGTGTAGGCTGGCGTTGGCCCGGAGGGTCGGTTGGCCAACGTCCTTCTCGGTCAGCGGGGAAGCGTGGAAAGAAAACAGCGATATTATGAACGACTCGACCGACCCGATGCCGCCCCAGGAACGCCGGTGCCCGGGCGCTGTCTGAAATATGACCTTTCCGTCTTGACGGGACAACAACCATGACTGAACCTGCCAATCGTTTCGTCGGCGCCGTGTTCGAGAAAGCAGACGACGCCTATGCGGTCGTCGAGCAGATGATCGAGCAGCAGTTCCCGATGGATCAAATTTCCGTGCTGCAAAAGGCGCAAGGACACGGCGACGACTTCCTCGGCATCGCCTATGCCAACGAGAAGGAGCGTCTCAAGGTCTGGGGCACCCAGGGCGCGCTGTGGGGATCGCTGGGCGGCCTGCTGGCCGGCGCTGCCGGACTGCTGCTGTTACCCGGCGTCGGTCCGCTGCTGGTCGCGGGACCGCTCATCGAGGCCATCGCCGGTGCCGCGGTGGGTGCGGGCCTCGCCGCCACCGGCGCCGCCGCCACGCATCTGACCATCGGCCTGCGCCGGCTCGGCATTCCCGAGCAGAGTCTCGATACGCTCCATGATGCGATCATGGCCGGCAAGACGGTGGTGCTGGTCCATTGCGGCAACGAAGATCCGGAAGCGTTGCGCCGGCGCTTCGCCTGGAAAGGCGCCGATCCCGTGCTGGCCTTGCCGTGATTTTGCGGATGCCCGGTCGGACGCGCTAGGCCCGTCCGAGTATCAGATCCGCCAGGCAGTCGAGACCCTGCTCCATCTGCTCGGGCGTGGCGTGGCTGTAGTTGAGGCGCATGTGCTGCCGGTCGGTGCCGTCCGGGAAAAAGGCCTCGCCCGGCAGGAAGGCGACGCCGCGCGCCATGGCGCATTCCAGCAAGTCGCGCCGCGCCTCGTGGCGGCGCAGGCGCAGCCAGAAGAACAGCCCTCCGCTGGGCGCGCGCCAGTCGGCGATATCGCCGAAGTGCCGCGTCAGCGTGGTCTGCATGGCGTCGCGGCGCAACCGGTAGCCGGCGCGCAGGCGTTCGATATGCGCATCGCGCTCGGGGCTGGCCAGCCAGTGGGCGACGATGGCCTGACCGGGGCGCTGGGTGTGGAGATCGACGGACTGCTTCAGGCGCACCAGCATGGGCATCAGGTCCTCGCGCGCGGCCAGGTAGCCGATGCGCAGTCCGGGCCAAAGGATCTTCGAGAAGCTGCCCAGGTGAATCCACGGCGCGCGCTCGAGCAATGCGCAGATCGGCGTCGCGGCATGATCGACGTCGAGCGCCAGCGTGCGGTAGGGGTCGTCTTCGATCAGCAGCGTGCCGTGTTCGTCCAGCAGCTCGGCGACGCGCCGCCGGGCGTCGGGGCCATAGCAGGCGCCCGCCGGGTTCTGAAAGGTCGGCACCAGATAGACGCAGGCCGGCCGGCGCAGCTTCAGCAGCCGTTCGAACGCCGCCAGGTCCGGGCCGTCGGCGCCGAGCGGAATGCCGGCGATGTCGGCCCCGAACAGCTTGAAGACGTTCAGGGCCGCCAGGTAGGTTGGGCTCTCGGTCAGCATCGGCGTGCCGGCATCGATCAGCAGCTTGGCGGCCAAGTCCAGCCCTTGCTGCGAACCGGCCAGGGGCAGGATCTGCGCGGGCGTCACCGCCAGTCCGGTCTCGCCGATCCAGCGCGCCACGGCCTCGGCGAAGGCGGCTTCGCCCTCGGTGGCGCCGTACTGATAGAGTGCGGGGTCGCCAAGCGCCTCGACCGGCAAAGGCGGTATCAGGTCGGCGGCGGGTAGCCCCCCGGCGAAGGAAATCATTCCCGGCCGCGTTGCCGCGGCGAGGATTTCCCGTACCAGGGACGGCCGCAGCCGGTCGATGCGTTCGGAGAATCTGGGCGGATGGAAGGGCGCGGACATGACGACCCCGATATAAGTCAAGTATATTGACCAATATTCCATCCGCCGCCATAAATGTCAATGAGGTTGACGTAAATGCCTTCGACTCGCCAGCAGTCCCTGTACGAGGCCATTGAACTGTTCCACTTCGCCTTTCGCGCCTTCACGGCCGGCCCGGACGCGGTCCTGGCCCGCATGGGCCTGGCTCGGCTGCATCATCGGCTGCTCTATTTCGTCGCCCGCCGCCCCGGCCAGCGCGTCAGCGATTTGCTGGCGACGCTCGGCATCAGCAAGCAGGCGCTGCACGGTCCCCTGCGGCAATTGGTCGACGCCGGCCTGGTGCGCGTCGAGGCCGACGCCGAGGATCGCCGCGCCCGTTGCCTGTTCCTGACTCAGCCGGGCGAGACGCTGGAGGCGCAACTCTCGGCCAGCCAAAGCGAGCTGCTGGCGCGCGTCTTCCGTCGCCGGGGCCGCGACGCCGAGGCCGGCTGGCGTCAAGTCATGGGCCTGCTGGCCGACCAGGTCAAGGCGTAGCGGCAGGCGCCCTAGCAGGCGCGTCGGTCGCCCGGCGCGTCGAACAGCGGCAGCGCCGCCTCGGCCGGGGCTTCGTCTTCGGCCATCGGCCATGTTCCATCGACGGGCTTGCTGAGCGCCCCCACGCGCACGCCGAGCAGGCGCAGCTTGCGGTCCAGCGGCACGCGCTTGAGGCAAAGGCCGGCATGGCGGCGGATCGTGTCGGCGTCGTCGGTGGGCGAGGCCAGCGTGGTTTCGCGCGTGGCGATGCGGAAGTCGTCGTAGCGCAGCTTGATGCCGACGCTCCTGCCGGCATAGCCCTTGGCCCTGAGATCGGCGGCCAAGCGTTGGCAGAGCGAAGTGAAAATGCGGCCGAGCGCCTCGCGGTCGCGTTGCGGATGCAGGTCGCGCTCGAAAGTGGTCTCGCGGCTCAGCGACTTCGGCTCGCGGTAGGTCACCACCGGATGGTCGTCGCGCCCGTGCGCCGCCTCGTGCAGCCAGGCGCCGTAGTGCGGGCCGAAGCGGTCGATCAGCATCTGCGGGTCGGCCGCCGCCAATTCGCCGATGGTATGGATGCCCAGGCCTTCGAGCTTTTCGTTGGCCTTCGGGCCGATGCCGTTGATGCGCTTCGCGGGCAGCGGCCAGATGCGCGTCGCGATATCGGCCTCGGTGACGATGGTCAGGCCGTCGGGCTTTTCCAGATCGGAGCAGATCTTCGACAACAGCTTGTTCGGCGTGATGCCGATCGAACAGCTAAGCCCGGTGGCGGCGCGCACGCGCGCCTTGATGTCGCGGGCGACCGAGCGCACGCCGTCTTCGCCGTCCTGGACGCCGGGAACAAAGGTGAGGTCGATATAGATCTCGTCGATGCCGCGGTCCTCGATCACCGGCGCCACTTCGGCGACTGCGGCTTTGAACAGGCGCGAGTACTTGCGGTACTGGTCGAAGTCGGTCGGCAGCAGCATGGCATCCGGCGCCAGCGCTGCCGCCTTCATCAGGCCCATGCCCGAATGCACGCCGAAGGCGCGCGCTTCATAGCTGGCGGTGGTGATGACGCCGCGGCCGGCGTAGTCCTTGAGCCGGGCGAAACGGCGCGTGCCGTCTGCCTGCACGGGTGGTGCCTCGCCGCGGCCGCCGACCACCAGCGGCCGACCGCGCAGCTCGGGATAGCGCAGCAGCTCGACCGAGGCGTAGAAGGCGTCCATGTCGAGATGGGCGATCCACCTGGGCGCCTCGAGCGGTGGAATCCGCTCGGCGGCTTCCTGGGACGAACTCATTTCCACATGGCGCGCATGCGTGCCGCCAGGTCGATGGCGCGCTGGCGCGACTGCGGATCGGCAGCTGCCGCGCCCTCGGCCAGCGGCCAGGAGATCGATTCGAACAGACCGACCAGCCGGTTCGGGATGAAGCGCGTGCGGCTGGCGTAGACATGGCGGTCGCCGTGCACCGCCTGCTGGGTGACATAGAAGCGCTGCGGCACGACGACGTCGAGGGCATCCTTGGCGCGCGTCATGGCGACGTAGAGCAGGCGCCGCTCCTCCTCGATCTGATCCGCGTCGCCGGTCGCCATCTCCGACGGCAGGCCGCCGTCCACCGCGTTTAGCAGCGTCACCGCCGACCACTCCTGGCCTTTTGCCGAGTGGATGGTGGACAGGATCAGGTAGTCCTCGTCGAGCAGCGGCGTGCCGGGCTGGTCGCTGGTGACTTCCGGCGGGTCGAGGGTCAGCTCGGTCAGGAAGCGCTCGCGGCTCGGATAGGTGGCGGCGATGCGCGCCAACTGTTCGATATCACCGCGCCGAATGGCGGCATCGTCGTAGAGCCGCTCCATCTGCTCGAGGTACCAGTCGCATAGCGACTCGGCTGCCGCCGGCCAGGTAGCGTCGCCGAGGCGTTCGACGAGACCGGCGAACTCGGCCCAGGCCGCGCGCGCGCCCTCGGGCACCGGTTGCTCGGCGAGCAGCGCGCAGCCGGCGGGCGCCGCGGCGACGTTGTCTAGCACGCGCGCCGCCGTCTTCGGGCCGATGCCGGCCAGCAGCTGGATGGCGCGGAAGCCGGCGACGCGGTCGCGCGGATTGTGCGCCCAGCGCAGCACGGCCAGCGCATCCTTGACGTGGGCGGCCTCGAGGAACTTGAGGCCGCCGAACTTCACGAACGGAATGTTGCGCCGGACCAGTTCCAGTTCCAGGCGTGCGCTATGGCTGGACGTACGGAAGAGCACGGCCTGCGCCTTGAGCTTAGTGCCCTCCTCGCGCCGGGCCAGGATCTGCTCGACGGCGAAGGTCGCCTGGTCCGTCTCGTCGCGCACCGAGACCAGGCGCGGCCGCTGCGCCGAGGCGCGCTCGCTCCACAGCTGCTTGGCGTAGCCCTCGGCGGCGAGGCCGATGACGGCATTGGCGGCTTCGAGGATCGGCTGCGTCGAGCGGTAGTTGCGCTCGAGCCTGACCACGCGCGCCGGCGGCGAGAAGTGGCCGGGGAAGTCGAGGATGTTGCGCACCGTGGCGCCGCGGAAGGCGTAGATGGCCTGGGCGTCGTCGCCGACCACGGTGAGGCCGCGCCCGTCCGGCTTCAGCGCTAGCAGGATGGCGGCCTGCAGGCGGTTGGTGTCCTGGTACTCGTCCACCAGCACGTGGCAGAAGCGCTCGCCAAGCTCGCGCGCCAGTGCCGGCTCGGTCACCATCTGCGACCAGTAGAGCAGCAGATCGTCGTAGTCCAGCACGCGCTGCGCCTGCTTGGCCTCGACATAGGCGAGGAACAGGTGCTGGAGATCGTCCTGCCACTCGGCGCACCAGGGGAAGCTCGCTTGCAGCACGGCCGCCAGCCCGCTGCACGTGTTGACCGCGGCCGAGTAGATGGACAGGCAAGTGCCCTTCATCGGGAAGCGCTTCGCCTTGGCCGACAGGCCCAGCTCGTGGCGCACCAGGTTCATCAGGTCGGCCGAGTCCTCGCGGTCGTGGATGGTGAATGCCGGGTCGAGGCCGATGTGGCCGGCGTACTCGCGCAGCAGACGC
>Ga0316583_10000473_pt1 | contig 11927 bp, 10 predicted proteins | sample J_170502JBrBrA_D_FD_204513 | JGI IMG/M metagenome (GOLD analysis project Ga0316583, IMG submission 204513) | Rhizosphere microbial communities from salt marsh grasses in Alabama, United States - J_170502JBrBrA | ecosystem: Host-associated > Plants > Roots > Rhizosphere | place: USA: Alabama... | reverse complement strand
TTTTCGCCCTGTGCTTTCTTGACGCCGGCGGAGGTCTTGCGCAGCGCGACCACGACCTCCTTCACGCCGGAATCGCGCAGGTTGAGCGCGTGGGCGTGGCCCTGGCTGCCGTAGCCGATAATGGCGACCTTCTTGCCCTTGATCAGGTTCAGGTCGGCGTCGCGATCGTAATAAACACGCATGATGATCCTCTAGAAGTAGCCCCGGAAATGTCGGCCATGCTTCTAGGACGCCCCGCGACCGCCGACAAGGCCCGGAGTCCTTTAGTTTTGCCCCTTGATTTCACCCCTCGAGCAGCATCGGCACGATGCTGACCACCAGAAGCAGCCCCATGGCGATATTGAACAGCCGGGCGCGGGCCGGGTCGCGCAGCAGGCGTCGGAGCGCCACGCCGAAGCTCGCCCAGGTCGTTACCGAGCCGGCGGTGACGATCCCGAACACCGCCACCATGATGGCGAGGTCGCGGGCCTCTTGGCCGGGCCTGAGATAAATGGCGATGGCACTGATGGCGGCGACCAGGCCCTTGGGGTTGATCCACTGGAACGCCGCGGCCTGCCAGAAGGTGAACGGCCGCGCCGGCCCGCCGCCGGTGTCGCGCGCCAAGTGGGCGGTGGCGACCTTGTAGGCGAGCCAGAGCAGATAGGCGCTGCCCACGACCTTAATCACGATCTGGAGCTGCGGCACGGCTTCGAAAACGAGGCCGAGCCCCAGGCCGCTGGCGAGGACAAGCACCACGAAGCCGGCCGTCACGCCGGCCATGTGCGGGAGAGTGCGGGCGAATCCGAAATTCACGCCGGAGGCCGCCAGCATGACGTTGTTCGGCCCCGGCGTGAACGCCATCGCCACCGCGAAGGTCACGAGCGGAATGAGGATATTGACGGGCATTTCCATCGTCTCGGCACGAGTGGCGGATAATCCGCCGCCGCTCACCCCTCCCCTGGCCCGCGCCGGATCGCCGCGATGCCGGTGCGTGCCACCTCGACCAAACCGAGCGGCAACATCAATTCGATGAACTGCTCGATCTTGCTCGAATTGCCGGTGATCTCGAACACGAAGCTCTCGATGGTGGCGTCGATCACGCGCGCCCGGAAGGCATCGGCCAGCCGCAGCGCCTCGACGCGATGTTCGCCGCGCCCCTGCACCTTCACCATGGCGAGCTCACGCTCGATCGAATTGCCGGCAAGCGTCATGTCGACGACGTGATGCACCGGCACCAGCCGATCGAGCTGGTTCTTGATCTGCTCGATCACCATCGGCGTGCCGGTGGTGACGACGGTAATAAGCGAGAGATGCTGCTGATGCTCGGTCTCCGACACCGTCAACGACTCGATGTTGTAGCCGCGGCCGGAGAACAGGCCGATGACGCGGGCCAGCACGCCCGGTTCGTTGTCGACCAGGACCGAGAGCGTGTGGGTGACGATGCCTTCGTTGATCGTCTTGGCAGGATAATGGGACGTCGTGGGAGCGGTCATTACACCAACACCTTGCCTTCCTCAGTGATCGCCTCTTCGATGTCCTCGGCGGCGCCGCTGAGCAGCATCTCGTTATGGGCGCGGCCCGACGGGATCATCGGAAAGCAATTCTCGGCCGGGTCGACCACGCAGTCGAACAGCACCGGCTTGTCGACGTCGATCATTTCCTTGATGGCGTGATCGAGGTCGCCCGGCTTCTCGCAGCGAATGCCATAGGCGTGCATGGCGTCGGCCAGCTTGACGAAATCCGGCAGCGCCTCGGAATAGCTCTCCGAATAGCGGCCGCCGTGCAGCAATTCCTGCCACTGGCGCACCATGCCCATGTAGCCATTGTTGAGGATGAAGATCTTGATCGGCAGCCGGTACTGCACTGCCGTCGAGAGCTCCTGCATGGTCATCTGCACCGACGCTTCGCCGGCGATGTCGATGACAAGCGAGCCCGGATGCGCAAGCTGCACGCCGACGGAAGCCGGCAGGCCGTAGCCCATGGTGCCGAGGCCCCCGGACGTCATCCAGCGATTAGGCTCGTTGAAGCCGTAGAACTGCGCCGCCCACATCTGGTGCTGGCCCACTTCGGTGGTGATGAAGGTGTCGTGATCCTTGGTCAGCTCATAGAGCCGCTGGATCGCGTATTGCGGCTTGATCACTTCGTTCGACTGACGATAGGCCAGCGACTTGCGCGCGCGCCACTTGTCGATCTGCTTCCACCAATCGCCGAGCGCCTTGCCGTCGGCCTGCTTGGCCTGCGTGCGCCACAGCCGCACCATGTCTTCCAGGACATGCGCGCAGTCGCCGACGATGGGCATCTCCACGTGCACGTTCTTGTTGATCGACGAGGGATCGATGTCGATGTGGATCTTGCGCGACCCCGGCGAGAACGCGTCGATTCGCCCGGTGATGCGGTCGTCGAAGCGCGCGCCGACGCACACCATGACGTCGCAATCGTGCATCGCCATGTTGGCTTCCAGCGTGCCGTGCATTCCGAGCATGCCGAGCCACTGCTTGTCGTTGGCGGGATAGGCGCCGAGCCCCATCAGCGTCGAGGTGATCGGAAAGCCGGTGAGCTTGACGAGCTCGCGCAACAAATCGCTCGCCGCCTTGCCAGAATTGATCACGCCACCGCCGGTGTAGAAGATCGGCTTCTTGGCCGACGCCACCATCTCCACCGCCTGCCGAATCTTGTCCATGTCGCCCTTGAGCTTGGGCTTGTAGCCGGTGTGCGGGTTCTCCTTAGGCTTGAAATAGGTGCCGGTGGCGAACTGGATGTCCTTCGGGATGTCGATCACGACCGGGCCGGGCCGGCCGCTGGCGGCGATATGGAACGCCTCGTGCAGCACCCGCGGCAGGTCGTCGATGCTCTTCACCAGGTAATTGTGCTTGGTGCACGGCCGCGTGATGCCGACCGTATCGGCCTCCTGGAAGGCGTCATTGCCGATGAGATGGGTCGGCACCTGGCCGGTGATGCAGACGATCGGGATCGAGTCCATGAGCGCGTCGGTGAGACCCGTCACCGCGTTGGTGGCGCCGGGACCGGAAGTCACCAGTACGCAGCCGACCTTGCCAGTTGAGCGCGCATAGCCCTCGGCCGCGTGCACCGCGCCTTGTTCATGACGGACGAGCACGTGCTGGACGTTGTCCTGCGCGAAGATGGCATCGTAGATCGGCAGCACCGCGCCGCCGGGATATCCGAACAGGTGTTTCACCCCTTGGTCGGCGAGCGCCTGGATCACCATCTCGGCGCCGGTCATTTCGCGTGTCATGGTCGTCGTCCTTGCCTTCAGTTCACTCTCGTTATCGCCTGCTCGTGTCGTTTCGATGCCGCCCAGCCAATAAAAAAGGCCCGCGAGAGGGCCTGTTCGGACGCTTTCCTGTGGCAAACAGCCCTCAAGGGCCGCCAGGAGGCGTCCGAACACTTACTACGAGGGTAATAATATTGCGCGCCATTGTTTCTGCTCGAACTTTCGTTGCGCGCGTTATAGGTACCGCGCGCTGCACGGTCAAGGACAAATTACAACCTTTCGGGCACCCTGGCCATAACCAAGCCAGGAGCCGAACGGTCACATTTGATGTCGGGTGCGCGGCCCTGGCCGGCGGGGCGGCAGCTCTCTAGGTGACCGCCCCTGCCTCAGGTGCGGCGGCTCACGCAGCCGCGCTTGCGTCCTCGGTGTCGGTGATTTGCTCAACGTTGTTTGTTTGGCCCGCGCCGGCGCCGAGCTTGAAGTAGGCGACGCGCTGCGCCATGTCGGCGGACTGGTGCTCCAGCGTCTTGGCGGTCGCCGCGTTCTCCTCGACCAGCGCCGAGTTCTGCTGCGTCGCCTCGTCGAGCTGCGTCAGCGCCTGGTTCACGTGGTCGATCCCCTGCGCCTGCTCGTTGGTCGTGCGCGCGATATCCCCCACGATGCCCGACACGTCGCGGATCTGCTCCACGATCTTGGTCAGCGCCTCGCCGGCCTTGTTGACCAGCGCCACGCCATCCTTTACCTGGCCCGAGCTGTTGGCGATCAGTTCCTTGATGTTCTTGGCCGCTTCCGACGAGCGCTGCGCCAGGCTGCGCACCTCGGTCGCCACCACCGCGAAGCCACGCCCGGCGTCGCCGGCGCGCGCTGCCTCCACCGCCGCGTTGAGCGCCAGCAGGTTGGTCTGCCGCGCGATCTCGTCGATGACGTTGGTGATCTCCGCGATTTCACCCGATGACGTTTCGATCTTCGACATCGCATCGACGGTATTGCCGACCACCGTGGTGCTGTTGTCGGCCACCGTCTGCATGCTGGAGGCGAATTCGTTGGCGCGCTGGGCGTTCTCGGCGTTCTTCTTGACGCTTGCGGCCATCTCCTGCAGCGAGGCCGTGGTCTCTTCCAGGCCCGCGGCCTGCTCCTCGGTGCGCTGCGACAGGTCGGTGGTGCTGGCGGATATCTCGGTCGCGGCGTTGGCGACGTCGTTGGTTGCCGAGATGATGCCGGCGACGGTGTCCGCCAAGCGATCAACCGTGCTGTTGAAGTCGGTAACGAGCTGGCGGTAGGCCTCCGGCACGTCGTCGTCCATGCGCACGGTCAGGTCACCGTCCGACAGCCGCGAGAGACCGTCGCCCAGCGACCCGATGAGGCGGGCGAGTTCCTCGGCGCCACGCGCCTGCTCGAGCGCGGCCTGGCGTTCGGCCTCGAGCTGCTTCTGGCGCTCGGCGTCGGCTTCCTCTTTCAGCTTGGCGCTGCGGGCCTGCTCGGCCTGCACCTGTTCCTGCGAGGCCATCATCTTCCGGCGCTCTTCCTCGACCCGGGCTTCCAGCAGCGCGACCTGTTCGGCGCGCTCGCGCTCCTTGTTGCGCTCCGCCTCGTCGAGAGTAGCGCGTGTCTGGTCGAGCGATTTGAGGAGCCGGCCGAGCTCGTCGCGGCGCTTGGTGACGATCGGCTGCGAGAAGTCGCCGCTGGCGATGGTCTCTGACGCCTTCATCGCATTGCGGATCGGGCGGCTGAACGAGGCCGCCATCAACACCGCCGCCCCGAGCCCCGCCACGATCGACGCAATGGCCAGGATGATCAGGTTTCGTTTCGATTTGGCCGCCGTCGTATCCGCCGCGGCCTTGAAGTTGGCTCCGAACATGTTCGCGTTACCGGCGATCATGTCGAGCTCGTCGCTGAGGGTATTTCCGTCGTCGATGACCGTCTGCGCCGAAGGCTTCTTGGCGGCGGCCGCGGCAGGTTTCAAATAGGCCATCGCAGCCTTGTGCCACTCCTGCGCCATTGGCACGATTTGATCGATTCCGTCATTGAATCCGCGGGCGTTGGCCAGGCGCTTCTTGACCGTGTCCATGTTGTCGCCCAGTTCCGCCATGAACTGTTCGACGTTCGAGAGCTCCTCCGCACTCGCGGGCTTGTTCAAAAGGATGGACTTTTCGACGCTGCGGCGCGCCTTTTCGAAGCCCACTTGCGCCGCGCGGGCGGAGCTGGCGGCCGCCATTGGGCCGTCATGAAGGCCGGAAACGAGCTCGCTCGTCGTTGTAATGAGTCGATAGCCGTAGCCGGCGACGGCCGCCGCAAGCAGGACGACGATGCTGAAAGAGAGAAGAAGCTTGATACGAATGGACATGCGCGCTCTCGTTCTTGTTATGGAGGGCTCGCTCAGTCATCGTTCGTCGCAACGGAAATCTTAACAGTAGCGCTGCGGTGCGAACGGTCCCCCCCATCTCCCACGATCAACGCAGATACCGCGCAACCATTTTAGAACAGCTTAACCCGCCCCAATATCACGTTATTTTATTTTGTTGTCCTAGATTATGGTTGATGTGCTCCGCTGAACGACAGGCTTCGCAGGCAGCTCGCGCGAATTTCAGCCCACGTTCAGCCTAACGCGTCCAAAATCCCGGCCTGCGCCGCCTCGGCGTCCATCCAGGGCCAGTCCTTCATCTGATTGCGGAACCAAGTGAGCTGGCGCTTGGCGTAGCGGCGGGTGTCCATCACGCTGCCGGCGGCCGCTTCCTCCAGCGAGATCTCGCCGCGCAGATGACGGATCAGCCAGGGCACGCCGTGCGCCTTCATGGCCGGCAGCGTCGAGTCGAGCTTGCGCGCGTCAAGCGCCCGTACCTCGTCCAATGCACCAGCTTGCAGCATGGCGGCGAAGCGGGCCTCGATGCGGCGCACGAGTTCGCCGCGTTCGCAGGTGACGAACACCTTCGCCGCGCGCGCGGCATCGACGAGCGGCGGCATGCCCTCACGGTGCCAGTCGGCCAATGACCGACCGGTCGCCAGCACAACTTCGAGCGCGCGCGAGATGCGCGCGCGATCGTTGGGCATCAGCCGGTGGGCGGCCGCCGGATCGCGATCGAGCAACTCTTCATACAGGGGACGCACGCCATCGCTTTTGAGCCGCCCACGCACCGCCGCCCGGATGTCGGGCGGCACCTGCGGCACCGCCGCTAGCCCGGAGGTCAGCGCCTTGAAATAAAGCCCGGTACCGCCGACCAGGATCGGCACGCGGCCCTCGCGCGCGCACTCGTCGATCACCGTGGCCACGTCCTGGCACCAGCGCCCGACAGAATAGTTCTCCGCCGCGTCCACGTGGCCGTAGAGCCGGTGCGGCACGCGGGCTTCTTCTTCTGGCGTCGGCCGCGCGGTGATGATGCGCAGGTCGCGGTAGACCTGCATCGAGTCGGCATTGACGATCGTGCCGCCGAGACGCTCGGCAAGCCGCAACGCCAGCGCTGACTTGCCGCTGGCGGTGGGGCCTGCAATAAGCACGGCTCGTCCAACATCGTGCGCCAAATGACCGCTCCTCATACACACGTCGCAACCGTGATCGCCGCCGGTGCGCTCGACCGCGCCGCTGTCGGCCGCGTGCACGCAGCACTCGCTGGCGCCGCCACGCTGCAGCCGCTCGGGCCGGACGCCGCCGACATTCCCTTTAGCGCGGATGGGCCGGTCGACCAACGCGCTCTCGCCGCTGATTTGCGGGCCGCCGCCGCCGCGCCCGTCGACGTGGTCGTGCAGCCGGCGGCGAACCGGCGCAAGAAGCTGTTCCTCGCTGACATGGACTCAACCATGATCGGCCAGGAATGCATTGACGAGCTCGCCGACTACGCTGGCCTCAAAGCTTACGTGGCGGCAATCACCGAGCGCGCCATGCGCGGCGAGATCGCCTTCGAGCCGGCGCTGCGCGAGCGCGTGGCACTGCTTAAGGGCATTCCAGTGTCGGTAATCGACGAAGTGATCGAAAAGCGCATAACGCTCACGCCCGGCGCGCGCACGCTCGTCGCCACCATGCGCGCCAACGGCTCCTTCACCTGCCTCATCTCCGGCGGCTTCACGCTGTTCACCAACCGGGTCGCCGCCATGATCGGCTTCGACGAGACCCGCGGCAATATTCTCGAGATCGAGGGCGAGACGCTCGCCGGCACCGTCACCGAGCCGATCTTCGGCCGCCAGTCGAAGCTCGCGGCACTGCATGAGCTCACGGCCGTGCGCGGCCTCAAGCCCGAAGAGACCCTCGTCACCGGCGACGGCGCCAACGACCTTGCCATGATCGCGGAGGCCGGCCTCGGCGTCGCCTACCATGCCAAGCCGCAGGTGGCGGAAGCGGCCAGCGCGCGCATCGACCACGGCGACCTCACCGCGCTGCTCTACGTGCAGGGGTACCGGCGCGACGCGTTCGTGAAAACGTAAAGACCCCGTCGCGCGCACCTCAAACAAATGGCCGGGACAAGCCCGGCCATTTTGATTTCTTGCGCCGTCATCGCAGCCAATGCGATGTTACTTCAGCTTCAGTGGCACGAAGGTCGTGCCGCCATCCGGCGTGACCACCAGCAGCAGCACGGTCTGCTTGCCGTCCTGGCGCAACTTGGCGATGCGCTTTTCCAGGTCGGCGGCGGTGTCGACCGGCTCCTGCTGCACCTCCGAGATCACCATGCCCGGCACCAGGTGCTGGTCGGCGGCTTCCGAGTCCGGTTTTACGCCGGTGATCAGAACGCCCTTCACGCCGTCCTTGATGCCGTGCTTCTTGCGCAAGGCGGCCGTCAGGTTGGCGAGATCGAGGCCGAGCGCCTTCTTCACCGCCGGCTGTTCCTGCGGCGGGTTGTCCTTGTTCGGCGTCAGCGCGGCCTGCGTCTCTTCCTTCAGCCGGCCGAGCTTCACGCGCTTGGTGATCTCCTGGCCTTTACGGAGCACGACGACATCGACGTCCTTGCCGACCGGCGTGTCCGCCACGATGCGCGGCAGGTCGCGCATCTCCTTCACGTCCTGGCCGTCGAATTTGACGATGACGTCACCGACCTCGATGCCGGCGGGCTTGGCCGGTCCCTTGTCGTCGACACCCGCCACCAGCGCGCCGCGCGGCGGTTTGATGTTGAGGCTGTCGGCGACTTCGTCGGTCACGGTCTGGATCTTCACGCCGAGCCAGCCGCGGCGCACTTCACCGTATTTGCGCAACTGCGCGATCACCGGCGCCACCGTGTTGGACGGCACCGCGAAACCGATGCCGATCGAACCGCCCGACGGCGAGATGATCGCGGTGTTGACGCCAATCACCTGTCCTTCGAGATTGAACAGCGGTCCGCCCGAATTGCCGCGATTGATGGCGGCGTCGGTCTGAATGTAATTGTCGTAGGGTCCCGAGCGAATGTCGCGGTTGCGCGCCGAGACGATGCCGGCCGTCACCGTTCCGCCAAGGCCGAAAGGATTGCCGATGGCGATCACCCATTCGCCCAGCCGCAGCTTGTCGGAATTGCCGAACTTAACCGCCTTGAGCGGGTGCGGCGGATTGACCTTCAGCAGCGCCAGGTCGACCTTGGTGTCGCGGCCGACGATCTTGGCACGCAGCGTGCTGCCGTCATTGAAGATGACGTCCACCTCGTCGGAATCGGCGATCACGTGATTGTTGGTCACGACGTAGCCCGCCGGATCGATGACGAAGCCGGAGCCGAGCGAATTCACCCGCCGCTTGGGGCCGCCGTTCTCGCCCTGCCGCTTCTTGAATTCCTTGAACAAGTCGCCGAGTGGAGAATTCGGCGGCAATTGCGGCAGGTCGCTCATGTCCACCGACTGTTTGGTGGAAATGTTGACCACCGCGTCGAAGACCTCCTGGGCCACGTCGGCGATGGCCTCGGGGCCGCGTGCCTGGGCGGGCACGGCAAAGGCCGGCCAAAGCAGCATGGCTGCGGCAAGCAGAATCATACCCGTGCGGCCCGCACGCGTACGCTGAAAGAGTGCCCCCATCGGCGTCTTGGCTCCTGAAAATTGGTTTGAACAAGAGTGCGCCTGCGATCCAGGCGATTCAAGGGCAAGCGACTTGATATCGGGAGCGCCGGGAACTCGCGCAAGGCCTGAATTTAGGGGCGAATTGACGCCGGCAGCGCGGGACCGCGTGGCTCCCACACGCCACGACGGCGGTCGGCCGCGCCAGTCTGCCCGCGGCGATTCGCCCGAAACCAGGCCCTGCGTCTCACCCGAGGCCAATCACCCGCACCAGCCAGACCAACACCAGCCCGACCACTGCGGCGACGATGCCGAGCGTGCGCAGCGAATGGTCGGGCGTCTCCAAGACGCTCAGCACCGCCTTCTTGGCGTGTCCGGGAAAGGCCGCGAAGATCAAGCCCTCAATGACGAACACCAGTCCAAGCGCGGCCAGGAAATCGCTCATGCCGGGCCGCGCTTCCTACCGCGCCTACTGCGCGTGTGCTGGCATGGCGGCCCGCGGCGCCATCGCCTCCGGCCGCATGGGCGTCGATGACGTGCCGGCCTTGGACGGGCTCGGCGACATCGTGGCCTCTACCGGTGCCTTCCCCGACGGATTGTTGAAGAAGCGGAAGAAGCTTGAGTTCGGCCCTAGCACGTAACGGGTGTCGGTGTGCTTGAGGCCGTTCTGATAAGCCAGCATCGAACGGTAGAATTCGAAGAACTTCGGATCCTGGGTGTAGGCCTTGGCGAAGATCTCGTTGCGCTTGGCGTCGCCTTCGCCGCGGATCTGCTCAGCCTTCGACTTCGCTTCGGCGATCAGCACCGTCACTTGGCGGTCGGCCTGCGAACGGATCTCCTGAGCCCGCTGCTGCCCCTGCGCACGATACTCGGCCGCTTCCCGCTGGCGCTCGGTCTGCATGCGCCGGTAGACCGCCTGGCTGTTCTGCTCCGGCAGATCGGCGCGACGAATACGCACGTCCACCACCTCGATACCGTAGCTCTGCGCTTCGTGATCGAGCAGTTTCTGGATGCGTTCCATCAGAGCGGCGCGCTTGTCGCGTACCACCTCGATGAAGCTCGATTCGCCGAGCACGCGTCGCAGCGCTGAATTGAGCAGAATTTCGAGCTGTGAATCGGACGCCTGCTTGGAACCGAGCGTCTGATAGAAGCGCAGCGGATTCGTGATTCGGTAGCGTGCGAAGGCGTCGACCACCAGCCGCTTCTGGTCGGAGGCGATGACTTCCTGTGTCGGCGCTTCGAGATCGAGAATGCGCTTGTCGATAGTGATCACACTGTCGACGAAAGGCATTTTCACGTGCAGGCCCGGTTCGTCGACCACACGCACCACCTTGCCGAGCCGAACCACCAGCGCCTGCTGGGTCTGGTAGACCGTAAATAACGCGCTGTAGGCGACGATCAGGGCAGCCGCGATGAGGACGACGATGACGCCGCCGATGACATTAAATCTCATTGGCTGCCTCCGGACTGGCTTTGCGACGAATTGCGTCCGGATTGCGAAGCGCTGCCATGCGGCGACGGCTGCGCCTTCGAACCCAACTCCTTGAGCGGCAGATACGGCACGACGCCGCTGCCGCCCTGGCTGGTGTCCATGATCACCTTGTCGCTGCTGCCGAGAATGCGCTCCATGGTCTCCAAGTACATGCGCTCGCGGGTGACTTCGGGCGCCTTCTTGTACTGGTCGTAAATCTTGATGAAGCGCGCGGCCTCGCCGGTGGCTTCCGCCACCGTCTGCTGCTTGTAGGCTTCCGCCGCCTGAGTGATCTTGGCGACGTTACCGCGCGCCTCGGGGATCACCCGGTTGGCATAGGTCTGCGCCTCATTGACCGAGCGGTCGAGGTCGATGCGTGCGGCTTGCACGTCACGGAAGGCGTCGATCACCTGCTTGGGCGGATCGACCTTCTGCAACTGCACCTGGGTGATGTCGATGCCGGCGCCATAACTGTCGAGCGTCTTCTGCATCAACTTCTGCACGGCGGTTTCGGTCACCTGGCGCGCGCCGGTAAGGAGCGGTCCGATATCGGAGCGGCCAACCACTTCGCGCATGGCGCTCTCCGCCACCGCCTTCACCGTGCCGGCCGGATGCTGAATGTTGAAAAGATAATCGCCGACACCGGTCGGCTTGACCTTCCAGAACACCGAGAAATTGACGTCGACGATGTTCTCATCGCCGGTCAGCATCAGGCTTTCCTGCGGCACCTCGCGCATGACCGCTCCGGTGCGGCTACCGGTGTCGATCTGGCGCATGCCGATGTCGATCTTGTTGATGCGAAGCGCCTTAGGCGTGAGCGCGGTCTCGATTGGATAAGGCAGATGGTAGTTCAGGCCGGGCTGCACCTCGCGCACTTCCTTGCCAAAGCGCAGCACCACGCCGAGTTCGTCGGGATCGACGCGGAAGAAGCCCGATGCGCCCCACAGCGCGATGGCCGCGATCGCCAGCAACGCGAAGCCCTTGCCGCCCATGTTGCCGCCCGGCAGGACGCTGCGCAGGCGATCCTGCCCGCGGCGTAGCATTTCCTCCAGATCGGGGCTCGAAGGGCCCTGTTGCTGCGGTCCGGAGCCCCAGGGGCCCTTGCCGCCGCCCGAGCCGCCCCAAGGGCCGCCGCCCTGATTGCTCCATGGCATTATGCTGATCTCCTCGGCTGCAGCGTCAACGAAATCGCCAGCCTCGTTTTTCGGGGAGGGTTATAGGGGAGCCGCGCCCGCGTCGCAACGCGCCCGGATGACGCGTTTTCGTGATTGTTCAGCGCCTTAAATAAGCCGTCACGCTGAAATC
>Ga0316583_10000472_pt1 | contig 11935 bp, 7 predicted proteins | sample J_170502JBrBrA_D_FD_204513 | JGI IMG/M metagenome (GOLD analysis project Ga0316583, IMG submission 204513) | Rhizosphere microbial communities from salt marsh grasses in Alabama, United States - J_170502JBrBrA | ecosystem: Host-associated > Plants > Roots > Rhizosphere | place: USA: Alabama... | reverse complement strand
ATCGCTGCGCCTAGCCAGCGGCGACACCTCGGTCGGATAGGCGGTGATGAAGGTAGGCTGCATGAGCCGATTCTCGACCGTCTTCTCGAAAATCTCCACCTGCAGCTTGCCCACGCCGTAACTGGGCTTGAGATGAATCTCCAGCCGCTCGGCGATGGCGCGGGCGCGCCCCAGGTCGTCGAGATCTTCCGGCGCGATGTCCGGATTAAAGTGCAGGATGGACTCGCGGACCGTCATGCGCACGAAGGGCTTGGAGAGGTCGTAGTCCTCGCCCTGGTAGTGGATGGTCGTGGTGCTGAGCACCTCGTCCGCTAGCGCGCGGATCATGGCTTCGGTGAGGTCCATCAGATCCTGGTAGTCGGCGTAGGCCTGATAGAGCTCCAGCATCGTGAACTCCGGGTTGTGCCGGGTGGACAGCCCTTCGTTTCTGAAATTGCGGTTGATCTCGTAGACCCGCTCGAAGCCACCCACCACGAGCCGCTTCAGGTACAGCTCCGGCGCGATGCGCAGGAAGAGCTGCATGTCCAGCGCGTTGTGATGCGTGACGAAGGGCCGCGCGACGGCGCCGCCGGGGATCGCCTGCATCATCGGCGTCTCCACCTCCAGGAAGTCCCGCTCGTTCAGGAAGTCGCGAATGAACTGGACGATGCGGGTCCGGGTGCGGAAGGTCTCCCTTGCCGACTCGTTCATGATGAGGTCGAGATACCGCTGGCGGTAGCGGCTCTCCTGATCGGACAGGCCGTGCCACTTCTCCGGCAGCGGCCGCAGGGACTTGGTCAGCAACTGCAGCTGATCGACCTTGATGGAGAGCTCCCCGGTCTTGGTCTTGAACAGCTGTCCGGCGGCGCCGACGATGTCGCCGATGTCCAAGTCCTTCTTGAACCGCCCATAGTCATTGGCGCCCAGCACGTCGCGCTGGACGAAGAGCTGGATGCGGCCGGACATGTCCTGCAGGTGTGCGAAGCTCGCCTTGCCCATGACGCGCCGGCTCATGACCCGCCCGGCCACCTTGGCACGCACATTCCGGGCTTCCAGCTCCCCACCGTCCATGTTGCCGTACTCGGCGTGCAGCTCGCCAGCCACCACATTGCGGCGGAAATCGTTCGGGAAGGCGGCGCCCTGCTCGCGCAGGGCCGTGAGCTTGTCGCGGCGCTGGGCGATGAGCTTGTTCTCGTCCTGCTCCGGCTGAGCGCGGGCGTTCTGCTCCGGATTCGGCTGCGTCTCGTTCATGGTTGCAATCACATCGTGTAAGCGGGCGACGGCCGCCGCCCAATGAGTCGTAACGACTCGCTAGAGACTGGGCAAGTCTTCGCTGCTGTGGCCGCGTAGCCTGGATGGCGCGCCGGCGGAATCCAGAAGCGGGCTCGTCGACACCGATGATTCAAGAGGTTAGGCAAGACCCGTATTCCGCTTCGCTGCATCCGGGCTACGGCGACTGCGCAACCGTCCCGTACTTGCCCGCTCTCGCTCGCCCCTAGACCCCAGCTCCCAGCTCATCTAGAGGCCGCTTTTCAGACTCGCCTCGATGAACTGATCCAGCCCGCCGTCCAGCACCGACTGGGTGTTGCCGGTCTCGACATTGGTGCGCAGGTCCTTGATCCGGGACTGGTCCAGCACATAGGAGCGGATCTGACTGCCCCAGCCGATGTCGGCCTTGCTGTCCTCCACGGCCTGGGCGGTCTCGCGACGCTTCTGCATCTCCAGCTCGTAGAGCTTGGCCTTGAGCTGCTTCATGGCCTGGTCCTTGTTCTTGTGCTGCGAGCGGTCGTTCTGGCACTGGGTCACGATGCCGGTGGGCATGTGAGTGATGCGCACGGCGGACTCGGTGCGGTTCACGTGCTGGCCGCCGGCACCGGAAGCGCGGTAGACGTCGATGCGCAGGTCTGCGGGGTTGATATCGATCTGCACCGAGTCGTCGATTTCCGGCGAGACGAACACGGCCGCGAAGGACGTATGGCGGCGGTTGCCGGAATCGAACGGCGACTTGCGCACCAGCCGGTGCACGCCGGTCTCGGTGCGCAGCCACCCGAAGGCGTGGTCGCCCTGCACCGCGACGGTGGCCGACTTGATGCCGGCGACGTCGCCCGGCGAGGCCTCCATCAGCTCGGTCTTGAAGCCCCGACGCTCCGCCCAGCGGAGGTACATACGCAGCAGCATCTCGGCCCAGTCCTGGGCCTCGGTGCCACCGGAGCCGGCCTGAATGTCCACAAAGGCGTTGGCGCCGTCCATCTCGCCGGAGAACATGCGACGGAACTCCAGCTCCCCGACGCGTCGCTCGTAGCCATTGAGATCCGCCGCGACGGCGTCGATGGTGTCGGCGTCGCCCTCATCGGCGGCCATATCGAGCAAGTCGGCAGCGTCGCCGAGGCCGGCATCGAGCTCCCCGATGGTGAGGACGACCTGCTCCAGCGCGACGCGCTCGCGCCCCAAGGCTTGGGCGCGCTCTGGATCCGACCAGATGTCGGGATCTTCGAGCTCCCGCAGGACCTCGGTCAGCCGCTCCTGCTTGCCGGCGTAGTCAAAGATACCCCCTCAGGGACTCCACACGCCCCTGGAGGTCGACGATCTGCGCACGGATCGGGTTGATGTCTTGCATGGTGCGATGTCTGTTGGGAAAACCGTCAATGTTAGCCGATTCGGGCGGCTGGGAGGGAAGCTCGGCGAGTCTTCGGGGACGTACCCCGCCGCTCGGCTATACTCGAATCAGGGTCAGCAGCAACAAGGACCGAGACCGTGGCCAGGCTACCGCGATTCATCCTTCCCGGTTATCCGCAGCACGTCATCCAGCGTGGCAACAACGGGATGACCATTCTCCACGACGAGGACGACTTCTGGGTGATGTGGTCGACACTGCGGGACGCCGCGCAGCGCTTCGACTGCGCCGTGCATGCCTATGTGCTCATGCCGAGCCACTTTCACCTGCTGCTCACACCGGGGCACGAGGAAGGGATCGGCAAGCTGATGCAATACACGGGGCGTTACTATGTCCAGCATGCCAACCAGCGCTACGGGCGCACCGGCACGCTCTGGGATGGCCGCTACCGGGCGACCCTGATCGACCCGGATGCGTTCCTGCTGCCGGTCTGCCGATACATCGAGCTGAACGCGGTCCGCGCCGGGCTGGTGGCGGCGCCGAGCGAGTACGAGTGGTCCAGTCACGCCGCCAACGCGCTCGGTGCCGAGGATGAACTGGTCCGGCCGCACGCCGCCTACCTGGCGCTCGGCGTCGACGACGCGGCCCGACAGACCACCTACGCCGAGGGCTTCACGACCCCGCTGGACCCGGCCTTCGTGCAGCGCCTGCGCGATGCCACCAACAAGGCCTGGGTGCTCGGCGACGACCGCTTCTGCCAAGAGGTGGAGCGCAAGCTCAACCGCCGCACCCGCCCGCAGGCACGCGGCGGTGACCGGCGCTCCGCGGCCTTCCGACGCGCGCAGGCCGAGCGTCACGGCGCGGATGGCTGAGAGCTTGCGACGAAATCGACCCCAAGAGACCAAAGAGCATGTCGAAGATCCATATCGTGCGCCGCCATACCCTGTCGCTGGAGGACGCCAAGGCCGAGGTGGAGCGCATCGCCCAACGCATCGAGAGCGACTATGGGGCCGAGTACGCGTGGGACGGCGACACGCTTTGCTTCGCGCGCTCCGGCGTATCCGGCCACATCACGGTCAGCGATGAGTCGCTCGACCTCACCGTCCGACTGGGCCTATTGCTGTCGGCGATCGCCGGTCAGATCGAGCAGCAGATCACCGCAAAGGTGGACGAAACACTCGCCGCCCGGGGGGCTGCACCGCCGCCCGACGACGGGGCGTGAGCACGCAGTGGACGCATGATCGTCACTCGGGCCCGCACGCCGTCACCGGGGCCCGCCACGTCGCCCCGCCGCCGTCGACACAGGGGCGATGAGCAGATCGCCGTCCGCGCCTGTCGGAGCGCCGTCCTTGGCGCGATCGGCGCCCACTCGCGGCGAGGACGCCGCCCCAACGCAGCAGCCCGCTCGCGCAACGAAGCGATGATCAAGGCGGGCACAAGCTCGCCTGAGAGGTGTCTGACACCCTCGTGCTCCATCCTGGCACCGTGGTTTAAGAATGCCCCAGACCCCACTGACTTCTGAATGATTTCTGGAAGTTTACGGTCTTGTAATTCCCGCCACCGCCGCCTATGCTTTGCTCACAACAAGGGCTCGAGGGGGACCCGTCCCGACTCCGGGGGAGCGATGCTCGTTCGCGGGCATCGCAGGCGGGTGCTTTCTCTTGGAAAAGCCGGTAATGGGGGTAATCGACATGCACGGATTCCTGCAGGACCAGTGCGTCCATCCGCAATTTGATGACGCCGCCGGCGTCGGCACCACTGACCTAGCGCTGGTCGATCGGCGCACCTTCCTCGGCTTCACCGCGCTCGCCGGCGGTGCCCTGCTGACCGGTCTGCCGATGGGTGCGGACGCCGCCGTCCGTCGGCAGACGTTGCAGGCACGCGTCGTGGACCTGGTGAAGCGGCTGCGGGCCGAGGGCAAAATCCGCGGGGACGAGAGGACCTCGTGGTCGGTGTACGACTTCACCGGTCGCAAGAAGCTCGTCTCCATCAACGAAGAGCAGCCGCGGCAGGCGGCCAGCATGATGAAGCCCTTCGTCGCGCAGGCCTTCTTCTACACCCTGCGCGACAACCCTGGCCGGCTGCAGTACACGTCTGGCACGCGCGACACCATGGAGCAGATGATCCGCCGGAGCAACAACAGGGCCACCAACGAGATCATGCAGATCGTCAGCCGCTACAACGGCAACATGGGTCCCCAGGCCACCGAGTACGTCCTGAAGCGTCATGCTCCGCAGGTCTTCCGTCAGACCAGTATCGTCGAGTACATCCCGTCCGACGGCCGCACCTACCGCAACAAGGCTTCGGCTCGGGACTACAGCCGCTTCTTGTTCGCCCAGTGGAACCGGCAGATGCCCTACTCGTCCGAGGTGCTGGACCTCATGGCGCTGCCCAATCGAAACCGCATCACCCAGGGGGTCAGAAACATCCCCTCGGACGTGCGCGTTTATGACAAGACCGGCTCCACGGCGATGCTGTGCGGCAACATGGGCATCATCGAGTGCCGGAGCAGTCGCGGCCGGCCGCGGCCCTACACCTTCGTCGGCATCATCGAGAAGTCCAACCGCAGCAGCGCCTACGGCACGTGGATCACCAACCGCAGCAATGCCATCCGCGAGGTGTCGAATCTGGTCTACGTGTACATGCAGAGCCAGCACCAACTGGCGTGAGGCCATACCGCGGCGCCGAGGCCGCGGCCGCTACCGATTGCTTCCGTTTGAGTAAGCAACCTTGACCCCGCCGGAGCGGGGTTTTTTGTGTCCGAGCCGCGGAGCGCGGAATTGTAATCGCAGGAGGAAATGCCCATCCTAGCGAGCACCAGCGCCCCGGCGCACCCCCGGACGTGGAAACGCCTGCTCCGTGAATACCTTCCATCTCGTTCTGCTCAAGCCGTCCCACTACGACGACGATGGCTACGTGATCCGGTGGTGGCGCTCGGGCATCCCGTCCAACACGCTGGCAACGCTCTATGCCCTGGCGCGCGATGCGGACGAGCGCCGTGTCCTGGGCGAGGACGTGGCGCTGCGCATCACCACCATCGACGAGACCAACACCCGCGTGCGTATCGAGCGGATCGCGTGCATGATCGAGCGCGACGGCGGCCACGGCGTTGTCGCTTTGGTGGGTGTGCAGACCAACCAGTTCCCCCGCGCCATGGACATCGCCCGCGCGTTTCGCGCACGGGACATCCAGGTCGCACTAGGCGGCTTCCACGTCAGCGGCGTGCTGTCGATGCTCCCGGAGATCACGCCGGAGATCCAGGAGGCCATGGATCTGGGCGTGTCGATTTTCGCCGGTGAGATCGAGCACCGCTTCGACGGCTTCCTCCGGGACGCTCAAAGCCGCCAGCTCAAGCCGATCTACAACCACCTCGCGGATCTGCCCGGCATTGACGGCGTTCCGCCACCCTACATGCCCAGGGAGTACGTCCAACGGACCTTGGGCGAGCTGACCAGCTTCGACGCGGGGCGCGGCTGCCCCTTTGTCTGCAGCTTCTGCACCATCATCAACGTCCACGGACGTAAGTCGCGCTTTCGGACCCCGGACGACATCGAGCGCATCGTCCGCGAGAACGCCGCGCAGCGGATCAAGAGCTTCTTCATCACCGACGACAACTTTGCCCGCAACAAGAACTGGGAGCCCATCTTCGACCGCCTGATTGCACTCAAGCGCGAGGGCCTCGGCGTGCACCTGACGCTACAGGTGGACACCCAGTGCCACAAGATCCCGCGCTTCATCGACAAGGCCGCGGCGGCGGGCACCAAGCGCATCTTCATCGGGCTCGAGAACATCAATCCGGACAACCTCGCCGCCGCCAACAAGAAGCAGAACAAGATCACCGACTACCGCGCCATGCTGCTGGCCTGGCGCAAGCACCGGGTGTTCATCGACGGCGGCTACATCATCGGCTTCCCGGGCGACACGCCGGAGACCATCCGCCGGGACGTCGAGATCCTCAAGCGCGAGCTGCCCATGGACCGGGTTCAGTTCTACTGCCTGACCCCCCTACCCGGCTCCGCGGACCACAAGGCGCTCTACGAGCGGGGCGTGCCCATGGACCCAGACCTCAACAACTACGACCTCAACCACATCACCACCGATCATCCGGTGATGTCGCGCGAGGACTGGCACGGTGCCTTCCGCGACGCCTGGCGCAGCTTCTACAGTGTCGAGCACATCAAGACCTTGATGCGGCGCGGACGCACCAACCGCGTCAGCCCCGGCAACCTCATGGGCTCCTCCATCGCCGTCTATATCTACGCCTGCGTCGAGGGTGTGCAGCCCCTGGAGAGCGGCTTCATCCGCCGCCGCGTGCGTCGCGAGCGCCGCCCCGGGCTGCCCATCGAGCATCCCCTCGTGTTCTACCCCAGGTACTGGCGCCGCTCCCTTGTGGGCTATGGCAAAGCGCTCGCCATGCTGATCCCGCTGGCCATCGAGCGCCGCCGCCTCAAGCGCGATCCCGACGCCAAGCATTACATGGATACCGCGCTTACCCCGGTCGATGACCAGGAACTGGCCTCCATGGAGATGTACTCCGTGACCGATGCCGCCCTAGCCGCAACGCAGGCGCACAAGGAGAAACAGCGCCGGCGTGCGGAGCCGCGTGGCCGCGTCGATGCGGTGGCCGGCGGGACCTGAACAGCAGATATTCCTTCTCGGATACTTGCTGCGACCGTCAAAATCGCAGCCCCATCTCTGCGCTAGGCAAGCTGATCGGCCCGGTCGGTGCGTTCCCAGGGCAGATCCAAATCGGTGCGGCCCATGTGGCCATAGGCGGCGAGCCTCCGATAGAAGCCCTCGGGATGTTCGGCAGGGAGGTGTCTGAGGCGCAGGTCCCGGACGATGGCCCCGATGCGGAAGTCGAAGGCGTCCTGCAGGCGATTGGCGATCTCGTCATCGTCGATGGTGCCGGTTCCGAAGCTGCGCACTCGCAGGCTCACGGGGCCAGCAGAGCCGATGCTGTAGCTGAGCTGGACCTCGCATTCGCCGGCAAGGCCGGCGGCGACGGCATTCTTGGCGGCATAGCGGGCCATGTAAGCGCCGATCCGGTCGATGCGCATGGGATCTTTACCGCTCAGTGCAGCGCCGCTGTGGCGCGCGTATTCGCCATAGGTGTCGATACCGGTCTTGCGCCCGGTGAGCCCGGAATGCACCGCCGGACCACCGCCGATGACGGGTCCCTCCGGGTTGATGAAGTAGTGGGTGTTGCCGTCCGGGGCCACCGGCTGCTCGGACAGCACCGGGGTGATGACCCCGTGGATCAGGTCCGCCTGGAGGCGGTCCATCCCCGGCCCGCCCTGCTCGCGCTGGCTGGTCTCCAGCGCGACGCTGTGGATGCGCGCCGGCCGCCCGCCGTGGTACTCGACGCCGACCTGTACCTTGGCGTCCGGTAGCAGATACGGCAGCTCGGTATGCAGGCTCGGATCATCCAGCCGGCGCACCAGGGAATGGGCGATGCTGATCGGCAACGGCATCAGCGCCTCGGTCTGGTCGCAGGCATAGCCGAACACGGTGACCTGGTCCTTGGCGCTGATGCGCCCGATCCCCGCCTCATCCAGTGCGTCCAGGTCGAGCTCGCGGTAGTGTCGCGCCGTGTGGTCCATGAAGCTGGTCATGACGGTACAGGCGTCGGCGTCGAACACCTCCCGCGGATAGCCGATGCCGCGGATCACCGCGCGTGCCACGTCGGGGATCGCGAGCCCGCCCCGGTACGCATAATGCGCGGAGATGAACAGCACGCCGCTGGCCACCGCGCACTCGGCGATGATGCCGGCGTTCGGATCTTGACTCAGGAAGTGGTCGACGATGGCGTCGCTCACCTGATCGCACAGCTTGTCCGGATGGCCGGTGGTGACGGACTCGGACGTAAAGATGAAGTCGTCGCTCATGGGTGGGCTCCGGACTGTTCTTGGATCACGGCAAAATCAACCAATTGTGGTGCGGCATTAGCGCACTTCGCACTCTGGCATCACGCCACCTCCGGCTCCGTCAGTGCCGGTGAGCCCGCCAGCCCACGGTAGGCCGGCTTCGTCGCCTCGTTGACGATCAACGGCAGCAGCACGCCGGCACCGACGGCGGCGAGGTCCATCCAGCCCAGCGGCACGGTGCCGAGCAGCCGCCTTGCGCCGGGCACGACGCTCACCACCACTTGCAGCGCCGCCATGCCGAGCACGGCGCGGGTCAGGTGCTTGTTCGGTTCCAGCTTCTCGCCGCCGAAGACGTTGCGGTAATGGCTGCGGGAGCTGAGCGCGTGGGTCAGCTCGTTCATCACCAGCGTGTTGAAGGCCAGGGTGCTGGGCGCCGGCCCGAGCCCGTACTTGCGCAGCCCATAGAGGAAAGCCCCCATGGTGCCCAGACCGATGGCGCCGGACTCGAAGGCCATGCGCTTGAGGTCCTGGCGCGAGATGATGGCCTCCTCGGGGTCACGCGGCGGGCGATCCATGATGTCCGGCTCGGCGGGCTCCATGGACAGCGCCAGACCCGGGAAGATGTCCGTCACCAGGTTGATCCACAGCAGCTGCATGGGGTTCATCGTCTCGCCCCAGCCAAGCATGACGCCGGCGAGCATGACCTCGATCTCGGTGAGGTTCGTGGATACCATGAAGTGGATCATCTTTTGGATGTTGTTGTAGATGGTCCGGCCCTGGGCCACGGCGACCGTCATGGTGTGGAGGTTGTCGTCCTCCAGCACGACGTCCGAGACCTCGCGGGCGACGTTGGTGCCGCTCTCGCCCATGGCCACGCCGATGTCGGCGGCCTTGAGCGCCGGGCCGTCGTTGATGCCGTCGCCGGTCATAGCCACCACCAGGCCCGCCTCCTGCAGGGCGCGGACTATCTTGAGCTTGTGCGCCGGGCTCACCCGTGCGAACACATGCACGTTGCGCACCAGACCCGCCAGCAGGTCCGCGTCCATCTCCTCCAGCTTGTGGGACTCCAGCACCTGCAGCGGCTTGTCGCCGGATAGGCCCAGCTCCTTGCCTATCGCATAAGCCGTCGCACTCTGGTCGCCCGTGATCATGATGGTCTCGATGCCGGCGCGATGGTACTCGGCGATGAGCCTGTCCATACCAGGGCGCATCGGGTCCGCCATGCCTGCGAGGCCGAGCCAGCAAAGCCCCTCGGTCTTTGCCGGCATGCTGCCCTCGTCCAGCTGCCGGAACGCAGCGCCCAGCACGCGCAGCGCCTGGCCCGCCATGCGCTGGTTCTGGCTCACGATCTCGGCGCGCAGGGTCTGGTTGAGCCGGACCTTCTTGCTATCGCGCAGCATGGTCGTACAAAGCCCGAGCACCTCCTCCGGGCTGCCCTTGACCGCCAGCAGGTGCTTGCCGTCCTTGTAAGGGTGCAGGCTCGACATGTAGGGCCGACCCTCGGCGCGATAGCGGGTCTTGAGCCGTGGGCGCTCGGCACGCAGGGCCGGCACGTCGATGCCTGCCTCTACCGCCAGCTCAACGAGCGCATTCTCGGTTGGTGAGCCGTCGTATCGCCACTTGCCGGGCACGCCCTTCACCTCCGCTTCACTGCAGAGCGACACCACCTGCATCAGCCGCACAAGCTCGTCGCGCTCGAGCGGGTCCACCGAATGGCCGTCCTCGTCGGTGACCTTGTGGGCGGCGACCTTGAGTCGCGTGCCGCCACTGTAGAGCGCCACAACGGCCATGCGGTTCATGGTGAGCGTGCCGGTCTTGTCCATGCAGAACACTTGCACGGCACCCAGCGTCTCGACGGCATCCAGATGGCGCACCGCGACGTTGCGCCGGCGCATCTCGTTGATGCCCATGGCCAGCGTCGTTGTCGCCACCGCGGGCAGGCCCTCCGGCACCGCGGCCACCGCCAACGACACGGACGCCTTCAGCATCTCCAGCCAGGCATATCCGCGCAACACGCCGACACCGAACACCCCGGCGCAGACGCCGCCCGACAGCAGTGCCAGCTGCGTGCCCATGCGCCCGAGCTGCTTCTGCATGGGCGTCTCCGGCGATTCGGCCTCACCCACCATGGTCTGGATCTGGCCCAGCTCCGTCGCGGCTGCCGTGGCCACCACGAGACCTCGGCCGTTACCGCCGGTCACGTGCGTGCCCATGTAGGCCATGTTCCGGCGATCGCCCAGTGGCGTGTCGTCCTTACCCAGAAAGTCGTGGTCCTTACTCACCGGCATGCTCTCGCCTGTCAAGGCCGATTCGTCGACGCTCAGTCGATGACAGCGCAGCAGGCGCACGTCGGCGGCGATGTAGTCGCCGGGGGCGAGCAGGAGCACGTCGCCAGGGACGATCTGCTCCACCGGCACGGACACCGCTTCACCGCCGCGCAGCGCCTTCACGGCGCGGGTGCCGGTCTGAGTCAGGGACTCGATGGTCCGCTCCGCCTGACGCTCGGTGACGAACCCGATGACGCCGTTGATCATCACCACGCCCAGGATCACGGCCGCATCGAGCAGCCCGCCGGTGGCGACGGCCACACCGGCGGACACCCCCAACAGCGCCACCGGTAGGCTGTTGAACTGACCCACGAAGATGGCGATGTTTGAGCGCTTCTCGGCCGCCTTCAGCACGTTCGCGCCGAAGCGGCGCAGGCGCTCGCCGACGGCGTCCGGGCTGAGGCCTGCGTCCGCCGCGGCACCCAGCGCCTGCTCCACGTCGGCGAAGGCCATTGCGAACCAGGGGCGGATGGGCTGCGGCTCCAGTCGGCGCGCCTGCCCTGCGGGCGCCGCGCCGGACAGCACACCCACCGCCGGGTGCGGGAAGGCCCCGGCCACCAGCAGCCGGCCGAGCCCGCGCAACAGCGCCGTGAAGCCGGTCAGCGGACGGCCCTCCGGGTAACCCGGCAGCGCCGGCGGCCGTCGTCCAGCCGGCTGTGCGCCCAGCAGCTCGTCCACCAGGGCCACCAGCCGCTGCAGGGTCATGGGCGCAGCGAAACAGACCAGGAGCCGCCCCGTGACCGTGCTTGCCGAGACCCGATCGATCTCGCCGATCTCGAAAAGCGCCGCCTCCAGCCGCCGCTTCAGTGCCGGCATCCGGTACAGTCCCCGCACCTCGAGCCGAGCCCGATCGCGGCAGCGGGTGTGCACGGGCACGACACGCGTCGTTGCGATCAGAGACTGGGTGGGATCGGTCATCGGCTCCTCTTCGGTGGTCGCGCGGCCTCGGGGCTTGCGCGCGCGGCGCGGTTCGGGCACCGCGCTAGTTTGGCGGTAGGAACCGCAACGCCTGCGCCATTGTTGTTATGAATGCGTGTCGACAGCGAAGCGCGGCCATGAAAGCCACCGCGCCGCGTCAATAGTCGCCAGTCAACCGCAGCCAGCCGCGCACCAGCGGGCGGGCCAGGCTGCGGAGCAGTTCATGGCGT
>Ga0316583_10000471_pt1 | contig 11941 bp, 15 predicted proteins | sample J_170502JBrBrA_D_FD_204513 | JGI IMG/M metagenome (GOLD analysis project Ga0316583, IMG submission 204513) | Rhizosphere microbial communities from salt marsh grasses in Alabama, United States - J_170502JBrBrA | ecosystem: Host-associated > Plants > Roots > Rhizosphere | place: USA: Alabama... | reverse complement strand
CCCGAACGGACATCGCCACGGCCGTGATCCCGCCCATCATTGAAATATTAACCGAGTAAATTAAAGAATCCCCCAAAGGGAATCTCCTTTGTTGAATGTTCATTTTTGTTCGAGTTCAAGGAGAATGAAGATTTTAACCGCAGGAATGCTCAAAGTATTTCGAGGATTGAAATCCGAGTTTGACCCCGGAGGAATAGGTTACGCATTCCACGGGGCAAGCGCAGAAACTTGTCCGCCTCCGGCGGATCGGGCAAAAAGGGACGTTTCTCAAAGGCTTCAGAGTTTGCCTACCGTAATGAGGTACAACACCGTCTCATCCTCACCGTCGATCTCCAGCAGCCGATTGATGTCATCATCAAAAAAAGCGCCGATGGGGCATGAGCCGAGACCCATTGCCGTTGAGGCCAGTTGCACATTCTGGCAGACATGTCCCAGATCCATGGGAATGTAGCGCACGGCACGGTTCCGGTATTTAACCATGCATCGCAGCATCATGGCGGTCCAAATGAACACCACCGCAGCACGACGCACGGCGGGCTGACTCAAACAGGCGGCGGTCATCTCTTTGCTGAATTCACCTTCTTTCAACCGTTCCAGGGCAAAGGCTTCAACATCGAAATGATAAAATCCTTTTGATATATCTTCAACATGGTCAACATATATATAGGTTTCAAAGGGATAGAGCGCTCCGGCTGAAGGCGCGGTTCGAAGCAGATGAATGCCGGCCCGGGCCGAAACGCCCTGGGCCGCCCAGAGCAGTGTCGCCAGTTCATTCAGGCTCAACAAGTCGGATGTGGTGCTCCGTTCGGAACGGCGATTGGCCAGACATTGCCATAAATTCGCAGGACGGTTCAAGTCGGGTTTCGGCAAGGGAAGCCGCTCAGACTCCGGATATCTTTTAAACGCCCCGACAACGGGAATCGATCCCAGATCGTCTTTTAATGGTTGATCCCTGTGGTATTTTGTGCCCTGGATATATCGAAAAGCCAGTCCATGTTTGTAGTTTGACATGTATTGCTCCTTTTATATGATGCGGTATTTTTAAAGTTTAAAAGGATTTGCAATTTTGTGTCAATGCTTTTAATTAAAAGAAAATGAAACATATTAAAGACAATGTCTTAAAGCGGACTTTGAGTGAGCTCCGGCGAATGGATGCCGCGATCCAGAAATTCTTGTCTCTCGAAACGTTGCCTGAACCGATCGCGTGCAAACCGGGATGCCATTACTGCTGTTTCAACCTTCCCATGGTAACACCTCCGGAGGCAATGTTGATCGGTCATTATCTGGATCGAGCCTTCACACGTCGTCAAAAACAGACACTACATCAAAGAAGCCGAGAAATTAATGAAAAGATTGCCGATAAACAGGCTGATGAAATTTTCATGATGCGGCATGAACTGCCCTGTCTTTTTTTAAAAGAATCCATGTGCCTGATTTACACGGTCAGACCCGCCGTATGTCGCGCCTGCAGTTCAACCCGCGCAGCCCACTGCCAATTGATTTTTGAGACGAAAAATCACCGGGCAAGACTTCCTTCTTATTTCCAACTGCGGGAGATTCTTGAAACCGTTCATCAGCGATTCATAGAATTCTGCCGTGAAACGGGGTGCCAATCCGACATATTAAAATTGACGGATGCTGTTGAAGATTATTTCAGACATCCAAACCCCATCTCTGCATGGTGTCACGGTGAGATCGTTTTTCGTTTTTCATATCACTAATAAGTCGGTGTGTATTCCGAGCAGGCCCAGCGTGGATAATCTTTTTTATAAATCGTTTCTTGACAAAATATTTTTAAAAGGTCATGGTGGATGCCGTCAACACCTGCCTTTATAACAATATCTCTTTTAAAATCAAATGAATGTGGGGCAATATGACTGAAGCAAAAACTGGCGATAGGGTAAAAGTTCATTTTACAGGTTACTTGGAAGACGGTACGGTGTTCGGATCCACCATGGGTGAAGCGCCGTTTGAGTTTATCATCGGAGAAAAAAATATGCTGCCGGGATTTGAACAAGCGGTCATCGGCATGAAAAAAGGAGATACCAAAACCATAACGCTTTCTCCGGAAGAGGCATATGGTCTTCATAAAAAAGAACTCGTAACGGATATGCAAAGATCAGGTTTTCCAAAGGAAATAAAATTGGAAATCGGGAAGCGGCTGAGAGTTCGCACCCAAGACGGAATATACACAATGGTTACCATTAAAGACTTCACTGAAGACAGTATTGTGTTGGATGAAAATGATCCCCTCGCAGGAAAAACCCTGACCTTTAAAATCGAGCTGGTTGAGATTTTGTAAAGAACACTTTTAGTCAATATCATATTTTATGTGAAGCCAGTTTCAAAATGTTCACTTTTGCCCAAGGTCAAGAAAGGCGAAAATTTTAACCACAGACATACATTGAGTATTTCGAGGATTAAAATTTGAGCCTGACGCAGAGATTGGGCAAAAGGGGGCATTTTGATGCTGGCGATAGGGGTTTTTTATGGAATGCATGTTCTGTCAGTCAGAAATTACTAAAAATGATATCTTAAAAGATGGAATAGATACGAGAATCGCCGGACAAAAAACATGCCCTTTGGAATATAAATGTGTAAAATGTATTCATGTTTGGCTGACTGAATCCTGTGCGGTAAAATTTCCGTTAGACCCTTTTTTTCATGCTCCGGAAAGACGAATGGTGCTGAGTAGATGTATTCGAAAACTATGTGAACAAAACACTGATAACCGTTTACAAAAACCGTTGGGCATGAAGGATTTAAACATGCTTTGGGTTAAAAAATAGATTCATCACATGATACCTTTGAAAAAATTCAACGGTATCACTGCTTCTGAACTACAATATTCTGAAAGAATTCTGGTTTAGATCCATCCGGAACCTCAAATTGTTCGTAGAAAACCCGATAGGTGCCGTTTGGAATCTTTATCTGAACGCCTGTTCCGTTTTTAAAAGCCTCACCCATCAGGGCGCCCAAGGGCATTGGAATATCTTCGCGAACCGGCAGCAACAGAAATGACCCCGATGGGCAGGAAACCTTTCCGACAACCTTGCCAATATCTGCATAAACCACTAAACTTTCTTTTAAGTGATACGACAGTGGAAGCAGCAAAAAAGGGGGATTCCACAGCACAGGGCTTGCCGCATCACGACGATAGCTGCCGACGATGACACCATGTGTTCTCACATAAGATGCTGATAGACTGTTGAATGGATTCAGCGTATCTCCTATATGAAACAAATCAACAATCTGTAACCGTTCATTATCTATTATGATGATGTCATCAATCGATGCGCCGCAGTCCGGGCGCATCTGAGTCAGATCCTGAATGGTTCTAAATCGTTTAGGATTCGCCAAAGCCAGCGATTTCGTCGTTTTCGGCAAAACTTATTCCTCCAACCACACCGATTAGGTAAAGAAAATATACAGAAATGATCTATTATATGGAAAAAACGATTTGTCAATAAAATGAGGATGCTTGACCACTTGAACGCTTCTTTGGTAAGATCGTTTAATGGGAATCTTGGATCGATATTTTTAGCAACATGTCAATTTGATTTTCGACGGATATGCACTATATTATTTCAATGATCAATTTTTGATTGAGAAGAGGTGCAGCATGGGTATGTGGCTTTATGATGATATGCCGGAGATGAAAGATTTTCAGGCCTTGCGCCGGGAAATGAAACGTTTGGAGAAAGAATATCTCGATCTTAGAACATTGTTGCGAGATGCCGAGGCAGGTCTAAGATTCGATTCGGATAATGAATACCTTCGGGCAAAGGTCAAATATCTGAATAAACGGATAAAGGATATAGAAAAAAAGAGCCCTCGGCTTGCCGACGACCACCCGTTGGAAATATCCCTTTTCGGGCCGCCTCACGGATGATTTGAAAATACCATGGAAAAAAGCATGATGCGTTCAAGTCGGTTGGACAGACAGCTACGTATCGAAGGATGGAATCAACCGGCATTGGAAAATGCAAAAATAGGGGTTGTCGGTGATAACGACTCGTTGGCATCTTATTATGTCATGTCCGCATCCGCCCTGGGAATCAACCAGGTGCTTGTCCTTGCGCCGGTATTAGACCCCACTCTCATTGAAATCGCCCAAAAGTTAAACCATCGATTCACGCTCACCCACATAGAAGGCTTCTTTACGCATCCGGTCATGGCGCATCTGTTCGAAGATTGTGATTTTATCGTTGATCTAAGCCAGTACGGCCTGGTGAACAAATTGTTGATCGAAAAAGGTTTTAGGGAAAACATACCGATTATCCGGGGGTTCTGCCATCAAACAAACGGAGATCAGGGGTTCAAAGTGTTTACCTATTTAAAAGGCCGAGAATGGCAGGAACTTGAGCAGGTAATTTCTGAACATAACCTGCCGAACCATCATTTTGATGATGCCGTGCTGGCGAGCATTGTTTCCGGAATCGTATTGGAAGAGTCTAAAAATCTTTTAATGAATCAGCAGCCGTCTGAGGATCTCATCTCCTATAAAAGAAAAACCATCAGCTCACCGCATGGTCAGCCCAGAATTTTGATCGTGGGTTCCGGCGCGCTGGGGGTATTTGTTGGTTTGGGGCTTATATACTCAGGCTTTCGAAACCTTACATTTATGGATCCGGATGTCGTCGAAATAACCAATTTAAACCGGCAGGTTTTATTTTATGATGCCGTCGGAACCCATAAGGCCCAAACACTTTCCAATAAACTCAACGCCCTGTTTGGAACCGGCAGCAACGCCTTGGTTGCCTGCTTCGATAGAAACAGTGACATTGCATCCTATGACGTTGTTTTCGATTGCGTCGATAATTTCGAGTCGAGAATCATCCTCAGTGAAAAAAGCAAACGCCACGGCAAAGTGCTGATCAGCGGCGGAACGAGCTCCGATGCCGGTCAGATCATAATCTATAATCCTGTGGATAACGACGTTACGCCCGCGGAATTGTTAGGCTTGTATGATATTGTTGAAAAACGAACCCCCGAAACCTATCATCGGGAAAGGGCCGCTTGCATTTATCAGCCGGACCCTTCCGTTATCATGACGAATCAGATCACCGCCGGAATTATGGTGGATTCCTGTAGAATGCTCATTGACGGCCAAAAACCTGCAAATGTTTTTTACGATTCTACCAGTTCTGTACGATTTTAAACTAAATAGAGCGTTTCAAATTTTAAAATTGTAACTTTCTATCCGGATCAGGGAGGGATGATAACATGACGGAAATTGATCTTAAAAAAGAACTTCAAACAGATGAATCCGAAAAATTGCTGCCACTCGTGCTTGAAATCATTCCGGGACATGCTGCCGAAGGATTAATCGATATTTACGAGCCGGGAAGTTATGCAGCCAAGTCCCTTAAAAAGCTGTGCGATAAGACCTTAAATAAAAAAAATTTGAGCATCGAGGAACAGCTTATCGTCGAAGATATCAAAAGACAGTTGGACGGTGGCAAGCTATTGTCTCGAGGACAAGAGATCGAAGGCACTGCACTGGAATATGCTGTTTCAGAAGAAACAGAGGCCGGTGAAAAATATCTTTTCGTACCCATTCGCGCCATAAAACCCCAGGAAGGGGGAAGGCGGCATTGGATTGATGACTGATGATTGGTGACTGGCGAATGAGGTGGCAGCATAAGACAGGAGCTTTATAATGAAACCGTTGTTTGATTCCGGCCTTGAACTGGTGGTGGAATCAGATTTTATTTATTTTCCGCTTTTGTTTGATCCGGACATAGAAAAAGAAATTCAAACTGTTTTTCATTCCGGCGAAAACACAGGGCAATCCAATGAACCTGAGTCGAAAACCGTAATTAAACTCGAAGAAAAATATTTCATAAAAGGATTTCGTCTCGATGCTTTGGTTAAAAACTATGACGTCATCGACCCGTATTCATATCAAACCATGAAAAATGAATGCTTCCGGCGATATCAGCTTATGCGCGAGGTCGATGGGATGATTGTGGATGGAACGCTCAGAACCATACTCTTTCAAGTAATGCCTCATTTCATAAAGAAAAATAAAGGATTGAAACGCAAGAAATTGAGCGATGAAGAAATTTTGGATCTTGTCGGGCAAAAGATCGACATCCCGGAAAGCTATTTCCAAGAAGCGAAAACATTTACGGATATTGCACCGTTAAAAGAAATTCTGAAGAATATCGGAAATCAAACGGGTACCCTGGAATTGCCCGAAAACGGCCTGACCTCAGGGCGGAAACTGCAGGACTGGTTCCGCAGCGCCGTCCATGCGAAAGTATTGGCCGACGAGGTTGAGCGTATAACAAAATCACTTCAAGTGCGGCAGCAATTCAGCCGGATAAAACCCGAACACATTGCCACGCTGCTTTACATTGCGGACGCCGGTGCTTTGGAAATCGACGGCTTCGGCTTTATCAGAAAAAATGCCGACCGGAAGGAATATCATGTTTATAAGCACTCGGGAGATTACGTGCTTAAGGATTATTACGGGCGAAACTATTTATTTCCGGACTGCAGGGTTGCGGTTTCCACCTACATGCCCTCCAAACCGTTTGTAATGGAAAAATACAAGCATCCGTTTTTGCTCGAATATAAATCAGGGCAGGAAATCTGCCTCAAGCATTTCAATCCGACGGATGAAATGACAACCCAGCGCATTATCGATACTTTGGAAGAGGGACTAACCGCCTTGCGATACGGCTACGATCACCGTCGACGAAACGGTTATCACAGCCTGGATAAATTATGGGTCCATATACCCACAATTGATTTTGATGACTATCTTATATAATTAAAATACAACAAATCTGTTCCGGCATCCGTCCGGTAACCCGGCCATAAAATCAGGTGCTACCGGATATTCGGAATATGGGTCGTACACATGGATTTAATTGGGCATATAAAACACAATCGCGCGAAGCAGCGGCAAAAAAAGCCCATAAAGACCGATGTATTTAACCAAATCAGCGCTATCGTCCGGCAATACGGTCTCAAAGAGAGTTTCCTTGACATTTTCGACACTGTTGGAGATCAATTCAGCGCGGAAAACCTTAACCTTTTACGGATCAGGGTGAAGACACCTGTGGTCAGGTCTATATTTTCTCTGGTTGCGAAAGAGGAGTATGATTTTATCATGTCGATTATCCATCAAGCCGACACCCCATATCTCGAATTCGCACATTCACCGGAAGAAATTCTGTTGTGCAAATCTTTGTATCGCCTTAATCCGGCAATAAGCAGAGAAAAATTGAGGCGCTATCACTTTGAGACACTTTTCTTACATGAACGCGTCAAACGAAACCGTATGGAAACGAACAGGAAATAACACCAATGGATGAACGTATATCAAAGCAAAAACAAGATCGCATAAAAGAAAAGATAGAGCGATTGAAAGAAGATCAGGAAAGCAAAGCTGTTCAGGATATTATAGAGTTTAACAAAACGCCATCCGAATTAAAAGCAGATATGGACCGTTTTGTCGTGGGTCAGGAGCAAGGAAAGAAAATCATGTGCACCGCCATTTCCTTTCATTATCGAAGACTGGGACAGGCGCTTAAAAAAGGGCTGGCGGACAGCAGGGGAGACATCGATATTGCCCTGCAACACACACAGGCGCCGAAAGCCAACATCATGATCATCGGCCCCACCGGATGCGGCAAGACATATACCAGTGAAACCGCCTCAAACCTGGTGGGTGTGCCATTCGTACACGAAGACATGACCAAATTCAGTGAAGTCGGTTATGTAGGACAGAATGCCGGCGACATCCTCCTGGACCTTCTGTTGGCCGCCGGCGGCAATACGAATGTGGCGCGAATGGGTATTGTTTATTTCGATGAAATCGACAAAATTGCCACAGAAACCATCGCCTACAAGGACGTTTCCGGCAGGGGTGTACAAAAGGGGCTGTTGCATATGGTCGACGGCCTGGAAAACATCGTCCACGTCGGCAAAGAAAGAATTTCCCTGTCAACGAAACATGTGCTGTTTATCGCCGGAGGCGCATTTGAAAATCTCGACATTATCGTAAAAAAACGAATGGCCAGACAAAAACTGGACGGGAATTGGCCGTATTTTCTGACGGCGGATGATCTGGTGGACTTTGGTATGGAACGGCAGCTCGTGGGCCGCTTTCCCGTGAGAGTCGTTTACGATCAATTGACCACACAGGACTTGAAAAACATTATGACCCAAAGCCAGGGGAGCGCTTTGCTGGCGTATACTCACGACCTCAAGGCATGGGGCATCGATCTGGAGTTCACGGATGATGCCCTCACCGAGGTCGCCAAACGTGCCGAGCAGGAAAAAACCGGCGCCCGGGGGCTCATCGCCATACTTCACCGGGTGTTGTTGGAAGATATGTACCGGCTCCCCGGAAGCTATATCGGCAAATTTGTCATCGATCAACCCACTGTGAAAAAGAGATTGGAATGAGATTTAAAACCCTTTCACAATTCAGGCGGCCCGAACCGCTTAAAAGCGTCTTGGGAAATCTTCCGCGAACCATATCCATGGCGGCGTATGCCAAGGCCAAGGCATTTAAAATCAGCGAGCTGGTGCGAGACATTTTCAAAGAAAGTTATGAATGGTATGGATTTACCCTTGCCGATCCGGCGCGTCCGGAATTTATCATCGATGTCGGATTGCCGGAAAACGACATGAACCTTCGAGACTACACCACCCTCGGCGCCATGAGGATTGCAGAATTTCACGAATCCCTGCCCAAGGATCGGATCGTCAACGGATGGATTCATTCCCACGGTGCTTTGAATTACAAGCTTTTTTCAACCACCGATGAAAAAAACAACCGGACCGTGCTGGATTTTGTCGCAGCGGGGACCCGAATGCCGCTGGCCAAAATGGAGATTCCGATTCAGAATCTGGTGTTATTGGAAAAGGGGCAGTTCGTGGAAAAGGAATTGGCCAAAGGCACCGTCTCTTTGATAACGGACAAACCGATTGCTGAAGCAAAAATTTTGGAAACCGTCTACGGCAGTTTTTGCTATAGTATTATTATCGGTGACAGCGGCTGGCATATCCAGAAAATCTATTTTCGAGAAAGAGGGGCCCTTACGGGTGATAGATCGGAAACGAACATAACCGCGGATATCGAGTTCGTCGATACGCTAAGGACTTTAACACCGGATGAAATCCAGACGATCGCAAACGAAGTGAAGGTAAAAATTCAACCGAATTTAAACCCGCCCCCGGAATTGATCGAAAGAATGTAGATTAAATCAATGGACATCCATGTCCACGTGGTGACTCACACAATCCCAGACCCCTTTGGGATCGCAGTCTCGGCAGTGGTAGTGGTCACCGTAAATGAGGTTGTGTTTGTAGTCAACGGCGTCCTCTTTGAGAACTCGGGCTCCGCAATGCGCACAAGTGACATATTTTAGATCATCTTTTTGCATATTTTTTAAATTAGGTTCTTCTTCGTCTTCGAGACCTTTGAAAAATGTTCAATTTTGTCTAAGTTCAAGGAAGACGAAGATTTTAACCGCAGACATACATCAAGTATTTCGAGGATTAAAATCTGAGTCTGACGCAGAAATTGGACAAAAGGGGGCGTTTTTCAAAGGTCGCGCTTGATGGGTTTATGCATGGGTAATCCATAAATCGTATCGATCCAATACTCAAAGTTCTCCGGACCGCCTTCCGCCACCTCCCGTCGAAATTTTGCACAAATCTCCAATCCTTTTTCTTTGGCACCCGGCGGAAAACCTTTCTCATTCGATCGATACCGATTTTCAAGCTCGCCAAGCTTTTTCATAAACGCTTCATAGGTGATTTGCTCTATTGCCATATGTACTCCTTTATATCGGTTTTCACAATACCGTTGCGCTTCAACAACGTGATCATCAAAAAGGTTTTGGCCCATTCATCAATGAAAACCGTCAAACAGGACAACGGGCTAACCTTTATATTAATTTTTTTTCGACTTCATCAATGGCATTATTCGTTTTTTGAATGACTTCGACAAACACATCGGACTGATAGGTCTCAATCCCGACAGATCCCATATCCTTCACTTTATCAAAGGCATGCTCTTTATCAACGTGGGTTGTAAGCGCCTTTGCAGCGTCCAGCAGGCTCAACACCTTCTTCTTGTTGCCGTCCGTGATTGAAACTTCCGATACATCTTCAACGTCGTTTATTGCCTTTCTGGCATTTACAATCAAATCATAAAAAGTATCCGACAGATGAAAATCCATACCGCTGCATCCTCCCGCGGCGGCTCTATCAAAAACAGACTCATTATCAATATAGGCGACCAGCGCTTTCGCAGAATCGAATAGCGTCAAAAACTCATCCTTCATCTGTATCTTCTCCTCCAATTAGGGCACAAATTCCCGCAGACTTACATTGATACTATTATTTTTTTATTAAAATCTTCATAGTCTGTATTCTTCTGCGCCCAAAATAGGACACAGGTTTAATTGTCTTGACCCGTTTCCTTCCTGTTTTTTTCCTGCTGTCGTTTTTCAACTTCATCTTTGAATCTTGCGGCAAACTCTTTCCGAAAGGCTTCGATTTCCATGGCCTCGTCGTGTCTGCCCAGAAAGGTGAGGGCCATGCCCTTGAACACCTGAGCTTCCTTGATATCGGGGTTTATGGACAGAGCCTCATCAAAGAATGGTATGCTTTCACTGTATTTTTGCAGCCCCAGCAGAGCATGCCCTTTGGCAGTTATGGTGTAAGCATTGTCGGCTTGTTTTTCCAGAATCTGATCTAAAATTTCAATGGACTCTTCGCAGCGACCCATATCATTCAATGCAAATGCCTTTAGCTGCATTGCCGATACGTTTCCCGGCCTCAAGGTCAGTTCTTTGTCGCAGCAAAACACCACCTCTTCCAAAAGCCCCTTTTCAGCCAATTTCGATGCTCCCTCCATCCAGGTGATTTTGTTTTCCTCACTGACGTCGATGACTTTCATCATCACACCCTCGTAGGTCTGCTCGATTGCCTGACGCCCGTATCGGGCCACAGGTACGTCATGGCCGGGGAGGATATTTTCAATCTCTTTTTTCATAAGTTGCTTAAGCCCATATAAGTAATGATCGAACCTTCCACCGCCGGCTTTATCCGCGTCTGCCATGGCATTGGGCAGTACGGTGTCGCCGGTAATGGCCGTCTTGGTGGGTTCGTGATACAGGCAGATGCTGTCGATGGTGTGGCCGGGGGTATGAATCGCCTCCCATTCAAAACCGCTTAAATCAAGGATTTCCCCTCCTTTGATTTCGATTGGGGTGAATCCGTTTTCTTGCAGTGTTTTTTTAAACTCCAGGGGACCGGCGGCATGCATAATGATCTCGATCTCTTTTTTTTCCCATATCGGAGGATATCTCAAGAATTCGAATACGCCCATACAGTGGTCCCTGTGCCCATGGGTGAGAACGATCTTTTTGATGTCCATGATACTGAAACCTAATTTTTCAAGTTCACCAAAAATGGTGTAATCATTACCCGGATCCACGATGGTCAGGTAATCCCCTGCCAGCACATAGACGTTACTGGAATGGTGATATCCGATGAGAAACTTGCTCTTTTCAAAGACCGGGTGGTCAATCTTCATAATTTCCGAAATGGACAGCCATCCCGGGTGATCCGGCTCTTCTTCGGGATACACTTCATCCTCGATCAACGGTTGAGAAGCGGTGTCCGATTTGTATTCGTCATCTTTTTTCGTTTCTTCGACCATTTTCTTTCCTTTGCAAAGCTGTTTTTTATTGCCACGAAATCACCAAGACACCAAGTAATTCTTTCATATATTTTCTTTGTGTCTTGGTGGCTTTGTGGCGATCATTTTTAAATAACGTCTCATTCGAAATTGGGTTAATAATACATAAGGGGAAAAATAACAAGGCTATTTTATTCGCCTTCGCCAGATTACTCTGCAAGCTTAGCGGAGATCCCGCTTCGGCGAATTCCGCTTTGATACCCCCCA
>Ga0316583_10000469_pt1 | contig 11983 bp, 10 predicted proteins | sample J_170502JBrBrA_D_FD_204513 | JGI IMG/M metagenome (GOLD analysis project Ga0316583, IMG submission 204513) | Rhizosphere microbial communities from salt marsh grasses in Alabama, United States - J_170502JBrBrA | ecosystem: Host-associated > Plants > Roots > Rhizosphere | place: USA: Alabama... | reverse complement strand
GACGGATTCGGAATTGGCCCCGGTCAACAGGTTGCGGAACTTGAACTTGACCACCGCGGCGTTGCGGCCGGACTTGTTGTACTCGGCTTTCTGGACCACCAGCGGGTCGTTGCCGACCATGATCACGTTACCGGTGCGGAGCTCTTGCGCGAGTTTCATAGGAATTCCTGGAGCTGGATTGGAAAACCCATAATTATATCCGCTCCATGCAAAATCTCACGAGGTTATCGGCCAGATTCCCCGGGGTGGCGATTTCGCTCGCCCAGCCGTTGGCACGCGTGTTCAAGGCGGGTAGGTTGGCCTGGAATGCCGGCCAGGCCGACGTGGCGTCGCCGAAACCGTTCCAGGCCCGCCAGAAGCTGGTTGTGGCAGTCGCTGTGGCTGCCGGCAAGGCGCGGCAGTAACGGTCGAGAAAGGCCATGAGTTTCGCCTCATGGCTACCGTGTGCCTGTGGATAGATCTGCCAGGCGAACGGGCGCTCGGCCCATTGGGCGCGGACGAACGAATCCTCGCCGCGCACGAAGTTGAGGTCGCAGTCGGCGAGCAGCCGGTCGTAATCGGCCTGGGGCAGGAAGGGGAGAGATTCCAGGGCCAGGCCGTCGCGCTGCGTAGCGCTGCCGACCGGAAAAGGCGAACCCAGCCAGGCCTCTACCTGTCGCCGGGCAGCACCTTCGGCGACGAGAACGCGCAGGGCGCTGCCGCCGCCGATCCAGGCGTCGAGCAGGGCGGGCAGGACGGGGTTGTCGTAGCAGAACAACGATATCGTCGGCTCGGAGGCGGTAGGTCGAGGTGCCGGAACGGGCAGGTCGCGTTCGCGAATCAGCCCGCCGGTGCCGGCGACGAAGCCGGGAAAGAAGAAGTGCTTGACCAGCGGCAGGCGCGGGTGGGGCGAGCACAGCTCGTGACAGCCGGCGACCCAATCCTCTGCCGACAGGTATTCCAGGTTCAGCCACACCGGATGGGGGCTTCGTCGGACCATGGTGTCGACGAACGTCTCCGGCAGTTCGCAGGCGAAGGCCTCGATGACGACGTTGCCAGGATGCGCCTCGGGGAATGGTCTTACCCAATGTCTGACCTCGACACCGTCGACCACTTGTCGCTCGAAGCCGGGATCGAAGCCGGGGCGGAGCCGTGCCAGCGGCTCGCAGTCATCGATCCACAGCCGCACCGACCAGCCGTGCTCGACCGCCAACTGCCGGGCCAGGCGCCAGCAGACGGCGGCATCGCCGAGATTGTCGACGACGGCACAGAACAAATCGCAGGAAACGTTCATCGGTGAACGTTATCCTATCCTGATGCATTCACTTCGTTCCTGTACTGCCTGCACGCGGCTGGCTGGTTTTCTTGCCGACGTGCGCCAGCGCCATGCCGGCTACCACGCCCTGCCGGTCGAGCCGTTTGGCGACGCGAGCGCCCGTTTTCTCATCGTCGGCCTGGCGCCGGGTATGCACGGCGCTAACCGTACCGGCCGACCGTTCACCGGCGACTATGCGGGTATTCTGCTCTACGACACCCTGCACCGATTCGGTTTCGGCAGCCGGCCGGAGTCGGTATCGCGCGACGACGGCCTGGAACTTATCGACTGTCGCATCACCAATGCCGTCAAGTGCCTGCCGCCCGAAAACAAACCGGAGCCGGCCGAAATCAAGACCTGCAACCGCTATCTGGCCGACGAACTGCGCGCGGCGCCGGAAGTCCGCGTCATCCTCGCCCTCGGCGTGGTGGCGCACAAGGCAGTGCTGATGGCGCTCGGCCTGAAGCAAAGCGCGCTGGTCTTCGCTCATGGCGCCAGACATGAGCTGCCGGACGACCGTGTACTGATCGACAGCTACCATTGCAGCCGCTACAACACGCAGACTCGGCGCCTGACCGCCGAGGGTTTCCACGATGTCTTCCATCTCGTCCGCGCCGAGCTCGACTGAAACGTTCGATGCCAAGGAACTGCTGGCGACGCTGACCGAGTCGCCGGGCGTCTATCGCATGCTCGATGCCGGTGGGCAGGTGCTCTACGTCGGCAAGGCAAAGAACCTGAAGAGGCGCGTCTCCTCTTACTTCCAGAAAACTGGCCACAGCCCGCGCATCGTGCTCATGCTGCAGCAGGTGGCCAAGGTGGAGGTCACCGCGACGCGCTCCGAGGCCGAGGCACTGATCCTGGAAAACACGCTGATCAAGAAACTGGCGCCCAAGTACAACATCCTGTTCCGCGACGACAAGTCCTATCCCTACATCTGCCTGACCGGGCACGAGTTTCCGCGCCTGGCCTTCCACCGCGGCGGCTTCGACCGCCGCTCGCGCTATTTCGGACCTTTTCCCAGCGGCGGTGCCGTGCGCGAGAGCATTCAGCTATTGCAAGGGACTTTTCTGTTGCGCACCTGCGAAGATGCCGTCTTCGCGCATCGCTCACGTCCCTGCCTGATGCACCAGATCAAGCGCTGCAAGGCGCCCTGCGTTGGCCTGATCTCGGCCGACGACTACGCCCGCGACGTGCGCATGGCCGACCTGTTCCTGCGCGGCCGCCAGAGCGAGGTCATCGACGGCCTCACCGAACGCATGCAGGCTGCCGCCGAGGCGCTGAGCTTCGAAGAAGCCGCCGGCCTGCGCGATCAGATCCGCGCGCTACAGGCGGTGCTGCATCGGCAATACGTGAGTTCGTCCGGCGAGGAGGATGTCGATATCCTGGCCATCGCCGCCGGCCATGGCGAACTGTGCGTCAACTTGGCCATGGTGCGCGGCGGCCTGCATCTAGGCGACCGCGCCTTCTTCCCTGCGCACGGTGCCGAAGGGGAGGCCGACTTCGCTGAGGGGCTGGTTGCCTTCATCGAACAGCACTACCTCGACCATCCGCCGCCACCGCGGCTGGTCGTGGCGCTCGATATCGCCGAGGAAGCCGCCGCCGCTTTCGAGGACAAGCGCGTGGCGGTATCCTTGCCGAAGAACGAAATGGAGCGAGCCTGGCTGGCGATGGCGACGAGGAACGCCGAACTGGCGATCGAGTCGCGTCGGCACTCCAAGGCGCGTACCGGCGGCCGTCTGGTGGCGCTGCAGGATGCGCTCAATCTGGGCGAACCGCCCAACCGCATCGAGTGTTTCGATATCAGTCATACCATGGGCGAGGGCACGGTGGCATCCTGCGTCGTCTGCGTCGAAGGAGCAATGAAGAAGGGCGACTATCGACGCTTCAACATTGCCGGTATCGAGCCCGGCGACGACTATGCCGCCATGCGTCAGGCCCTGACGCGGCGCTACGAGAAGGTGGCGGCCGGTGACGCCGTGGCGCCGGACCTGATCCTGATCGACGGCGGCAAGGGCCAGCATCGCGTCGCGCGCGAAGTGCTGACCGATCTCGGTCTCGGTCACCTGCTCTCGATCGGTATTGCCAAGGGCGAGGAACGCAGGCCCGGCCTGGAAACACTGTTCGTGCATGGACGCGGCGAGCCGCTACAATTGGCGGCGGATCACACCGGTTTCCACCTGATTCAGGAAATTCGCGACGAGGCGCACCGTTTCGCCGTCGCCGGCCACCGGGCGCGGCGCGCCAAGGCGCGCGGGCGCTCGAAGCTGGAGGACGTGCCTGGTATTGGCGCCGCGCGCCGGCGCAGTTTGCTGGCGCATTTCGGCGGCCTTGATGGCGTCATGGCGGCGACGGTGGAGGATCTGTGTCGGGCCGGCGGCATTTCGCGCCGTCTGGCGGAAGCGATACACCAACACTTGCACAACCGCTGATCATGCCGCTGAACATCCCGAATTTACTCACCTGGGCGCGCATCGTCATGATTCCGCTGTTCGTCGGCGTCTTCTATTCGCCTTGGCAGTGGCTGGCGCCGGCCGAACAGAATCTCTGGGCCATGCTGATCTTCATCGCCGCGGCCGTGACCGACGGTTTCGACGGCTACCTGGCGCGCCGCCTGAACCAGACCTCGGCCTTCGGCGCCTTCCTCGATCCGGTTGCCGATAAGCTGATGGTAGCGGCGGCGCTGATCGTGTTGCTGCAACTTGGGCGCGCCGACGCCGTCGTCGCCTTCATCATCATCGGCCGCGAAATCGCCATTTCGGCGCTGCGCGAGTGGATGGCCAAGATTGGTGCCTCCAAGAGTGTCGCCGTCTCCTTCCTCGGCAAACTCAAGACGGCATCGCAAATGGTGGCGATTCCGATGCTGCTCTACCACGATCGGCTGGGACCGGTCGATCCACAGCTGATCGGCAGTTGGCTGATCGGCGTCGCGGCGTTGCTGACGCTGCTTTCGATGGGCTATTACATGTATCGCGCATGGCCCGAGATCGCCGCCAGGAGTCGTTGACTTGGTATTGTCGGCGGTTATAATGCGCCTCCGTTCTGCGGGAGTAGCTCAGTTGGTAGAGCGCAACCTTGCCAAGGTTGAGGTCGCGAGTTCGAGACTCGTCTCCCGCTCCAGATTCCGGGGGAAAGCGCCGCTTTCCCCCTTTTAGCTTCTGTGTCCCGGCTGCGGGGCAACGGCGCGATGGCAGAGTGGTTATGCAGCGGCCTGCAAAGCCGTGTACCTCGGTTCGATTCCGGGTCGCGCCTCCAGTATATTCACGAAGTTATCGGTACCATTTGCGTCTGTTGAGTTGGTGAGGGCTGTCACCAATTATGAGGGGCGTCAGTTTTTGACTGACGGAGCAGGCGTCGTACGGATCGAAAGAAAATTCCGGGTCCTGGCTAGGACGTCTGCGTGCGCCGCCTGATGGCGGTGCCGCAGGTTCAGCTCGAGTGGGAGTTCGAGTGCGTCCAGGGTCCGACTACCCCAACGCGATGCAGGCAGCGGCGGGGAAATAGGGGGGGCTTCGGCTATCCCCGATTACCTGCGAGTACGGGAGAAAGACGATGCGATACATCAAGAATCTGCTGGATATTCCTCAGCTGAGCGAGGCGGAGCGCGCCGCGCTGAAGCCGGTGGCGGAGGCTTACGCATTTCGCGCCACCGACTACTATCTTGGGCTGATCGACTGGAGCGATCCGGCCGACCCGATCCGCCGACTCATCATTCCGCGTGCGGATGAACTCAACGACTGGGGCACGCTCGACGCCAGCAACGAGGCGGCGAATACCGTGATGCGAGGCTTGCAGCACAAGTACCCCGATACCGCACTGCTGCTGTGCAACGAGGTCTGTGGCGCCTACTGCCGCTACTGCTTCCGCAAGCGCCTGTTCATGAACGAGAACGACGAGGCCAGCAAGGGCCTGTGCGAAGGCGTCGACTATATCGGCGCTCATCCGGAGATCACCAACGTTTTGCTCACCGGTGGCGATCCACTGCTGCTGAGCACCCGTCGTCTCACCGAGACCATCGCCGCGCTGCGCGAGATCGAACACGTCGAAATCATCCGCATCGGCAGCAAGATGACCGCCTTCAACCCCATGCGCGTACTCGACGATCCGGCGCTGGTCGATATGTTCTCGACCTACTCGACGCCGTACAAGCGCATCTACGTGATGAATCACTTCGATCATCCGCGCGAGCTGACCGACGTCGCCATTCAGGCCATCGACCGGCTGATTCGCGCCGGCGTCATCATGACCAACCAGTGTCCGATGATCGCTGGCATCAACGACCATGCAGAGATACTGTCCGAGTTGTTCGGTCGCCTTGCCTCGATAGGCTGTCCTCAGTACTACGTGTTCCAGGGACGGCCGACGGCCGGCAACGATCCCTACAAGGTGCCCATCGTGTGCGGCTGGGAGATTTTCCGCGAAGCCTTGCGGCACGGCGCCGGACTGGCGCGCCGCGCTCGTTTCGTCATGTCCCACGAGACGGGCAAGATCGAGGTTCTGGCCGTGGATGAACGCCACATCTATCTGCGCTATCACCGGGCCAAGGACGCGAACCTGCGCGGGCGTTTCCTCGTCTACAAGCGCAACGACGACGCCCATTGGCTCGACGATCTCGAACCGGCGGAGGAGGGCGCCGCGCCGCGCTTCGCCCACGAAAGCCTGCTGGACACGGTGGACGGGCCGGAATAGCGGCGACTACTCCCCGTTTCGCATTGCGAGCAGCGCACGGCGCACGACAGGCGTGAGTTCCGCGTCGCCGTGGGCGGCAATATGCGCCTTCAGCGCCTCGCGCATGCGCGGCTCCCAGAACTTCCGGATGTGGTCGGCGACGCCGGCGGTCGCCTGCTCGGCATCCGGCATGGCCTCGAAGAAGGCACCGATCTGGTTGGCCATCTTGATCAACTGGGTGGGGTTCACCGGGATGCTCCTTGCAGTCTTGCCGGGTGGCTGTAAATACCGCAATGATCGCCGCGCAGGAAGCCGATCAGGGTCACGTTCAGGCGCTCGGCCAGATCGACGGCGGCGGCGGTAGGGGCGGAGACGGCGGCCAGCAGGCCGTAGCCAAGCGCGGCCGCCTTTTGCACCATCTCGAAGCTGGCCCGGCTGGTGACGATCAGGCAGCCGTCGCGCGCATCGCCGGCGGCGGCGAGTGCGCCCAGCGTCTTGTCGAGCGCGTTATGGCGGCCGACGTCCTCGCGCACGAAATCGATATTGCCGTCGACATCGACGCGGCAGGCGGCATGCGCGGCGCCGGTGGCGCGCTGTAGTTCTTGGCATGAAGGCAGGCGGCGCATGCCCTCGTAGAGGGCGGTGAGCGGAAACGCGGCGCCGTCGGCGACGGCCGAAAGATCGCGCACGACTTGGGCCAGGCTCTCGCCGCCACACAGCCCGCAGCCGGTGCGTCCGGCCAGGGTGCGCCGATGTTGCTTGAGTTGGGCGAAGGCCTCGCCGGCGATCTCGATGCGCAAGGTGACACCCTGTTCGCCGGCAACGCTGTCGACGTCGAAGACGTCCTTGGTCCGGCCGACGATGCCCTCGGACAGGCTGAAGCCGAGCGCCAGGTCTTCGAGATCGGCCGGAGTTGCCAGCATCACCGCATGGGCGATGCCGTTGTACTCGAAGGCGACGGGCGTCTCCTCGGCGACCTCGTCGAGCCGCGTCTCGGCGTCCGGATGAACGACGCTGATCGTTCTTTGCATCGTCACGACGTGCGGGCGTCGCTCAGGCGCCGGACCTGCACGGCCGTCACTTTGTATTCGGGACAGTTGGTGGCCCAGTCGGAATTGTCGGTGGTGACGATGTTGGCGCCCGATTCGGGGAAGTGGAACGTGGTGTAGACCACACCGGGCTGCACGCGCTCGGTGACATTGGCGCGCAGCACGGTCTCGCCGGCGCGCGACTCGATGCCGACGCGGTCGCCCTCATTGATCCCGCGTTCCTCGGCGTCGTAGGGGTGGATCTCGAGCCGGTCCTCGGCGTAGAAGCGCAGGTTCTCCGTGCGTCGCGTTTGCGCGCCGACGTTGTACTGCGGCAGCACGCGGCCGGTGGTCAGCAGCATTGGGAAGCGCGGCGTCACCTTCTCGTCGGTGGCGACGTACTGCGTGATCATGAAGCGGCCTTTGCCGCGCACGAAGCCGCCGACATGCATGGTCGGCGTGCCCTCAGGCGCCTTGTCGTTGCAGGGCCATTGCAGGCTACCGAGGCGTTCGAGCTTGTCGTAGCTGACACCGGCGAAGGTGGGCGTCAGACGTGCGATCTCGTCCATGATCTGCGCCGGATGCTCGTAGTGCATCGGGTAGCCGAGCGCGTTCGACAGCGCCATGGTCACTTCCCAGTCGGCCTTGCCCGACAGTGGCGGCATGACCTTGCGCACGCGCGAGATGCGCCGCTCGGCGTTGGTGAAGGTGCCGTCCTTTTCCAGGAACGAGGCTCCGGGCAGGAAGACATGGGCGAACTTGGCGGTCTCGTTGAGGAAGATGTCCTGCACGACGACGCACTCCATGGCCGCCAGGGCTGCCTGCACGTGTCGGCTGTTGGGGTCGGACTGCGCCGGGTCCTCGCCCTGGCAGTAGAGGCCGCGGAAGGACCCGTCGAGCGCGGCGTCGAGCATGTTGGGAATGCGCAGACCGGGTACCGCCTGGAGCGGAACGCCCCAGGCGCGCTCGAACGACTCGCGCGTGGCGTCGTGCGCGACATGACGATAGCCGGGGAACTCGTGCGGGAATCCTCCCATGTCGCACGAGCCCTGGACGTTGTTCTGGCCGCGCAATGGGTTCACGCCGACGCCCTCGCGGCCGACGTTGCCGGTGGCCATGGCCAGGTTGGCGATGGCGATCACCGCCGTCGATCCCTGCGAGTGCTCAGTGACGCCGAGACCGTAGTAGATGGCAGCGTTCTTGCGCCCATTTACGCCGGTGGCGTAGAGGCGGGCGGCGGCGCGCATGTCGGCGGCCGCTACGCCGGTGGCCGCTGCCATCGCCTCGGGCGAATTGGCCGGGCGGACCACGAACTCGCGCCAGTCATCGAAAGCCTGCTTTTCGCAGCGCTCGGCGACGAAGGCCTCGTCAACCAGTCCCTCGGTGACGATGACGTGGGCCATCGCCGTCAGTACGGCGACGTTGGTGCCGGGCCTGAGCTTGAGATGATGCGTCGCGCGCGCGTGCGGCGCATCGACGATTTCGATCTCGCGCGGGTCGATGACGATCAGCTTGGCACCTTCGCGGACACGGCGCTTGAGGCGAGAACCGAATACCGGATGGCCCTCGGACGGATTGGCGCCGACGACCAGGATGACATCGGACTTGTCGATCGACTTGAAGGTCTGCGTACCGGCCGAGGTACCCAGGGTCTGGCCGAGGCCATAGCCGGTGGGCGAGTGACAGACGCGGGCGCAGTTGTCGACGTTGTTGTTGCCGAAGGCGGCGCGCACCAATTTCTGCACCAGGTAGTCTTCCTCGTTGGTGCAACGGCTGGAGACCAGGGCGCCGATCGAGTTGCGGCCGTACTGGCGCTGGATGCGGCCAAACTCGTCCGCCACGTATTGAAGCGCCTCGTCCCACGACACCTCGCGCCAGGGATCGGTGATCTTCGTCCGGATCATCGGCCTGGTGATGCGGTCCTTGTGCGTCGCGTAACCCCAGGCGAAGCGGCCCTTGACGCAGGCGTGTCCCTCATTGGCGCGGCCGTCCTTCCAGGGCGTCATGCGTACGACCTGGTTGCCCTTCACCTCGGCGCGGAAGCCGCAGCCGACGCCGCAGTAGGCGCAGGTGGTGACGACGTCGTGATCTGACTGGCCCTGATCGACGACGCTCTTCTCGATCAGTGTCGCCGTCGGACAGGCGTTGACGCAGGCGCCACAGGAAACGCAGTCGGAAGCCATGAACGGCTCGTCGAAGCCCGGCGATACGCGCGAACCGAAGCCGCGTCCCGAGACGGTCAGCGCGAACGTGCCTTGCTGTTCCTCGCAGGCGCGCACGCAGCGATAGCAGACGATGCACTTGGCCGGATCGAAGCTGAAGTAGGGGTTGGATTCGTCCTTCATCGCGCCGAGATGGTTGGCGCCGCTCATTTGTCTACCTGCGCCGTAGCGCACGTCGCGCAGGCCGACCTGGCCGGCCACGTCCTGTAGTTCGCAGTCACCGTTGGCGGCGCAGGTGAGGCAGTCGAGCGGGTGGTCGGAGATGTACAGCTCCATGACGTTGCGGCGCAGCTGGGCGAGTTTGGGCGTCTGCGTCTTCACTTTCATGCCCGTTTCGGCCGGCGTCGTGCAGGAGGCCGGATAGCCCTTGCGTCCCTCGATCTCGACCAAGCACAGACGACAGGAGCCGAAAGGTTTCAGGCTGTCGGTGGCGCAGAGCTTGGGGATCATGACGCCGGCCTGGATGGCGGCGCGCATGACCGAGGTGCCGGCGGCCACCGTGACATTGATGCCGTCGATGTCGAGCGTGACTTGGCGATTGGCCTCCTCGGTACATTGGGCTGGCGTGCCGTAGTCGATCTCCATCATGGGTGATCCTCCGGGCGAAAATCCTCCGGGAAGTGGTTGAGCGCCGAGAGCACCGGGTAGGGCGTCATGGCGCCCATGGCGCACAGCGAGCCGTTAACCATGGTGTCGCAGAGATCGCGCAGCAGATCGACTTGGCTCTGATCACCGGCGCGGATGCGGTCGACGACTTCGACGCCGCGCGTCGAGCCGATGCGGCAGGGCGTACACTTACCGCAGGATTCGGCGGCACAGAAAGCGAACGCATAGCGCGCCTGCCTGGCCATGTCGACCGTGTCGTCGAAGGCGACGATGCCGCCATGGCCGAGCACGGCCCCTATTGCCGCAAATGCTTCGTAGTCGAGCACGGTGTCGAATTGCGATTTCGGCAGGTAGGCGCCGAGTGGGCCGCCGACCTGCACGGCGCGCAGCGGACGGCCGCTGCGGGAACCGCCGCCGAAGTCGTAGAGCAGTTCGCGCAGGGTGAGGCCGAACGGAACCTCGACCAGACCGCCGTACTTGATGTTGCCGGCAAGCTGGAAAGGCAGGGTGCCGCGTGAGCGGTCGACGCCGAGGTCTCGGTAGAAGCCGGCACCTCTGGCCAGGATGTCGGGTACGGCGGCGAAAGTCATGACGTTGTTGATCACCGTCGGCTGGCCGAACAGGCCGGAAACGGCCGGCAGCGGCGGCTTGGCGCGCACCAGGCCGCGCTTGCCCTCGATGCTTTCGAGCATCGCCGTTTCCTCGCCGCAAACGTAGGCGCCGGCGGCCTTGCGTACTTCGATGCCGAATTCGCCGAGCCAGCCGCCGGCTTCCGCCAGCGCCGCATTCAAGGCCGCAAAGGCATGCGGGTATTCGGAACGCACGTAGATGTAGCCCCGCGTGGCGCCGACCGCGAGTCCGGCGATGGCCATGCCTTCGAGCAGGCAGAAAGGGTCGCCTTCCATGAGCATGCGGTCGGAGAAGGTGCCGGAATCGCCCTCGTCGGCGTTGCAGACGACGTACTTCTGTTCCGCCGAAGTCTCGAGCACGGTCTTCCACTTGATGCCGGCCGGAAAGGCGGCACCACCGCGTCCGCGCAGGCCGGCGTCGGTGACGGCCTGGACGATCTCCGTCGGCGCCATCGCGCGCGCTTTCGCCAGGCCGAGGCCGCCGCCGTGGGCAAGATAGTCGGCGAGCGAGCGCGGATCCGTGATACCGACGCGTTTCATGGTTACCCGTCGCTGACGGGCAAGATAAGGAATCTCGTCCGCCGGTCCCAGGCATAGCGGATGCGCGTTGCCTTCGAGGAAGCCGTGGTCGAAGAGCCCGGCCACGTCGGTGGCGGCCACTGGTCCGTAGGCGATGCGGCCGTGCGGCGTTGCCACCTCGACCAGCGGTTCGAGCCAGAACATGCCGCGTGAACCGTTGCGCACGATGCGTACGACCTTGCCGTGCCGCTGCGCTTCGTCGCCGATTGCCTTGGCGACTGCATCCGCTCCAAGTGCCAGTGCCACGGCATCGGCCGGAACGTAGACCGTGATCATCGCTTGGTTTCCAATCCGGCTACCAGCGCATCGTACGTTTCAGGTGTCACTCGGGCATGAAGATGTTCTTCGTCGATCTGTACGGCCGGACCGCTGGCGCACAGGCCCAGGCAATAGACAGGTTCGACAGCCACGTCGCCGCCTTCGTTCCGCTGCGCATGTGCCGCCAGCGCCTCGGCGCCGTTGGCCTGGCAGGCCTCGGCGCAGCAGACGCGTACCAGATGCTTGGCCGGCGTCTGGCGGAAATGGCGGTAGTAGGTAATGACGCCATGCACTTCGGCACGCGACAGGTTAAGGCGGGCGGCAATAACCGGGAGCGCTTGTGACGGCACATGGCCGAAGGCTTCCTGGACGGCATGAAGTATCGGCAGCAAGGAGTTCTGCGCCGGCGGGAAGGAGCCGATGATCGACTTGAGTGCGGATTCGCTGACGGTCATTGGCCGCTGGTAGGAATCATGGTCAGGTTGAGCGCGTTGATGGCGGACTTCAACTGATCGTGAAAACACTGGCGATCGCGCGCCGGCACGCCCAAGAGCATTTCGGTTTCCAGTTTGGCGGTGGCGGCGTGGGCGCTGCGCAGGACTTCCTGACCTTCTTCGGTCAGCCTGAGGTTGATGACGCGGCCGTGGTTGGGGTCGGGGAATCGCTCGATCCAGGCGTTTGCTTCCATGGCCTTGACAAGTT
>Ga0316583_10000468_pt1 | contig 11990 bp, 12 predicted proteins | sample J_170502JBrBrA_D_FD_204513 | JGI IMG/M metagenome (GOLD analysis project Ga0316583, IMG submission 204513) | Rhizosphere microbial communities from salt marsh grasses in Alabama, United States - J_170502JBrBrA | ecosystem: Host-associated > Plants > Roots > Rhizosphere | place: USA: Alabama... | reverse complement strand
TAAGTGCTTGAAAACAATGGTGGGCGCACAAGGACTCGAACCTTGGACCCGCTGATTAAGAGTCAGCTGCTCTACCAACTGAGCTATGCGCCCGGATCCACCGGCGGCAGGGCCGCCAAGCCGGGGTGCCTTAGCAAAGGCAGCCCGCCCTGTCCAGCTTGTCGGGGGACGGCAAGTCGCGGAAATCCCAAGAAAAAAGCCGAGCCGGCGGGCACACGAAAAAGCCGCCGGGCGAACGCCCGGCGGCTTGGGCTGCGGCGGGGGAGCCGCGTCGGGGAAGCGCGTCGATATCCGCAGCCCACTTCTCGTTGTCGCCTGCTTACTGCGGGCCCATAATGCCGGGACCGCCGAAACGCGGACCGCGGTGGTGGTGCCAGCCGCCCATGCCGTGCCGCTCGTGACCGCGGCGCCAGCCGTGATGGTCACCACCAAAGCGGCCGCCCAGGCGCGCCAGCACCATGAAGCGGTGCTTCTGGGCGTCGTTCAGGCTGGCATAGAGTGGTTGGGCTGCCTCGGCGAACTTCTTGAGTGCGGCGCCGCGGCTCTCCATGGCATCGGCGCGCCGGCTCAGACGCTCCATCGGATCGACCGGGGCCTTCGCGTCCTTGCGAGCGACGAAACGGTCCGCACGCTGCTTGGCGAGATCGCGCATGGCACTCTCCACTGCCGGCCAGTTCTTCTGCTGTTCGGAGGTGAGCTCCAGGCCCGCCTTCAGCGCGGCAATGCGCGCGTCGGCGAAGGCGGTGATGTCCTGCGCGCTCGGCCGCCAGCCATACGCTCGGCGACCCTGCCCGTCACCCGGCTTCGCGTAAGCGATCGCGCCGCCGGCGATGGCGAGCGCGGTGGTGCCGGCAAGAACTGTCTTCCACTTCATATAAAATCCTCCTCTTCGCGTACGGCCGCTGGCGACCGCCACGATGGTTTCACGTGTCGACGCTGTCGGTTTCGAAACGCCATCGTCCCAGCGAGGGACAACGTTGCCGAAAGCCTTTGCGTTGGACATTCAACGGAGGAGGAACCGGAAACCCTGTGCTACGTGACGAACTCTTAATGTTGCGGCCGCAATGAGGCATTCATGGCAAACACAAGGCACCTCCCGGCCGCCCGAACACGGTTGCCGCACCCTTAACGCTTATGACTGAACTCTGATGCACGCGAAGCGAGAGCACCCGTACGCTTTGTGCGGGCGATGGCGATACGTCGCTTCAAGCCTTGTTCGATTGATCATTGAAAATGCAAAAAATGCCCGCGACGGCCGAGCCGCCGCGGGCACCCGATGAGATGCCGCAAGACATACCGGTAAAGGGTCAGCCGACGTCCTGCGAGTGGATACGGCGTCCACCGACCGAGGCCCGGTTGTTGCGGCTCGTCAGCTTGTTGAGCGCGCCCAGATAGGCCTTCGCCGATGCCACCAGCGTGTCGGGATCGGCGCCGCGCGATGTCACCGAACGCCCGTCGGCCGCCAAGCGCACCGAAACCTCGGCTTGCGCGTCAGTGCCTTCGGTCACCGCGTGCACCTGGTAGAGCTCGAGCACTGCCTCGTGCGGCACCAGCGCGTGGATCGCATTGAAGATCGCGTCCACCGGACCGTTGCCGGTCGACTGAGTGGTGACGTGCTTGCCGTCGATGTCGAGTGTCAACGTCGCCGACTGCGGACCTTGCGTTCCGGCGATCACGGTCAGCGAGATCACCTTGATGCGATCGTGGGCGGTGGCGATCTCCTCGTCGACCAGCGCCTCGATGTCCTCGTCGTAGATCTGCTTCTTGCGGTCGGCCAGCGCCTTGAAGCGCACGAAGGCGTCCTGGAGCTGGTTCTCCGACAACTGGTAGCCCATTTCCTCCAGCTTGTGGATAAAGGCGTGGCGGCCGGAATGCTTGCCCATCACCAGCGAGGTCTGCTTCACGCCCACCGACTCCGGCGTCATGATCTCGTAGGTCTGCGCGTTCTTCAGCATGCCATCTTGGTGGATGCCGCTCTCGTGCGCGAAGGCGTTACGCCCGACGATGGCTTTGTTGTACTGCACCGGGAACGAGGTCGCCGCCGATACCAGCTTGGACGCGCGCGTCAACATGGTGGCGTCGATGCCGGTGCTGTACGGCAAGACATCGTTACGCACCTTCATCGCCATCACGATTTCTTCCAGCGCGGCGTTGCCGGCGCGCTCGCCGATGCCGTTGATGGTGCATTCGATCTGGCGCGCGCCCGCCTTGACGCCGGCCAGCGAGTTGGCCACCGCCATGCCGAGGTCGTTGTGGCAATGGGTGGAGAACACCGCCTTGTCGGAGTTCGGCACCCGCTCGCGCACGGTCCTGAATAGCTCGTAGTATTCTTCAGGCACGGAGTAGCCGACGGTATCGGGGATGTTGATGGTGGTGGCGCCGGCATTGATCGCGGCCTCCACGCAGCGGCACAGGAAGTCGATTTCGGTGCGGGTGCCGTCCTCCGACGACCATTCGACGTCATCGGTATGGCTGCGCGCGCGGGTCACCTGGGCGATGACCATCTCGTAAACCTCGTGCGGCTCCTTCTGCAGCTTGTATTTCATGTGCACCGGCGAGGTGGACAGGAAGGTGTGGATGCGCTTGCGCTTGGCCGGCTTGATGGCCTCGGCGCAGCGGTCGATGTCGTTGAAGGCCGCGCGCGACAGGCCGCAGATCACCGAATTCTTGGCGCGCTTGGCGATCTCGTGCACGGCGGCGAAGTCGCCTTCAGAGGCGATCGGGAACCCGGCCTCGATGATGTCGACGCCCATGTCGTCGAGCAACTCGGCGACCTGGAGCTTCTCCTCGTGGGTCATGGTGGCGCCGGGGCACTGCTCGCCGTCGCGCAAGGTGGTGTCGAATATGACGACGCGGTCCTGGTCGGACGGTGTCTGGGTCGGCATGGAATTTGTCCTTCTCAATCACATGCGCCGCGTTGGGCGCTCCTAAGGGGTGTCTCCGTGTCCCCCGAGTGCCCAGGCGATAACGCCCTGCCGGCCCTCAGGGGCAGATAAGGAGAAGGAGCGTGCCCAGAATGAGGGTCGGCATAGCCAAGCCTTCGGGTTCGGCCTGGGAGGCCGCCCGCTCGATCGCGCAAATTTCGTGGCGCGTCGACATGGCGTTCAAAAACCCTCGTTTCACCGGCTAGCATCGCGGACCTTGGTAAAGCCCGCGTTAACCGCATGTGGTACGCCCTGCTTCTAGCGGAAAGGGGCGACCGAAATCAAGCGCCTGGATAGGACAGCATTGCTGACGTTCTGGCGGCAGGGAACCAAGACATGGAAGAGCGAATGGGCGCCCTTTTCCGCCGCGCCGCACCCCGCCAGGCGGTATCCGTTCTGATTTTCGGCGCGATCCTGTTCGGCGCCGCGGGTACGCTTCGCTACTGGCAGGGCTGGCTATTCCTTGCCGCCTTCATCGGCTCCTCGGTCGCGCTCGGCTTCTATTTCGCGAAGCACGACCCGGCCCTGATCGAGCGCCGGATGCGGGCCGGCCCGCGCGCCGAACAAGAGCCAGTGCAGAAGGTCATCATCGCGCTGCTCATGGCCGACTTCCTCTTGATGATCGTCCTGCCCGCGCTTGACCATCGTTGGTATTGGTCGCCGCTGCCGGCCTGGATATGCGTCCTCGGCGCGGCCGGAATCGTCGCAAGCTTCGTCGTGTTTTTCTATGTGATGAAACAGAACAGCTACGCCGCCTCCACGGTCCGCGTCGAAGCCGAACAGCCGGTGATATCGACCGGGCTTTACGGCGTGGTGCGCCATCCGATGTACACCGGCGCGCTATTGCTGGCTGTATGCACGCCACTCACGCTCGGCTCGGCTTGGAGCCTGCTGCTGGTGATCCCGATGGTGCCTATTCTGGCCTGGCGTCTGCTCGACGAGGAGCGCGTGCTGAGGCGCGACTTGCCGGGCTATACCGATTACTGCCGGCGGCTGCGTCACCGGCTGGTCCCGTTCATCTGGTAACCGCGTTACGGCTTCTCAGCCTCCAGCGCCTTCTTGGCCTGCTGCAATTCCTTCTTCATCTTGGCGCCGACCTTGGGGAATTGCAGGTCGAGCCCGTCCAGCGCCTCGACCAGAGCAGCAGCCACGACCAGCCGTGAAAACCACTTGTTGTCGGCGGGCACCACATACCAGGGCGCTTCCGGCCGGCTGGTCTCGCGGATCATCTCGTCGAAGGCGGCCATGTACTCGTCCCAGCGCTCGCGCTCGGTCACGTCCGACATGGAGAATTTCCAGTTCTTCGCCGGTTGGTCGATGCGATCGAGGAAGCGCCTGCGTTGCTCTTCGCGCGACACGTTGAGGAAGAACTTGAGAATGCGCGTGCCGTTGCGGGCGAGATGGCGCTCGAAATGGCGGATGTCGTCAAAGCGGTGCTGCCAGATGTCCTTGTGGTTGAGCGTGGGTGGCAGTTTCTGCTTCTCCAGGAATTCCGAGTGCACCCGCACCACGAGTACCTCCTCGTAATGAGAGCGATTGAAGATGCCGATACGCCCGCGTTCGGGAAGGGCCTTACCGATGCGCCACAAAAAATCGTGGTCGAGTTCCTCCGCGCTCGGTTGCTTGAAGGAATGGACCTGGCAGCCTTGCGGGTTGATTCCGGTCATCACGTGCTTGATGACACCGTCCTTGCCGGCGGCGTCCATGGCTTGCAGCACGATCAGCACAGACCAGCGGTCGCTGGCGTAAAGACGTTCCTGCAGGTCCGACAGCCGCTCGATGCCCTCAGAGAGCATCTCCTTGGCCTCATCCTTGTCGATGGAAAGGCCGCAGGAGTCGGCTGGGTCGTGTTTTGACAGCCGGAACTTATTCGGCTTGTCGATGCGAAAGCGCTTGGCGAGATGTTCGAGTTTCATGGGTGCAAGTTCACGCCGTCGGGACGCGCTTGGCAAGTCTCCGCCCCCACCGCCCAAAGGCCCTCAATGAGGGCCCGCAAAATGGTACCGCAGAAAGGCGGTGACGAAACGCGGCATGGCCGGGTCGAAATCCGCCGGCCCGCGCACGATACGGATGTCGGACAATTCCGGCTCCTGTTCAGTTTCCAGGTGCGCCAGCATGCGGCTCCGCAAGGCGTCGGCGCCGTCTCGGCTGCGCAACGTCTTGATCATGGCGATGAGGTTGCCGTCGGCCACCATGGTCCAGCCCGGCTCTACCGTGAATGCGGACGCCTCGCAGCCGGTCTCCTCCTTCAGTTCGCGCTGGACGCTGAAATCGAGATCGACCTTGCCGTCGATGACATCGCTCAGATCGGGCGTGCCGCAGGGGAAATAGATCCAGCCTGCGTTGACGGTGTGCGGGCCCATGACGCCTAGCAGGACGGCACCGTCGGCAGCGATAATGGCGGCCGCACCGAAGCAATCATAAACGCCCCCCGGCGAACGCCCCCAGGCGCGCCAGGCCGTGAAGCTGGCGTAGTCGGTTTCGAGATAACGGCCGCGTAGGACGCGCCCGTCCAGCCGGTGATCGTTCAGGAGCAACACCCGGCCGTTCCACAGCGCCGGCTTCTGGCGCTTGAGCGCCTCGAAATAGGCGTCGATCTCCGCCCGCCGCGCGTCCGCGAAGCGCCAGGGCTGCGGCGCAAAGGTCAGGTCCAGTTGATCGACGGGAAAAAAGATGGCGGGCTCAGGCATTAGCGGCAATCGACGCGACGGCGCCGCCGCCGTCAAGCCTCGATTGTGCCTTCCGATACCACCACGGCACCGCCGCCGACGGTGCCCGCCGTCAGCGCCCCGCCCTGCAGTGTCAGGCCGAGTGTGATCAGGCTCGGGCGGCCCATCTCGTAGCCTTGCTCGATGGTCACGCTGTGAGCGCCGTCTTGGAAGCCACCGAAGCGGCTGAGCACGCCGGCGAAAGCCGCCGCCGCCGAGCCGGTGGCCGGGTCCTCCAGCACGCCCATGATCGGCGCGAACATACGAGCGTAGAAGTCGTGGCCCGCCTCCGCCGTCTCCCGGGTGAAGATAAAGATAGCGCCATGGAGCGGTTCGACGAGCGCGCTGTCGAAGACGGCACGGTTGGGCTTGGCGCGGGCGACCGCATCTAGGCTTTTGACCGGCACGAAGGTGAAACCGTTGCCGGCCGACCAGCAGCTCGTCGGGAAATCGCCGAAGCCGATGTCGTCCACGGCAATCCCAAGCGCCTCGGCAAGGGTCGCAACCGGCGGCGGCGCGCCGGCCTCCACAGGCAGCGTAGGCAAGTCGAAAGTCGCTTCACCACCACCCGTGTTGGGCGTGACCCGGCACGGCACTGGCCCGACGCCCTCATTGAGCACTATGGCGCGCGTCTGATCGCCGCCGTCCAGGCGGCTCAGCAGCACCGCGGTGCCCACGGTCGGATGGCCGGCGAAGGGCAGTTCGCGCGCGGGGGTGAAGATGCGCAAGAGCGCGCGATGCCCCGGCTGCTCCGGCGGCAGCACGAACACCGTTTCCGACAGGTTGAACTCGCCCGCAATCGCCTGCATGGCCGCGGTGTCGAGCCCCTCGCTCTCCAACACCACGGCGAGCGGATTGCCGGCGAAACGCCGGTCGGTGAAGACGTCGAGGGTGAAGAAGCGGCGTTTCATAATGGTCAATCTCGTGGGCGCGCTCGCAGCGCGCGGAAGCTGCGACACTTCTAGCGCGTGCCGCCGCGCGCAAACAATCAATAGAATCGATGCATCATATGCGCACCGCTTATGCAGGAAGCTCTTCCGCCTCGAACGTCTCGCTCGGCTCGACAAACTCGTCCTGCGCCGCGATGAGCTGGATCTCGCGCGTGCCGGCATTCGCCGTCTTCTTCAGCACGCCGAAGATACTGGAGGCGGCGCGGCTCAGCGCCTCGCCGAGGCGGCCGCTGCGCAGATAGTGCGCGTAGAACAGCGCGGCAATGGCGTCGCCTGCGCCGTTGACGATCAACTGCAGCCGCGGCGTGCGAACGCGAACGCAGCGCTCGCTGTCCGACGCCATGAGATCGATGGCATCCTCCGGCGTCTCTTCCTCGCAATGGAGCGAGGTCACCATGATCACGCGTGGCCCAAGGTCATGCACCGCTTTCAGCGCTTCACGCACTTGGCGAAGCGTCTTCGTCTCGCGGCCGGCGAGGAAGTCGAGCTCGAAGTGGTTGGGCGTGATGATGTCGGCGGCCGGCACCGCCCTCTCTTTCATGAATTCGGGAATGCCGCGCGCGACGAAGATTCCGCGGCCCTTGTCACCGATCACCGGGTCGCAACAATAGTGTGCCGACGGATTGGCCTTGCGCACCGTCGCCACCGCCTCGAGAATCGCCGCGCCGATCTCGGCGCTACCCATGTAGCCGGACAAGACACCGTCGCATTCGCCGAGCACGCCGCGCTTTTCGATGCCGGCGGTGAGCTTACGGATGAGATCGGCGTGGAACACCTCGCCCTGCCAATCGTCGTAACCGGGATGGTTGGAGTATTGCAGAGTGTGGATCGGCCAGGCTTCCACGCCGATGCGTTGCAGCGGGAACACGGCGGCAGAATTGCCGACGTGGCCGTAAGCGACGTGGGACTGGATGGAGAGGATATTCATGGCGTTCTCCCTCTCCCCGCTTTAGCGGGGAGAGGCGAGAGCAGCAACCCGGCACCCTACTTGTTCGCCGCGTCGACGAACTTGTTGGTGTAGGTCTTCGACAGGTCGATGTGCGCCTTGGCGATTTCCGGCGACGACTTGGCGAATACGGCGAGCACAGCCTTCGCGCCCTTCGGGTCCATCTTGCCGTCCTTGGAATACATCGACATCGTGTTCTTCAGCGCCGCAATGTAGAGCTTCTTGTTCTTGGTGAACGCCGGCGGCATCTTGGCGGTGATCTCCTCGGCCGAATGCGAGTGGATCCACTTAAGCGTCATGACGATGGCGCTAGCCATCGCCTGCGCTTCCTTCTGGTGCGAGGCGATCCAGCTCGCCTTGGTGTAGAGCGCGCCGCCCGGATACTGGCCGCCGAACACGGCGAGCGTGTCTTTCTCGGAACGTGTGTCGCTCAGGATTCGCAAGTTCTTGTACTTGTTGGCGAGCACCGTCACAGCCGGATCGAGCATAACAGCGGCATCAATCTGGCCCTGTTCCATGGCGGCGATCGCCGAACCGCCGAGGCCAACGCCGATCACAGCGGCGGCGTTCTTGTCGACGCCGTTCTGGCTCAGCAGGTACTTGAGGAAGAAGTCGGTGGAGGAACCGGGCGCGGAGACGCCGACCTTCTTGCCGGCGAGATCCTTGATCGACTTGATCTCATTGGTGTGCTTGGGCGAGACCACCAGCACGAGGCCGGGGAAACGGTCATAGACGACGAAGGCCTGCAGGCCCTGGCCCTTGGGCGCGAGTTCGACGCAGTGGTCGAAATAGCCGGAGACCACGTCGGCGCTGCCGCCCAGCACGGCCTTGAGCGCGGTCGAGCCGCCCTTGAACTGCACCACCTCGACGTCGACGCCGGCCTTCTTGTACATGCCGAGCTGGTGCGCAAGCATGGTCGGCAGATAGCACAGGCACGAGGCGCCGCCGATTGCCAGCGTAACCTTGGGCATCTGTGCGAACGCGAAACCAGTCGATAACACCAAGGCGGCAACCGAAACGCCGAAACGCCGCAACAACTTCATGGACATGGAATTCCTCCCTTTAGGAAACGCGGCCTTAAGGGGCCGTTGGCGCGGACGATAATTCAGCGGCGCGGCGCTGCCTAGCGGAATTCGCCATGGCTGATGCGATCGGATCGCATCGCCAGCGTCACGGCCGCGCGTCGGCGGGCGCCGGGCGCCAGACCAGCAGCCGCCTTTCGACCAGCGTGACCAGCACGTCGATCACAATCACGAAGGCGGCGAGCACAAACATGCCGGCGAACACGCCGGCGACGTCGAATACGCCCTCTGCCTGCTGGATCAGATAGCCGAGGCCGGCGGCGGAGCCGAGATATTCGCCCACCACAGCACCAACAACAGCAAAACCAACAGAAGTATGCAGCGAGGAGAACATCCACGACAGCGCCGACGGCCAATAGACGTGGCGCATCAGTTGCCGCTCATTCATGCCCAGCATGCGGGCATTGGCGAGCACGGTGGGCGAGACTTCCTTGACGCCTTGATAGACGTTAAAGAAAACGATGAAGAAGACCAGCGTCACGCCCAGCGCCACCTTCGACCAGATGCCGAGACCCAGCCAGAGCGTGAAAATCGGCGCCAGCACCACGCGTGGCAGCGCATTGGCCATCTTAACGTAAGGGTCGAACACCGCCGCCGTGCGCGGCTGGCGCGCGAACCAGAAGCCGACCAGCACGCCACCAATAGAACCAATAACAAAGGCGAGGATCGACTCCTCCAGCGTCACCCACAGGTGCTTCCAGATGATGCCGGTGACGAACCACTGGACGATCTGCTTGGCGACGTCCACCGGGTTGGAGAAAAAGAACGGCGGCAGCACGACATGACCGAAGATCGGATAGGTCGACAGCACGTACCAGAGCACGACAAAGACGACCGCGACCAGGATTTGCAGCGCGAGGAGCTTCATGCGGGACATGATCACGCGCCCTCCGTCTGCGCGTAGCCCTTGGCGACCTCGGCCTTGAGCTTGTGCCAGATGTCGCGATGCAGGTCGTGGAAGGCGGCGTCGAGCTTGACCTCGGAGATGTCGTCGCGCGGTCGCTTTAACGGCACCCGCCAGTCGCCGATGATGCGCGAAGCCGGGCCCGCCGACATGATCACCACCCGGTCCGACAGGGCGATCGCCTCTTCGAGATCGTGGGTGACGAACAACACCGCCTTGCGGTCGGCGCTCCACAATTCCAGCAGAAGATTACCCATGATCTGCCGGGTCTGCGCGTCGAGCGGGCCGAACGGCTCGTCCATGAGCAGGATCTTCGGATCGCGGATCAACACCTGCGCCAACCCCACGCGCTTGCGCTGGCCGCCCGAGAGCATATGCGGATAGCGGTCGCCGAAAGCGCCGAGCCCCACCTTCTTCAGCCATTCCTGCGCGCGCGGGCGCGCCTCGCTGGCGGGCATCCCGGCCGTCTCCAGCCCGATGGCGACGTTTTCCAGCGCTGTCTTCCAGGGAAACAGCGCGTCGGCCTGGAACAGATAGCCAGCCTGCTTGTTGAGCGCGGCGAGCGGCGCGCCGAAGATATCGACCCAGCCGGCAGCCGGCGCCAGCAGACCAGCGGCGATGTTCAAAAGCGTGGACTTGCCGCAGCCGGTTGGCCCCACGATGGCGACGAACTCGCCGTCGGCGACGTGCAGGGTCGCCTGCGCCACGGCGGTGAAGGTGCCGCCGCCGGCCACGCGGAAGGCGACGTCCACCTCGTTGAGTGCGACGGCTGTCCGTTCGCCGGCCATTTGTTGAACCCGGTCTTCCATGACGGAGGGCAAACTAGCCGCTCGCACGCAACTTGCAAGCGCCCACCCGCGATGCGCCGCCTACGGCTCGAGCGCGCGCTTGAGTTCCTGCGCCCGGCCCTTGGTCATATCAATCATGCAAGAGCCGGCCTCGATGCGGGCGATGGTGCCTTCACCGAGATCGTAATAAAGGCAGTTGGCGTCGCGATACTTGATCCACAACCGCTGCGCCTTGCGCAACTGCTCGGCCTGCTTCGGTCCGGCCGCCTTGAACGCGGCCCGGTAGGCCGCATTGAGCTGCTTGTCCCAACGCGCTGTCTTCGCCTTCAGGCACTGCACCATTTGATAGGTGTTGCCGTCGCAGCGTTGGTTCGTTGCGCGGGGTGCCGCAGAAGCGGCAACGGCCGCCCCGGTGAGGGCAGCCGTTGCAACCAATGCCAGCGCGATGCGCATGAACGTCAGTTCTTGCTCTTATCCACCAGCGCGCGTTCCTTGATCCACGGCATCATGTCGCGCAGCTTGGCGCCGACCTGCTCGGCCTGATGCTCCGCGAGCTTGGCGCGGGTCGCCTTGAACGACGTCTGGTTGACCTTGTTCTCCAGCATCCAGTCGCGGGTGAAGTGGCCGGACTGGATGTCGTCGAGCACGCGCTTCATCTCCGCGCGCGTCTCCTGGGTGATGATGCGCGGGCCGGTGACATATTCACCGTACTCGGCGGTGTTCGACACCGAGTAATTCATGTTGGCGATGCCACCTTCGTAGATCAGATCCACGATCAACTTCATCTCGTGGATGCACTCGAAGTAGGCCATTTCGGGCGCGTAGCCGGCCTCGCACAGGGTGTCGAAGCCCGCCTTCATCAGCTCGACCACGCCGCCGCACAGCACCGCCTGCTCGCCGAACAGATCCGTCTCGCACTCTTCCTTGAACGTGGTCTCGATGACGCCGGCGCGACCGCCGCCGATCGCCGCCGCGTAGGAGAGGCCGAGATCATGCGCGTTGCCGGAAGCGTCCTGATGGACGGCAAGCAGGCACGGCACGCCGGCGCCGCGCTGGTACTCCGAACGCACGGTGTGGCCCGGCCCCTTCGGCGCGACCATCAGCACGTCGATGCCCTTGCCGGCCTCGATCAGGTTGAAGTGGATGTTGAGGCCGTGCGCGAACATGATCGCGGCGCCTTCCTTGAGGTTCGGCGCGATATGCTCGTTGTAGATGTCGGCCTGCAGTTCGTCAGGCGTGAGCATCATCATGACGTCGGCCCATTTGGCGGCCTCGGCCACTTCCATGACCTTCAGCTTTTCGCCCTGTGCTTTCTTGACGCCGGCGGAGGTCTTGCGCAGCGCGACCACGACCTCCTTCACGCCGGAATCGCGCAGGTTGAGCGCGTGGGCGTGGCCCTGGCTGCCGTAGCCGACAATGGCGACCTTCTTGCCCTTGATCAGGTTCAGGTCGGCGTCGCGATCGTAGTAAACTCGCATGATGATCCTCTAAGAACTAAGCTTGGAAACGTCGGCCATGCTTCTAGGACGCCCCGGGACCGCCGACAAGGCCCGGAATCCCTTTGTTTTGCCCTTGAATTTCACCCCTCGAGCAGCATCGGCACGATACTGACCACCAGAAGCAGCCCCATGGCGATATTGAACAGCCGGGCACGGGCCGGATCGCGCAGCAGGCGCCGGAGCGCCACG
>Ga0316583_10000467_pt1 | contig 11996 bp, 12 predicted proteins | sample J_170502JBrBrA_D_FD_204513 | JGI IMG/M metagenome (GOLD analysis project Ga0316583, IMG submission 204513) | Rhizosphere microbial communities from salt marsh grasses in Alabama, United States - J_170502JBrBrA | ecosystem: Host-associated > Plants > Roots > Rhizosphere | place: USA: Alabama... | reverse complement strand
TTTTATGACCTTGTACCGGCGCAACCGCAGCTTTAATACCATCCGCGCCTATTCTGTTTCTATTTTTCAGTTTTTCAAATTCATGAAGTCCCAGGGCTGTCAGAGCGTTGAGGCCATCAACTGCAAAGATCTGAGCGCTTTCATTGAGCATCAACAGGACAGGGGGTTGAAAACGCGGACGGTATTCAGCCGGCTGCTTTCTTTAAAAGCATTTTTCTACCATCATATCGATGCCGGAAGGCTTGATCCGGACGTACTTAAGCTTAAGCTGAAAATCAAACTGCCTCAAACGCTGCCACGAGCCATCGATCCCGAAGATATCCGGAAGCTACTCGGCGTTATTGACAATATAAGAGATCGTGCTTTGATTCTGATCCTGCTTCGAGCCGGCATGCGTATCGGTGAACTTCTCAACATTCAGATGAGAGAGGTGAACCTGAATGAAAAACGTATTGAGATCTATCAGGCCCACAAGGATTTAAAGGGCCGGGTGGTTTATCTCAGTTTCGATGCACAGGATGCATTACGCGAATGGATCAAGATAAGAACGGCTGATACTGCCTATTTATTTTACGGACATAAAGGCGGGGCATTATGTTATGAGGCCGCCAGAGAAATGTTCCACAATTACCTTATCAAGGCTGGATTATCGCAAAGAGGTTATACGCTTCACTGTTTGCGCCATACCTTCGCCAGTGAACTCCTAAACGCCGGTATGCGTTTGGAGTGTCTGCAGCAGCTCTTGGGCCACAGTAACATCGAAATGACCCGACGGTATGCACGACTGACCGACAACACCCGCAAGGAAGAATATTTTAAAGCCATGGAGATCATCGAAAGGGGGCAGATCAATGGCCATTACCGACGCGATTGTTCAATATCGTAGGTTTTTAAAAAGAAGAAACTGCTCGATCCACACGGTGAAAAATTACATGCATACTTTGAGGCAGTTTGTCCTATGGGTTGCCGTCCCCATCGAGCGTGTCGGCGGGAGGGAGATACAGGCCTATATCGATTATCTGCGGACAAGAAGGCTTCGGCCCAAAACGATCAATTGTCACCTGGACAGCATCCGTGGATTCTACAATTATTTGATTGAGGAAGAAGGAATGGTGATGCGAAACCCGGTCAAACGCAACTATAACCTGCGCCTGGCCAAGCCTCTGCCGAGATACTTGCAGGACGAGGAAGTCGACTGGTTTTTTGCGCAAATTGGAAACTGCCGGGATCGCGCGATATTCATGTTGATGCTTCGTTGCGGGCTTAGAGTGGAAGAAGTTGCCAAATTGATGCTACACGGCGTTGATCTACCGAGATCCCAATTGATAGTTTATGAAGGCAAAGGCATGAAGGATCGGATCGTCTACTTGAGCAGAGACGCACATACCGCACTGTCTGCATATTTGAATAAAAGGCCGGGGACAAGGGCTCAAAGGGTCTTTTTGGTGGAAAAAGGAATTTACAAGGACAAGCCTATCTCAGTACGTGGAATCCAGAAACGCATGGAGTATTATGCCAAATCAGCTGGATTAAGAGTAAGCTGCCACCAGTTGAGGCATACGATGGCCACCCAGCTTCTGAATGCCGATGCCGATCTGGTTGTCATCCAGGACCTTCTGGGCCATAGTCAGATCCGCACCACCCAACGGTATTGCAAAGTGTCCAATCTCAAAGTCCAACGGGACTACCATAAGGCTATCGACAAGGTTTTGCAGCGTCACGGATGGTGACGAAAATGCTGACGAAAATGCTTGACAAATAGATAAAATTGAAAGACAAAAAGACTATGTAACACTTTTAAATCAATAGAAAAAACAGGGTTTGTTACGTATAGTATTCTCTTATCACAAGGTTGAGGAGGGCTGTGATCTATAGCAGTATCACAGGTCTTGCCGAGATACGGTCTATCCCATATGTTGTGTTTACCGTCACGATGCCATTGTTTCAAGAACGTTCAGTCGATCTCATCGAGGAAAACCGGCATATTTATTTGAAGGTCTTGGCCGGATCAGTTCAGATCAGAACTTCACTACCACGCATGAGGAGATTATGATATTAAGAAAATTGGATTCAAAAAACTTGACTTATTTTACTTATTAGATTATTATAAAATGATTAGTAATAATATTGCAAATATGGTGTTTCTTTTCTTCAGGACAACCTCAACAAACAAAAGCAAGAGATTCGCTCCGGAGATAATTACGACATCGTAGGAAGCCATTACGTAAATAGTTTTTTGGCTTATTTCAATAACTCAACCCTAAGAAAGGGCCTCCACATGAAGAAACTGCTCAAGATGCCTTAACCATGATCTCGATGGGACGTTTTTAGTCTGTTGGGTGCTTTTGCAGTACCTTAAGGCTGCAAAAGGCAGAATATCCTTTTTCTTCCTTCCTCTCAAAGAACGTAATCCTATCATCATGTTCTTAACTTTCAGCCGCATCTTACGATCCGAGCAGCGTCAATTTTGTCAGACAGCAGCAGTACTACCGGTAATTTCTGGAACGAAATGGCGTTCATTTTTGGAAATGGCCCCTGTTTTATGGAATATAGAAACTTGACATCCTAATTTTTTCAAGAATTGCAAACCATTTAACACATAGAAATGAGGAATAATGAAGGAAGGTACGCGAAATCAATTAGAAGCAAAACTCAAGAAGATGCTTAATGATTTTGATCAGGCAAAGGATCGGGAAGGGAAGGCAATATCTCAATTAGGTACCGGCAATATTATTCGCCGTAGGAAAGGTGAAAAAGACAAGCGCTTTGGCATTTGCAGGGAACCCGAATTGTGTGCCGAAACGGCGGTATGACGAGGCATGAAAAACCATGGGCAAAACGGAAGAATCAAGGAAGCCGGTTCCCATAATGTTTTCTATAATTAGAAGGAGATCAGAATGAATATCTACGTAGGCAATCTATCGTATGAAGTGAGCGAAGAGGATCTAAAAGAGGCTTTTCAGGCTTTCGGCACAGTCGAAAGCGTCCGGATTCTGACAGATAACTACTCGGGCAGATCAAAAGGATTTGGATTCGTGGAGATGCCCAATAATGCCGAAGCGCAGTCGGCGATCGACGGCCTGAATGATAAGGAGCTTAAAGGTCGAGCGCTAAAAGTTAATACAGCTCGCCCTCGCACCGAAAACCGTCATGGCAGAGGAGGATCCGGTGGCGGGAGAAGAGGCGGAGGCCCAGGCGGAGGACGGCGTTTTTAATAAACCGGATCGAGAAGAACAGTATACGACTGTAACTGAATCAGCACAAAACAGGCTTGCTGTTCTCATTGACGCAGACAATGCCCAACCCTTGATCATGGAAGGGCTTCTGTCGGAGGTCGGCAAGTACGGCGTTGTCAGCGTATAGCGCATATACGGCGACTGGACGACACCTACTCTGATCGGAGACGATCTCTTCGGCCGGCATGATCGGGCGTTCGTACATCAAGGCGAAATGATTGCACTTGCACCCTTCCTTGCTTTGAGCTTCCAAAAATAGGCGGGCTTAACCGATAATGACTATTGGGGAAATACGAGCCGTATCTTCGGGGTTTGAATACCTAAAGGCACGCCGTTAAGATGAGGGGGTTCTTATTTTCAGAATTTGGCCTTGAATAGGATAAGGTCTTTTTATAGACCGGTCCCAGACTTCAGCTGTCATTTCTTTAATAAACCGCCTGCTTACTTTCGCAAAACTCGATCTCCCGGGATCAGCGATAACAACGCTTTGGACCCCTTCACCCAAGGCGCGGTAAATGAGAGCGCTTAATGAATCGGCCAAAGAGTCCCAAAAGCAGATATCCGCACCAATCATGACATCAACGCCTCTCAACTGAGCACCCGTCAAGTCATCAAACCCCAGGTTCACGGTAGAGGTTTGAACGTGGTTTATCAAGGTGTGAATGCGCAGAAATGGAAAGACTTCCTTATCGATGTCCACGCTAATTATTTGGGCTCCATGGTTCTTCGCACAGTAGATGCCTGCCAGTCCCCAACCACACCCCACTTCCATAACGCGCGTACCTCTTCGCAAGCCTAGACGGCTTAAGAAATCCATCAACAACCAGCTTGAAGGCCAAAGCCTAAAGCCATGAAAGGATGCTGCGTGTGTGCGCTTCAGTCTCCGAATGATGTGATGACGTGGACGAAAAACGCGTAACCCGTATTCCCTGACCTCGCTCTTCTGATCAAGCCCCAAACCATCGCGCTCATCCCTGGAAAATATCTCCATGCCTGGTTTCCTCGCACTATCCGAAGCAGCCGGTTATAGTTCTTAAGAATGTCTTTGGCTTTCTCATTCTGGCTAACGGATGAGATACTATCCAACTCTTATGCTCGCTTGCCGGTCCTGATATGTTCGATGTTTTTGCTGGCTGAAGCCTTTTCTTAACTGTCGTTTCCCTATTTGGAAATCAGATATGTTTCTGGCGGGAGATGGCTTCTCCTCGGGTTTGAGGGGGCTCAAAAGGGTTTCATCCGGGAACACACAATTCAGCGAGTGTCCAAGGTATTTCTCGATAGGGGGAATGTAAAAAGAATCCTGCTCACAGGCAAAACTCACAGAAATCCCCATGGCGCCGGCGCGACCGGTGCGTCCAATACGATGTACATAATCTTCAGGGTCCCGAGGCAGGGTAAAATTCACCACGTGACTGATACCCTCGATATGGAGGCCTCGCGCCGCAACATCTGTAGCCACCATGGCTCGAATTTTGCTGTTGCGAAAGTTCTCAAGTGTTTTGATACGCTGTTTTTGGGGTATGGCTCCTGAAAGAACTGCACAGGTAATGCCGCATTTTTTGAGTCGAGCTGCCAAATAGTTGGTTTGATCCTTACGATTAGTAAACACAAGGATTCGTTGCAGGTTCTGCTTGATAATCAAATTCACCAAAACTGAAAATTTTTCTTCAGAGGTTACAAGATACACCAACTGATGAATAGATTCTGCCGCCACTTGAGTCGGTGTGATCTCCACATGCACGGGGTTCTTGGTCCATTGTTCAGCCAGCCGTTCCACTTCGGGTGTTAACGTGGCGCTGAAAAACATAGTCTGTCGCTTATCTTTAGGAGGTGTGCTGTGAACGATTTTTCGCACATCTGGAATAAACCCCATGTCGAGCATGCGATCGGCTTCATCAATGACCAGGATCTCAATTTTGCAAAGTTCCACTCGCCGTTGTTTTTGAAAATCCAACAATCGGCCGGGTGTCGCAATCATAATATCAGTGGTCTTTCTTGTTAAGGTCCGTTTTTGTCGATCATAACCCACTCCACCCAAGACAGCTAAGGTTTGAATGCCGGTGTACTTCCCCATTGCCAGAGCATCTTTTTCGAGTTGCAGCACGAGCTCACGTGTGGGAGCAAGGATCAAAACCCTCGGCATCCCGTGCGACCTTTCATCTGGTAGGGGTTTTCTGATCAAATGGTTATATATAGCGATAAGAAAGGCAGCGGTTTTACCGGTTCCGGTCTGGGCCTTACCGGTCGTATCCGAACCAGCAAGGGCCTTGGGGAGAAGCTCCTCTTGAATCGGTGTGCAGTATTCAAAGCCCTGATCGGCAATTGCATGCATAATTTCCGATGCCAGGTCCAGATCATGAAAACGCACCTTGGATTTGTCAGGCAGTACTTCAAACTGGGAGATATCCCACGCGAGGTCTAAATTGCTCTCTGTTTGGCAGTTAGTCCTGGAAGCGTTTCGCTCTTTCCTCGGTTGCCGGGCCGGAGGTCGCTCAGAATGGTCGGCCCTGTCGCTGGTTTTTGAATGACGTGGCTCACGGCTTTTGGGCGCCTGCTTTCTTCTGGTTGTGGATTGATCTTTCTCAAATAGTTCTTTAAACAACTGGTTTCCTTTCTTAGGTTGTTTCCATCCATAAATGGCTATTTTTCACAATCTCATCGTCAATCTGCGGGATCACTTGTGCGACGTACTAACGTACGTCTCCGCGTAATCTCTTGATTTCCTTGATCCTGTAAAAAATATCTCATTTCTGGATTGGAAACCCGCTTGTGCCCAAATTCTATTCGTGGATGGGCACTAGGTTGCAATGTTTCATCTGGATTGTGGGTCTAATCGAATCCCCCTCTGCACCGCAAACGGGAGCAAAGAATACATGTTTTTTGGTAGCTCTGGCATGCGGATGCGCCCTAAACTGCTAATAGACGCCAGGGATGAGGACTTCCTGAGGTCAAATAAATCGGCAAGTCTAATGCACGGGTTGGCTCTGCGCTATCAGTACGCTCTTGAGGTAGATTATATAATATTTAACTAATATTTTAAATCCTTAATGAGCAGAAGTCAATTTTTTTATTTTCATGTATTTTTTCCTAGTTTTGCGCATACTATGGGCAGAATTTCGACTTAATTGACAAAAAATCAGCGAAGTTGATTCCGGTTGCTCTTGTTCATCATCCAGGTATAAATTCAGCAGGCTTCAAATCGCTGAAGGAGGGTGATCATGGCACCTTTGACAGACAACAGGCTCAAAAAGGACCTTCGGCGGTGAGGGAAGGTACTATCAGCTCAACATGCTCAGTATAAATAAGGTCGTCCCCATTTACCCAGGCTGTGGTGATGGAATATTAGTTCTTTTTCGACAGGAGGAAATCACATGACCTTGAGCCGTTGCCCGCCGCGGAAAAACCAAACAGCTCATCGATCTCATCGAGCAGGTAGGGATAGATCTCTTTGTCTGCCTCTTTCAGTTTTGCAGGAAACGAGGCTGGAACAGATCCCTTTTTGATCGATAGAGCCTGAAGCTTATTGACAATGAGATGCCCCTTCACTAACTGGGGACAGCTTTCCGTGCATCTCTGGCACCCAATGCAGAGCCAGATCATGGGCGACATCAAGAGTTCTTCTGACAGTCCGAAGTTAGCCATACGAAAAACCCATTGTGGGTCGAAGACGCTGCGTTCGTAGAATACCGGACAGGCCCCGCTACAAGTGCTACAGGTGAAGCAAGATCTCGTTTCCGCCTCTTTTACAACTTCTTCCAGTGAAGAATTCAAGCGGGAGGAAAATCCCAAAAGGATCTTTTCATTCGTGGGCTTGACTTGCGTCCGTAGCAATTCCTCCCACTTTGTCTTTGAGAGTGACAGCTTCTGATTCTTCAAGCAGCACCATGCTGCGTACCAGCGTACCCTTTGAAACCTACGGAAAAGCCCGTCAAAGCGGCGAAATGTTTCATAAGAAATGAGTTTTCTAATAAGGGTTTCCTGGCGAACCCAAGTGATGAGGGCGGCCGGGTCGACGCTCATAGGGCACACATCCCTGCACCGATTGCAGGATTGGCAGTACCAAATCGAAGGCTCCGACAGCAATTCGTCGATAAGACCGAAGTTGGCCATTCGGACGATCTTCAAAGGATTGAGACGGCTGGTTGCGATGTTTACGGGGCATTCGGTCACGCACGATTGACAAGTCCAGCACATCCGGATCTTGGCTTGGGCTCTGCTTTCGATCTGTTTCTTCCCCTGGGGGTCGAAGTGCAATAGGGATTCCATTTCAGATACGTTTAACGATTGATGAATGGGCAACCAAAATTGCAAAAGGACGATGGCTTTGAAAAAACTCATCAAAGCCGTCGTCCCGGTGAATACAAGATCAGTGCCACTCCCCGGACACGGACTCGGGATGCGGAGGGACGCCGGAGTTCAGAAACTCACTCGGTGAAGTGATAAGAACTTGCCTTTTTTGGGCTCGGAGTTTAGGGGATTCCGCCTTGTGTGTCAAGGGTAAAGTGGACGCATGACGTAGTAATCCTTCGATTTATCTGAAAATCGGATTAATAGAAGGAGGACATTCAGAGGCGGAAAAGGGTTCACCTCATAAATCTTGTGGATCAGCCCGTCCCGGTTCTTCCTGTCCCCTTTTGATGATTCGTCTGATTCTGGAATGCAGGGTATCCATTCATCCTGGTTTTGTTTTTCCTCCTTCCCCGGCTGACATTGCCGTGATAACCATAATACCTGACCATCTGCTCCCCCTTGTTCGGGACATGGGAGCACCTGGCTGCCAACCATTCGAGGGCGTCAACGATATTCTCCCATTTTTGCGTCTTTGGACCGCTAAAGGACCTTGGATTCCTAACCGAAATTCAAATCAATGTAGACTGACATGTCAAAGCTTCTTTTCAGATCAGAGATCCTCTGATTCCCTGTTGACATAGCTTGCCGCGACATCAGGATTTGAACACGGCAAAAACAATGTGATATGGCTGAGACATTCCTTGTTGCCACTGATCGAAGATCTCCGTTTCACGATTGAATTACAGCGAGTCGAAGTGCCGCGGGCCTCTGCACGAGGGGCCCCAAGCTCCTTTTTACGGTGTCCGCCTTTTTATTGAATGAGAAATACAGCATTCACCCTATGGACAGGAGGGGCGAAGGAGGATCAGGCTAAGTAGTGGGAGGCATTTTCTGGGATTCTCGGAGGTCCGCGCCTTGCACCATTTAATTCTCCTGTTGCCAATCTTGGCCCTGGGTCTTTTCTTCGCTTTTAGATGGCCGATCGCGCTGATCCTTTACTTGCCGATCTTGCTCGGGAGCCTTGCGGCCTTTCTGAAAGTCCTTCACGCGCAACGCCAGCCGAGGACGACCGCCGAAGAAGCCATGGTCGGCGCTAGTGCCGTCGTCATCGAAGTCCGGGAGGGCGAGGCATTGGTTGAGTACCAAGGCGAGATCTGGCAAGCCGTTTCAGCCGTGCCTCTGCATCCGCACGAAGAGGTCCTCATCCAGGCAGTTAACGGCCTCCGTTTGACGGTTATACCCCGCGCAAATCCTTCTCCCGAAAAGGAGTCTCCATAGACCTGCTGCTTGAAGGGATGACCTGCCCCCTTTTTAAACGAGTCCAACTTAAGTCAGTATTCTTGATTCTGGACACAGGAGGGAGATCAGGAAGACCAGCCAGGCGCCTGATTTCAGGTCAGTCTGTCACCGGTCAGTGCCTGACGAGATCAACACAAAGGATATGGAGAGGGGGAAATTCGTTATGTGTCAAGATTGCTGCCCAGGCCGGGATCAATAGGGACAAGATTGTCAGAGCCCTATACATCCATCGGGAGGAGTGATACCGCGGCTCGATTGGAGAGACAGGGACGGGGAGGTCAGGTCAGTGGACCGGGCACTTCGATTTCTGCCGGGAACCCGGGGTTTCGAACGCTGACAGCACCTCATGGAGACGCTCGGCCTCTTCCCGAACCGTGTCGGACCAGTGGCGGCGCTCATCGGGCGACATGGCCTCCGTATCCGCCTGGCCAATGACGGCCCGAAGGGCGCGGCTGAGATCGCGGGCAGAATCGATAGCGTCCGCCAACGCGGCCTGCATGGCGTTGATCTGGGCGGCCTCGGGCTTGAGAAAGTCGTACTTGCGCAGGCGTACTTCACGGGTCAGATCTTTTTGCCGAATCCGCCCGAGGGTATGTCCGAAGTTGATGAGGGGACCGCAGATCTTGTGGGTCATCACAATCTGGGTGACGAAGATCACGGCAAAGATGATGATCATCGCCAGACCGAGGCGATCCAGAAGAATCACGAAAAATCCGGCCGCGTCACGCTGGGCGAAGATGTCTTTGGAACGGAAAATATCGTGATAGAAGGGGGCCAGTACTACAGCCATGATGATGCCTAAAGCCACTACTATTTCAAGCCAGGTGAAGAGGGCCACCTTGATCTGAACATCTCGGTTGATCAAGAAATTGCGCAGCTTTCGTCTTTGCCTGATTTTTTCCATGGTCACCGCCTTCCGGCCGGTCCTCCGCCTAAATAACGAGGTAAAACGAGAACGTCGACTCCTCGAATGCTTCGTCCCGGTAGAAGATCGTATAGAGATCGCCATCCGGGGCCTTTTTGTGCTCGATTGCGCAGCTCGGATGGACATACATACGAAAAGCTGTCGGAATCAGCAGGCACGATCCATTTTGAAGGCCTTCATCATAATGCTGGATCCGATCATGTTGGTGCCGTGCACCACAGCATCCATGATATCGCTGTCCGTCCACCCCAGATCATGCAGATGATCCACATCTTGCTTTTCAACAAGATCGGGTGTTTTGACCGCCTTCATCACAAAAGCCAGCATGTCGCGGTCCTTATCGTCCAGGGGAGACTGGAGAGGATCCTTTTCCATCTTTTCGAGATCATCGTCAGAAAGCCCCTGCATCTTGAGTATGTTTTTGTTGAAACCGGTGCAGAAAATAAAATCGTACTGCCGGGCCACCAGGTAGCGTATGCTTGAAAGCAGCCCGAATCCCAGACTTGGATGCTTGGTAAAATACTGAATCGATTGCCAGACCATATCCAGCATCCAGGGACTGGCGCTTGCCAGTTGCAGGGGAGCGGGAATGACGCCGGCGTTCTTCTGCATGAAGTCGTAAATCTCTTTTGCTTTACCTTCCGCCTTGTTCGGTTCAATGGTTTGAATGAGAGCCATGATTTCCTCCTTTGCTGTGAATAGGGCTTTCTATGCTATTGCTGCCCGGTGCATTAGATCGTTTCAACGCTGACACCAGCCAAGGCCTCCGCCTGCAGAAAAATGTTCTGTTAGACGGGGTTAGGCAATCGTACTCGAAGATTCCTGCGGGTGGTGATACCATATCAGAAAACCAAATATAAGACGGCTACCGATAAATGAAGAGTACCGCACGAAAATCTGACTTGTCAAAACCTTTGATCATTTGCCAATACTTTTGAATTCCGACTAATTCAAGATACTGTGATACATGGGAGAAGTCCGTGGTTGTCCCGGGTTGGAGATTTTCTCTTGCAGATAAACAGAGCCGGCCCTGGAATCGAGACACGAAAAAGGCAGTGATGGTGAGTAGACTCCGGATTCGGATCAACGGCCGGGGAGGAAAGACGCGATGAACTCCTTTATGCGATCCTTTCCCCTGTAGACACCATAATGACCCTCGCACAGGATGTCGGCTTCAAGGGAAATGAGGTGCTCCAGGGAGTGAAGATAGTCTTCCCTGTTTGAGAGAAGCACGGGATGGATCGGTCCGTGGACGTCCTGGGCAAAGAGGATCCGCAAGCCTTCAGACTCTGTTTGGTAGACTACCGATCCCGGGGAATGCCCGGGCGTGTGTATGGCCGTGACTGTCCTCTCCCCCAACAGTATTTTCTCTTGCGGACCGGTCAGTTTCCGGTCGACGGTGAACGGGGTAAGGGATGAGCCGTACCAGCTTGCACCGGTGACCTCGTTGTCGCCCTGTTCAAGAAACGGGGCGTCCAGTTCATGAGCGACCACCGTGCACCCGAATCTCAGCTTCAGGCTGTTTATCCCGCCCGTATGATCAAAATGGCAGTGTGTGATGAGGAGGTATTCGATCTTTTCGAGCGCAACGCCGCATGCCTGGATATTCCGGAGCAGTTTGTCCTCCGAATCACCGCACCCGGCATCCACAAGAGCGGCATGGCCGTCAAAATGGATGAGGTAAACGGCGGCGTCTTCGCCGGAGGTGAGCCCCATGCCGCCCACCTGGTATATCTCGTCGGTTATCTTCATGACATCCGGCCTGGCTGGCTATCTCGCCGTCACCGCCACTTTTACCCCGAATGCGATAAAGAGACAGCCGCAGGCTTTCCGGGCAATTGACTGCATCAGTCTGTTGCGTTTGACCCGAGCGCCCATGCGTACGGTCACGTTGGTCAGGATGGTAAGATACGTTGCGCTCAGGACCATAAAAACCAGGGTGAGCAAGGCATACTCGGAAAACAAACCGCCCGCAGGGTTCCGGATGAATAGGGGAAAAAAGGCGGTAAAGAACAGGACGGCCTTGGGATTGAGCAGTGTGATGGTGAATGCCTTGCGAAAAGGAATGATAGAGCGTGCCGCCTCTTCCTCACCTTCCCGGGACGGCCTGACCAGGGCCACGATGCCCAGATAGATGAGATAGCACGCACCGAGAAGCCGGATGACATGGAACAGAGCCGGATGGGCCGCAAACAGAGCCGATACCCCGAAACACGAAAGCAGGATGAGACAAGTATCACCCAGCA
>Ga0316583_10000466_pt1 | contig 11997 bp, 8 predicted proteins | sample J_170502JBrBrA_D_FD_204513 | JGI IMG/M metagenome (GOLD analysis project Ga0316583, IMG submission 204513) | Rhizosphere microbial communities from salt marsh grasses in Alabama, United States - J_170502JBrBrA | ecosystem: Host-associated > Plants > Roots > Rhizosphere | place: USA: Alabama... | reverse complement strand
TATATTTATGATACGGCCTCCGTCATGATTTTTCGCCCGGCCGGCAACAACCGTAACGTTACAAATGTGACGTTGTTCAAATGGCTCAACGCAGGTTGGTTGGGCATGAACATGGTCAAACCGGATCACATTCGCGCCGGCAGCAAGCGCTTTATCGAAAATCTTAAATACGTCATGGAATCTCAAGACATGCCAGATGACGAAACTCTGGCCCAAAAATACAACCAGATGCGAAACCTGCCCGATAAGAACCTGGACACCCTCATAAAAAGCTATGCCCGAAACTTCGAACAATACGCCATGAAACATAATGAACTTTCCGAAGACCGGTTCAGCCGGCTCATTCGCAACGGGGGCTATGCCCAAATTCTCAACCGGGAGGAACGGGTCGGCGTGTTGATGGTGGAATTCTTGAAAAGTCAATTCGGCAAGCAACCCTTGATCGATTTTGGTCTGGCCGGTTCAGAAGACGAGGATCTCGTATCGAAAGGTATTGCCAAAAACGCGATCCCTCAGTCGAACATGCCCTAAACCCCGTACATCAGACTCTACCCATTTTACAATTGACCCTTGCGGGACAACTATGATATTTTTATTGGCATAGTGCGGCTGCTGACGATGACACGATCCGTTCAGGGAGGAGAGAATGGCCAAATCCAGGGACACCAAGAAAGACACGAAAAAGAAACCCAGCAAAACCGCTAAGGAAAAGAAAAAGGAAAAACAGGAAAAGAAGAAAGAAAAGTAACGATCCGTCTTTTCCTCCGACCAAAAGCGGCCTGCCGTTCAAGAGTGAAACCCGCCGCCTGGCCCGATTTTTCACGGCGCTCGAGTCGGGCCGGAGCCACGTCCGATGCACTCGCCGTCAGAGGGTCTTACCCTGCAACCAGACCGCGCTTTTTTAAGCTCACAAAACCCTCCGTAAACTTGCCGATGTCTTCATCTCAAGCCTTAGGGTTCACGAAAAAGTATGTATACGATCTGTCCGGACGGTCCCGATAGCTCACAGGTTGGACCTTAGTATCTCGTAACATACCGTCGAGACACTTCAAAGATGACACGACAATAGCCTTGAGGAGCGCATGACACCGCATCGCATTCTGCAGAGATTTTTTGGCTACGACACGTTTCGCCACCATCAGCTCGATGTTATCGAAGAAGTCCTGGCCGGCAGGGATGTTTTTGTTCTGATGCCGACCGGCAGCGGCAAATCGATCTGTTTTCAAATCCCCTCACTTATCCGCCAGGGAGTGGGGCTTGTCATTTCGCCGTTGATCGCCCTCATGCAGGACCAGGTTGCCGGTCTGCGCCAGAACGGCATGCGTGCCGATTTTCTGAATTCGAGCCTGGCTCCCGATGCCGCCCGGCAGGTGGAAAAGCGCGTTTTGTCGGGTGAGACCGACTTGCTTTACATTGCGCCGGAACGTTTGCTGTCCGACACGTTCCAGCGCTTTCTTTCACAGTTTCCGGTTGCCTTGTTTGCCATCGACGAGGCCCACTGCGTCTCTCAGTGGGGGCACGACTTTCGACCGGAGTACCTTAAAATTGCCTCCGTGACCCGTCGATTCCCGGACGTTCCCCGCATGGCACTGACGGCCACGGCCGATGCGGCAACCCGCAGGGAAATTCTCGAGAAGCTGGATTTAAGCCGGGCAACGCAGTTCGTGTCGAGCTTTGACCGGCCAAACATCTGCTACCGCGTGCGACTGAAGGAGAACGGCAAACGCCAGTTGCACGATTTCATTGCAAAGGGGCATCCGGGCGAGACCGGCATCGTTTACTGCCGCAGCCGCAAGCGGGTGGACGACATCGCGGCATGGCTTTCGCAGAGGGGCGTTAATGCCGCGGCCTACCATGCCGGACTGTCTTCCGAAGAGCGAAACCACCGACAGCAGCGCTTTGCCCGGGAAGAGGCGCTGGTCGTCGTGGCCACCATCGCCTTCGGTCTCGGTATCGATCGGCCGGATGTGAGATTCGTGTTCCACTTCGATGTCCCCATGAGCATGGAAGCCTACTACCAGGAAACAGGACGTGCAGGGCGAGACGGTGAGCCGGCAGAGGCCTGTATGCTCTACTCATTGTCGGATGTGGTCGCGGCGCGTCAGCTGCTCACTCGGTCGGAAGGCGACGAGAGGTTCAAGCGTGTTCAGCAGCAAAAGCTCGATGCCCTGCTGGGATACTGCGAAACCATCGAGTGCCGCCGCCAGGTGCTGTTGAGGTATTTTGGTGAATCGCTGGCTGTCCCTTGCGGAAACTGTGGAACGTGCAAGGAAGGCGTGGCATCCTGGGACGGCACAATAGCGGCCCAGAAGGCGCTTTCCGGGGTTTATCGAACCGGTCAACGGTTTGGGGCCCAATATCTCACCGAGGTCCTGCTCGGGAAGACCAGCGATCGCATGAAACGGTTCGGACACGACAGGATCAAGACGTTCGGAGTCGGCCAGGACTTATCGAGCAGGAAATGGCGCTCCGTATTTCGCCAGCTGATGGCAGCGGGTTATTTGACGACGGACCCGGCGGGACAGGGCGGCTTTCAATTGACCGATAAAAGCTGGTCACTCCTCAAGGGTGAGCAGGCGATTCGATTCCGCAAGGACCCAGAGACCATTAAATCCCCAAGAATCGTCCGCGACACGCGCCATGGGGTTCCGGCCTCCTTGGATGATCGCGCTATGGGCCTCTGGGAGCATTTGCGCCGGGTGCGGTTCGAGATTGCCAAAGAAATGGAATTACCGGCCTACGTGATATTTCACGACAAAACGCTCAAAGAAATGGCCTGCCGCCGTCCGCGAACGCGCAAGGACCTATTGCAGATCACAGGGGTTGGTGAAATAAAAGCCGACCAATTCGGAAAACGGTTCCTATATGCCATCCAAACATGGGAAGACGGTGACCCGCCGCAGTAGTGCGGGTAGAAACGATAGGTTGACAAGTTCCGCTCAGGATATAAAGTGACAGGAGATTGTTTTCGCCCATTAAAATGACTTTTCGGATCTTCGCTTTCGATTGAAACCGGAAACGACGAATTGAAAAACGCTGCAGAAAAGCAACTGGTGCAGGACCTTCTGGATCATGCCGGAGTGCGGATAGATGGAGACAGGCCGTACGACATCCAGGTCCACAACCCCGCGTTATACCCGCGCGTCATTGCCGGCGGTTCACTGGCTTTGGGCGAAGGCTATATGGACGGGTGGTGGGATTGCGACGCACTGGATCAGTTCTTCGAACGGATCATGGGCGTCCGGCTCGACAAAAAGGTGCGCCGATCAAGAGCCGTTTTGTGGGCGGCACTTAAAACCCGTTTGACCAATCCGCAGTGCCGCGCCAGAGCTTTTCACATCGGTGAGCGCCACTACGATACCGGCAACGACCTTTTCACGGTCATGTTGGACAAGCGCTTGAATTACTCCTGTGCGTATTGGCAGGCGGCCAATACGCTCGACGAAGCTCAGGAAGCCAAGTTGGAGTTGACGTGCCGGAAACTGGATCTGAAGCCGGGGATGCGGGTGTTGGACATCGGCTGCGGTTGGGGTGGTTTTGTCATCTATGCCGCAGAGAAATACGGTGCAGAGACGACGGGCATCACGGTGTCGCGCGAGCAGGTCAAGCTGGCCCGAAGGCTCAGTGACGGTCTGCCCGTAACGATTGAGCTGCAGGACTACCGCGATCTTCGGGGGACCTTCGACCGCATCGTTTCGATCGGTATGTTCGAGCATGTGGGGGTGACCAATTACCGCACATTCATGCAAGTGGTCCACCGCTGCCTGAAAAAAGACGGTCTTTTTTTACTGCACACCATCGCCGGTAACTCGTCGGTTCGTTCAGTGGACCCATGGATTGCGACCTATATTTTTCCAAATTCGATGCTGCCCTCGGCCCGGCAGATCACGGCCGCGGCCGAAGGACTATTCGTTCTGGAAGACTGGCACAGTTTCGGTCCCCACTACGATCGCACGCTGATGGCGTGGCACCGCAACTTCACCGAAAACTGGCACCGCATCCGGGAAGCCTACGATCAACGCTTCTACCGCATGTGGACGTATTACCTGCTTTCATGCGCCGGCTCTTTTCGGGCCAGGCGGAACCAGCTCTGGCAGATCGTTTTTTCAAGAAACGGCCTCAGACAAGGCTATCTTTCAATTCGATAGATGCGGGATGTTAATACCAACGTTCAGGGTTGAGGGATGAATGCAATTTGAGGTGTCAGGTGTCGGCTCGTTAAATTTCAAATAACAAAACTCAAATACCAACCAAATAACAATGACCGAAATTCGAAATTCCAAACTAAGGGAGAAATAACATGGTAAAGCTCGAAACCAGTATGGGCGATGTTTTTTTGGAACTCGACGAAAAAAATGCCCCCGAGACCGTCGCCAACTTTCTGGCGTACGTCGAGGAGGGTCACTACGACGGCACCATCTTCCACAGGGTCATCGACGGTTTCATGATCCAGGGCGGCGGAATGAGCGCCGATATGAAGGAAAAACCGACCCGATCACCCATCCAAAACGAGGCCGACAACGGACTCAAGAACGAGGCCTACGCGGTGGCCATGGCCCGCACTTCGGATCCGCACAGCGCCACGGCCCAATTTTTTATCAACGTCAAAAACAACGATTTTCTGAACCACACGGCCAAGAACCCGCAGGGCTGGGGCTATGCGGTCTTCGGCAAGGTCGCCAAGGGACACGGCGTGGTCAACAAGATCAAGGCGGTCGCAACCGGCCGCAAGGGGGCTCACGATGACGTGCCCCAAGAGCCGGTCGTTATCAACAAGGCCGCGGTAGTCGATGCTTCAGGGGTTGAGTCTGTTTAGCCCGTTAAGACCGTTGAGTCGATTGAGCCTGTTTATCCGACTATGCGGGATTTGGTCGGTACGCAGCGAAGCTGCCTCCTTATTCGGCGTCCAGCGTTCGATGCCGAGCGTTCATCAAAATTCTATTTTCGAATTAAAGGCGCCAAAATAAAGGTTTTGACAAGACCAGAGGAAGACGGCTGCATTGTGTCATACGCCGCCGACCGATGACGACATCGAAAACCGTTATCTTGGCGCCTTCAGTGGCCGGAAGCGGCCATTGCCGCTTCCATCAGTGCCTCGGAGAAAGTCGGGTGGCCGTGAACCGTGCGGGCCATGTCTTCCGCGGCGGCGCCGAATTCCACTGCCAGCACGCACTCGGCGATCATTTCCGATGCCCTTGCACCGATAACGTGAACGCCCAGAAGGCGATCCGTTTTTTTATGCGCGATCACCTTGGCAAAACCGTCGGTTTCACCCAGGCAGCGCGCCCGCCCGGCGCCGGTAAAGGGATAAGTGCCGACACGGTAGGGGATGTCACGCTGCTTTACCTGCTCTTCGGTCAGGCCGACACTGGCCACCTCGGGGGCGGTGTAGATGATGGCGGGAATGGCGTCGTAGTTGACCTCTCCGGGCAGGCCGGCGATGCCTTCCACCGCGGCAATGCCTTCAGCGGATGCTTTGTGCGCCAGCATGGGGCCGGCGATCAGATCGCCGATGGCGTAGACCCCCGGCTGGTTCGTTTGGAACTTCTCGTTCACGATCACCATTCCGGTCTTGACGTCCGTCTCGATGCCGGTCTCCTCCAATCCCAAACCGCGGGTTAGAGGCCGCCGGCCCACGGCCACCAAGAGCTTGTCGAATTTGAGGGTTTCTTCCTTGCCGCCGGCTTCGAGGGTAACGGTCACTTTCTTGGCGCTGGCCTTGGCACCGGTGACCTTGGTCTTCAAGCGGAAGTCGAAGCCCTGTTTCTTGAGAATTCGGTGCAGGGTGCGACCCACCTGGCCGTCCAGGGCGGCGACAATCTGCGGCAGCATTTCGATAACCGTCACCCCGGCTCCCAAGCGCCGCCAGACCGAGCCCAGCTCCAATCCGATATAGCCGCCGCCGACGATGCCGAGTTGTTTGGGTACGGTTTGCAACTGCAAGGCTTCGCTGGAACTGATGATGTTCTTACCGTCGAATTCGAGGCCCGGGACCGCCACCGGCTCGCTGCCGGTCGCAAGAATAATCGACGTTGACTCCAGGGTCTGTTGCCGGTTTTTTTCTTCGGCGTTCTTCACCTCGACGCGGCCCGAACCCGCCAGGCGGGCCGTACCGTGAACGATTTCAATCTTGTTGCGCTCCAAGAGCTTGCGGACATTATCGGTCAGGTCCTCCACGACCTTGTCCTTGCGGGCCATCATGGCCGGCAGGTCGAGGGTCAGTTTGCCGGTCTCGATGCCGTGCTCGGCAAATCGCTCTTTTGCGAGGTGATAGTACTCGCTGGAATCGAGCAGCGCCTTGCTCGGAATGCAGCCCACCCGCAGGCACACGCCGCCGAGGCGCGGCTCCTTTTCCACACAGGCAACCCGCATATCGAGTTGGGCCGCCCGCACCGCCGCCACATAACCGCCGGGACCGCCGCCAATGATCACGAGATCGAACTTTTCTGTCTTGCCCATGGCTAAATCTCCACTATCATCCGTTCCGGGTTTTCGAGGAATTCCTTTATGCGTCGCAAATAGGTCACTGCTTCTCTGCCGTCCACGATGCGGTGGTCATAGCTGAGGGCCAGGTACATCATAGGGCGCACGACGATTTGATCCTCGACCACCACCGGCCGTTTTTCGATGCGGTGCATGCCGAGGATGGCGCTCTGGGGTGTGTTCAGGATCGGCGTGCTCAGAAGGGAACCGAACACCCCGCCGTTGGTTATGGTAAAAGTGCCGCCTTCCAGGTCGGCCAAATCGAGCCGGTTCTCCTTGATCTTGGTCACGTAGTCCACGATGGCCTGTTCCATCATGGCCAGGGAAAGTTTTTCGCAATGGCGGATCACCGGCACCACGAGCCCTCGGCCGGTTCCGATCGCCACCCCGATGTGATAGTAATGGTGATAGACGATTTCCTTGCCGTCAATGAAGGCATTGATTTCCGGAAACTCCTTTAGCGCCTCGACGGCGGCCTTGATAAAAAAAGACATGAACCCCAGGGAAACGCTGTACTTCTTCTGAAAGGCGTCCTTGTAGTGGGAGCGGATCTCCATCACGCGGCTCATGTCGACATCGTTGAAAGTGGTCAGCATGGCCGTGTTCTGGCGGGCTTCGAGCAGCCGCGCGGCGATGCGCTGCCGGATAGGCGTCATCGGTTTGCGGGAGGTTTCCTCGGCCGCGGCAGTGGTTTCGCTTGCGTCCGGTGGCGCGATCTTTGAAGATGCCGCTTGAGCCTCGCGCCCCTCGAGGTACAGGAGAACATCCCCCTTGGTGATGCGCCCGGCGGGACCGGTGCCGATCACCTCGCCGACATCGACACCGGTCTCTTTTACGATCCGTCGCACGGCGGGCGAGAGGTTCACGTCGGCCGGTACCGACTTCTTCTGCGGTGCCGGTTTTGCGGCCTTCTCTTCAGCGGCTGAAGCGGCCTTTTCCTGCGGAAGCGGCGCCGTTTTCTCCGGTTCGGCGGTTTCGGCCTTTTTTGTCTCGGTAGGCTCTTTCTTGATGTCTTCTTCCTTGGCGGCTGTTTCGGTTGGTGCGGATTCAGCGGCGGCTGCCACGGTGTCGATGGTGCCGACCACGGCTCCAATCGCAACCGTCTCGCCTTCTGCCACGCTGATCTTCAGCACACCATCCGCCTCGGCCTCCACTTCCAGGGTGACCTTGTCGGTTTCGATGACGAACAGCGCCTCACCTTTTTGGACCTGGTCGCCGTCTTTCTTGAACCACTGCGCCAGCACCGCCTCGGTCACCGACTCTCCAACACTGGGGACTTTGATCTCGACCAACATAGCATCTCCTGAAAGGGGCTCCTGATCGTCTCTTGCAATTCACCGCCGAGACGCAGGGCACGTAAAGCAATTGTTAATATTGTGCTTTCCATTGCAAGACAGGAAAGCAAAGGTCAGCAACACTTGCGGATCAACTCACCTGTCCATTTTGTTCACCACCGACGGCCTGCTCGACGATATCCATTTGTTGCCGTTTAAAAATGGCCGGAAAACCCGTGGCCGGACTGGCGGCTTCCGGTCGACCGATGTACGCCGGTGCCCGCCCGAAGAGCTTTTCCATCCGGTAGCGCACGAATTGCCAGGCCCCCATGTTCTCCGGTTCTTCCTGTACCCAGTACCACTCTTTGGCCTGTCGGTATCTCTTGGCAATCGCCTTCAACTGGTCTTCCGGAAACGGATACAACTGTTCCAACCGCACGATGGCCGCTTCACCCCGTTTGGCGTCCTGCCGCCACTGCAGAAGCGCATAGTAGATCTTGCCGCTGCACAGCAGCACGCGCTTCGGCTTCTTTATGTCGGCCGGATCGTCGAGCACTTCCTGAAACCCCCCGCCGGCCATGTCGGCCAGGTTCGATACCGCCAGGGGGTGCCGCAGGAGGCTCTTGGGCGTCATAACCACAAGCGGTTTGCGGATCGGGCGCTTGAGCTGGCGGCGCAGCAGATGGAAGTATTGGGCCGGTGTCGTCGGATAGCAAACCTGCATGTTGTCGACCGCACACAACTGCAGAAACCGCTCCATCCGAGCACTGGAATGCTCCGGACCCAACCCTTCCATTCCGTGAGGCAGCAGCAGCACCAGCCCGCTCAATCGCTGCCACTTGACCTCCCCACTGGCAATAAAAAGATCGATCACGGATTGGGCGTTGTTGGCAAAGTCGCCGAATTGGGCCTCCCAGAGAACCAGAGTGTTGGGCTGAGCGATGGAATAGCCATATTCGAAACCCATCACGCTCACTTCGGCCAGCAGGCTGTTGTAAACCCGGTAGGGTGCCTGGGTGTCGGACAGGTGGTTCAGGGGTGTGTAACTCCTGCCGGTCTTGATGTCCATCAGCACACTGTGACGCTGGCTGAAGGTGCCGCGGGCGCTGTCCTGCCCGCTGAGTCGCACCGGCATCCCTTCCACCAGCAGTGAGGCAAAGGACAGGGCTTCGGCGCCGGCCCAATCGATTCCTTCCCCTTTTTCGATCGTCTCGAGCCGTTTCTGCAGCAATCGCTCTAATTTCGAAAAGAGGGTGAAGTCTTTCGGAAAACGATTGAGCTGACGGGCAAGTTCGATCAAGCGCTCTTTACCGACCCCGGTTTCCACGGCTGCGTGGCTGTAACGGCCGCTGATCCCATCCCACTCACCGTAAAACCGACTCTCGGGAAACGGGCAAGAACTGCCGTGAACCTCTTCGTAATCCTTATCCAGCCGGCCCTCCACCGCAGCCTTCATCTGATCGACTTTTTCCTTATCGACGACCTTCTCGTCGATCAGTCGGTCGGCATAAATCTCATACAGCGAGGGCCGTTGGCGAATCCGCTCATACATCAGGGGTTGGGTAAAGTAGGGCTCGTCGCCTTCGTTATGGCCGTAGCGCCGGTAGCAGATCACATCGATCACCACGTCCTTCTTGAAGGTCATGCGGTAGTCGGCCGCCAGCCTGGCGACGTGCACCACCGCCTCGGGGTCTTCGCCGTGCACGTGAAAGACCGGTGCCATGATCATCTTGGCCACATCGGTGGAATAGCGGGTCGAGCGGGCATCTTCGGGCAGGGTAGTGTAGCCGATCTGGTTGTTGATGATGACGTGCACGGTGCCGCCGGTACGGTAACCTTCCAGCTGACTCATGTTGAGGGTTTCCATGACCACGCCCTGACCGGCGAAAGCGGCATCACCGTGAATCAGCAGCGGCAGAAACTGCTTGCGATCGCCGTCGCCCAACATATCCTGACGCGCACGGGTAACCCCCTCCACCACCGGATCGACCGCCTCCAGGTGGCTGGGATTGTTGACCAGAAACATCCGGAGTTCACGGCCCTGTGCCGTTTGGATGTCGGCCAGAAAGCCGTTGTGGTACTTGACGTCACCGGCCCCGATGAGGTCATCGGGGTCGTAGCAGCTCTCGAACTCGGCAAAAATGTCATAGTAAGATTTGTGCAGGACGTGGGCCTGAACATTGAGCCGTCCCCGGTGGGCCATGCCGAGTATGATTTCCCGGCTACCGTGGTCGGCCGCACGCTCGGTCAACGTGTCGAGAAGGGGAATGACCGCATCGCCGCCCTCGAGTGAAAACCGCGTGACACCCACGTATTTTTTGTTCAGAAACTGTTCGAAGATCGCCGACTGAATGAGCTTTTCGAGAATGTGAACCTTTTCAGAGGCCTCCAGCCGCGGCCGGTTACGCACCGGTTCCATGCGCTCCTGCAGCCAGCGTTTCTCCTCCGGGTCCTGCAGGTGCATGTATTCGACGCCGATGGACCGGCAATAGGTTTCCCGCAGAATTTTGATGATCTCCCTGAGCGGCGCAGTTTCATCCCTGGCAAATCGCCGGGTAAAGAATTCCCGGTTCAGGTCATCGGCTGATAGGCCGAAGGCCTCCAGGCTGAGCAAGGGGTGCTCGGTCGGGCATGCCGTCAGCGGATCCATGCAGGCCAATAAATGTCCAAGGTCCCGGTAACGGTATTTGAGTGCCTCCACGCGGCTCTGTTTGATCACCAGATCCCGGTCTTCTGCCGCCGTCCCGACCGGCGCCTGATCGTAAGCCATCGCGAAGCCTTTGAAGAAGGCCCGCCAATCCCGGGGCACCGAACCGGAGTCGGCCTTCCAGCGCCGGTACTGCTCGTCGATATAATCCGCGTTAAAGGTCTCTATCGCATCCATCTCTCTCATCCTTGGTTAACGAATAGGGCCATTTATGGAAAGAAACAAACTAATACTCACTCTGCTCCTTAAACCAACCGGCGACACTGCGAGAGATATCGATGCGGTCTTCCTCACGGCTGAACATGTGATCCGCATCGGGCACGATCTCCAGATCCACCCTGCCGCTGCTCAGATCACGCACCTTGTAAGCCTCTTCCACCGGGATGATCTCGTCCATGTCGCCGTGTACCACCATCAGAGGCTTGTTAAACGCCTTGAGGAAGTTGGTGGGATCGAAGCTGCCCGCGTCGTTGAAAAATTTTTCAGTCAGCTTCAGCGACCGTCCGCGGCTGCTGAAAAATACCTCGCCGGTTCGCTGCAAAGAGGCCCTTTGCTCGCGGCTGAGAAAGTCGATCGCGCGGATACCCGTCAAGCGGCTCGCCAGCGCGCAAACGGCCTTGACGCTGTCTGTCTGTGCCGCGGTCAGAAAAGCGATCAGTCCGCCCATGCTGTGCCCGGCCAGGCCGATCCATTCCGCCCCGCGGGCGGCAATGATGTCCACCGCCGTTTGCATCTCGGAAATTTGTTTGCTGTAGGTCGACTCGTCAAAGGTTCCCTGGCTCTGGCCGTTTCCGGAGAAGTCGAATCGCAGGGCGACAAACCCTTCCCGGCTCAATTCTCCGGCCAGCTGCCTCAGGATTCCCGTGTGCCGCGAGCAGGTGAAACAGTGGCCCAGTACGACCCCGACACCGGTGGGTGACTTGGGTAAATGAAGGGTTGCGGCCAGTTTCTCACCAAAATGATTGTTAAAGTGAATCTGTTCTTCCATGATAGGTGTCTCGATCCTTTAAGCGTTCAACGTTGCACCGGTCAATCGGCGCCCGGCCCCCATAAAATGCGCGGTCTGCTCTCCGGGGGTCGTCGAGAGGGTCAACCGACGGCCGCCGCCGGAAACCGGCAACCGACCACAGGGTAACCGGATTTTCATAGATATCGGAGGAGTTCCATGACTGTCAAGAACGAAAGATAAACATATTGAGTTCTTATGAATGCATGGTCGTGATCCAGCTTTCCGCGTTCGGCATTCTTTTAGGCCAACCATCATCATCCGAGATGCCGCCGGCAACGCCTTTTGACCCATCGCGCATGACTTAAGTGACCACAAGGAGGTAATAAATGTTTGACATGACCGGTCACATTCCTTATCGACTCTTTGAGCATTAAGAATAACATCACGCCCTGAAACATCTCAAGAGCAGGTACTATGGCCTCAGGTTCGAAAAAGGCGATCTACGCAGCGCTGGTCGGTAACACCCTCGTGGCCGCGACAAAATTTATTGCAGCAGCGGTTACCGGAAGTTCCGCCATGCTTTC
>Ga0316583_10000465_pt1 | contig 12004 bp, 9 predicted proteins | sample J_170502JBrBrA_D_FD_204513 | JGI IMG/M metagenome (GOLD analysis project Ga0316583, IMG submission 204513) | Rhizosphere microbial communities from salt marsh grasses in Alabama, United States - J_170502JBrBrA | ecosystem: Host-associated > Plants > Roots > Rhizosphere | place: USA: Alabama... | reverse complement strand
CCGGCGGGGGCGCGAGATGGCGCCTGCCCCCGGCCTTCGCCCTCCTCCGGACCGTGAATGCGAAGCCCCCCGCGACCAGGGCGGTGAAGCCGAGTATGCCCACCGCCATGCCTCGCACGAACGTGTTGCCCAGGATCGCCAACGCCACCAGGACCACGCCCGTCACCGTCACCACGACGAAGAACCGATGGACGAGCCGTTTCACGTCCGTACGCGCGCGCGGGGAGCGCGACTCCGGTGCTGCGGCCATGCGTCCCTCCCCCTGCCTGTGCTCCACCGGGGTACTCCCCGGCGCCCTCCGGGTTTCCGCCTCAACGCTTCGTGGTGAGCTCCCTCACCCGCTGGCGCAAGTAGGGGTCACGCTCCTTGGAGTATCCTTCGAAGCGCGCGATCACCTGTCCGTTCCGGGCCACCAGGAGCGTCTCCGGCAAACCAGCCACGTGTCCGGCGCGCGCCACCCTCTCGTTGCCCACGACGGTGAGGAAGCGCTCCCGGTGGTGACCCTGGAGCCAATCGAACGCGGAGGCGGCGTGGCCGCCGTCGAGAACCCCGACCACGCGCAGGCCGCCGTCGCCGTAGTCGTCCTGCAGCTCCATGAGCAGCGGCTGCTCGGCGACACACGGCTTGCACGACGTGGCCCAATAGTCCAGAAGCACGACGTGGCCCTTCAGCTCGTCGGAGCTCAGGAACGTGGTGTCGCCCTCGAGCAGTCCGGCATCGAGCACCGGGAGCCTGAACGTCGGCATGGGTAGACCGGCGGCCGCGGCCCGGCGGGCTCCTCGATGGAACGTGCCGAACGTAGCGAAGGCGAGCACCGCTGCTCCCAGAGCCGCCACGACGAGAACGGGAAGCACCCTGAGCCGCCGCTTTCGAGCCCCTCCAGGCACCGCACTCATCGGCGGCCGGTCACGGCTCATCGTCGTCGTTCCTCTCCCGGCGCCACTGTCGGCATCGCATCGGAGCCACGCAGAAAGGCCGAGACTACAGCGCGCAAGCTCCGGATCTCCCCCTCCCCCACGCGGGTTTTCCCCTCAGTCCGCCGACAGCACTCCCCACTCCACGGACTTCTCGGCCTCCACGGACTCGGGATCCACCATGGGCTGCCAGAGCTGGATCGCCGGGAAGGTGCTCAGGAACCAGCGGATGGAGCCGATGTAGAGGCCGAGGAACATGCACCCGATGAGAGGCTGCCAGATGGTGAAGATGGGCTGGCCCTCGTGCCAAAGCGCCGGAGCCACCATCCCGTACCGCTCCAGCCAGAGCGCCACCAGGATCTCCGCGGTGAGGGTGCCCAGCAGCGCGGGCTTGATCTTGGGCTTGCGGCCGATGAGGCCCGCGAAGGGAACGAGGAAGCACATCAGCACGACCGCCAGGGAGAAGGCACCCCACGGCGGCGCGGAGCGCAGCACGATCCAGGACTGCTCCTCCGGGAGCTTGCCGTACCAGATGACCAGGTACTGGGAGAAGAACAGGTAGGTCCAGAACACGCAGAACGCGAAGGCCAGCTTACCCAGGTCGTGCCTCTGCTGGAGGCCGATGTAGTTGTGGAAGTCCTTGTGCTGCGTGCGCAGGTAGAGGCTCCACAGCGCCGTCGCGGCGATGCCGCCCCAGAACGCCCCCATGAAGAACCACGGGGCCAGCATGGTGCTGGTCCAGTGCGGCTCCAGGCCCATCACCCAGTCGTAGGCCACGATGCTCATGACCGCCGCGAACACGAGCACGATGATGGGGGCCAGTCGGGTCATCCGCTGATAGCTGTTGATCTCCTCCTGCTCCTGCCCCAGCCATCCCTGCGTAAGGCGCTGTCGCCACGTCCTGCGCTGCGGGTCGCCGCCCTCCGACGCGGCCACCAGGCCCATGTCCGGACGCACCGCCAGGTACACGAAGTACAGCGCCAGGCCGAACATGATCGCGACGCCCACCACGTTCCGGCTCACCAGGAACGGGATGTTGAGGTACGCCTCCTTCTTCTGGAGGACGGGGTCGTGGGCCATGGCGTCGATCCAGGGGAAGAAGTCCCCCCGCAGGCCCAGCATCGGCAGCAGCATGACGAAGCTGATGGGCAGGAAGGCGGCCATGGCCTGGCTGACCCGACGCATGGGCCAGTTCCAGCGGGCTTTGGTGATCCACGTGGCCGCCGCCACCACCACGCCGCCCATGGTGATGCTGGTGAAGAAGAGCCAGTTGCTTACGTACGCCACCCAGGCCTGCTGGGGGTTCTCGGAGACGCGGATGACGAACGCGACCAGGCCCACCAGGAAGAGCGTGCCGGCCAGGAGGGATGCGTTCCGCGAGCGGGGCAGGTAGCGGACCGGCACCTCGTCGGGGATGTGATGGTGTGCCATCTCACTTCCCTCCGGCGGTGTCGCCACCGCTCTGGCCGAGCTTCTGGCTCTCCACCAGACCCGGGATCGCGGCGTTGGCCCGCCCGTTCGCCGTGTTGTACTGGCGCTCCAGCTCGCGCACGTAGTTCACGATGTTCCAGCGGTCGTAGTAGGTGAATTCGTGCTGATACGACGGCATCAACCCTCGTCCCATGAAGATCATCGAGAAGATGTAGCCGTCGGTGTATCCCTGGACCTGCGGCCCGGCCAGGTTGTACGCGGCCACCGTCGGGTGCTTCGACGCGATGTAGGCGCCGGCGCCGATGCCCTGCGGCCCGTGGCAGACCACGCACACGCGGTCGTAGAGGACCTTGCCCCTGGTCAGCGACAGGGAGTCGGAGGGCACGGGGTTCCTGATGCTACGCACGACCTCGGTCCCCGGAGGGACCATGTCCGCCGGGGTCAGGAACGGCATGTCCGGCCGCATCCCGTCGTCCTCGCCCAGGTTCACCGAGTAGCGGTCCTTGGGGAAGTTGCCCGCCGAGAAGGCGATGGAGTGGGGTGGCTCGGGACGCGGGTCCTCGTACGGCTTCAGGGAAGGCTGGTCGCGCATGCTCCGTCCGAAGATCGCCACCATGGCGTCGTCCAGCGGCTTGCACCCGGTGGCCACCGTCAGCGTGGCCGCCGCCACCAGGATCCGCGTCAGCGTCACGCTACGCATCGGCCGCCTCCTGCTCCCCCACGCGGAGCTCCGCGGGTTCCTGCGCCTCGAGGATGCGCCGGGCCTCCTCCATGCGCTCGGGCGGCACCACGACCCATAGACCGTAGCGGCCGGCGCTGAACTCGGGGTCGTAGGCCACCCTGGGCTTGAGGTCCGGGATGTGTGCGTTGATGCCGAACCCGATGAGCGTGGCCAGCGCCCCGAAGAGCACCGCCAGCTCGAAGGTGAGGACGATGTAGGCCGGCATGCCGATGATGGGCTTGCCCCCCACCACCAGCGGCCACAAAGAGGAGGTCCACACGGTGAGCGCCATTCCGGTGGCCGCTCCGGTGAGACCGCCCACCAGCGTGAACACTCTCACGGGGCTCTGTCCGTACCCCAGCGCAGCCTCGATGTGGTGCTCGGGATAGGGCACGTACGCCGTGATCTTCTTGAACCCGGCCTTCTTCAGCCCCTCGATGGCGTCCACGATGGAATCGAGGAAGTCGTAGCCGGCCAGCAGGCCGGTCATCCGTGTGGACGTGGTGGCGCTCATGGGTGTGCCTCCTCCGCCTTGCGCATCTTCCGCATGGGCGGCGGCAGCACCTCCTTGAGCTCCGAGATGGCCACCGGCGGCAGAACGCGGGTGAAGAGCAGGAACCAGAACCCGAACCAACAGAACGAGCCGATGAGGATGCCGGCCTCCACGTGCGACGGCCGGTACAGGCGCCACATGAAGGGCTCGTACTCGTGGGAGAGCGACGTCACGATGATGACGAACCGCTCGAGCCACATGCCGATGTTGACGAAGATCGAGATGATCCAGAGCGCCGGGATCGAGTGCCGGATGCGCTTGAACCAGAGGAGCATGGGCACGAACATGTTGCACGTGAGCATCGTCCACGACGCCCACCAGTACGGCCCGAACATGCGGTTCCAGAGCGACGCCCGCTCCACGACGCTCGCCCCGTACCAGGTCAGGAAGAACTCCTCGAGGTACGAGTAGGACACGATCAGGGCCGTCACCAGGCAGAGCTTCGCCAGCGCGTCGAAGTGCTTGATGGTGAGGTACTTTTCCAGGTGCCACACCTTGCGCATGGGCACCACCAGCGTGATGACCATGGCCACGCCGGAGTAGATGGCCCCGGCGACGAAGTAGGGAGCGAAGATGGTGGAGTGCCATCCCGGCACGATGGCCATGGCGAAGTCCCACGACACCACCGAGTGCACGGAGAGGACCAGGGGAGTGGCCAGGGCGGCGAGGAAGAGGTATGCCTTGCCGAAGTGGTGCCACTGCCGGTCGGTGCCTCGCCACCCCAGCGAGATCACCTGGTAGAACCTCTTCCTGAGGCCCGTGGAGCCGTCACGCGCGGCGGCGATGTCCGGGATGCTGCCCAGGAAGAAGAACGTCGCCGACACCGTGAAGTACGTGGTCACCGCGAAGACGTCCCAGATGAGCGGCGACTTGAAGTTGGGCCAGATGAACCGGGAGTTGGGGTACGGAAAGAGCCAGTACGCGTGCCACGCACGCCCCAGGTGGATGAGCGGAAAGAGCCCTGCGGTCATCACCGCGAACACCGTCATGGCCTCGGCGGCACGGTATACCGCCTGGCGCCAGGGCGCCCGGAACAGGAACAGGATGGCGGAGATGAGCGTGCCCGAGTGCGCGATGCCCACCCAGAACACGAAGCAGGTGATGTAGACGCCCCATCCCACGGGGTCGTTCAGGCCCGCGACGCCGAGGCCCTTCCAGAGCTGGATGGCCCACGACCCGAAGAAGAGCAGGACGCCCGCCCCCAGCAGGAAGAAGAGGGCCCACCAGCCCTTCCCCGGCCGGGACAGGATCTTGACGATGTCCTTGTTGACCTCGTCGAACTGGTGGACGTCCGGATGCGTGAGCGCGCCGCGCTCGGTGGCTACGGTCGCCATCAGTCCTCGGCCTCCACTGGGTGGAAGGTCACCTGTTTCAGGTAGTTCACGGCAGGCTGGGTGTTGATCTCGTCGTTGAGGACACGGTAGGTACGCTGGTTGGCCGACACCTGCGACACGCGGGAGTTGGGATCACGGATGTTGCCCCAGACGATGGCCTCCGCGGGGCAGCTCTGCTGGCAGGCCATGACGATCTCGCCGTCCTTCGGGATGGGCCCCCGGTTCTCCAACGCGGCCCGGTTCTCGGCCTCGCGCACCCGCTGCATGCAGAACGAGCACTTCTCCATGACGCCGTTGTCGCGCACGGTGCAGTCGGGATTGAACTGCCAGTTCAGCGGCTCCGGAATGTGCTCGGTGTACCGGAGCCAGTTGAAGACCCGGACCTTGTAGGGGCAATTGTTCGCGCAGTACCGCGTCCCCACGCACCGGTTGTAGATCTGGGCGTTCACCCCCTGCGGCGTAGTGTACGTGGCGAACACCGGGCAGACGGGCTCGCACGGTGCGTTGCCGCAGTGCTGGCAGAGCATGGGCAGGATCCGGACGTCCAGGTCGCCCGCCTGCGTGGCGTCGACCTTCTCGTAGTAGCGCTCGATGCGCATCCACTGCATCTCGCGCCCCATCATGACCTGGTCCTCGCCCACGTAGGGCACGTTGTTCTCCGCCTGGCACGCCACCACGCACGCGCTGCACCCGGTACACTTGTCCAGGTCGATGGCCATGGCCCAGCGCGCCGTCTCCTCGGGCTTGTCGTACGGCGGCTCCCGTGAGCCCTCCAGCGGGAATGCCTGGGGGGTGCCTCCATGGGCGGGAACCGGCACGAAGCCACCCACGCCCTGGAGCTCCTTCAGCCCCTTCTCCACGGAGGGCGACTCGGCGGGCTCCCCCGGCTTCAGAGAGGCCAGCGCCACCGCCGGCGCGATGGGGCGTCCCTCCTGACTGCCGTTGGAGCCCTCCACCGTGGCCAGGCGCCGCTGCTCCCCCGTGGCCTCGATGGTGACCTTGGTGGCCAGCGTGACGAACGCTCCGGACGGCTGCTCGGCCACGGCCGGAAGGAGGGTCATGGGGTTCACGCCCAGCACCCCCGCCGGCTGCACGGCAGTGGCCGGAAGAACCTCGGACATGAAGTTCCCGCCCGTGCCGTCGGCCCACCGGCCGAAGTTGGTGTGACCCTGGCCCATGGCCAGCGCCACGGTGTCCTCGCGGATCCCGGGATAGATCCAGATCGGCACCTTCACCGAGCCGTACGGCGACGTCACCGTGACGAAGTCGCCGTCCTCGAGGCCCCGGGCCTTTGCAGTCGCGGGATTCACCTCGAGCCACGAGTGCCAGGTGATCTTCGACACCGGATCCGGCAGCTCGAGCATCCAGGGGCTGTTGGCGAACTCGCCCGCCCCGAAGCGTGGCGAGGGATAGACGAGGAGGGTCAGGTCGCCGTCGCCGTCCAGGGGCGGAGCGTCGAACGTGAGCGCAGAATGCGGCGCCCGTAGCTGCGTGTCCGTGTGCCTGGGCGGGACCTTGGTCTGCACGAGGCCCTTCTTGAGCGCGTCCTGCCACCCATACTCCCACTCACCCATGGCCGGGGTGTGCAGGTCCGCATGCTGCGCCCGCAGATACTCGTAGAACGTCGTGCCGCCCAGATCGTGCTCCAACCGCTTGCCCACGGAGAGGAGCACGTCGCCCGTGTGCTTGGCCTGGAAGTGCGGCACCGGGAGCATCACGGGCTGGCGCAGCGTCATGAGGCCGGCCCGGGGCTCGGAGTCGCCCCACGACTCCAGGAAGTGCGTATCCGGCATGATCAGGTCCGCCATCGCGGACGTCTCGTCGGGGGCCGACGCGAAGGAGACCTTGAAGCCCACCGCGCCGAAGGCGTCCTTGAAGCCGGAAGCCGCCGGGAGCGTGTATGCCGGGTTGGCGCCGTGGATCATGACCACGCCCACCTTGCCGCCGGCCATGGAGCGGATCGCCGCCTCCATGTCCGCGTAGGGACGCGTCGGCGTGTTGGGCCCGCCGTCCAGGTACAGGGTCCGGCCGACGTTGCCCGCCACCTTGTTGAGGATGAGCACGGCGAGGTTCGCGGCGGTGGCGTTGCGATGGTGAGCGGCGACCCCCGGGCCCAGGGCCAGGCTGGGACCCTCGTTCATGAAGCGGTCGGCCAGCTTGCGGATCGCGTCTTCGCTCACCCCGGCGGCGGTGGCGGCGCTCCGCGGATCGAAGGCGCGCAGCACCGGGGCGTAGGGGCCCGCGGCGGCGGTGTTGCCGCCGACGATGACGTTGGCCATGCCCAGAGCCACCGCGGCCTCGGCACCCGGCTTGATGGGAAACCACTCGTCGGCGTTCAGACCGGTGATGGAAAGCCGTGGCCCGACGTACACGAAGCGACCCTTGGAGCGGTGTTCGTCCACCGCGCTCATCTTCGCGAGCTCGCGGGCCCGCTCCACCGGAGAGGCGCCCGTCTCGATGAAATCGCTGCCGAAGGACACCAGGAGCCGCGCGCCCGCGATGTCGTACCGCGGCAGCGCATCCACGCCGAAGGCGATGCGGGTCGCCTCGCGCAGAGGCGCGTCCGAAAGCGCGTCGTACTGCACGCGTCGGCCGCCCACCGATCTCACGAACCCGTTCACCAGCTCCGTCATGCTCGGGCCCATGTGCGCGCTGACGAACAGCACGTTCCCGGCGGCGCTCTTGATGCGCTCGGCGAGGAGGTTCTCGGCCTCCTCCCAGGTGCCGGCGCGAAGCGCGCCGTTCTCCCGCACCATGGGCGTGGCGTAGCGATCCGGGTTGTAGAGATGCTGGAGGGTGGCCTGCCCCTTCGCGCACAGCGCCCCGCCCGAGATGGGGTGATGGGGGTTGCCCTCCACCTTGATCGCCCGCCCCGAACGGGTCTTCACCCACATGCCGCACTGGGCGGCGCAGCCCTCGCACACGGTGGTGTACCAGGTGGCCACACCCGGCGTGATGTCCTCGGGCATGGTCAGGTAGGGGAGGAACCGCTCGGCGGGCTTGGTGCTGCACCCGGTGAGGGCCGCGCCCGCGCCGGTGACGCCGAGAACCTTCAGGAAGTCGCGTCGCTTGATGCCGTCGGTCATGTCCGTGTCCCTCCTAGTAGTGGCACACGGCGCATGTCGTGGAGACGCCCTTCTTTCGATGGCAACTCACGCACCAACCCATGTTGTCTCCGCCCCAAACCGGGTCCCGATGGTTGATCACCGATACGTCCTGCACCTGGCCGTGGCACTCCTGACACGTGAGGCCGGCATGGATGTGCCGCGCGTGGGGGAAGTGCACGTGGTCCGGCGTCTTGTAGATGCGCACCCAGGGAATGGGCTGCTTCCGCTGCCAGTAGCCCATGAGCTTCTTGATCTCCTGGGGGTTCTTGGTTCCGGGGATCACCTGGTGGCAACCCACGCACAGGGACATGGGCGGCAACCCCGCATCCACCGATCGCTCTGCCGAGAAGTGGCAGTACATGCAGTCGATGTGGAACTCACCGGGCTTGGAGCCCGCATGGATGTTGTGGGGGAACGCGATGGGCTGTCCGGACGGGTAGTTGTCCGGGCTCTCGGCATTGGCGGCCTGCTGGGCATCCTGTGCCCGAGCGAAAGCCAGTGCGGCCAGCGCCAGCACGCCGGCCGTACCGCCGATGAGCCATTGCTTTTTCATTCGACGCTAAACTCCCTGAGCGGACGCGCCCTGGGGTAGGGCGCCACTCTGGGCGTCGCGAAACCGGTTGTGATCGGACCACGGTCCCGCCAGACCGCCCCGATAAAGCGGGATCAACCTACCCGGGCTCCGGGATGGGGTCAAGGCAACTACAACCGGCGCAGGAGAACCATTTTCCGCGCGTCGGTGTTATACTGTTTCCCGTTCTCGACCGCCTACGGATGTGGCGGTACGCGCGTGCGCGGAGACCCTTCCGGAACCGGGCGCACCGGCGGGTCGGCTGCGGGTCACCGACCTGGGACTCTCGTTCGAACAGCGACCCTCCATGGCCGAATCCACCGTCCCGACACCCATCAGGGAGGCACGTCCCTCCCTGGAGCTGCTCGACCGTCTGGTCCAGGAGGTGGAGACGGTCTTCCACGGCAAGCGGGACGTGGTCCGCCTTGCCGTGTCGGCCCTCCTGGCGCGCGGGCACGTGCTCTTCGAGGACGTTCCGGGGGTGGGGAAGACCACCCTCGCGCACGCGCTGGCCCGCACGCTGGGCCTCGACTTCCGGCGCATCCAGTTCACCTCCGACCTGCTGCCCTCCGACGTGCTGGGCGTGGCGGTCTACAACCCCACGACCGCGTCGTTCGAGACCCGTCCCGGCCCCATCTTCGCCAACGTGATCCTGGCGGACGAGATCAACCGGGCACCGCCCCGTACGCAGAGCGGACTCCTCGAGGCCATGCAGGAAGGGCACGTCACCATCGACGACCGGACCCACGACCTGCCGCGTCCGTTCATGGTGATGGCCACCCAGAACCCCCTGGAGCACCACGGGACGTATCCCCTCCCCGAGAGCCAGCTGGACCGCTTTCTCATGCGCATCACCATCGGCTACCCCGATCAGGAGGCCGAGCGGCGCATTCTCACGGAGGCCTCGTCCACCGAGCCGGTCATGGAACGACTGCGGGCCGTCCTCGCTCCCGCACAGGTCTTCCATCTCCAGGACCGGGTGGACGAGGTGGACGCCGACGAGTCCATCGTGGACTACCTCATGGCGGTGGTGGAGCGCACGCGCACCTCCGCCCGCCTGCGCATGGGGGTGAGCCCGCGGGGCGCCATCTCGCTGTACCGGGCGGCCCGGGCTTTCGCCCTCGTGCACGGACGGACGTATCTCGTTCCCGACGACGTGCGCTCCCTGGTCGTACCGTGCCTCGCACACCGGATCCTCCCGGCAGGAGCCACGGCGGCGACTCTGGACGCCCACGAGCAAGCCGGCCAGATCCTCGAGGGGATCCTCGACGAGGTCGAGGCGCCGGTCTAAAGGAGGGGCGCGTGAAATCGGCACAGGGCGTCGTTGGGCTCCGGGCGCTGACCTGGTGAACGTGCTCCTCGTGCCCGTCCGCTGGGCGCGCGACGTCTGGCGGCGGATCCGGGCATGGCGGCGGGTGAGCTTCACCGTCGGGGGTCTCGTCTTCTCGGTGGGCACGTTCGCCGTGGGCTTCGCGGCGATGAACACGGGCAACAACCTGCTCTATATCCTCCTGGGCGCGATGCTGGGCCTCATCGTGGTGAGCTCGTGGCTCTCGGAGCAGGTCATCCGTGAGATCGACGTCGAGCGCGTGATGCCCCGTGCGGTGACCGCCGGACGGGAGATGCGCCTCACCTACGCCGTCACCAACCACAAGCCGCGCGTCCCCACCATGGCCATGGAGATCGGCGAGGCGGGGCTGCCGAATCGGGCCTTCGTGGGCCATGTGGCCCCCGGTGCTACCGGGCACGCTCGCTCGCTGAACACGTTCGTGCGCCGGGGCGTCCACCGGCTGGGCACCGTCACCCTGTCCACCGGCTTCCCCTTCGGGCTCTTTGTGAAGGAACGGGACCTGGAGATCCCCGGTGAGATCGTCGTGTGGCCACGCACGGACCGTCCCGTCCCCGTGCCCGCCCCCGAGGGCGGTCGGGTGCCCCGCTCCGGGGTCACCACCCGCGGCGCCGCGGGTCAGCGCGGCGAGTACCGGAGCCTCCGCACGTATCGCCCCGGGGACGACCCCAGGGACATCCACTGGCGCTCCAGCGCCCGGCTGCGCGAGCCGGTGATCCGTGAGTACGAGCACGACGGGGCCCGCACCCGTTGGATCTGCCTGGACCTGAGGGCCGAGGCCGGTGAAGCGGCGGAAGCCGCGGTGGAGGTCGCGGCGGCCCTGGCAGCACGGGCGGCCGCTGAAGGCCGTTCTTTCGCCCTGGTGGCAGGCGATCGGGTGGTGGAGACCGGGGAAGGCTCGGGACAGCTCGAGAGGGTGCTCGACGCCCTGGCACGGGTGGAGTTCGACCCCGGCGCGCCGTCGGTGTCCCCTCCGGTGGACCCCTCCACCTGCGTTCTGGTCTCGGTGCACGGAGCGCTCGGCTTCGGTGACACGCTCGTCGTGGGGGCGGCATGAGGCTCCGTCTCCTCCATCGCCGCCTGGCGGTGCTCATGTGCTTCGCCGGGCTCCTGGCTTTCGCCGGAGGCGCCGGCTTCGAGCCCGTTGCGGCCGTCCTGGTCACCGCCGCCCTACTCCTGGCCCTCTTCTGGCAGCCGGACCGGGCGCTCTCCGCGCGTATGGAGCGGGTATGGCTGCCGTTGGCCGCGCTGCTGGTGGTGCGAGCGCTCATCCACGTCTTCGTCATCCGCGACGACGTGGTGATCCCCGTGGTGGATCTGCTCCTCATGCTCATGGCGGCCGAGGCGCTGCGCTCGCTGGAGGCACCCAACGACATCCGCCTGTACTCCCTGTCCTTCGCCCTGGTGCTGGCGTCCACCGCGTATCGCCCCGGCATTCTGTTCCTGCTGGCCTTCGTGGCCTACGTGGCGATGGCCACGCTGGCGCTCATGGTGGGCCACATCCGGCGCAGCGCCGAGCGCCACGGACTGAGGGACATTCCCCTGGGGAAGAAGATGATCGGCACCACGCTGGGGCTCTCGAGCGTGGTTCTGCTGGTTGCGGCGCTGGTGTTCGTCACCTTCCCCCGCGTATCGCGGGGATGGGCCGGTCGCGGACGGACGGAGGCGCGGTCCATCGTCGGCTTCGGCCCCGTGGTGTCCATCGGCGAGTACGGGAGTCGCATCTACGGCAACCCGGCGATCGCGCTGCGCGTGGAGTTTCCGCGGGGCCGGCCGGCCGACATGCTGGACCTCCACTGGCGAGGTCGCTCCTACGATCACTTCGACGGCGTGCGCTGGTCGCGCTCCCGGGGGCTCCCACCCTCGGTGGCGCCGCCGGAGTGGTATCGCGAGCGGTGGAGCGGCCCCCTGGTGGTGCAGAAGATCTACGAGGCGCCGCTGGACGTACGCGTGCTCTTCGCGCTTCATCCGGTGCTGGGCATCGAGCCCGGCGACGGCATCCAGCCGCTCTCCGACAACGCTGGA
>Ga0316583_10000464_pt1 | contig 12008 bp, 8 predicted proteins | sample J_170502JBrBrA_D_FD_204513 | JGI IMG/M metagenome (GOLD analysis project Ga0316583, IMG submission 204513) | Rhizosphere microbial communities from salt marsh grasses in Alabama, United States - J_170502JBrBrA | ecosystem: Host-associated > Plants > Roots > Rhizosphere | place: USA: Alabama... | reverse complement strand
TCATGAAGGCCCGCTGTGTAAATTCGCCCGGCTCGGCTATCCGCGCACCCTGACGTAAAACCAGTTCCAGTATAACGCTCAGCGCCGCCGCGCCCCCATGGGCCTGTATTTCGATCACATCCTCCCTGGTGTAGGACCGTGGCGCCCGCATCACGGCCAACAACACCTCGTCGGCATTGTTTTCAGTTTCCGGATCGACAATATGACCGTAGTAAAGTCGGTGGGACTGAAAATTGGTCGTCAAAAAGTCGCCGCGACCGGCTTTGCGGGTAGTGTTATCGTTCTTGCGGGATCGAAATAGGGTTGCGGCTATTTTCAGCGCTTCGGGACCGGAAATTTTAATGATGCCGACCCCTCCGATTCCGGGTGGCGTGGCGACCGCAGCAATCGTAGCTGTTTTCATGATTTGGTGGGTGAAACGACGTTTATGAGGGCCGCCTTCTGGTAGAAGCATTTTTGGGATATATAACGAGCTTGCGTAAATAGCCGTCCCCTATGCTGCGGGTCTTGACGCTCGTGTCATCTCTCAACGCCAGATGAACAATCCGACGGTCATGTGCATTCATGCGTCCAACAGTAACCGGGCGGCGGATATGTTTGCATTTGTCGGCCAAACTTTCTGCATATCGGATGAGATTTTTTTTTCGGCTCTCCAAATAGCCATCTATGTCCACCTGTACCCGTAGCCTTGCGGTGTTTTTTTTGTTGACGATTTTCTCGACCAAAGCTTGCATCGCATCGATTGTCTGTCCGTGTTTTCCAATTAAAATGCCTGAATTGCCGCCCTTTATTTTGTAGAGGACTCGTTCCGCACTTTTCTCGGTAGCGACGACGGCACCCGAACTGATGGTATCAACGATGCGTTGAAGGACTTTTTCACCAGCAACAATGCGTTTTTCGTTCTCCGGTACCGCCTCCGATTCGTCTCCATTAAACGCTTGTTCAATGATGTCTTTGACGCGTTTATTTGTCTCCGCTGGATTTGTTTGGATCCCTTCCCTTGATCGGGGTTTCCTGTTTTTTTGTGTTTCTGCCCTTTCTTCAGTCAGCAAAACCCTAATTTTGGCCTTTTTGGTTTTTACGAAACCGAATATGCCGGTCGATCCATATGAAATAACATCATATTTGAGTTTTTCGGGCGGGATCTCCAATTTGTCGCAAGCGAGTTTCACGGCCTGCTCAACGTTCTTCGCCTCAAGATCCATCGTGAGCGTCATTCAAAACCTCCGTGACTAGGCATACTTTTTGGTGATGTAATATTGCTGCGATATAGAGACAATATTATTCACCAACCAGTACAAAACAAGTCCGGATGAAAAATTGATAAATATAAAGGTAAAAATGACCGGCATCAGCATCATCATTTTGGCCTGGGTCGCGTCTCCCATCGGCGGCGACATTTTTTGTTGTAAAAACATAGTGGCCCCCATGACCAGCGTAAGAACCGGTATGCCGTAGGGCGGGTCCATGAATGGAATGGTGAAATCAAACCGGAAAAGTCTGTCCGGCGCGGACAGATCATTGATCCACAGAAAAAACGGGGCATGCCGAAGTTCAATGGCCTCGTAGAGCATTCGGTAAAGCGCGAAAAAAACCGGGATCTGAACCAGCATGGGCAGGCATCCACCTAATGGATTTATCTTGTAGGTCCGGTAGAGAGCCATTGTTTCTTCATTCACGCGTTTGCGGTCATCCTTATATTTTTCCTTGATCTCCTTGATCAACGGTGCCAATTTTTTCATGTCGCTCATCGACTTGTAGCTCTTTGTTCCCAAAGGCCACAGAAGCACCTTGGTGAGAAGGGTCAGAAGGATGATGGCAACACCATAGTTGGGGATCAGGTTGTGATAAATAAAGTTCATGAGCCACAGGCAGGGTTTAGCCAAAATATCGAACATGCCGAAATTGACCGCTTTGCCGAGGTTGTAGCCGTAGCTATCGAGAAGGCTCATGCTCTTCGGGCCTTGAAACAGCTCAAACTTGAAACTCTGTTGGGTTTCGGAGTTGATCGTCGTTTCCGGTAGGATTAATTGCGCGACGACAAGGTTTTTTTCTTTGGAAATCAGGTGAAAGGTGGCATCGGTCGGTGATTCAGGGATAATACTGGTCATGAAATAGCGGGTTTGAATGGCGATCCAATCGATAACGCCTTCAAAAGTGTTCTTGTCTTCTATGTCCTTGATGTCGACCTGCTGCAGCTCGTTGTTGATGTAAGCGCTCGGGCCCTCAAACCCATAGGCCCGTTTGACCTTGGGTATGATGCTGTTGAGCGTAAGCGCCAACCGGCCCGTCAGCGGTTTCGACCCTCCATTTTTTATACCGACGGTTAACCCGATAAGATACGTTTTTGGATCAAAACGAAAGCTCTTCTCGACAACGACACCGTCAGGTGCGTTCCACGTGAAGATCAAATCATGAGGTTTGTCGGCGACATCGATACGCTGGGCAGCCGTTTCGGCCGTGTAGACCGCATCCTTTAATTCCGGCAGGCCGTCCTGCACGAAACTCACCAGATCCGTTCCATCCTCGAGAACGGGCGCCACCAGTTGTTTGAGGGGTGAATCCTTCCCCACATGCTCGCGGTATTTTTTTAATACGATGCTTTTAACGGCTGCGCCATCCTCCGAAAATTCTACCCGGTATAATGGTGTGTCGACTGTGATTGTTCGACCGACTTTTACAGCCGGTGCCGACGGCTGTGCCTCAGTATCTTTAACCGCCTCCTGCTTTTGGGCGTACGGTTTTTCTGTGGCGATCTTTTCCTCTGCCGTCGAGGGGGCCGTCGCACTTTGCTCTGCTCTGCGAACTGGTTCTTTGGAGGCAAATAAAAACTGCCAGACAATAAAAACCAGAAAGGAAAGGGCAATGGCCAAAATAACGCGCATGTGATCCATGGAATTCTCCTAAGCTTTCTTCAGTTCGACCATTAAGCGGTTAATGACGATGTCGTTTCTCGTTCTGCGTCTCTCGAAAGTCGAACGACCAAAATACTTTCGTTTCGGCACCATTAGATATCTTTTGGATACGGATGACGATGACGGGATTGCGGGCTGAATAGGTATTTTCAAGATCTGCGGACATGTACCGACGGTATCCGCGGATTGCGGCTGACCGGGAGCTAAGGGTTCAAAAAAATAAATTCGATATTCTGTACATTGAATCCCCGGCTGGCAAAGCGCTAAAAGACAGTATTATCGGTATATTACGAGTTTCCGCACCGGCAGTCGGACGGGAGTCATCGGCGTCTGAATTGTGACGTAAATTTTGAGTGCGTCCTAAGGTACCGGATCAAAGCCGCCTGGGTGAAAGGGATGGCATCGCAAGAGACGCCGGAAAGCCAGATAGGAACCCTTGACGACGCCGTACTGGTTAATCGCCAGGCTAGCATATTGCGAACAACTCGGATAAAATCGGCAGGCCGGGCCCAACACCGGCGATACGATCAACTGGTAGCCCCGAATCAATGCCAGAACGATAAACTTACTGATTTTACTCCCCTTTACCAGCATGTCGGTGAATACCTTCGAAAAGTTGCGCCAAAGATGAGCCCACCTCATCACCGGAAAGATTGGCTGCATTTTTTTTGGCAATGATGTTGACGTCCCAAGCCCCGAAGATTGTGGGTCTCATCCGGCGAAAATTTTCACGCACCAAGCGTTTGATTCGGTTGCGCAGGACAGCGTCACCGACTTTGCGGCTCACCGTGATTCCAATTCGCGAGTACTCCCGACTGGACCTGGAATACAAAAAGATAAAATGCCTGTTTTGAATTTTCGCCCCGCTCTTAGACAGGCGAATGAACTCTAGCCGTTTTAATATTCGGGCAGCCTTCGGAAAAGAATATTCACCCACAATACGGTATGACTTTGATATTTTAGTCTATATCACGTCACATGTAGCCGGATAGTTGCAACGGACATAAATTCGATTGTGCGCAATCGTCGGCACCGTGTGACCTGCCTCTGTCGATTAAGCACTTAATCGCTTCCGGCCCTTTGCCCGTCTTCGATTAATGATCCGTCTTCCGCTTTTAGTAGACATGCGCTTTAGAAACCCGTGCTTTCGGGCGCGCTTGAGGACACTCGGTTGAAATGTTCTCTTCATCTATGGACTCTCTTTCATAAAAAAATGTCACGAACTGCACCCTGCCGACACCATTACGAGATTCAACTCCCCAGTTCGACAGAAAAATAGCTGATTATAACCAAAAACCTTTGAAACTAATCATATACATTTGCGAATGTCAATATGAAATGGCCCATAACATTAATCCATTCGAAGACGGCTCCGCTTTATGAGATATTTTAACGATTTAGTGGTCCTGTTCGTAAATAAGGAGATGCACCGGGATGACAGAGGCGTCCAACCAAGCAAGGCGCAAGAAGCAAGCATACCAAGTGTATACGAGCGCCGAGCAACACAGCGCGGCGGGATGCTTCGGTCCGTGAATGCCATCCTACTTACGAGTAGGGCCACTTAAATTCAGTTCTGGAAGCTTTCGAAGATTTCAAATTCTTCTATGTGGTAGCTGGGATTAGGATAGATAACAATCTGCTTTCTAGTTGTTTTTTCGATCTCGACAATCAGCCGACTCTCCTCGCCGTGTAAAAGTTCAGCGATTTTTGGATTGACCTTGAGGGTTAAACGAGAACAGACGGTATCTTGGCTCTCGCGCAAAAGATCACGATAAATATTATAGCAAATGGACTGTTTGGATATGAGGTAGCCTTCACCGTCGCAGTAGTGACAAGGCTCACAGAGCATGCGGGACAGTGGCTTTTTGTTCCGTTTGCGGGTCATCTGAATCAATCCCATCTCGGACATGGGCAGAATATGGGTCTTGCTGCGATCTTTGTTGCAGGCCTCCTTGAGTTCGTGAAAGACTTTTTCCTGGTTTGATTTTTTCTGCATATCAATGAAATCGATGATGATGATGCCACCGATGTCCCTCAAACGCACCTGGTAGGCTATTTCCCTGACGGCTTCGAGGTTTGTCTTCAGGATCGTTTCTTCGAGATTGTGTTTTCCCACGTAACGGCCGGTATTCACATCGATAGCCACAAGGGCTTCGGTGTGTTCGATCACAATATACCCTCCGGATTTCAACCAGACCTTCTTTTTCACGGCTCTTGAAATGTCGCCTTCCAGAGTATACGCATCGAATATGGGTTCGATACTTTGGTGTAGTTCAACATTTTCTTTCAAGCTTGGCATGTAAGTGTCGAGAAAGTTGAGAATCTTTCCGTGTCCGTCGCGCGAATCGATAACAAGGCTCTCGGCCTCGTTGATCAATAGGTCCCTGACAGCCCGCAGGCTTAAACCGAGTTCCTGGTGCAGCAGAGAAGGCGCAGGAGCCCTCTCGTTTTTTTCCTGAATATTGGCCCAGAGGTTGCTGAGAAAAGTCATTTCGGAAGCCATTTTCTCGTCTGAAATATTCTCTGCCGCGGTCCTGACGATGTAGCCGAAAGGTTCGCGACGAAGGTTTACGATGATGTCTTTCAACCGGGTCCTTTCCGATAGATCTTCAATGCGGCGTGAAATACCGATGTGATTCGATGTCGGCATTAACACCAGGAACCGGCCGGGCAGTGAAATGTGGGAGGTCACGCGAGCACCCTTGGTACCAATGGGTGATTTGGCCACCTGCACCATCATTTCCTGACCTTCAGTGATCAAATCTTCGATGTGGGGTATGTAACGGTCTTCGGTATCTGGCGGCTCGTCCGGTTTGGCTTCCGGCGTGTCTTCCAGAAGTTCTTCATCATTTTCCAGAAGCTGCTCAAACGCTTCAAATCGCTCACCCAAAACATCGTCGACATAGATGAAAGCGGCCTGATTCAAACCGATATCGATGAAAGCCGCCTGTATACCGGGTAGGACCCGTTGAACCCTGCCTCTGTAAATGTTACCGGCGATGTCCGATTCATCACCGCGTTCGATAAATAATTCGACGATATTGCCGTCTTCCAGGAGGGCTACTCGGGTTTCGTGCAGGGCTTCGTTGATGACCAGTTTGCGATGCATAACCTCTCGTTTTTTTTTAACCGATTAAATTTTTTCTACTTCAGGCGTGTTTGTCAGCGTCGAACCGGTGACAAAACATGGCGAACTCCACCCATTGCTTGCCTGAAATTACCTAATTGTGGTGACACAGATTGACGTTTTAAACAAGAAAAATCGAACGGTCACAAGTGGATATAGCACCTAATCGGATTTTGGGGTTCCTCCTTCAGGTCTCGGACAGGGCATATAGGCCGACGCTTGTAAAGCAGCGAACCCATGACGAACATCCTTTTCCTTCCCCAAGTCAAAGTCGCCGCATGACGAAATCTTGGTCACACGCAGATGCTTCAATTTTTCCGATGGTACGGCAAACAGGTGTTCCACGACGTCGCCGGGTCGCATCATACTGCCGTGTAACGACCGAAGGCCAAGAATCAATTCCGAAGACGATATCCGCTCGATACCCGAAACCGCCCGGCGCAAGTCGATTTGCCTGACCTTGCCCTTGCGGTTGGTTCGGGAAACGATCCATTCTGACTTTTTCAGAAAGGAAGCGATTTTTTCATCGCAAAAGACGTCTCCGACAAGCACCAAACGGTAGGTCGTGACAACGGTTTCAGGCCGGACGAATTTAGACGCTATAGGACGACAACCGGTGACCAGCAAACCGTCAGGCAATTGATCGTTGAGTCGCCTGGTGATCCGGTTGGGCGCCGTTTCACCTATTACAGTCACTAAAAGCAATTCTTCAAGACTCTCCATTCCGACGGGAAGGGCATCCTGAAAAGACAATTTTGGCTGAGGATGAAATCCTTCCGAATATTTCAACCGAACATCGGCTCGGCGCAGGGCGCGAACAAAAACGTTCGCCATCTCGAGATGGCCGAGAAACCGGATGGGGCCAGTCTTGGAAAACGTTATCACGATTTGGCGGTCCACCCCTTTGGGTTGATTTTCCCTGACGCCGCCCCTGAAAGAACCGAACCCACAAAGATCGTTGATCACCGGTGCCAAGTCCTTGAAATCGCAAACGCCGCAGCTGTTGCAGTCTCCCCCGCGGCAATCATCGGTCAGCTCTCCCGTGAGTGCTTTCTGAGCCTCCCGCCATAAAAATTCTTTGCTCACACCGGTGTCGATTGAGTCCCACGGCAGTGGTTCGGTAAACTCCCGCTGGCGGGTCGTGAAGAAGTCGATATTCACACCGGCGTCCTCGCACGCGCTTTGCCATCTGTTGTATTTAAAATGGTCGCTCCACCCGTCCAACCGGCATCCGAGGCGGTAGGCAGTGACCAGCAATTTCCCGAGCCGTCGGTCGCCCCGGGCCCACAGCCCTTCTATTCGACTGACTTCCGGCGGCTGCCACTTGAAGTGGACCCCGGGGACTTTCAATTTGTCCTTGAGCCAGTGTATTTTTCGATGCGCAACCTCCAATGGAACTTGTCCCGCCCATTGAAAAGGGGTATGGGGTTTGGGAATAAAAGTAGCTACACTGACATTGATCTGGCCCCTTCTGCGCTCTGGTCGCTTGAGCTGTCTTAATCGTTGGACAAGATCGAAAATCGCCGCCAGGTCATCGTCGGTTTCACTCGGCAGGCCGATCATGAAGTACAGCTTGATGACCTGCCAACCCAATCTGAAGGCGTTCTCTACCGTTTCGACGATTTCCGCTTCGTTGATGTTCTTGTTGATCACATTGCGCAGCCTCTGACTACCGGCCTCGGGCGCAATCGTAAAACCGGTTTTACGGACCATTTTGATCAAGTCCATCAATTCCGGCGTCAGGGTGCCGGCCCGCAGGGATGGCAGTGAGACCGCAATGTGGTCTCCCGCACAGCGATCCATCAGAAGTTGCATCAGTGTTTCGACACAGCTGTAATCGCCGGTGCTCAATGACAGCAGCGACAAGTCCTCGTAGCCTGTATGCCGGAGCGCGCGATCTGTCTGATTCATAAGCGTCTGCACGGAACGCTCCCGCACCGGACGGTATATCACTCCGGCCTGACAAAATCGACACCCGCGGGTGCACCCACGGGCCACTTCGAGGCGCAGTCGATCATGGATCGGCCGCCCGAAGGGAACGACCGGTTGACTCGGAAAGGCAGCGCCGTCCAGGTCCGCGACAACAGTCCTTTTAATTTTCTCATAATTCGAATACGTCGGCTCGAGGTGCTGAAGACCTTTCAGATCGTAGATCGGCTTAAAAAACGACGGTATATACACTCCTTCGATTTCTGACCAATTTCGCAAGAGTGCCAGCCGGGATTTTCGACCGTCTTTTTTCCATTTCAACCATTTCTCGACCATGGCGATAATGGCGGTCTCGCCGTCTCCGACGAGCATCGCATCAAAAAAATCGGCCACAGGTTCCGGATTGCAGGTACACGGGCCACCGGCAACGATCAGGGGGTCATCTTCTTGTCGATGGGCGGTCAGGAACGCTATGTTCGACAATTCGAGAATCGTTAAAATGTTGGTGAAATTCAGCTCATAGAGCAGACTGAAACCGATGATATCGAAATTCTGCAAGGGTGTCCCAGACTCCAGGCTTGTTAGCGGACGGCCCAAAGTCCTGAGGCGAGCTTCCATGTCGACGCCCGGTGCAAAAACCCGTTCGGCAACGGTATCGGGTCTTTGATTGAGAATATGGTAGAGTATCTGCATCCCGAAATGAGACGTACCAATGTCATAAAGATCGGGAAAAGCCAGGACGGCATGCAGGTCGACTCGGCTGTGGTCTTTTTGGACGGCGTTGGTCTCGATCCCCAAGTATCGGCTGGGTTGCTCGATCCCGGTTAAGACATCTTGAACGGATGGTTCAGTCATGGTAATAAGTTCTTCTCCTCTCAGGGATGCAACCACCACCTTCGTAAGCCGGAGTTGACAATGCAAGGCAACCAACCGAGAATAGCCATATGTCTTTTTGGAGTGATCGTATCATTTTGGTTCGGCTGTTTTTACGCCGTGGTCCCATGCGTTGCTTATGATCGGGAAGGTCCCGTCGTAAAGGCCGTACGCGCCGTGAGCCCGGCAGTGGTTAACATAAGTTCGGTCATATCCGCCCGCAAGCGGTCCGGACCCTTTTCGGGTTTTGGACTTAACCCGTTTTTTGACTCTTTTTTCAAGGACTTTTTCGATCCCTATCTCGAGCGCCAACCCGAAAGAAGCACCTTGGGTTCAGGAGTCATCCTCGACGGAAAACGCGGCCTGATCATCACCAATGCCCATGTAATCGCCAATGCCGGAACGATAAAGGTGACGCTTCAGGACGAAAGGGAGTTCGAGGCCGAGATTGTCGGTGCCGACCCTGACTTCGACCTGGCGGTCCTGCGCATTCAATCTAAAGCCGTGCTGCCGGAGGTCAAAATGGGCAGCAGCGACGATTTGATGATCGGTGAAACCGTCATCGCCATCGGCAATCCCTTCGGTTTTTCTCACACCGTAACCACCGGCGTGATCAGCGCGCTCGACCGGAGTATTCGAACCGACGATCGCGTGTTCCACGAATTTATTCAGATCGATGCTTCCATCAATCCCGGCAACAGCGGGGGGCCGTTGCTCAACATCAACGGTGAACTGATCGGTATCAACACCGCCATTTATGCCAAAGCCCAGGGAATCGGATTTGCGATTCCGATCAGCAAAACCCGGAAAATCATTTCCGACCTCATCGCTCACGGTGAGGTCATCGAACCGTGGATTGGAATTATCGTTCAGAACATCGATGCCGGCCTGTCCCGGTATCTGAACGTCCCCCCTAAATCAGGCGTTTTAATCAAAATGGTCGAAAACGGCAGCCCGGCCGCCAAGGCCGGGGCCCGTGAAGGGGATATCATCTTGGCCCTGGATAACCGCAAAATCGTTTCTGAAGATGATTTTCAGAGTACCATGCGGAATTATTCCGTAGGAGACAAACTGAATTTAAAACTCCGGCGCAGCGCTGAACCGCTGACCCTATCCGTTGTGGCCAGTCAATTTCCTATGGAAAGGGCCGCTGCGCTCGGCTACCGTCTCCTGGGAATCCGGACCGAGGACTTAACGCCCGGTACCCGGGTTCGTTTTAATGTCGCTGCGGACTCGGGCGCCTTGATCTCCGAACTCAACCCCCAGAGCTATCTGGCGCAAATCGGTGCCAGAAGCGGTGACGTCATTCGGCGGATCAATGAGGTGCCGATCAAAAACAGTAAAGATTTCAATGCGGCAATCGTCAAATACCGTCACAAGAAATCAATCATCGTATTGCTGCAACGCGGAGATCAAGGATATTACATCACCATTGAATTATAGCTCGTTAAAGTCCATAAACGGCCCCTTTCCGCAATTTCGGCGTCGTCAATCGGCGGAATCGCTTGTGCGGCGTACACGAACACGAGTACGACTCCGCGCAATGCAGCTGATTTTCTTGAACTTGCGGAAAAGGGCGATTTCTGGATCGGAAACGCATCCGTGCCCTTATGATTCCGCGGATGGGCACTTGCTATGGTACGGTGTTTAAGATGTCTTCAGTGGTGAAAACAATCAGTCGGGACACAATTCCATGAAACGAACGAAAATCGTCCATCTTCTGGCTTCTCAAAAATCGGTCGATAATGTCTTGATTAAGGGCTGGCTGCGCACCCGGCGGGATTCCAAGGGGTTTTCCTTCCTGGAAGTCAATGACGGGTCTTGTCTGCACAACATTCAGGTCATCGCCGATGAAAAACTGGAAAATTACGCCGATATCAAGCAACTCTTGACCGGTTCGGCAGTGGCTGTCATCGGTAAACTGGTCGCATCCAGCGGAAGCGGTCAGAATTGGGAGATACAGGCGCAGAAGATCATAGTCATCAGCGGTGCTCCCGACAGCTATCCTCTTCAAAAAAAGCGGCATAGCGACGAATATTTGAGGACCATCGCGCACCTGAGACCGAGAACCAACAAATACGGAGCCGCATTCCGGATTCGGTCGGATATCTCTTTTGCCGTTCACAAATTTTTCAAGGATCGTGGTTTCACGTACATTCACTCACCGGTCATAACCGCTTCGGACTGTGAAGGCGCCGGCGAACTCTTCCATGTGACGTCACTCGATTTGAATCGCATTCCCTTGAAAAACGGCCAAGCCGACTACGACCAGGATTTTTTTGGCAAAGAAGCCAACCTGACGGTCTCCGGCCAATTGGCAGCCGAGATGTTTGCGCTGGCGCTCGGTGATGTCTATACCTTCGGTCCAACTTTTCGGGCCGAAAATTCGAACACCCGTCGTCATGCGGCCGAATTCTGGATGATCGAGCCGGAAATGGCCTTCTGTGATCTTCAGGGCAATATGAACCTGGGTGAAGAGCTGGTCAAATACCTGGTCACCTTCGTCCTGCAAGAATGCCGAAACGATCTGGAACTTTTTGCCCGTTTCGTCGACAAATCCCTGATGTCAACTCTCGATACCATCGCAACCTCTGATTTCGTGCGGTTGCCGTATGCCGAAGCGGTTGGACTGCTGAGTCGGTCGAACCGGAAATTCGAATACGCGGCTGCCTCCGGTAAAGATTTGCAATCCGAACATGAACGTTATCTCACCGAAGAACATTTCAAAAAACCGGTCATCGTCTATGACTACCCGAAGGAAATCAAACCGTTTTACATGCGCATGAACGATGACGGCCGCACTGTCGCCGCCATGGACGTTTTGTTGCCGAGCATCGGCGAAATTATCGGCGGCAGCCAGCGTGAAGAACGTCTGTCGGTTCTCGAATCACGAATGGAAGAGATGGGAATGGCGAAAGAACCCTACTGGTGGTATCTCGACTCGCGTCGCTACGGATCGGTTGAACACAGCGGATTCGGCCTTGGTTTCGAACGACTGCTGATGCTGGTTACCGGCATCGGCAATATCCGCGATGTCATTCCTTTCCCACGGACACCCAAGAATATTGATTTCTAATAAGAGGACTTTTTCATGAAAATCCAATTCATTGAAGCCCGTGACCTGCCCGATCTGTGGTTCCAGGCTGTTTACCAGATAATCGAAA
>Ga0316583_10000463_pt1 | contig 12028 bp, 7 predicted proteins | sample J_170502JBrBrA_D_FD_204513 | JGI IMG/M metagenome (GOLD analysis project Ga0316583, IMG submission 204513) | Rhizosphere microbial communities from salt marsh grasses in Alabama, United States - J_170502JBrBrA | ecosystem: Host-associated > Plants > Roots > Rhizosphere | place: USA: Alabama... | reverse complement strand
GCGCGGTCAGACTCGTTCAGAATACATCTGCACAGATCCGCGCCGCTATAACTCTCTGATAAACGTTAGAAAGATCATCTTGGGTCAGGGAAAATTGATCGATGTCAAATGCGGCATTGCCATGCCAAGAATGAAAGCCCGATTTCACAAGGGCGACAGATATCAGGGCCCATCCATTGTTCGTCGCGCGCCGGGTGCACCACTGACGGCAGAACTGCCGACGGTGACCCTGCCGCTGCCGTTCAGCCGCGTCAGCACCCACGCACGTAGATCGTCGACGATAAACCACTCTTTTGACGCCGACCAATTCAGGCGAAGACGTGGCCGCGCCTCTCTTTATGTTGCCGCAACATTTTCGCAAAAGCGTCCGTTTTGCTCAATAGAACCTGATTCGATCGGGGGAACGATCTCCTTATCCATAAGAAGCACTAAGCGCGCGGCCATGCCGCGGAAGGGGAAGCTTTGTGCCAATGCAGCGGCTGTTCATTCCTGCCTGCCTGTGTCTGGTGACGATAGGATCAACCACTACCATCGGCCCGCAAACACCGAGGCCGATCGAGCCCATCATCACCAGCGCGCACACCAAGAACAAGGGCAAGTCCGGGGGCAAAGTCCGGCCCAAAAGCCAGTTCAAGGGCGAAGCTGACGGCGAACCGGGCGCTACTTTCGCCGAGCGGCTGGCGCCATTCGCCGCTGCACTCCAGGCGCCGCCCGCGGACTCGCCACAACGCTCGAAACTAGCCGCCGCGATGGCAGCAAATGCACCGCAGGCCAACGTCTACGCCGCAGTCGCGCGATCGAACCACCAGGCCAACCCGCTCGCGGACCCATCAACAAGCACGGCCATCCTGGTGCCGGTGCAGACGGCTTCCATCCCGGAGCGCCCGACGTCGGGCACGCCGGCCTCCGTGCGCAAGCGTGTGGTCTATCGATCGCAACGCGAAATATGCGACACCGTCGCAAAGGCGGCGCATTCCAACAACCTTCCAGTGCCGTTCTTTATACGCCTGCTATTTCAGGAGAGCCGGTTTGACGCCGCATCGCTCAGTCACGCTGGCGCGCAAGGAATCGCCCAATTCACGCCAGAAACGGCGGCCGACGTCGGTCTCAATAACCCATTCGATCCGCGGCAGGCGATTCCCGCGGCCGCGCAATTGTTGCGCGACTTCGTCGACCGATTCGGTAATCTCGGGCTTGCCGCCGCCGCGTACAACGCGGGCCCGACGCGCGTCGACAATTGGCTGAAGCGGGGAAGCCGGCTGCCGGCGGAAACTCGCGGCTACGTCAAGACTGTCACCGGCAAGTCGGCGGAGACCTGGAGATCCGGCAAGGAAGTGCACAGCAAGACTGCCTTGCCGAAGAAGACGCCGTGCAAGCCAGTCTCCGAGCCCTATGCCATCGCCTCGGCTGCATCCGTGCCATTGCCGGCCTCCCCCTGATCCACCCTTACAGAGATTGTCCAGGTTGGATGTTAGTCCGAAGCACAGCACAACGCTTCTCCGTTGGCTGCCTCTTTCATTTGCGATCGGTATATCGTTAAGACCGTGCGTTTGTACTTCGTTTACGGCCTTGATAGCGATCTTCATCTCTTATCAATGGAATTGCCACAATCTGATCAACCTAATCCTTCCTCCTGGCATCACTAGGGGTAACCGCGACACCCTCAATGCAAACGGAGTCAATTATGATGAACACGCGAAAGCGCGTAGTGAGCATCGCAACTGTCGTTACTACAGTACTTGGAGCGTTTGCGCTGGGCGGCGGCGCATCACACGCTCAAATGGGAAACCAGTATAACTGCGTGAATACCCCCGGCGGCGCACTTTGCACCTCTGCGGGAGTTCCTAGCGCATATCCAGCACTTCCAAACGCCTATGCAGCCGCACCCTATGCGCCCGCTGCAAGCGCCTACGCTGCGGTTCCAGATACCTTCAATTCCCAGTCGCGAACCGTATTTCTCCCCGGAGCAGTCGCCCATAATGGGCGGGTGATTGGTCGGGACCCGGATCCCAACGTCAGGCTCGATCTCATGCGGAATCCCAATCCGTTGGATCTTAATGGAGGTTAAGAGCGGCCAGCGCCGTAGTATGGAAGTCACGCGGGCCGTAATAGGCTCTGCGTGAGAGTTGCCATTAGTTGCGAAGCCTTGGCGTCCACCGCGGCGCCAAAGCCTTTGACGCTAAAGCACAACGATACGACTTGCGGTACGACTTGCCCATCGAGGCCTAACACTAAACCATTGACGTAACGGAGAAATCCCTGCTCGGCCCATCCCATCCATCATAGGGGCAATATTGAAGCGTCTTTGCAGCACTTTTTCGGTGGCTCCCGGCACGATAGCGGCTTTACAGCAGTCGAAAGCCTTCAGATGAGCACTTATTTCGGCTTATTACAGCCCAATTCAAGGCTGCGCAAATCGGCTCATCGCAGAGCAACACCCGCTCCGGCGCGCAAAGAGAGTCATCCCGCTCCGGCGAGAGCCTTTCGGTGCGACGACGGTACAACGTGCCTTTCAAATTTCGCTCCAGTGCGGCCCGGTCACGCGGCGTTCGTCCGACCATCAACCGGAAGTCTACTTTGCCTCTGAAAACCGCAGGGCATTGGTGTAACTGATTTGCCGACCAAAGTTCACAAGCGACATTGATGGCATTTCAGCGTAGTGACCGCTCGAACCCACACGTTTTTAGCCGACATCAGTCGGCACGGCTTCCATGTCGGCTAAGGGCCAAATGAGGCTGGCATATGCTTCTAGGCGCGGTTCACTTTACCGCTGCACAAGGCCTCACGGTGCAGAGCAACAACACCAAAACTTTGTTCAGAAGCAAAGACGGTTGCAGATGAATACATATTTTCGTGCGCTAGGAGGAACCTTCCATAGCGATTGGACATGAGCATCTTGCTGATGACCTTGTGCGCCAGTGGTCGATGACGATCCGAGTTTATCTTGAATTCACGATGAAGTGCGTCGGCTGCCCAATTGGCCATTTTTTATGATTGCGCAGCATGCCGCGAACATCACGTCGATCTCGATCGATTTTTCGAACAGCTGCTGCAGGCGGTAGCAGTGGCACAGTCAGGCGACGCAAATTGACGTCTCTTCGTGAGGCTAACTTTGATCTTGACCCAATGGCCATAGCACAAAGGCAAACGCGCGCCGCAGACAGACCGCCCCGGGATCGTCCGTCCGGCCGAGCAGGCCCATGAGCGTGGTCCACTCTTCGTCGGGCACCGCTGCCGCATAGCGCTGCACCGCCGCCCGGGCAAAGCTCGCTAGGTCGAGCCCCTCGGCCTTGGCACGTTCGCGGGCGTCGGACAGAAGCCTCAGGTCGCCGAGCCTGAGGATCGCCTCGGCGGCCGCGGTTTCATCATCGAGATGGGCCAATACGTCGCCGAGCGTCATATCGCACCTCAATGAACCCGTAGCGCGTCGGCGCCGGCGAGGTCGATGCCTTCGATCCGGGCCGCGGAGACCAGCCGCGCGACATACTGCGCATGCGCCCGTCGTTCCACGTTTTCGCGCAGGTAATCCGCGATGCGCCCCGCCACCGCTTCATAGGGCACCACCTCGCCGGCGTGCTTGCGGTCGAGGCGAATGATGTGAAAGCCGTAGCGGGTCGCCACCAGTTCGGTACTGATTTCGCCTGGCGCGAGCTGCATCAAGGCCTTCTCGAATTCCGGCGTGGTCTGGCCAGTCGTGATCTGGCCGAGATTGCCGCCTTGCGCCGCTGAGAGACAGCGCGAATAGGCGCGCGCCAACGCGGCGAAGGAGTCGGGGTCTTCCTCCAGCGTCGCCAGCACGGCTTCCGCATCGACCCGCGCCTGCGTGTAGGCCTGCCCGTCCGACGGCTGCGCCGCGAACAGGATGTGCGCTGCCTCATAAATATCCGCCGCACGGAACCGCGCGTGGTTCTGCGCGTAATAGCGCCGGCACGTCTCTTCGTCTGGCTCCGGCACTGTGACCTCGCGCGCGATAAGCGCGCGGATCATGGCCTCCTCGTCGGTCTCGCGCCGGTCGTCCGCATCCTTGAGCGGCTCCGGCGTGACCCCGAGATGCCGCGCCCGCTGCAGCAGCAACTCGCGCACGACTAAGGCGCGCGCCGCCCGTTGCCAGGCGGCAATCGGCTTCTCCGCCGGGTGGTGCTGCATCTCCCGCACAATGGCGTCGCGCGCGATCGCCACGCCGTTGACGCTGACCGCGACCGGCTGCCCCGCCGGAATGTCGGCGTGAACCGAGCAGGACATGGCCCCTACTCCGCCGGCACCGGCCGCCCGGCGACCGCCGCGCGTGGCCGGCCGTCACTGCGCACCACCTGGTACCCGCGGCGGCCGAGATACCAGACCGGCGCGCTCCAGATGTGCACCAGCCGCGTGAACGGAAACAACAGAAACAGCGTCATGCCCAGAAACAAATGCAGCTTGAAGATCGGGCTGACGCTGGCGATCAGCGCCGAGACGCCCGGTTGCAAGGTGAGGATGCCCTGCGCCCAAGCCATGAACTTCACCATTTCGCTGCCGTCGAGATGGTGCAGCGAGACGTAGATGGTGCCGAGCCCGAGAGTGAGCTGCAGCCACAGCAGCAGCAGAATGGCGATATCGCCGAACGACGAGGTGCGGCGGATGCGGGCGTCGAACAGCCGCCGGTGCACCAGGAGCGTGATGCCGATGAAGCAGGCGATGCCGGCGAAGCCGCCGACCAGAATCGCCATCCACTGCTTGAACGTATGGGAAATGCCGAGGAGACCGAACACCCAGATCGGCGTCAGCAAGCCGACGAAATGACCGAGAAAGATGATCAGGATGCCGACGTGGAACAGGTTCGAGCCCCACATCAGCTGCCGCCGGCGCAGAAGCTGACTGGAGCCGCTGCGCCAAGTGTACTGCTCGCGATCGAAGCGCAGCAAGCTGCCGAGCAGGAACACGGTGAGACAGAGATAAGGATACCAGCCGTAGACGATGTAGATGAACGGGTCGTACATGGTGGCTTCCTCACTGGCGCGGATTAGGCCGGGTTGCGGGCGGCATGTCGGGCGCGGGCCGCAAGGCGCCGCGCACGCGGGCGATGAGGCCGACCTTACAGCCGCCGGCGTCGGGACCGAAGGAGACGGGCTCGTCCTCCCAGGCGGCATCGAGCGCGGCGAGATCATTGGCATCGATGTCCGGCTCTTGCAGCAGCGCCGACAGCGCTTCCGCCTCCGGCTTGGCATCCGCCAGCGCCACCAGGGCGCGGAATACGGCCTCATAAGGCGAGCGGCGCTTGCGCAGCCGCTCGGCAAGCGCCGAGAAGATGTGGGCCGGCTGGCCGAGCGTCTTGCAACCTTCCTCACGCGGCAGCGTCGCCAGATATTCCAGGAACAACGGCACGAAATCCGGCAACTCGCCCGTGTCCATAGCGAGACCGGCCTCTTCGTATTGCGTCTTTAGGTCGATCATGGCTTGGCCGCGGTCGCGGCTTTCGCCATGCACGTGCTCGAACAGGTAGAGCGACAGCGAGCGCGTGCGGTCGAACAGCAGCACGTAGCGCTCCTGAAGGTCGTAGAGATCGCCGATGGCCAGCTCCGTCAGCAGCGCATGAAGCTGATCGCGGATGCGGACCGGAATGAGGCGATCGGCATCGAGCACTTCGCTGAATTCGCCAGCTGCCGCCTTCAATTCCGCGGTCGGATAGGTCAGCAGTGCCGATAGGGCTTTGAGCGTCCAGTTCATCACGCCACCTCCATCGGAGTCTTGGCGCGCTTGGGCGTGCCGAACAGGTTGGTCTCGGACGTGCCGCCCGAGCAGCCGTTGCCGAAGGAGAAGCCGCAGGAGCCGCGCAGGTCGTAAGCGTCCTCGCCGAGCTCACGGTGCGCGGTCGGAACGACGAAGCGATCCTCGTAGTTGGCGATCGCCATCGTCTGGTACATGTCCTCGATGGCGCCGCTGGTGAGGCCGACGCGCGTCGCAATGCCCTCGTCGATGACGCCGTCGATGGTCTTGACGCGCATATAGGCGCGCATCGCCAGCATACGTTCGAGCCCTTGCGCAATCGGCGCCTCGTCGCCCGCCGTCAGCAAGTTGGCGAGGTACTTGAGCGGAATACGTAAGGAGCGCACGTCCGGCATCTCGCGGTCGAGGCCGATCTTGCCGGCCTCGGCGGCCGACTGGATCGGCGACAGCGGTGGCACATACCAGACCATCGGCAGCGTTCGGTATTCGGGATGCAGCGGGAAGGCGACCTTCCACTGCATCGCCATTTTCCACACCGGCGAGCGGCGCGCGGCTTCCAGCCAGTTCTCCGGCACGCCGTCGGCTCGTGCCTGCACGATCACGGCCGGATCATGCGGATCCAGGAAAATGCCAAGCTGAGCGTCGTAGAGATCCGTTTCATTCGGCGCGCTTGCCACCGCTTCGATGCGATCGGCGTCATAGAGCACGACGCCCAGATAGCGTATGCGGCCAACGCAAGTCTCCGAGCAGACCGTCGGCTGACCGGCTTCGATCCGCGGATAGCAGAAGATGCATTTCTCCGATTTTCCGCTCGACCAGTTGTAATAGATCTTCTTGTAGGGGCAGCCGGAGACGCACATGCGCCAGCCGCGACACTTGTCCTGATCGATGAGGACGATACCGTCCTCCTCACGCTTATAGATGGCGCCCGAAGGGCACGCTGCGACGCAGGCCGGGTTGAGGCAGTGCTCGCACAGCCGCGGCAGATACATCATGAAGGTGTTTTCGAACTGTCCGTAGATTTCCTTCTGCACGCCCTCGAAATTGACGTCCTTCGAGCGCTTGGCAAACTCACTGCCGAGGATTTCTTCCCAGTTCGGGCCCCACTCGATCTTCTCCATGCGCTCGCCGCTAATGAGCGAACGCGGCCGCGCCGTCGGCGCCGCCTGCATTTCGGGCGCGCTTTGCAGGTGTTCATAATCGAAGGTGAACGGTTCGTAGTAGTCGTCGATCTCCGGCAGGTCGGGATTGGCAAATATGTTAGCGAGCACGCGCCATTTCGAGCCGATCCGCGGCTCGATCTTGCCATTCTTCTTGCGCCGCCAGCCGCCATTCCAACGGTCCTGGTTTTCCCATTCCTTGGGATAGCCAATGCCGGGCTTGGTTTCGACATTATTGAACCAAGCGTATTCCATGCCTTCGCGGTTGGTCCACACGTTCTTGCACGTGACCGAGCAAGTGTGGCACCCGATGCATTTGTCGAGGTTCAGCACCATCGCGATTTGCGCGCGGATTTTCATTCTGCGGCCTCCAACTTGTTCGTGGCTTTGGGCGCGACAGTGAGGGGTTCGGGCTGATCGGCCGTGGGCTTGTCGAGCCAGTCAACCTTGGCCATCTTGCGCACGACGACGAATTCGTCGCGATTGGTGCCGATCGTGCCGTAGTAGTTGAAGCCGTAGGCCAGCTGGGCGTAGCCGCCGATCATGTGCGTCGGCTTGATGACCGCGCGCGTCACCGAATTATGGATACCGCCGCGCTGCCCGGTGATTTCCGAGCCCGGCACGTTCACGATCTTCTCCTGCGCGTGATACATCATGCACATGCCATCCTTCACGCGCTGCGACACCACGGCACGCGCGACCAGCGCGCCGTTGGCGTTGTAGGCTTCGATCCAGTCGTTGTCGGCGATGCCCGCCTTCCTGGCGTCGTTCTCGCTGATCCAGACGATCGGCCCGCCGCGCGACAACGTCAGCATCAGCAGGTTGTCGGTGTAGGTGGAGTGGATGCCCCACTTCTGGTGCGGCGTGATGAAGTTCAGGACAATCTGCTTCTCGCCGTTCGGCTTCGAGTCGATCACCGGCTTGACCGCCTTCAGGTCGACCGGCGGCCGGTAGACGCAGAGCGCCTCGCCGAAGGCCCGCATCCACAGGTGGTCCTGATAGAGCTGCTGGCGGCCGGAGAGAGTCCGCCACGGGATCAGCTCGTGCACGTTGGTATAGCCGGCGTTGTAGCAGACCTTCTCCGACTCCAGCCCCGACCACACCGGCGACGAGATGATCTTGCGCGGCTGCGCCACCACGTCGCGGAAGCGGATCTTCTCGTCCTCCTTCGGGACGGCGAGATGCGTGTGGTCGCGGCCGGTGGTCTGGGACAGCGCGTCCCAGGCCTTCACCGCTACTTCACCGTTGGTTTCGGGGGCCAGCGACAAGATGACTTCGGTGGCGTCGATATCGCTGTCAATCCGGGCGAGCCCCTTGGTTGCGCCCTCCTCCGTCACCACGCCGTTGAGCCGCCGCAGGAGATCGACCTCGTCTTCGGTCTTCCAGGTCATGCCCTTACCGCCGTTGCCGATCTTCTCCATCAGCGGCCCGAGCGCGGTGAAGCGCTTGTAGATGTTGGGATAGTCGCGCTCGATAACGGCGACCGCCGGCATGGTCTTGCCGGGGATCGGCTCGATCTCCCCTTTCTTCCATTCCTTGACGTCGAACGCCTGGGCGATCTCGCCGGGCGAGTCGTGCTGAATTGGCGTCAGCACCACGTCCTTTTCGACGCCCAATACTTCTGGCGCTACCACCGAGAACTTCTTGGCGATCGCCTTGTAAATCTCCCAGTCGCTCTTGCATTCCCACACCGGGTCCACTGCCGACGACAGTGGATGGATGAAGGGATGCATGTCGGAGGTGTTGAGGTCGTTCTTCTCGTACCAAGTGGCGGTCGGCAGTACGATGTCCGAATAGACGCAAGTTGTGGACATGCGGAAGTCGAGCGTCACCAGCAGATCGAGCTTGCCTTTCGGCGCGTCGTCATGCCAGGCGACCTCCTGCGGCTTCTTGCGGCCGGTCTCGCCCAAGTCCTTGCCCTGCACGCCGTGGCTGGTGCCAAGCAGGTGCTTGAGGAAATACTCGTGGCCCTTGCCGGACGAGCCGAGCAGGTTGGAGCGCCACACGAACATGTTGCGCGGCCAGTTGGCGGCATCGTCCGGGTCCTCGCAGGACATCTGCAGATCGCCGGACTTCAGCGCTTTGGCAACATAGGCCTTGGGCTCGAGGCCGGCGGCCTGCGCCTTGGCGGCGACGGTGATCGGGTTCTGCTTGAGTTGCGGGGCCGACGGTAACCAGCCCATGCGTTCAGCGCGCACGTTGTAGTCGATCAACGCTCCGTCCCACGGGCCCGCAGGCGCGGTGGGCGACAGGATTTCGTCGACGCCCACGGTCTCGTAGCGCCATTGGTCGGTGTGCGCGTAGAAAAACGAAGTAGAGTTCTGCTGGCGCGGCGGCCGCGCCCAATCAAGTGCGAAGGCAAGCGGCAGCCAGCCCGACTGCGGGCGCAGCTTCTCCTGCCCTACATAATGCGACCAGCCGCCGCCAGATTGACCGACACAACCGCACATCACCAGCATGTTGATGACGCCGCGGTAGTTCATGTCGGAGTGGTACCAGTGGTTCATGGCGGCGCCGATGATCACCATTGAACGGCCTTTGGTCTTCTCGGCGTTCAGCGCAAATTCGCGCGCCACCGTGATGATCTGGTCGCGCGGCACACCGCTGATCTTTTCCGCCCAGGCCGGCGTGTAGGGCTCGTTGTCGTCATAGGACTTGGCGACGTGGTCGCCGCCGAAGCCGCGGTCAAGCCCGTAATTGGCTACAAACAGGTCAAACACCGAAGCGACCAGCGCCTCGCCGTCCTTCAGCGCCACGCGCTTGGCCGGCACCTTGCGCACCAGCACATCGGGATGGTCGGTGCCGGCGAAGTGGTCGTGCTCGCGGTTGCCGAAATAGGGGAAGCCGACCTCGGCAAGCTCATCCATGATGTCGGCGAGGCTCAAATGCAGCCTGGTCTCGCCGCCATCCGACTTTTTCTCCTCCAGATTCCACTTGCCCTTTTCGCCCCAGCGGAAGCCGACCGAGCCGCGCGGTACGACGATCTGGTTGGACGTCTTGTCATAGGCGACGGTCTTCCAGTCCGGATTGTTCGTTTCGCCGAGGTCACTGGTGAAATCGGAGGCACGCAGGAGCCGCCCAGGCACCAACTTGCCGTCCTGCTTCACCAGCTGCACCAGCATCGGCATATCCGTGTACTGGCGCACGTAATCCTCGAAGTATTTGGCCTGCCGGTCGAGATAGAACTCGCGCAGGATGACGTGGCCCATGGCCATGGCGAGCGCAGCGTCGGTGCCTTGTTTGACCGAGATCCACAGGTCGGAGAACTTGGAGGCCTCCGAATAGTCCGGGCAGATCACCACGCTCTTGGCGCCGCGGTAGCGCGCCTCGGTATAGAAGTGCGCATCCGGCGTGCGGGTCTGCGGGACGTTGGAGCCCCACAGGATGAGAAAGCCGGAATTGTACCAGTCGGCGCTCTCAGGCACGTCGGTCTGCTCGCCCCAGGTCTGGGGAGAGGACGGCGGCAGGTCGCAGTACCAGTCGTAGAACGACATGCAGACGCCGCCGAGCAGCGAGAGATAACGCGAACCGGCGGCATAGGAGACCATCGACATCGCCGGGATCGGCGAGAAGCCGATGATGCGATCGGGCCCATACTTCTTGATCGTATAGGCGTTGGCGGCCGCGATGATCTCGGTGACCTCGCCCCAGGTTGCGCGTACGAAGCCACCGAAGCCACGCTTGCTCGTATAGGCCTCACGCTTCTTCGGGTCCTCGACGATCGACGCCCACGCTACCACCGGCGTGCGTAGCACCCGCGCTTCGCGCCACAGCTTCAACAGCCGCGAGCGCACTAGCGGGTATTTCACCCGGTTGCCGGAATAGAGATACCAGGAGTAGCTGGCGCCGCGCGAACAGCCGCGCGGTTCATGGTTGGGCAGTTCCGGCCGCGTGCGCGGATAGTCGGTCTGCTGGGTTTCCCAGGTAACGATGCCACCCTTGACGTAGATCTTCCACGAGCAAGAGCCGGTGCAGTTGGCGCCGTGCGTGGAGCGCACGATCTTGTCGTGCTGCCAGCGCTTGCGGTAGCCGTCCTCCCACCGGCGGTCCTCACGGGTCGTGATGCCGTGCCCGTCCGAGAATTCGCCGGTGACACGGTTGAAGAACGTCAGGCGATCGAGAAAGTGGCTCATATTGATATGTCCCTTACGGTGCCCTCGATGGCAGGAAGCGGCCCGTCTTCAAGGCGGGCCGCTGCCAGCGCTTAATGCCGTCCGGCGGCAACCCGTCGGGCCACGGCAACCGGCACCTCTTTCAGCGAATGGGTTGTGAGGCGGAGAATGCCGGTCAGGACCAGGGTGATCACCGCGAGGCCGACATAGACCACGAAGCCCCGCGCATAGCCGACAGGACCCATTGTGCCGACGAAATGCCCGAGTATCGGGGGCACCGCGAAGCCGCCGAGCGCGCCCAAGCCACCGACCCAGCCCGCCGCGCCACCGACGGCGTGAGGGACGTAATTCGGCACGAGACGGAAGACTGCGGCATTGTTCACGCCCATGCCGACGCCAACCAGCAGTTCGCCGATCACTGAATAGGTGAAATTACCGGAGAAGGTCATGATCAGCGCACCGGCGAGTAGGATCGCAAGCGATATCCCCGCCACCAGTTCGCCGCCGTAACGGTCGGACCAACTACCGCCGGGCACACGGATCACCGAAGAGAGCAACGAGAAGCTCGCGGTCAGAACCACCGCCGTCCAGTGCGTGGTGTGGAAGAAGCTCTGCCAGTAGGTCGGGAACCAGGCTGTGAGAGCGAGGAAGCCACCGAAGGTGGTGAAGTAGAGGATCACCAGCGGCCAGGTGCGCCACTCTGCTGCGGCGTGCATCAATGCGTGCAGGGCGCTGGCCTGTGGGAAGAGTTCCTGGCCTTGACGCGCAGCCTGTTCCCGGCTTTCGCCAGCCGGAACGCCGGCGTGACGCATCTGGAAATAAGGCGCGTTATGGCCGAGGAAGAAATAGAGCACGATGCCCACGATGACGATCGCGAGCGAAACCAGATAGGCGCCCCACAAGCCGATGAACAGGATGAGCAGCGGCAGGATCAGCGCGACCAGGCCGGGCGAGGTGTTGCCGAGCCCGGCATAGGCGGCGAGCGCCCAGCCCTGGTTTTTTTTCGGGAACCAATACGAGACCTGACCGATGCCGACCGAGAAGGTCGCGATG
>Ga0316583_10000462_pt1 | contig 12032 bp, 13 predicted proteins | sample J_170502JBrBrA_D_FD_204513 | JGI IMG/M metagenome (GOLD analysis project Ga0316583, IMG submission 204513) | Rhizosphere microbial communities from salt marsh grasses in Alabama, United States - J_170502JBrBrA | ecosystem: Host-associated > Plants > Roots > Rhizosphere | place: USA: Alabama... | reverse complement strand
CACACCGTGACTGTCGTCACATGCGAGTCCCGGAACCCCCTCTTGCCCTTTCTCCTGCGCGCATGATCTTGCCCGCTGCACCACCATGGTTGTCTCGCGGGCCCTCGGTCAGCCGCTCTCTCCCACGGCGATGGACTTTTCGCTACCCACAACCGCCCCCGACCCGTGATCGTGTCGCGCACCGTGAGGGCTTCCTTGCCGCACGACGCTCAGCCGTAGATCCTTTCGCTTTGATCGGGCCGCTGGCGGTCGACAGGAGGCTCTCTTCGCGGCTGTCGCTTCCTCCGCGAATACCGGCCACGCGCGAGCATTGATGCCGGCCGTGGCGCCTCCTCGAGCCCCGTGTCGGCCGGGGATCTGCACGGAACGCCGACGCCCACGTGCGGAAAGAGGAAGCGGGTGATGATTCGGGGCCAGCCGAATCCCAGGGCCGTTGCCAGACCGTTGTTCCGGAGCGCGCGCTCCTCGTCGGGCTCCTGACGAAGGTGCTGCAACTGGCGCACGAAGTCGCGTGGATCTGATCGCTGTAGGGGTAGGGCATTCCAGCCGGGAACCGCATAGTCCTCGCCGGTTACTCCCGTGCAGGCGACGCCGGCTACGGCCATGGTCTCGAGGCCCACGAGCCCGAACGGTTCATGGCCGCTGTGCGCCAGCACCGCCGCCGACGCGTGAAAGAGGAGCTTCTTCGCTTCGGGGTCCAAGAGGGTGTCCAGAACCACGATGTCGGCATCGTCGACATCCTGGAGGCCCCTGAGCAGTCCCTCCTCTCCCGCCCCGGGCAGGCTGCGGTCGAGGAGCTTCAGCCCGGCCCCTGCGGCCCGGCGGCGGACCTCTGATCCGTGTGCTTCGGCTCCCCCCCGCGCGATCAGGAGCGGCCGGACGCCCCTGCGCTTCAACTCGGCGGTGGTGTCGACCGCGAGCAACCACCGTTTGGCGGGATCCCAGCGTGCCACCTTGGCGAGCACCAGCCGCCCATCGAAGAGAGAATGGAAGGCGCGCACAGCGCTTGGCCGGGGTCGGTAGAAGGCGTCGCGTGGGAGCCCATTCGGGATGATCAATGGATCGACCCCCAGGCGGCTCATCTCGAACCGCATGTAGCGACTGACGGTGGTGGTCACCGCAGCGGCCGTCAGGCGAGGCCAGTCGATCCCATCGAAGCCGAAGGTATTGTTCGCATTCCAGAGCATACTCACGCGTTGCCGAAGGCCGGCACTGCGCAGAAGCCAGTCCAGATGGAGGACGGCGTCCGCCGTCTGCCACTCCTCGGCGAGGACGACGGCCCGCGTCTCCTCCGCCGCCAGGTGGGGAAGCAGAATCTCCTTGAAGAGGTACGGTGGAAGCGAACGGGCGAGGTCCTCTCGTTTTCTCTCCTCGCCGTCGTACACGCCACCGGGATGGTAGGCGCTGATCCACTGGCACCAACGATGGAGGTGCAGCCCGCCGCGGGTGTCGTGACCCGGTTGCTCCGGGTCGCCTACGAACCACAAGTGCACATCAAAGCCGCAATCGGCGATGGCGGATGCCAGCCCGGTGACACGTGTTGCAATGCCGCCCGCGGACGCGTACGGGTCGGGCCCTTCGAACGAGAGAATGTGGAACTGATATCGAGCGACCTCCTCCTTTCCTTGCATCGTCATTCGTCCTCGCCCGGGTCGGGCGTGTGGGTGGATCGCGTGCTCCCCTCAGCCACGGCGCACCTCCACGAAGCGTGCGAGCTCCGGTGGGCACCGCAGGAGCCCCCCGTCCGCTGTGCGAAGCAGCCGCGTGGAACGGCGACCTCCTCCGACGCGTACCCGGTCGCCTTCGCGAAGCCCCAGCTCGGCGCAGTGCGCCTGCAGGCATTCGAAGAGCACGCGACGCACGGTCACCACCTCGTCCGGCATCACGTCCATCAGACTCTGGACGGCCTCTCTCATGGCTCCCCCTCACCTGATGTCGACGGCCACGGTCTCCGCCTTCCCCGACATGTGGAGCTGCTCGGGGCCGGCACCTTCCTCCAACAGCGTATCCAGCGCGTGCTCGATGTCACTCAGCAGATCCTCCCGGTCTTCGCAGCCCACCGACAGTCGCACGAGGCCGTCGGTGATGCCCGCCGCGAGTCGGTCCTGCCGCTTCACCGCGGCGTGCGTCATGGAGGCGGGATGCTGGATGAGGCTCTCCACCCCTCCAAGGGAGACAGCGAGCGCCGGCAGGCGTACGGCCTCCAGCACCTTCCTGCCCGCTTCGACGCCCCCCTTCAGGTCGAAGGAGATCAGGGAGCCCGGCCCGGCCATCTGACGGGTGATCAGCTCAGCTTGCGGGTGGCCGGGTAGGCCCGGGTAGCGCACCACATCCACCGCGGGATGTGCGGCCAACAGCTCGGCGACGGCCTGTGCGTTCTCCTGGGCCGTACGTACCCGCATGGCCAGGGTGCGGATGCCCCGGCGCACAAGCCAGGCCTGGTGCGGATCCATGGTACCGCCCAGGTAGTGGAGCACCGAGCGGACCTTGGCCATCAGCTCCTCGTCCCGAAAGACCAGCACGCCCCCTACGACGTCCGAGTGTCCGTTCAGGAACTTCGTGACCGAGTGCAGCACGACGTCCGCCCCGAATCGGAAGGGCTTCTGGAGGACCGGACTCATGAAGGTGTTGTCGACCACCAGAAGGGCCCCCGCTTCGTGGGCGATCTCGGCCGCCCGCGCGATGTCGGTGATGGCGAGTGTCGGGTTGGCGGGCGTCTCGACGAAGATCACCCGGGTGCGGTCGGTGATCGCGGCACGGAGGGCGGCGAGATCACTGGTGTCCACCATCGTCGAGCGGACCTCGAACCTGGAGAAGTCCCGCTCCAGGACCACGCGGGACGGTCCGTAGACGGAGGCGCTGCACACGACGTGGTCCCCGGCCGAGAGCAGGGAGAAGAACGCCGTGGAGACCGCCGCCATCCCCGAGGCGGTCGCGAGCGCCGAAGCCCCCTCCTCCAGGGCAGCCACACTGGCCTCCAGCATCGCGACCGTCGGGTTGCCCATGCGCGTGTAGATGTAGCCGGGATCGCGCCCCGCGAACCGACCCGCTCCCTCTTCGGGACTCGCGAACGCGAATGTGGACGTCTGATAGATGGGTGGCGCCACCGAGCCGAACGCCGGATCGGCCTCCGGCCCGGCGTGGATACACTCGGTGTCGATGTTCCAGTGAGCCTCAACGTCGTGCTTCATGACTGCGTCCTTTCCGGGGAGACGGTCGGGCTCGTCTCGTCCCGAGGATGATCTTCGATTGACCCGTGCCCGTCTCGATGCGCTCCACCGTCGCGAAGTGACGCCGGAAGAGATCCTCCTCGTGGCCCAGTATCTCGAGCGCCTTCGTGAGGCCCATCGAGAGGAGCCGAAGGTAGAAGAGCAGGCGCACGAGCCGCGTGCGCGGCACCTCGTGCTCCATCATCAAGAACCTGCCGTCGGGCAGGAGGGTGCGCCCCACTTCATCGAGCGTCAGCTCGGCCACTTCTCCCTTGAGCTCGTAGAAGGCGTGCGAGCAGGTCACCGCGTGAAACGACCCGTCACGGAACGGGAGGCGCTCGGCGTCGGCCCTGACCAGGGCCACGGCTCCCCCGCCCGCGATCTTCCGTTTCGCTTGGGCGAGCATGCCCCCGGAGAAGTCCAGGCCCACCACGAGTCCGGCGTCGCCGGTGCGTTCCGCCAACGCGGGAAGCATGGCCCCCGTCCCCGTGCAGAGGTCGAGCGCCCGGTCGCCGGGGCGCAGCGCCGTCCGTTCGGCGAGCACCCTCCTCAGCCGTCCCTCGCGGTCGCTCGAGTGGGCCGCGACGAACCGATCGTAGACGCGCGAAAACGCGTCATAGTACCGGACCCGGTAGCGGGAGCGCGCGGCGTTCATGGCGGGAACGTCAGCCTCCCTTCGCTGAATGTGTCCAGCGCATCCGCACTCATGATCAGGATCTCCTCGTTCTCAGGCCGTCTGGAGCCTTCTCGCCTCGCCAACCGCGGACTCCAGGGCGTCGACCACGGCTACCGTGTCCTTTGCCAGGGCCTCGGTACCCACCCGGTCCCCCCGCAGCCACTGCTTCTCGATGGAGGGGTCCTTCCGGAGGGTCCCCGCCACGGGAACCCCGGCGTCGTCCAGGGCGACCCGCAGATAGGCCTCGGTGGAAGGATCCCCGATTCGGTTGAGCAGCGCGACCACCCCCTCCACCCGGGACTCCCGGAACCGGCGGATGGCCATCTCGACCAGGTCGACACGGTCCAGGTGTTGGGTGGCCGGAGGGGCCCCCTGTCGGATCTTCGTCACCATCCGGGATAGGTGGATGGCCATCTGGGTGGCGGCCACCGTGGGGTCCACCACGGCGATGGCCTGGTTCAGGGAGGTGAGGGCACCCCGTGCCGAATCCTCGAAGCCGGCCTTGAAGTCCACGAGGGTCACCGGGGCGGGGCCGAAATCGTCGACCACCAGGTCCCGGGCGATCTTGGCGATGGGCCCGTCGCAGCCGGCTCCGGGCCCGAGGTCCCCTATCTTTCCCGCCACCAGAAGGACGAGGCCGTCGCGGCGTCCGACGAATCGGGGCGGAAGGTCGTCCAGGGTGACCTCGGCCCCGGGGAGAGGTGTAGGGTCGTCCACGGGGCAGGTCACGAGGCCGCCGCTGAATACCATCCCCCCGAAGTGGTCCAGGAGCGGATCCGGATCCCGCGCCAGCCCAAGGGCCCGAGCGAGACCCACATTCGTGGAATCGGCGTCCAGGACCAGCACCGTGTACCCTCGCTCGAGGAGGGCATTGGCCAGAAGCACGGTCGCCGTGCTCTTTCCCGACCCTCCTTTTCCGAGGACCCCCAGACGGAGGCCGGAAAGGGGCATCTCGTTCGTCGTCATCGTCTTGTCTTCCTTTGTCGGTTCCATCCGTACCATTCGAGCGTGGCCACGGTCAGAGTCTCTCGGCGTCGAGAGAGAGCGTGAGGTCGATGAGCTCCGCTGCCGCCCTTCCGGACAGCAGCATCCCCCCGAAGATCGGCCCCATGCGGGGGCCGCCTCGAGCCGCCGCGACGGACATTCCCGCGATCCAGAGCCTGGGGTAGATCTCCGCTACCTCGTCCACGACGAACCTCTCCCCCGTTTCGGCATCCATGGCGCCTTCTCCGGGGAAGGCAGCGGGCCCGTCCAGAAGTCCCCGCTTGTGGAGCATGCGGACCAGGGCTGCGTCATGGCCCGTCGCATCCAGCACGGCGTCGGCCTGGAACGAGATAGGGTCCAATGGCAAACGCGCGCCCAGCACCGTGCGGTTCGCCACCACCCCGCACACCCCTCCATCCCGCACACAGAGGTCGTCCACCGTGGTCAGGTTCAGCACCACCGCCCCCGCCCGGAGCGCTCCCAGGACCAGGGCCGACGCCAGCTCCATTGCGTCGATGGCGGCCAGCCCGTCGGCGGTCGCCCTGGGCCGCACGCCGAGCCCCTCGATGGCGTAGACGGCCTCCTCCTGGACGACGACCTCGTTCATCCCCATGGCGCCGCCCCATATGCCGCCTCCCGGGAACAGCTCCCTCTCCAGGACGGCGACCTTCCTTCCCTGCTCGGCCAGCTCCTTGGCCGCCATCAGACCGGACGGCCCCGCCCCCACCACCAGCACGTCACCGACCAGGGACCTGGAGAGCTTCTCGTGATATGCATCCAGGATGGTCCTGGTGATCCTGGTCTCGTAGGAGTCCGTCATGGCACCTCCCATCCCCCCGCCGTCGCTCGTCACGAGTGTGCGCATCGTCATTCCCTCCTCCCCGTGCGGATCGGCGCGCTGCCGGCGCGAGGCGCGGTCGGGTGCAGGAGATAGTGGTGTCCGCCATAGTCCACTTCGACCAGGTCGCCGCGACGAAGAAGCTCGGCAAGGACCTTCGCAGGGGCTCCGGTCGGCTTGAGGAGCCTCGCGACAGCCTGCTCCCTCATCGGATGCACGGCCGTGATGGCAAGAAGGTCTTCCCGCGGGTCGCCCGTGGCGGCGAAGGCGTCGCCCTCGTAGCCGACCAGAAGCTCCGCGCGACCGGCCAGAGCACGGAACACCTCGTACGCCCGGGTGACGCTGGCGGGCGTCGCCGCCTTAACCCACGGCTCAGCAGGTGGTCGGGTCGGCACCGCCACGTAGGCCGTCGCCGGCTTCAAGGCTCCGATGAACGACGCGGTGGCGCGCAGCCCCGCCTCCGAATCGTTCAGTCCCGCCAGGAGCATGGTCTCCGTCACGAGTCGACCACGGAAGCGGGCCGAGAACTCCCTCATGCCGGCGAGAATGCTCGGCAGATGCAAGCGACGATGCGGCCGATTCACCTGCCGCCATCTCCCCTCGTCGACGGTATCGATCTTCAGGGACACCCAGTCCGCTGCGGCCAGCTCGTCCCGCACGTCCGCGCGGTCCAGTAGCGAGCCGTTCGTCACGACGGCGATCGGGACTCCCAGCGGACGGAGTGCCTCGATCATCGCCCCCAACCCGGCATCCAGCGTCGGCTCTCCGTCCGGCACGAACGTCAGGTAGTCGACGGGCTCGCCGCTCCCGTCGGCCGCTTCCAGCTTGTTCCGTACCGCCCCCGCCACGGTCGTCGCGTCCAGGAACGCACAACGGCGGGCACGAAGCCGACTCGTGCGGCCCACTTGGCAGTAGAGGCACGAGTACGTGCACACCTTCGGTGGGATATGGTTGATTCCGAGACTCCGCCCGAGCCGCCGGGAAGGGACAGGGCCGAACGCGAGCATCACCTGCCCGCCCTTCGCTCCGCCCGGGGTTCCGCAAGCCCGCGAGCAGCGCATCCAGCGCCTTCTCGGGCTCGACCACGGGGGCTTTGCGAGCGTTCGGCGACGCTCATACCCCATCCTCCTCGGAGCACCCTGACTACACTCTACAGTATGTACCCGGCATTCAACATACACAGGCTCGTTTGTCTTTTCAAGGCACGCCTTGTGTCCAGATTGCTCCGGGCGTAGATTCGATAGCGCCCGGAGGTTGGCGCCGCGAACTAAACTGATGAGTATGTCTTGTCGCCGTCCGTCCTCGATGCGGCAGAGGTCGGAGTCGCCGCCGGAAACACGTGCTCGCCGCGGCGTTCGCCATGGCATGGCTGGAAGAGGAGCGGCCGCGTGTATGCCAGCACGGTTCGTCAGATGCGGGAGCTGGACCGTCGCGCCGTGGAAGAGTACGGCATTCCGGACGACCTGCTCATGGAGAACGCCGGCCAGGCCGTCTACTGCGTGATGCTGCGGCAGGCGCGAGTCCGAGAGGGGCGTTTCCTGGTCGTGAGCGGTCCGGGCAACAACGGAGGCGACAGCTTCGTCGTTGCACGAAAGCTGCACTCTGCAGGTGCCCAGGTGCGCGTGGCGGCCATGGCAGGTCCGGCGGTCTACACCGGCCCGAGTGCGCGCAACCTGGCCCGCCTCGAGAAGACCGGCGTCGAGCTCCTCGACCGACCCGGCCCGGAACAACTGGCAGAGACCCTGGCGTGGGCCGACATCGTTGTGGATGGGCTTCTGGGCACGGGGTTGACCCGGGATCTCGAGGGGCCTCTTGCCCAGGTCGTCCAGTTGATCAACGAGGCGCCGACCCCGGTATTCAGCATCGACATCCCATCGGGAGTGGACAGCGACAACGGACGGATCCGCGGCGCTGCGATCAAGGCGGACACGACCGTGACCTTCGGCTTGCCCAAGCTGGGCAACGTCCTCGGGCGCGGTGCGTCCCTTGGTGGACGACTGTTCGTCAGTCCAATCTCCTTCCCACCTGCGCTCATCGAGAATGCCGGATTTCGGGTCGCCCTCAACGAGCCGGCGCCTATCCCACGCCACCAGAACATTTCGATCTCGTGGGTCCGATCGAGAGCGCGTTGGGGTGGCAAAGGGGGCGCCTCCGAGACGCGGCCGTCACTCCTGATCATTCAGGCGGTCGACCTGCCCCGGTCGACGGGTCGGACGCAGGTGCAGATCGACGCGGATCCGATCTCGCCGGTTCAGGAGCTCGCCAGCGAGCGGGGCACGACCATTGTCGTGCAGGGGCGTCGGGCCCTGATCGGCTTGCCGGACGGCCGGGCCTTCATCAACCCCACGGGCGGGTCGCTCAGGGCCGTCGTCGCGGGCCGCGACGAGATCATCCGGCAGGCCGTCCGCAGCTCGAGTGCGCTGGGTCTCTCGCCCGAGGACGCATTGCTGACCGGTGTGTTCGTGGAGGGCATGGCCGCCGATTTCGTCGCACATGCCAGGGCCACGACGACACCCACGGCTCGAGATATCGCCGGCTACCTTGCGCACGCCATGCGGACCTTGGGCGAGGGTGATGCTCGGGCGACGCCCGACGGGATACCGGAGCTCATCTGATGCGCGCCAGCAAGCCGACGCACGGACAGGCACTTTCATGAACACGTTGACCATCTCAGAGCCATGGCTCGCTCAGCTGCTTCCCCAGGGCTGGCCCCTGGGGACCTCCACCCTCATCACCGGTCCAGGAGGGTCCGGGAAGCCCCTGATCGGCAATGCCGTCACGGCAAGCTGGTTGTCGGCTGGAGGGAGTGTCGTCTTCCTCTCCCTCCAATATCCGAGTCACACCTTCATCGCCGAGGCGCTACGCCGTGTGTCGGGGGTGGATCTCGGGGGCTTCGCCGACCGGGTCGCCTTCATCGAGCTCGATGCGGAGATGGAGGGAATGGAGGAGGTGGACTGTCACCACATCCGGGCAAACCTCGTGATGCCTTCCATGTGGACGGAGTCGCTCCTGACGGCCCGTGCGATGGTCCCGGACGCGGGACCCGGGATTCTCCTCTTCGGGTCCGCCCTCAACCTCCTCCTCTTCTCCCCCACCTACGGCGCAGGGACCCTCCAGGAGATGAAGGCAACCCTCACCCGGGACGAGGGCGTCACCTCACTCTTCTCCGTCAGCAGCTCGGCCAAGAGGGAGATGATCGCGGAGCTGGAGACCGTCTCCGACAACCTTCTGCTGGCCCACAGCGCCCGGGACCCTTTTCGCCTCTTCGTTCGCATTGAGCGGATGAAGGACGTTCCATTCGACGGCACTGAGATCCAGGTCCCCTTCTCCCCCGAGCTGCTCGGAGAGGTGAAAGAAGTAGCGGAACACAGCCGTCGGAGGGTCATCCCCCTCATCTCCTCGATCTGAGATGCCACGAAGGGACGGCTGGCCGCAGAAGACCGGGATCGCGACACCTTCGAGGGCCTGAAGTACTACCCGCTGGATGAGAGCTACCGATTCGAGCTCGACTTGCACGAGCACGACAGCAAGGTGACGATGACCCTCGATGCCACCGGTGGAGACAAGCGGAACATGCTGCGCTGGGGCGAGTTCCGGTTCGTGATCGACACGACAGTGTGTACGTTGCAGGTCTACCGGATCGACCCGGGTGAGATGCGGTTGTTCGTGCCGTTCAGGGACGAGACAGCGGAGGCCGAGACGTATCCCATGGGCCGTTACCTGGATCTCGAGCCCCGAGTCCATCGCACCCCGGAGGGGACGTGGATCCTGGACTTCAACGAGGCCTACAATCCATGGTGTGCCTACACTGATGGGTATTCCTGCCTGATCCCGCCCCACGAGAACGCACTCGACCTGCCGATCCCTGCTGGTGAGAAGCGGTATCCGCATCCGGAGCATTCCTGAGCCATTCTCACTTGGACGACGAGAGGTCGTTCGATGATCGACCGTCGTCGGCGATCTCGTCCGGCTCTTGTCGGACGTCCGCGAGCGCCTGTAGCTGCTACCTGGCCTCCGGAGCCCCCCCCTCTCCCGGCCCCGGCCACCCAGCGGCCAAGCCTCGAAAGAGCACGTCCATTCCCGAATCGAGGATCCGGTCCACGTCGCAGGGAGCGAGATCAGCCGCACCCGAGTGCACCTGGAGTGCCATCTGCAGCATGAGCCCGGAGACGATGATCCGAGCGGCTACCTCCGGGTCCACGTCGGACCGGAATTCCCCGGCCTCCACCCCCGATTGAATGAGGTCGCGCACGGTCGACCAGCCCTGGATCGGACCCTCCTCCGCCCACATGCGGAAGAGTGCCGGGAACTCCAACCCCACTTCGCCGAACATCAGGCGAAACGCATACCCCCACGCCGGCTCCAGAAGGTGCTGCCAGAGGCGCCGCAGCACGTGCCGGATCTTCACCGACGCCGGCGTCCGCAACGTCTCCAGCTCTTTCTCGATCTCCGTGAAGATCCTCGCGTGCCGGTGCTGTACCGCCCGCCGCAGCAGGTCTTCCTTGCCCTGGAAGTGGTAGTAGATCGCGCCTTTCGTCAGGCCGGCCTCCTCCGCGACCTCCTCGAGACGGGTGGCCCGGTAGCCTCGGGTCGCGAACACGCGAAACGCCGCGTTCAACAGGGCCTCGGGCGGCGACGTGAGCTTCCGCTCGGCTGACGACGGTGTGGTATCGGACATACTCATGAGGTCAGTGTCGGTGGCGGTGGTGGGTCGCTGAAGATCGGCTGACGCGCATTATCAAGACACAAGTCACATGTTGTCAACCGGTTATACATCCTCTATGGTCACAATTGTGGCGTACCTGCAGGTGTAGTCTGGTGGCCCATGAAAGGTCTCACCCCTGCTGGGGATGTCGCCATCCATGCCCGGAATACCGTGTGTGGTTGTGCGCCCCCGCCATGGAGGCGACCGCAACCGACACCACAGGAGCGAGGCGGAGATGCGCCAGCCAGGTAACAGCGTCCGCATCACCATCGTCTATGACAACCACGAGCACGCCCCGGGCCTCCGGACCGGATGGGGGCTCGCCGTGCTGGTCGAGTGCCACGAGTCCGCGGTGTTGTTTGACACCGGCGCGGACGCGCCCACGCTGCTCGCCAACATGCGTGCCCTCTCCATCGACCCGGAGGTCGTCGACGTGGTCGTGCTCTCCCACGCGCACGCCGATCACACGGGCGGGCTCGACGGCCTGCTCGACACCGGCATCCGACCCACGGTATACCTGTTGTCGAGCTTTCCGGAGGACTTCAAGGAGCGCCTGCGTGCGCAACTCCCCGTCATCGAGCTCGAAGCCGGCAGAGACGTGCTCGACGGGGTGTTCACCACCGGCGACCTCGACGGAAGGATCCCGGAGCAGTCCCTGGTCGTGGAAACGGCGCAGGGACTCGTGGTCGTCACAGGCTGCGGACATCCTGGGGTCGCGCGCATCGTCGCGGCGGTCCGATCCCGCCGGACCGAGGCGGTGCATCTGGTGCTGGGGGGCTTCCATCTACGCGACAGCGGACGGGAGGACATCCAGGCCGTGATCGGGGAGTTCCGTCGACTTGGTGTGGAGCGCGCGGCACCGTGTCACTGCACGGGTGACCGTGCAATCGAGATGTTCTCCGCCGCCTACGGAGCGGACTTCGCGAAAGCGGGCGTGGGGTTCACAATGATCGTTGACGCCGTTCCGGACGAGTCTCGATGAAGGCCGCTGTTCACACGCCAGATCGGCCGACCCTGCGCGGTCGCGTCCAGGTCTATACCGGCAGTGGCAAGGGAAAGACGACTGCCGCTCTTGGCCAGGCAGTGCGTGCCGCAGGCTACGGGCTTCGCACGTACGTCGGACAGTTCATGAAGGGGCGCCACTACGGCGAGCTCGACGCCTTGCGACGTCTCCCGCTCATCACGATCGAACAGTACGGCGGGCCCGACTGCGTGCGGCGTGAGGATGTGAGCGCGCAAGACATCGCTCGCGCAAAGCAGGGTCTGGCGCGGGCGCTCGAGGCCATGGGTTCCGGACGGTACGACCTGCTGGTGCTGGACGAGGCCAACGTCGCGACCTGGTTCGGCCTGCTCGACCCGGAGGAGCTCCTGGCGTTCATCGACCGGCGCCCCGACCATGTCGAGCTGATACTGACGGGACGCTACGCGCCTGCCGCCGTGGTGGAGAAGGCCGACCTCGTGACGGACATGCGCGAGGTGAAGCACTACTATCGTCAGGGAGTGCAGGCGCGAGACGGCATCGAGCGATAGCGTCGGAGGCCTCGAACCCGTGGGACGTGCGGGCGCGTCCGTTCCGCGCATGTCGTTCCCCCAAAAGGCCGCGGTGGTCTTATCTTCATG
>Ga0316583_10000461_pt1 | contig 12039 bp, 6 predicted proteins | sample J_170502JBrBrA_D_FD_204513 | JGI IMG/M metagenome (GOLD analysis project Ga0316583, IMG submission 204513) | Rhizosphere microbial communities from salt marsh grasses in Alabama, United States - J_170502JBrBrA | ecosystem: Host-associated > Plants > Roots > Rhizosphere | place: USA: Alabama... | reverse complement strand
GGCGGAAACAATGGCACCTGGGATACTGCCACCGCGCACATCGGCTCTGCCATCGCGCAGTCGGCTACCGCGCTGGACGGCATGGCAACTCTCGACTTCAACAATTCCGGCTCGGTGGACATCAGCGCATTCGCCAAGGAATTCGCGAACGCCTCGACCACCGATCCCGGGAACGCAACCGTCAATGCCTTCGCCTATATCGACAGGGGGATCGACCAGTACGCGGTCGCCCGTGGCGGCTCTGCAAGCGCTTCGCTCGACAACGCCACCACCGCTGCATCGATCGACATTTCGGCGGTGGGCAATGCTCAACTGGCCGACAGCGGCAACAGGGCAGTGGCCCGCGCGACGATCCAGACCGGCATCCACCAATTTGCCCATGCGTCCGGTACCTTTTCTACGGTCACCCATCAATTCACGACCACCGGGCCTGGCACCGTTCCCACGGCGACCACGACGAACTACTATGGCCATGCCGCCAAGGCGTCGCTTGCCAATAGCGGGACGATCAACATCACAGCGACGGCCGACGCCATCGCGACAAAGACCAACACGGCCGGCACCGGCTCCACGGCGGTGACGACGACGGCGGGCGTGGCCAATGCGTATGCCAAGGCCACCATCGAGTACGGCATCAATCAGAGGGCAGACGCCAGTGACGGCCCGGCCACCGCGTCGCTCACCAACAGCGGCACGATCGACATGCTGGCGAATGCGAAAGCGGTTGGCACCGGCTTTCTCACAACCTCCTTCTACACGTCCTATACTTTTGTCGACGTCAGCGCCTACGCCCAGCTTGGGAACGGCGGGGGAGCCATCTATCAGTATGCCAGCGGCGACGGCGCACTTGCCGCGCTGACCAATAACGGCGTGATCAGCCTGACGGCATCGGCATCCGCCTCGGCAATCGATGGACCGGCCCACGCGTTTGCCTACGTCAAGGGGGTCGAGCAGCAAGCCTATGGCTCAAAGGCCACGCTGGACAACCAGGGCACGTTCAGCGCTCTGGCCGTCGCGAATGCGGCCCATGCGGCTGGCAGCTACACCTTGCAGTATGCCAGCACCATCACCAACGGTTTCATGGCTTATGCGAGCGCCAATGCCTACGGCGCGAACCAGGAAGCCGGGGGCAAGGCGGCCGAAGTCGACTTCACCAATCACGGTTCGTTCGTCGTCGAGGCCGACGCTGCGGCAATGGCGACCAACGGCCATGCCGGCGCACACGCTTTTGCCAGCGGTGTCGCCCAGACGATCGCGAACACCGTGGCCACCGCCACGGGGCACGCGTCGTTCAGCAACCACGGCACGTTCAGCGTGCTGGCGAGCGCCGTGGCGACGGGCGTCCGCACCAGTGCGCAAGAGGGTTACGGCTTCGCCGACGCCGTGGCTACCGCGATAGCGATTGGCGTCCAGCAATCAGTCAATTACATCGGTGAGTATCCCGCCGTCGGTCCGGTCGACGGGGTCTTCACCAACAACGGCACGTTTAACGTCAGGGCCGTCGCCAAGGCGACCGATGCCGATGCCAATGCCTACGCAATTGGATATACGCCGCGGTACATGGCCTCGCTGGACGTCAGCAATACGGGCACGATGAACATCCTGGCGACGGCCACCGCCGACGATGATGCCTATGCCACGGCAACGGGCATCTATCCCAACCACCAGACCGGCGGGGCGACCATCGCCGGCACGATCGTCAATGGCGACGGCGGCATCATGAACGTCACCGCGATCGCACATGGTGGAACGAAGACCTCCACCGCCGCTACGCCCTCGGACGCTGCGGTCAATTCCTCTGCCGCGCATGCGGTGGGCATCCACCTCAGGGCGGCCAACTATCAGCTCGAGGTTGACAACAGCGGCTCGATCAACGTGCTCGCGCAGGTCGACAATGGCGGTCCGGTCAATGAAGGAACCGTCGTCGCGGCAACCGGCATCCTGGTGGATTCCTTCACCGGCCAGGCGAGCCCGTTCGCGAGTTCAAGCCAAAGCCTCGTGATTGAGAACACCGGCAAGATGTGGGCTGGGGTGAGTCTTGATGGTGGCGGTTCGTTCCAGTGGGGCAATGTGATCAAGACGCAGGATGCGCCGGTCTCGGTTGCGATCAACCTGAAGGGCGGCGGCGACATCTGGGGCAACATCGACATTTCGAACGACGACACGATCACCGTGTCGGACGGCGAGACCAAGTTCGATGGCTTGATCAACCCCGACTATGCAACCAACGGCCTTGAGGGCAATCTCACGATCGACCCGACCGGCATCCTGTACATGTACAACGGGGTCAACACCGAGGGCGTGAACTACAACGGTCCGTCGAAGGCGTGGGTGAACAACTTCGACATGTCGGGCGGCGGCACGCTGGCGCTCAACCTGCCAACATCGCCGGATTCGAGCACGGTCAACACCACGACGCCGCCGTTCAACTACCAGCAGATCTTCGCCAATGCGGCGAACATCGATGGCGGAAACCTCGTGGTCCGGGCGGACTCGTCCAACGGGTTGTATGACAACAGCTATTTCTACAACAACATCATCTCCGCGCCCGCGACGATGGGCACCGGGCAGTTTGCCAGTTTCTCGGTCGAGAATACGATGTTCCTCGACCTTGCGGTGGACTACAACGGGGCCGACGGTCAGTGGGCCACAGCGGGCAACCCGGACAACATCGACCTCAACGTCAGCCGCGTACCGTTCGACGACGGCCGCTTCGACCTGACGCCCAACCAGGCGGCTGCCGCGGGCGGGATCGAGGATGTCTATTCGCCGACGCTCACCGGTGACTTCGGCAACATGTTGGCCGAAATCTTCACCATGACCGACCCGGTGGCGTACCGGTCTGCGCTTTCCAACCTGCACGGCGCGCAATACGCCACTTACATCCAGTCTCTGGGCTGGATGGGGAACCGCTTCAACGGCGTGCTTACCGACATGGGCGGATGCCAGGCCTTGCGGATGGAGAACGGCAAGCTCAGCTGCCGCCGCGACAACAAGGCCGGGATCTGGGGCGAGGCCAATTACGGCCACGAGAACATCGATACCGATCCGGCGATCGATGCGCCCGGCTACAAGTCCGACCAGTGGTACATCGCGATCGGCGCCGACTTCACCGTGGGCGACTACGGGGTGCTTGGCCTTGGCGGCGGGTACGTCAAGAACAAGGGCAGCTTCGACAACTGGACTGCCGTGAATGGCGGGGTTGGCTCGGTGAACGGCGCGGTTGACGGCGATGGCTGGCAGCTGGGTGCCTACGGCGCCTACGATCCGGGCACGTGGTACCTCAAGGCGGCGGTCAGCTACTCGCAGATCAACGCCACGGCGGTTCGCGGTGTCGATGTCGGCTCGCTCACCAGCACGGCCTTTGGCACGCCGGATACCAACACCTGGTCTGCCAGCGGCGAGATCGGCTATCGCATCCCGGTCGGCGGCAACAGCGCCAACCTGACGCCTTATGCCGGGCTCGACTGGGTCTCGGTCAATCTGAAGGACTTCACCGAGACCGGTTCGGGTTACGGCAACCTGATCGTCCACTCGAGCACGAACGACTACCTGACCTCCGAACTGGGCGCGAAGCTCAGCGGCGACATGGGCGGGTTCACGCCCGAGTTGAAGGTTGCCTGGCGCCACAACTTCAGCAGCGACCCGGCAATCTTCACGGCGTCCTACGCCGCGGAGCCGGGCTCGGTGTTCACGGTGATGGGTCCGGACGTTGGCCAGGACGCGATCGTGGCCGGGCTCTCGATCAGCACCTGGCTGAGCGACAGCACCGCGCTGAAGATCGGTTACGAGGGCTGGATGGCCAACAACCAGCAGGTCCACAGCGGGCAGATCACGATCCGGCACGAGTTCGGCGCCGCGCCGCCGCCTCCGCCGCCTCCGCCCCCGCCGCCGCCGCCTCCGCCGCCTCCGCCGCCGCCGCCGCCGCCTCCGCCTCCGCCTCCGCCGCCGCCGCCTCCGCCGGTGTGCAACAAGGGGCCGTACATCGTGTTCTTCGACTGGGATAAGTCGGATATCACGCCCGAGGCCGCGACGATCCTCGACAGCGCGGTGGCTGCCTATGGCAACTGCGACAACGTGCCGATTATGCTGGCCGGCTATGCCGACCGCTCGGGCAGCGTGAAGTACAACCTCGGCCTGTCGGCCCGCCGCAACACTTCGGTCGAGAACTATCTCGTCTCGAAGGGCATCCCGCAGGACGAGATCTCGAGCCAGGCATTCGGCGAAGCCAACCCGCGCGTTCCCACCGCAGACGGTGTGCGCGAGTTGCAGAACCGCCGGGTCGAGATCACCTACGGCCCGGGCTCGGGCAACTAAGCCCGCCCGGCTCAAGGCTCGGCAACAAACAAGAGGCCCGGGGGGAAACCTCCGGGCCTTTTGCTTCGCCAGCCAAAGGCGCTAACACTCTCCCGCCGCAAGCCCCCCACGGCGGGTGTAGCAAGGAGATTCCGGGATGCAGTTTGGCGATGAGAAGGTCGCGGCGGTGTTCGCCGAGTACAAGGCGCGAGACGTGCAGGAGGGCGAGCGCATGCGCTCTCTCATGCCGGACGAACTGGGCCAGCGTCGCGATGAGTTCCTGTTGCCACTGGGCGAGGAGGCAGCCGGCTTCCTCCATGCGCTGGCCCTGGCTCGCAGGCCGGCCCGGATCCTCGAGTTGGGTACAAGCTACGGCTATTCGACGCTGTTCTTCGCCGACGCCGCCCGGCAGTGCGGAGCCAAGGTAACGAGCATGGACCTCGATCCGGCGAAGCAGGCTTATGCCCGCGGCATGCTCGAGAGGGCCGAACTGGCCGAGTTCGTCGAGTTCCGCTGCGGCGATGCGATCGAACTCGTCGAAGCCGATCCCGGTCCGTTCGATTTCGTGCTGCTCGACATCTGGAAGGATGTCTATGTTCCCTGCTTCGAAGCGGTCTATCCAAAGCTCCGTGACGAAGGCATCATCGCCTCAGACAACATGATTCACCCCGAGGGAGCGCGAAATTCCGCACGCGCGCTGCGCGAGGCGATCCGCGACAAGCCCGACCTCCAGACCGCGCTGCTCCCGGTGGGGCAGGGGATCGAGCTGACGGTAAAGTGGAGCGCGGGAAACGCGAAGCTCTAGCCGAGCAGGCCGAGCTCGAGGATCTCGTCGATCCGGTCGATCACCCGGTGCGGGCGGCGCAGCGGCTCCTGCGCCTGCCATTCGACAAGGCTCGTCGTTCCGGTGGTAACACCGACGCCGGTCGCATCGCCGAGATGCGCCATCTCGATCTCCACCCGCGGGTCGTCGCCGATCACCATCACTTCATTGGTCGGTAGACCAAGCTTCGCGGCCACGAACTGAATCGCGTGGAGCGAAGGCTTGCCGGTTACCTCGGGCTCGACCCCGGTCACGCGGGCGATGGCGCCGCAAATTGCGCAGGAAAAGCCGAACGAGCGTCCGCTCTGGGTGGCGAAGAACGGCACGTCTGACGCGGTGAAGAAATGCGCACCAGCCAGCACCGCTTCGCAGGCGGCGTGGATGTGATCCATCGTGCAATCCGGGTGCCACGCGACGTAGATCGCCCCGGCTTCCGCGGCGCCATCATCGCCGGGAGACACGGTCGCGATGCCTTCGCCGCGAAGCGCCTCGGCGACGCCTTCCGAGCCGAGCACCAGCACGCGTTCGACCCCGCGCTCGCGGAAGACGTGGCCAGTAACGCTGTTGGGGGTGAATAAGTCCTCGTCGGGGATCGGCAGGCCCGCCTTGCGCAGCCGCGCAGCCTGCCGCGAGACCGGGTAGGCGCTGCCGTTGGTGAGCGCGCACCAGGGGATGCCGCTTGCGTTGAGCGTCTCAAGCACCTCGACCGCGCCGGGCAAGACCTTGTATTCGCCGAGCTCGCGGTTCGAGAGTATCAGCGTCCCGTCGAGGTCGAACATCACCCCGCGCGCCGTGCCTGCCGGCGTCTCGAATTCAGTATGGATCATCTCAGTCCGCCTCCAGCTCCAGCCGGAAGCCCTCCTTCTCGATCGCAATGTGGGAAAGATCGGTGCGCGCGAGCAGTTGGCGCAGCAGCTCCATAACCGGCCGCACCTTGGGATCATAGTGGCGAGGGGCGGGGCCCTGCTCCAGCATCGCGTCGACGAGATTGGCCGGCATCGTCGCGCGCAGCAGGAATTCCTCGTCGGAAAGGTTTTCCCCGATGCGCTTACGCAAGGTCTTGAGGTCCGCCATGCCCGGCTCGGCATCGAGCTCCCGGGTGCGCGGGTTGGCTATGATCTTGTCCATCACCTCGGGGGCGATCGGCACGTTCGGCCGCCCGAACTTGCCGAGCGCGTAACGGATGATCTCGTCGGGGATCACCGCGTAGCGCTCCGTCCCGGTCACGTTCATCACCGCCTGGGTCTGCAGCATCTGGGCGAATGGCGTCATCACGATCGGCCAGCCGAGTTCCTCGCGGATGCGGCCCATTTCCGCGATCACCTTGCCTTCGAGCTCGGGCACGCCGTGATCGGAAAGATGGCGGCGCATCGTCCCGACCATCCCGCCGGGAAGCTGGTGGTGGAAATAGGCGGCATCGAACGCCATCGGGTGGCCGGTGGGATAGCCTTCGGCCTCGGCCAGCGCAGTGAAGTAGTCCGAGATCTCGGCGACCGCCTCGTCGTCGATCTCGACCTCGTGACCCATCTCGCGCAGATTGGCTATCGTGCGCCGCATTGGCGGGTGCGAAGTGCCGTCGGCCGCGCCGCCGCTCGCGCACTGGACGCCCGTAACGCCGAGTTCCGCCGCTTCGAGATAGGTCTGTTCGGCGAGTCCGATCGTCGAATGGCTATGGATTTCAAGGGGCTTGTCGCCGATCTCGGCAAGGATCGCGGGGATCAGCGTGCGCGCGCGGCGGCTCGTCAGCAGCCCGCCCGGATCCTTGATGTAGAGCGCGTCGACATCCGGGCTTGCCGCCATGATCCGCGCCGCCTCGGCATAATGTGCGTCGTCGTGGATCGGGCTGATCGTGTAGACCAGCGCCCCGATCACCTGGTCGCCGCCGGAGCGCTTGACCATTCGCGCGACTTCGACGTTCGAGGTGGCATCGTTCATCGGGTCGGCGAGCGCGAAGCGGCGCATGCCGTTGGTCGCCAGCGTGCGGAAGGCAAGCTCCATGAATTCGGGGCTCGCGGTCTCCCAGGCGATGAAGCGGAAGCCGGTTGAAAGGAATTGCAGCGGCGTGTCCTTGCAGATCTGCGCCATGCCGCGGATGCGCTCCCACGGATCTTCCTGCTTGTAGCGCACGGCGACGCCCATATGGGTGCTGGTGGTGAAGTCGATCGCCTTGAACCCGGCGCGCTCCATCACCGGGGCGATGGTGAGCGTCTTCGCGGTGTCGACGCCGAGCGCGCCCCACAGGCACTGGTTGCCGTCGCGCAGGGACGTTTCGACGAGTTCGATCCTGGCCATCAGGCAGCCTCCCTTTCGCGTTCGAGCATGCGCGGCAGGAAGCCCGTGTCCACCCCTCCGGCGGTGAATTCCGCATCTGCGAGGATGCGTCGCTGGAAGGAGAGATTGGTGGCGATGCCCTCGATGCGCGTTTGTGCCAGCGCGACCTCGAGCCGCTCGATTGCCGTCGCCCGGTCAGGGCCGTGGGCGATGATCTTGGCGATCATCGAATCGTAGAACGGCGGGATCGAAGCGCCCGCTGCGATATGGGTGTCGACCCGGATGCCCTCGCCATGCGGCCATGAGACATCGCTCACGGTGCCGGGTGAGGGCGCGAAATCGCGTTCCGGATCTTCGGCATTGATCCGGCATTCTACCGCCGCGCCCGCCAGCACCACCTCGTCCTGGGTGAAGCGCAGGCCTTGCCCGCCGGCAATGGCGATCTGCTCGGCGATCAGATCGACGCCGCTGACTTCCTCGGTCACCGGGTGCTCGACCTGAATTCGTGCATTCATTTCAAGGAAATAGAACTCGTCGCGGACGACATCGTAGAGAAATTCGACCGTCCCCGCGCCGCGATAGTCCAGTCGCTCGGCAAAGCGCACCGCGGCGGCAAGCAGCTTGTCGCGGGTCGCCGCCGGCAAGCTGGGCGCGGGCGTCTCCTCGACCAGCTTCTGGTAGCGCCGCTGGACCGAGCAATCGCGCTCGCCAAGGTGCACGACCTTGCCCGCGCCGTCGCCCAGCACCTGCACTTCGATGTGGCGCCCCCGCGCGACAAAGCGTTCGAGATAGACCCGCGGGTCGCCGAACGCCGCGCCGGCCTCGGCGCTCGCCATGTCCATCGTCGCGGGGAGCGCGGCGAGATCCTCGACCAGCTTCATGCCCCTGCCGCCGCCGCCGCCCACTGCTTTCACCAGCAGCGGCGCGCCGATCTCGGCGGCGAGCTTCTGCGCCGCATCGACCGTTTCGACCGGGCCGCCGGGAACAACCGGCACCTCGGCCGCGATCGCCTCGGCACGCGCGCGCAGCTTGTCGCCCACCGCCTCGATCTGCGCCGCGGCCGGGCCGATGAAGATCATGCCCTCGTCTTCGCACAGCTGCGCCAACTCTGCGCGCTCGGCGAGGAAGCCGTAGCCGGGGTGGATTGCGTCGCAGCCACTGCCGAGCGCGGCCTGCACCACCGTGGGGATCTGGAGATAGCTCGCGGCGGGTTGTGCCGGACCGAGGCACAGCGCGCGGTCGGCCATCAGCGCCCCGAGCGACGTACGGTCGGCCTCCGACACGCCGAGCACAGTCTCGATCCCGAGCGCCTTGCAGCTGCGGATGATGCGCACCGCGATCTCGCCGCGATTGGCGATGAAGATGCGCTTGATCGCCATCCCCTATTCCGGGCGGACGAGCATCAGCACTTCGCCGTGCTCGACCAGTTCGCCGTTCTCGCCGAGGATCTCGACCACTTCGCCCGCCACTCCGGCGCGGGCGGAATTCATCAGCTTCATCACTTCGACGATGCCGATCACACTGTCTTCGGCGACCTTGCTGCCGACCTCGACGAAGGGCGGCTCGCCCGGCTTGGGCGCGCGGTAGAACACGCCAAGCAGCGGGGACTTGACCTCGACCAGCCCCTCCTCGGCGGATTGGCGCTGCTTCTTCGCGGGCGGCGGCGCGGCGGGGGCGGGCGCTGGCTTGGCGGCCTTGGCCGGCCGCTCCGACTTGGGCCTGGCGCCATCGCGCGCAAGCTCGATCTTGATCCCGTTGATCTCGAGATTGAGCCGGTCGAACTGCGATTCCTCGAGCAGGCGGAGGATCTCTTCGACGTCCTTGGCGGTGAGGCTCATTTCCTGCCCCCTCCGAAGATCGTCATCACGTGCTTCAAGGCGTCGGCTTCGGGCTTCTTCACGGGTGCGGTGTCCTTTGCCGACCAGACGGTCTCGGGGCGGCTCTGGAGGAGCAGGATGTTGCCATCCTCGTCGAGCGCCCACTCGATATCCTGCGGCTTGCCGTAATGGCGCTCGATCTTGCGGCCGACCTCGCGCAGCGCCTGCAATTGCTCGTCCGTCAGGCAGGGCGCGTCGGCTTCCGTGGCTTCGAGCTCGACCTCGACGATCCCGCCTTCGGGCGCGGGCACCTGCTTGGCATGCTTGTGGCTGATGTCGCGGGTCGAAATCTCGCCGGTGATCTTGCCGAGCACCCAGCGGTCGGGAGTGACTTCGCCCGAGACCACCGCCGAGCCGAGCCCCCAAGCGCCTTCGATCGTGATCACCGACTTGTCGCCGGTGGTCGGCGAGCGAGTGAACATCACGCCTGCGCAGCGTGCGTCGACCATCTGCTGCACGACCACCGCCATTGCGACGCCCTCTTCGGGAAGATCGTGCTTCTTGCGATAGGTGATGCTCTCGACCGAATAGAGGCTGCCCCAGCACTCGCGCACACGGGCGACCGTGTCCGTTCCGTCGAGCACCCACAGGAACGTGTCCTGCAGCCCGGCGAAGCTCGCGTCCTCGGCGTCCTCCGTGGTCGCCGACGATCGGACGGCGACCGCGCCCGCGCCAAGTTCGCCATGCGCGGCAAGGATGGATTGCTCTACATCGGCAGGTATTGCTTCCTCGATCACCCGCTGGCGCAATTCTTCGGAGAGCCTGGTCACCGCGCCGAGATCGCTGGCATCGACCGCCTCGACCTTGGCGCGCACCGGCTCGCGCGTTTCGAGCGCCTCGAGGAACCGCTCGAAGGCATGGGTGGTGACGACGAAGCCCGGCGGTACGGCGATCCCCGCGCCGGTCAGCTCGCCGAGGCTGCCGCCCTTGCCGCCCACCGTCGGGCGGTCGTGAATTCCTACCTCGCCGAACCAGGCGACCGAGTTTCCGTTATCGCTCATGCGCTTATGCGTCCTCTAGGAAAGGCTGGTCCTCGAGAATGGTCACGATCCCGCGCCCGCCATCGACGCGGATCCGCTGGCCGTCCCTGATCCGCTGGGTCGCGGTGCCGGTACCGACCACCGCCGGCAGGTCATATTCGCGCGCGACGATCGCCATGTGGCTCATCGAGCCGCCGATGTCGGAAACCGCGGCACTTATCTTCTGGAAGATCGGCGCCCAGGTCGGGTTGGTGACCTGGCAGACGAGGATGTCGCCCTGCTGCAGCCGGCCGATCTCATCGACCGACTTGACCACTCGCGCGGTGCCTTCGACCACCCCGTTGCACGCGGCGAAGCCCTTGAGTTCGTTCGAATCTTCGCCATCGCCGGCCGCCAGCCAAGTGTCGAGGCTCTCACGGGTGATGCCCCACAGCATCACGATTGCCGGGTCGTCGATCGCGTCGGGGACATTGCCCAGCGCAGGCGGGGTGCCATGCTTGCCCCACTCTTCGATCGCGGCCTTGCGCGCGGCGACGATTGCCGGCCAGTGGCGCGGCCCGCGCGGGGTGCCGCCGATGCCCCACGCAAGCATCAAATCGATGATCGCACTTTCGAGCTCGTACTGGTTCAGATGAAACACGTCGTCTTCCTTGCCATCGGGGCCGAAGAAGCCGTGCCCGGCAAGCAGCGCGCCGAACTCCCTGATCTTGTTGAAGAACAGGTTGGTGTACCAGTGCTCACAATAGAACTTGTGGCCCTCGACGTAGGGGAACACGCGGTGTGCCAGCCCGATCAGCTGGTCGTAGGTCGCCTTGTCTTCCTCGGTGTCGAGCAGCTCGCGGTAATCGGCGACGAGCTGCTCGCGCTCCTTCACCAGCTGGTTGGTCGGGCGCTCGATATTGGTGCCCGCCTTGATCTTTTCAATATAGCCGGGAAGCGCCGCGAACGGCAGCGAGAGGTCGTCGTTCCAGCTGCGGTGATAATGGTAGAACCCGTCGCCGCTGGAGACGTTGAACCACGGGTTGCGGCTGGTCTCCAATTCGTCGAGCCACGCCTTGCCGGCATTGCCGAGCGCATCGAGCTCGGCCAGCACCTGGTCGATATCCATATTATCGGTGAAGTGCTTGTCGACGTCGAGCTCCACCGCGCGGCGGGCGAGGCGCTTCACTTCCTCGTCGGGGCGGAAGATTTCGGCTTCCATCCCGGCCACCATCCGGCTGATCGCCTGGTCGGAAATCTCGGGGAAGGCCTTCTTGCAGAAATCGAAGAAGGTCATGTAGGCGCCGTAACCCAACAGCAAGAACTCGAAGTGGTGGTGCCACATCCGGTGGTAGCCCTCGACCTGCCGCTGGTAGATGTCGAGCAGCGCATGGTTCGCTGCGACACCCTTGCCGGTGTGAGTCGTCTCGAGCGGCTCGTATTTCGGCAATTCGGGTTTGGGCAGCGCCTGCGCGTCGGCGATCAGCGCCTTCATCTTGACCTTCCACTGGTCGTAGAGCTTTTCCCAGTTCTCGTAATAGTAGAACGCGCGCTGCTGGAATTCGCCGACCCGTTCCTCGATCTCGGCGGGGTCGGTCACTGCGATGCCGCCGATATAGACCCGCCCGTTGATCACTCGGTGGTCGATCCCCTTGGCGGTCGGCAGCACGTGGACGCGGGTGTTGAACGCACCTAGCGCGACATAGGCGGCTTCCGCCGTGATCATGTCGAAATGATGCATCGGTTCGGGAAAGTGCATCGAGTTGTAGAACCAGAACTTCTGGTCATCCTCGGGCACGAACTGGGTGTAGTA
>Ga0316583_10000458_pt1 | contig 12048 bp, 8 predicted proteins | sample J_170502JBrBrA_D_FD_204513 | JGI IMG/M metagenome (GOLD analysis project Ga0316583, IMG submission 204513) | Rhizosphere microbial communities from salt marsh grasses in Alabama, United States - J_170502JBrBrA | ecosystem: Host-associated > Plants > Roots > Rhizosphere | place: USA: Alabama... | reverse complement strand
GAGCTCGGTGGTGCACACCGGCGTGAAATCCTTCGGGTGCGAGAACAGCAAGCCCCAGGAATTGCCCAGCCAATCGTGGAAACGGATTTTCCCCTCGGTGGTGTCGGCCTCGAAATCCGGAGCCGTATCGCCGATCGCCAATGTCATCTTTTGCCTCCAATACCGCGTCGTGAGGTGACGTTCGCAGGTTTATATAGAGCGCCATCTGCGCCCGGAATAGCCTGCCGCATAAAGAGGACCAGCGGCCCGCAGAGGGCCCACGAAGTAGCACAGACTTGCCGGCGCCGGGCGTCGCGAGGAAAGGATTTCCTGTGGCCCTGGCCGACGCGCCGTCCCCAGCCGTTGGGGGCACCGGCGTTGGCGATTTCGGGGCGGCGGTATAGACAGGATTCATGCCGAACGAATCGACCCCGCTGACCGCCGGCCGCCTTCCGATCATGGTCGTGAGCCACGAGCGCTCGGGCACGCATTTCACCATGAATTCGCTTGCCGAGTGTTTCGGCTATGTTTCGAGTCCATGGTTCTCCTTCGACGTGCATCATTTCGATATCAACTACTTCCACGCTCCCAGCGTGAAGGGCGTGATCATGAACCTGGCCGGCCTGCGCCTGGCCAATCTGATAAAAAGCCACCACGAGTTCGAGTTCTTCAAGCAATTCATGCCGGCGACCGAAGGCAGGCTTGAGATCGTCTACGTCTATCGCAACCCGGCCGACGTGATGTCGTCGTTCTGGCGCTTCCTGCATGCCTGGGAGTGGGTGGAAGGGCCGGTGGAGGACACCGCGCTCGGCTTCGCCACTGCCGCGCCCATGGGTCACTTGATGCGCTATCAGTTCCGGCAGTATCCGAGCATGCTCGAGCGCTGGGCCAATCACGTTGAGCACTGGGTCGATGCGGCGCGGCGGGCCAACAACATCCATATCGTGCGTTACGAGGACCTCGCCGACCACTTCGAGGACACCATCGGACGCCTCGGGCGGCGGCTTGGTGTGCAGCCGGCCCGCATCGCGCCGCCGTCGCGCACCGATAACGTCGTCGCGGACGGCCCGGTTGTATGGACACCGGAGCAAGGCGCAGACAACCGCGCAGCCGTCGACCAATTAGCGCGCGCCATGTTCCCCGCGCTGATGGACCGGCTCGGCTACGGGCCGGCGTCCTCCAGCATGGCTTCTGCGAGCTAGCGCTTTTCGTTCAACGCGGCCGCCGGCTCCGGGACCCTACGGTGACAGTCCGCCGTCAGGCCCAAGACGTACCGGCTATCGACTTTTCCCGGCGTAACGCCTGACCTCCAGCATCCGTACTTGGCCCGTTCGGTCTGCGCGGCGGCTGGACCGTATCCGGATGCCGACGATAAGATGGACAAAACCAGACGCACAAGACGTGGGGTGGAATAAGCAATGGATGTGGCAGCAAATGACGCGGTGCGCGCAGGCGACCGCGCGCGGCGCAATACGATATCGGACGCCTTTCGCCGCTCCGCCCTGCGGTATGCGAGCCGGCACGCCCTGAGCTTCGCCGGCCGGGACTGGACCTTCGGCGAGCTCGAACGCGCGGTGAACCGGGTCGCCGCAGCGATTGTCAATGCCGGCTTCAAGCCCGGCGAGAGGGTCGCCGCCTATGGGCGCAATTCCGACGCCTATATTTTGTTCTGGCTGGCGTGCACGCGTGTCGGGCTGGTGCACGTTCCGGTCAACTACGCGCTGACCGGACGCGAGCTCAACTATATCGTCGATCAATCGGGCGCGAGCGCGCTGATCGTCGATCCCAAGCTCGAGGAGAAAGCGCGCGAGGCGATCGGCTCCGAGCGGCAACTCAAGACCATCGGCACCTTCTACGGCGGCAAGGGCTTCGACGTGCTCGACGCGGCGCTGAACGGCAAGGATGTGCCGCTGGTTGATAACCCGGTCGACGATACCGATGTGGCGCAGCTTCTCTATACGTCCGGCACCACGGCGGCGCCGAAAGGCGCCATGATGACCCACCGCGGCCTCCTCGCGGAATATGTCAGCTGCATCTACGAGCTCGGCTTGAGTGGCGCCGACCGGGCGCTGGCCGCGTTGCCGCTCTATCATTCGGCGCAGATGCACGTCTTCACGATTCCGCAGTTCCTGGTGGGCGCGAGCACGATCCTGATCGAGGCGCCGCAGCCGGAGCTCTGCCTCGAACTGATCGAGAAGCACGGCATCACTTCTTTCTTTGCACCGCCCACAGTCTGGATCAGCCTCTTGCGTTGTCCCGATTTCGACAAGCGCGATCTCTCCTCGCTACGCCATGTCTTCTACGGCGCTTCGATCATGCCGGTGCCGGTGCTGCAGGAACTGCGCAGCCGGCTCCCCGGCACCCAGCCGTTCAACTGCTATGGCCAGAGCGAGATCGCGCCGCTTGCGACCGTGCTGCGCCCGGAAGAGCACGACGCACGGCCTGCTTCGGCGGGACGACCCGTCCTGAACGTCGAGACGCGCGTCGTCGACGAAGAGATGCGCGACGTGGCGCCCGGCGTGCAGGGCGAGATCGTGCATCGCTCGCCGCACCTGCTGCTCGGCTACTGGGGCAAGCCGGAGGAAACGCGCGAAGTGTTCGAGGGCGGCTGGTTCCATTCCGGCGACGTCGGCGTGCTCGACGACGAGGGTTATCTGATGATCGTCGATCGGGTGAAGGACGTCATCAAAACTGGCGGCACCATGGTCGCGAGCCGCGAGGTCGAAGAAGCGCTGTTCACGCATCCCGCGGTGTTCGAGGTTGCGGTGATCGCGCTGCCCGACGCCAAATGGATCGAGGCGGTGACGGCAGTAGTGGTTTTGCGCGCGGGCCAGACGGTCGACGAAGCGGAACTGCTCGCGCATGCGCGCCAGTCGCTCGCACCCTTCAAGATTCCCAAACGGGTCATTTTCCGCGACGACCTGCCGCGCAACACCGCCGGCAAGCTGCTCAAGCGCGAGCTGCGCGCGGAGTATGCTTGAACGGAGATTGACGATTCCGAGGCCCGGCTCGCCATGGATATCACGCATCTGCTCACCCGGCTGGCGGTCGCGCTCGGCATCGGGCTGCTGATCGGGCTCGAGCGCGGCTGGAAGACGCGCGCGGTTCAAGAGGGTAAGCGCGCCGCCGGCGTGCGCACCTTTGCGCTCTGCGGGCTGCTCGGTGGGTTGAGCGCGGCGCTGGCGCAGGCGATTGGCACGGCGGTCGGCGCGGGCCTGGTGCTTGGCTTCGCCTTTGCCGTCTATGCGGCGGTGATCGCCTGGTTTGAGCGCGATGCCGACCGCGCCGCCGGCAGCTTTTCCGCCACCACCATTATCGCCGAGCTCTTGGCCTTCATCCTCGGCGCCTACGCGATCATCGGCGACGTGCGGGTGGCCGCTGCCGCGGGGGTGGCGGCGACCGGCATATTGGCCGCGCGCGCGGAGATCCACGGCTGGGTCGCGCGCATCACCTGGCCGGAGCTGCGCTCGGCGCTGGTGCTGCTGGCTATGACTTTCGTCATCCTGCCGGTCGTGCCCGACACGGCGATCGGGCCGGCGCCGGGAGTAAACCCGCGTGAGGTCTGGCTGATCGCCATCATCCTCGCCGGTGTCTCCTTCGTCGGCTACGGCGCGGTGCGGGTGTTCGGCGCCGAGCGCGGTGTGCTCCTGGGCGCGCTTGCCGGCGGGCTGGTGTCGTCGACGGCGGTGACGCTGACGAGCGCTCGGCGCGCGGCGGCAGGCGAGGGCGCGCCGCGGCTACTGGCGGCCGGCGTCGCCACGGCCAGCGCGGTGTCGTTCCTGCGGGTGATCGGGATTGTGGCCGTCATGCAGCCCAGCCTGTTGCGGCTGGTGGTGCCGGGGCTGGCGCTGGCGACACTCGTGGCCGGGCTCTACGCGGTCGCCGCCGTGCATTGGCGCGGCGGGGCGAGGCGAGGCAAGAGCGAACCGGTCGAATTCATCAACCCGTTCAGTTTCTGGCCGGTGGTCGGCTTTGCCGTTTTCCTTGGGCTGGTGATCGTGGCGAGCCGCATGATCGGCAATGCCTATGGCACCGGCGGTGCGCTCGTGGGCGCGGCCGGCGTGGGGCTCGCCGACGTCGACTCGGTGACCATCGCCGTCAGCCGGCTGGTGCCGGTGCCGCTCGGCGCGATGGGGGCGGCGTCCGCCATAATGGTGGCGGTGGCCAGCAACATGCTGAGCAAGCTTGTGATCGCCGGGGCGATCGGCCGCGGCCGCTTTGCGGGCGAAGTGGCGGTGATGACTGCCGGCTGCTGGCTCGCCGGCGGCGTAGGGCTATGGGGCGCGCTGGCCTTTTCCGCCAGGTGATATGACCATGCGACAGAACATTGACTTTTCGCTGCGCCGCCGCAAAGGTCGTCAAAAAGGGCCCTGCTCACGCCGGAAAGTCATTCAGCCAGTATGTTCAAGCGCATCCTGATCGCCAATCGCGGCGAAATCGCCTGCCGGATCATCAAGACCGCTCGCCGCATGGGGATCGAGACGGTTGCGGTCTATTCCGAGGCCGACAAGGATGCCCTGCACGTCGAGATGGCCGACATCGCGGTTGCCATCGGGCCGCCGGCCGCGGCCGAGAGCTACCTGGTCGTCGACAAGATTATCGCCGCCTGTAGGGAAACCGGCGCGGAAGCGGTCCACCCCGGCTACGGCTTCCTGTCTGAGCGCGAGGCGTTCCCGAAGGCGCTTGCCGATAACGGCATCGTCTTCATCGGCCCGAACGCCAAAGCCATCGCCGCCATGGGCGACAAGATCGAGTCCAAGAAGGCGGCGGTCGCGGCCAAGGTCTCGACCGTCCCCGGTCATCTCGGCGTCATCGAGGACGACAACGAGGCGGTCGCGATTGCCGAGAAGATCGGCTACCCGGTGATGATCAAGGCCAGTGCCGGCGGCGGCGGCAAGGGCATGCGTATCGCTCATTCGATGGCCGAAGTGGCGGAAGGCTTTGCCCGCGCGCGCTCGGAGGCGAAGTCGTCATTCGGCGACGACCGCATCTTCATCGAGAAGTTCATTACCGATCCGCGCCACATCGAAATCCAGGTGCTAGGCGATAAGCACGGCAACGTCATCTATCTCGGCGAGCGCGAGTGTTCGATCCAGCGCCGCAATCAGAAGGTTATTGAAGAGGCGCCGTCGCCGTTGCTCGACGAGAAGACGCGCAAGGCCATGGGCGAGCAGGCCGTCGCCTTGGCGAAAGCCGTCGGCTACGACAGCGCCGGCACCGTGGAGTTTGTCGCTGGCCAAGACAAGAGCTTCTATTTCCTCGAGATGAATACGCGCCTGCAGGTCGAGCATCCGGTGACCGAGCTCGTCACTGGCATCGATCTCGTCGAGCAGATGATCCGCGTCGCCGCCGGCGAGAAGCTTTCGATCAAGCAGAGCGGTGTAAAGCTCAACGGTTGGGCAGTGGAAAGCCGCATCTATGCGGAAGATCCATATCGCAACTTCTTGCCCTCAACCGGCCGTCTTGTGCGCTACCGCCCGCCGGCCGAGCGCAGCACCCATGGCGTCACCGTGCGTAACGACACCGGCGTCTACGAAGGCGGCGAGATTTCGTTGTTCTACGATCCGATGATCGCCAAGCTGGTGACGCACGCTGACACCCGCGAGAAGGCGATCGAGGCGCAGTCCGACGCGCTCGATGCCTTCGTTATCGACGGCATCCGCCACAACATCCCGTTCCTATCGGCGTTGATGGCGCACCCGCGCTGGCGCGCGGGCAAATTGTCGACCGCCTTCATCGCCGAGGAATTTCCCGAAGGCTTCCACCCGCAAGTGCCCGAAGGCGAACGCGCCGAGGTGATCGCCGCCGTGGCGGCGGCCGTCGACCACGTTCTGGGCGAGCGGAAGCGCCGCATCTCCGGCCAGGTCAACGGGCACGGGGTCACCCGCGAGAGCCGGCGCGCGGTCTGGCTCGGGCGCGACGAGATCGCGCTCGAGGTCAAGCGCGAGAACGGCACCATCGCGGTGCGCTTTCCGGCGAACGACAAAGCTGTGCGCCACATCGCCTCTGACTGGAAGCCAGGCGATCCGCTTTGGACCGGCACCATCGACAGCCATCCGGTGGCGGTGCAGGTGCGCGATATCCCCAACGGCTTTGCGCTGGCCTACCGCGGCGTAGAAACCCGCGCCTACGTCTACACCGAGCGCGAAGCGCAATACGCGCGGTTGATGCCGGTGAAGGAGAAGGCCGACAGCGGCAAGCAGGTGCTGTGCCCGATGCCGGGCCTCGTCGTTTCCATCGCGGTCAAGGAAGGCCAGGAGGTCAAGACCGGCGAGACCGTTGCGGTGGTTGAAGCGATGAAGATGGAAAACGTGCTGCGCGCCGAGATCGATGGCACGGTGAAGAAGATCAACTGTAAACCCGGCGACAGCCTGGCGGTCGACGCGGTCATTCTCGAATTCGCGTGAGGGTGGGGCGCCTTTGAGCGTTGCCAGGCGAAGTGGCAACCGGTTCGCCGTTCGGAAACGCGACAAAGAAAAAATTTAGATACGTCTACCGTTTCCTTGAAACGGTGGACGTGTCTAGTGGCGCTGCACGACCTCGTGGCCCTCGACGAATTCCTTGGCGAGCGCGTGATAGATGCCTTCGCGGCATATCATGCGCGAGCAGAAATAGCCGATGACCGACGCGCACATCACCGGCACCACCATGGCGTGGTTGTCGGTCATCTCTGTCACGATGACGAAGGCGGTGATCGGCGCCTGCACCACGCCGGCGAAATAGGCGACCATGCCGAGGATGATCATCGCGGGCACCGGCGCGCTCTGGAAGATATCGGCGGCGAGGCTGCCGATGCCGGCGCCGACTGCCAACGATGGCGCGAAGATGCCTCCCGGAATGCCGCTGGCCGCCGTCAGCGTGGTCGCGAGGAGCTTCAGGATTCCGAAGCTCTGCGGCAACGGCACGCCGTTCTCGAGCGCCGTCCTAACCTGTGAATATCCGGTGCCATAGACCATGTCGCCGGACGCCAGCCCGCACAGGGCGACGCCGAAACCACACAGCAGCGCGAACACGACCGGCCGGCGCTTCAGGAACTTGCCGACCGGCCCGGGTAGCCCGCGCGTCGCCACGATTACCATCCGGCTGAACAGTCCGCCCGCCAAGCCGCCGATGACGCCGCAGATCGGGATCGCCAGCCAGTCGATGCCGTTCGCGAGCATGGTGGGGGTGGTGCCGAAGTAGGTGTAGTTGCCGACGAGGCCCAGCGTGGTGAGGCCGGCGGCGATAACAGCTGAGATAATGAGGCCGCTGGTGCGCACCTCGAAGCTGCGGCTCATTTCCTCGATGCCGAACACGATGCCGGCGAGCGGCGTGTTGAAGGCGGCGGCGACGCCGGCGGCGGCACCCGCCAATACAAGGCCGGGTTGGCGGCGTGGCGACCAGCGGCCGGCGGCGAACATGATCGAGGCGCCGACCTGCACGGTCGGGCCTTCGCGGCCGGCCGAAGCGCCGCACAACAGGCCGAGCAGGGTGAGCAGGATCTTGCCGACGGCGATCCGCATCGACACCAGCTTGCTGCGTTCGGTCTGGTCGGTGAGTTGCCGCGCCGCGATCGCCTGCGGGATGCCGCTGCCTTGCGAGTTCTGGAAATAACGGTGGGTGAGGTAGACCGACAGCGCCATGCCGAGGGGCGTGACCACCAGAGCGCCATAGCGCCAGTGGCCCACGAACATCGCGAAGGCTTCCTGCACCCAATCGGCGGTCTTGGCGAGCAGCATGGCGGAGGCGCCGACGACCACGCCGCCGAGCAGGAAGATAGCGCGCCGCTGCCAGTGCGCCGACGTGACCCTCATAAGCCGAATGTGCCGGCGGCGGATGACATGCCGGCCAATGCGGATTGCTTTCATAATGTAGGAATCACAGCTAGCCTTAGGCACGGAACGGCGGCGGCCGTGCCCGATTGGATAACCCTGGCTCGCGCCCCCGTTCTTGCCTTACCGGAGAGCCAGTTTTCCTTGCGCTGAAACGGTGCTGTAGGTCAGTCCTCGGTCGGAAGCAATAGCCATTTCGGCACTTGTAACCGGCCGCATGCCGGCGGCATTGCCGCCGGGGACTGGCTGGGTGCAGACCAACCAGGGTCTCGGCCAGAGCCGGAGCGATTCCTACGGCGGCGACATGTAAGGCGGGGCCGCGCGCCTGACACGGCGAGCCGGCGCATTGGGCTCGGATCGTGCGGAATTGCGAAAGGTGTCAGGTCGCGCGCCCGTCGAGCAGCGCCTGGATCTTGCCGACGAGCCGCTGGATGTCGACCGGCTTGGTGTCGAAGTCGTCGCAGCCGGCCTCGATCGCCTTGTCCTTGTCCTCCACCATTGCATGGGCAGTGAGCGCGATGATGGGAATCGCTTTCGTATCTGGATTGGCCTTGACCCGGCGCGTCGTTTCCCAGCCGTCGATGACAGGCAGGCTCATGTCCATAAGAATGAGGTCGGGGCTCTCGGCGGCCGCCATGTCGAGCGCTTGCTGGCCGTCGACGGCGATAACGATGTCGTAGCCTTTGCGCACCAGCCGACGCGAAAGCATGTCGCGATTCATCTCGTTATCTTCGACCAGAAGAATCTTCACGAAAGTTACTCCTCCCTAGGCGGGTTCGGCCGACGCCGCGTGATGTCGCCGCACCACCGCCGCCAGCGCCGGGCCGAGCGATCCAATCGGCTGCCCGCTCTTGCTCAAGACCAGCAGGGTTCGCTGGGTTAGAAACGCGCGTTCCTTTTCGGTCAGGTCCTTTGCCGTCAGCACCACAATCGGTACATCGGACAGCTTGCCGCTTTGGCGGACCCGTTCGAGAAAGTCGAAGCCGTCCATTTCTGGCATCATCAGGTCGAGCAGCACCAGCGCCGGCGGTGGATGGCCGTCTATCCATTCGAGCGCGAGGCGGCCATTGGCCGCTTCGGCCACCTGCATGCCATTGCCTTCGAGGGTTGCTCGAACGATGGCGCGCACATCAGGGTCATCGTCGACGACGAGCACTGTGGCATTCTTGCTCGCGGGCGCCAGCTTGCGCATCAGCGCCAGCAGTTTGGTGCGGTCCACCGGTTTGGTCATGAATTCAGACGCGCCCAGCGAAAAGCCGAGATGGCGATCGTCGAACATGGTGAGCATGATGACCGGGATATGCTCGACGCTCGGATCAGATTTCATGGAGCCGAGCACCGACCAGCCGTCCACTTTGGGCATGTCGACGTCGAGCGTAACAATGTCGGGCTGCGTCTTGTGCATGATGTCCAAGGCTTCGGCGCCGTCGCGCGCGTGCAGCAGGGAGTAGCCCTCCTTGGCGAGCGTAGCCGACAGCAGGTCGTGCACGACGATGTCGTCGTCAACGATCAGTACCTTGATGGTAGACAGCGGATGGCCGGGTTCGGCCGCTGCTGTAGCGCGCGTGCGGATCGCGCCTTCCGCTTTCTCTCGCCGGTCGGGCAGGGTATGGTGAACGTCGAGCCCTGGCCCGGTGTGCTGGTGACCTCGATGGTGCCGCCTAGCATCTCGCAGAAATGCCGGGTGATAACCAGGCCGAGACCGGTGCCGCCGAAATTGCGTGTGGTCGACGAGTCGGCCTGGGTGAAGGCCTGGAACAGCCGTCCGAGCTGTTCTTCGCTCATGCCGATGCCGCTGTCCGCGACCGAGAACGTCACGGACGACGGGCCGTCGGCCTCCTGCTGGCGCGACAAGCGCAGCGCAATGGTGCCGCCCTTGGTGAACTTGGCGGCGTTGCTCAAGAGATTTATGAGGCTTTGCTTGAGCTTGGTCGCGTCGGTGCGGATCGAGTCGATGTTGGGCGGGCATTCGATCGCGAGCGTATTGGCGTTCTTTTCGATGAGCGGCGCCACCAGCGCTTTGACGTCGTCGACCATCGCGGGCAGTGACACGCGCTCGAGATAGAGCTCCATCTTGCCGGCTTCGATCTTGGACAGATCGAGGATGTCGTTGATCAGGCCGAGGAGATGCTTGCCCGCGGCCTGGACTTTTTCAAGGTCCTCAGTGGCGGCCTCGTCGCCGCGATCCTCGGCGTCTTCCGCCAGCAGCTCGCTGTAGCCGATGATCGCATTGAGCGGCGTGCGCAGCTCGTGGCTCATATTCGCGAGAAAGGCCGACTTAACGCGGCTGGCCGCCTCGGCGTCGTCCTTGGCCTTGCGGATGGCTTCCTCAGCCTTCTTGCGTGCGGTTATGTCGGTGTAGATGGCGATGAAACCGCCGCCCGGAATGGGATCGCGCCGCACTTCCAGCACCATGCCGTCAGGGCGCACGCGTTCGAACGAATGCGAGGCTCTTAAAAGTCGCAGGCGCTTCTGTAGTTCCTCCTCGACGTCCTTGTCGCCGAACTCGCCGCGCTCCCCGAGATAACGGATATAGTCGGAAAAGGTCCGGTCGGTGCCGAGGAACTCTTCCGGCATGTTGAGATAGGCGACGAAGCGCTCGTTCCATGTGACCAGCTTGTGCTGAGCGTCGTACATCGCCACGCCCTGTGACATGTTCTCCAACGTGGCGCGGAGCAGGGCATGCTCCTGCTCGGCGTTCAGAACATTCTTGTCCTTGGCGTCCACACGTCTGTCCTTGGCGGGGTCGAGCGGCCGCCCCTGGCGGCGGCTCGGTCGGAGCGGCGGGAGCTATCAGGCAGAATCGGCTTCTTCAATCGGACCAGGGGGAAGGTGAGCCGCGTCCTAAGCTGGTTCATTCCGTCAGCAGAAAATAAGTTTCCATGGGCCCCTTGCCTTTGACGTCGATAATTCCACGTCGTTCGATTGGGAAACGGCCGTCGAGCGCGGCGGCGGTGGCCGCGGACACCTGAATGCGCCCCGTCACGGAGTGCGACTCCATGCGGCTGGCGGTGTTTACCGTGTCGCCCCAGACGTCGTAGATGAATTTGTGGGTGCCGATGACGCCGGCCACGACCGGTCCGGAATGGATGCCGATACGCGCCTTGAGATCGAGGTCGGTCGCCTCCGCGACGTTCGCGACCTCGTTCAGCATGCGGAATGCGAAGCGGGCGACGCGCACGGCGTGATCGCGCTGCGGCTCGGGGATGCCGGCAGCCACCATGTAGGCATCGCCTATGGTCTTGATCTTCTCAATCCCCTCCTCAGCGGCGAGCAGGTCGAAGGCGGTGAAAATGCGGTTGAGGAAATCGACGGTACGGTCGGCGGGGAGGGCGTGGCTGAGCGCCGTGAAGCCCACAAGGTCGCAGAACAGGATCGTGGAGTCCGCGATGCGATCAGCGATGGACGTTTCGCCCGTGCGCATGCGGCCGACGATGCTTTCCGGCAGGATGTTCAGCAGCAGGGTCTCGGGCCGGCGTTTTTCATGCTTCAGCTCGGAAATGAACTGCTTCTCCCGGTCGCGCAGATATTTCCGCTCCAGGCTGGCGTTGATGCGCGCGCGCAGCAGCACCGGATCAAACGGCTTGGTCAGGTAATCTTCGGCGCCGGCCTCGATGCAGCGCACGACGCTGTCGAGCTCGTCGAGTGCCGAGATCACGATCACGGGGATATGCTGGGTGCGCTCGGCAGCCTTTAACCGCGTCAGGACTTCGAAGCCGCTGATCTCCGGCATGATCAGGTCGAGCAGGATGAGGTCGAACATCTCGGTTTCGCAAAGCACCAAGGCAGCAGCGCCGTTCTCGGCGGTCGATATCCGATGACCGTCGCGCGACAGCCGGCGCGCCAGGACGTCGCGGTTCGCGGCGTTGTCTTCGACGATCAGAATCGCGCTCGGCGGAATGCTGTCGTCGGTAGTGTTCATATGCAACGGCTGTACCGCGCGCAGGACGTCGGCGATGATATCGACCCGCCGCGCGTGATCCTCGTCGTGTTCCGGCGCGATCTCCTTGTCCCGGGTTAGCGCGACCATGGCGGCGATCTGGCCGAGCAGGCCGTCGGCCGCGTCCCTGAGCCGGACCAGGTCCTCGCGCAAGGGGTGCTCGCCGTCCTCCATATCCTCGATCAGCATTTCGCTGTAGCCGATGATGGCGTTGAGCGGCGTGCGCAGATCGTGGCGCAGGCGGCGATGGAAATCGTCGTCGCTTTCGTCTTGCTGGCGGTCGAAAGAGAGATCTTCGATCAACTCGTTGACAAAGTT
>Ga0316583_10000457_pt1 | contig 12051 bp, 19 predicted proteins | sample J_170502JBrBrA_D_FD_204513 | JGI IMG/M metagenome (GOLD analysis project Ga0316583, IMG submission 204513) | Rhizosphere microbial communities from salt marsh grasses in Alabama, United States - J_170502JBrBrA | ecosystem: Host-associated > Plants > Roots > Rhizosphere | place: USA: Alabama... | reverse complement strand
TGGGTTGCAATTGTGCTACGAAGCCGACACTGGCAACGAGATGGCGCTCGCATTCGCCGACGGCGTTCGCGGCCGCGCGTAACTAGCGCTTCGCCTTCGCGGTATTCCCCTGTACAGTTTGTTACTTGCGTGGAGCTCGGCAAGGAGAGTCCAGGCATGGGGCTGTTCGATGATAGCTTCGAGCTTTCTGTGAGCGAGGTCGAGTCCGTCCACTCGATGGACGAGTTGCGCCCGTTCGTTAGCCGGCTGCTCGGACGTTACGGCCTCAGGCACGCCGCTTATCTGGCGGTCGCGCTGCCGGACCAAATCGATCCGCATCCCGTGCTGGTCTGCACCTATCCGGCGCAGTGGACGCAGCGTTACATCGACCAGGACTATCTCGCCATTGATCCCGTGATCAGCGCGGCCGCTACGAATTTGCTGCCATTCGACTGGTCCGAGCTCAGCCATCGCGGCATCCGGGTCAAACAGATGTTCGACGAGGCGCAGGAATTCGGCATCGGCCGCCACGGCCTCAGCTTCCCGGTGCGCGGACCGCTCGGCGATCACGCGTTGTTCACTGTCACGAGCGATGCCAGCACCAGCGAGTGGCAGAAGCTCAAGTCGAGCTACATGCGGGACATGCAGTTGATCGCTCATTTTGTGCACGGCAAGGTGCTGGAGTTCGAGCGCGGCGACAGCGCGCCGATCAAGCCGTTGTCGGCGCGTGAGCGGGAGGTGCTGGGCTGGGCCGCGCGCGGGCTGAACAACGATCAGATTGCCTTCAAGCTCAACATCTCCGAACGCGTTGTGCGCGCCTATTTCGAAAGCGCCCGCCACAAGCTCAATTGCGTCAACCGCAGCCACGTGCTGGCCCGCGCCATCAGCCTGCGCCTGGTGGGCCCCGCCACGGCATAGGAGCGCCCCCGTCGTTTTCGCCGGCTTGCGCGGGTGCGTTATGTGAACGCATTTGAGCGTTCTCTGGATATCTTTCGGAGGGCGCCGATGATCCGGTTGATCCAAGGGCGAGACAGCGCATACTATCCGTGTGAAATGGAGGCGATGTTTCGCGCCCGCACGGCCGTATTCCACCGCAGGCTGGGGTGGAATGTGACCGTCCACAAGGGCCGCGAGCGTGACCGCTGCGACGAAGAGAACCCGCTCTATCTTATCGCCCTCGATGACGTGACCGGCGACGTCACAGGCTCGGCGCGCCTGATGCCGACGACCGGTCCGCTCACCTTCGGCGTCAGCGCATCCGATATGTTCGAGGAACCGATCGATCTCGCTAGTGGGACGGTGTGGGAATGCACGCGCTTCTGCGTTCATCCCGGAAGGCGGTCGAGCGGCAGTCTGCGCGCCGCGACGCGCGTGTGTTTCGAGCTCAACCTGGCGGCTTGTGAGCTGGGTCTGCGCGCGGGGCTTACGCAGATCCAGACCGTGTACGATCAGCTTATGGTCAAGGTCTATGAACGCGCGGCATGGGGCCCGACGCAAGTTGCTCGATCGACTCGTGTCGGCAAACTGCCGGCCTACGTCGGCGTGTGGGACGTCACGCCGCGAACGCTGGCCGAGATGCGCGCGGCCAGTGGCATTGCACACGACGTGATTGAAGCCCGTCCGCTTCCCGCGCTGCGCGAAGTATCCTGAACCGGTCCGCGGACTGCTCAGGCTGTTGCCTCGCGGTGCCGGTCGTGGCCAATATGGCCCGCACCGCATGTCAGCAACGGGACGAAAAAATCATGTCGACCATCACCTGGGACCACGTCCACCTGCGCACTCCCGATCCGGAGGCCACGGCGCAATGGTTCGAACGTATGTTGGGCGCCGAGGTGATCCGCAGCACGCAGCAGGGCAAGCCGCGCATCGATCTCAAGCTCGGCGGCGCCAAGATTTTCATCGCGCCCGTCGCCGCGGGCGACGGCGTCAATCCACCGCCGCAGACGCCATATCAGGGGCTCGACCATTTCGCCTACTTCGTCACCGATCTCGACCGCTTCGTCGACGAGCTTAAGGCCAAGGGCGCCGAGTTCACGCAGGACTTGCATCTTCCGCGCCCCGGCATTCGTATCTGCTTCCTGCGCGGGCCACAGGGGATTTCGATCGAATTATTGGAGCGCGACCCGAATATCGTTTGATTGGTGGCCTTGAAGCGTTTCCAGGCGAAGTGGAAGCTGGCCCATGGCCCAAAAACGCGACAAACAAAAGTTGTCGACCCGGTGAACTGAACGCGACCAATTGTCCCGAAGACGCGATTGGGCCGGAATTGCGCCAGATTTTTCCTGAAAAAAACATGTCGTTTGGGTTGCCCGGGCCCCGCGCTCGGTGCAAACAGTGCTGGGGACTCTTCAGATAGGAACTTCGGAATGCGGCGGCCCGCACTGGCGATCGGCTTGGCTTTGCTCGTGGGAGCGAGCGCAACTGCAGCCGAGAACAGGTTCGAGCGCAGCCTGCAACGTCTCAGCCCGGGCGAGCGGCTGGTGCAGGTGTGTGATTACACGGCGATGCAGCATATCCGTAAGGAGCACCGCCAATATCGTCCTGATCGCGCGGTGGCCGATGCTCGCAGTCGCGTCTACATCGACAAGAACACCGTCAAGGCCAAAGGCGGCGCCTTTCGCAGCCGCCACAAATGGTACGCACTGTCCTACACCTGCACCGGCTCGGCTGACGGCATGAAGGTGCTTTCGTTCAAGTACAAGATCGGCTCGGAAATTCCGCAGTCGAAATGGGCGCTGTACAGCCTGTGGGAATGAGCGCGCGACAAGTCCGAGACCCGCGCTTTCGCGGTGTCTTCCGGAGCAGCACTTTTCTCCATGATTAAATGACAGAGCCGCCGGTGCGTTTCGCCGGCGGCTCTGTCCTATCATGCAAGGTCGGTCGTACAGGCTCCGATCAGAAATGGCAGTTCCAGCGACTCCAGTTACGTTCCTTGACGCGCAGTGCAGCGCCGAACGTATTCTGTGCATGGGACATAATCTTGTAGCTCAGCGGGAAGGGCCGGGTCGGTACGCCGTAGTCCCAGATCTGGCAGAAGCCGCTGACGTTCCAGCGGATGACCCGGTATGAGGCGTCGGCCGGGCTGACAGCGAGGATTGCCGCGGCAGCAAGGCCAGCGGCGGCGAACAAAACCATCTTGCGAACCATGATATTCGCTCCGTTGCAAATGAGTTCCGAAGAAGCGCAGCTCTCGCGAGGGCTGCACCGGCAGCCATGGAAAGCTGGTGTATCGGTTCCCGCCCTGCCTTGCGCTAGATCAATGATGCTGGTCCCGGTCTGGCGCGCAGGCTTGCCGGACCAAGCTGACGCGGGCAAGGGCGGCGGGTTAAACGCCTCGCGCCGGGCCGGGTCTGCCGAGCCCGCTTGCCCCACAGGCTGAAAGCGTTACCCTTGCCGGCATGCTGGTCGCTTCGATCATCCTTGAGGGCGCCGTCGCGGTGATCGCAGTTCTCGCCGCGCGCTGGCAACGGCCCTACATGTATGGGCTCGCTTTCACTTTCGCCGCCTATGTCGTTTATGATCTGGCGCGCTTCTTCAACCTGCCGGTGGAAGGCTCGCTGCTGTCCTGGTTGTTTCTGCTGGCGACCATCGCCGCGCTTTTCGCGGTGTGGGGAGTGTTCAGGGACGAGAAACGATGAACCGAATGATCTCGATGGCGGCCTGCGCAGCCCTGCTGGTCGCGCTGACCGGCGCGTTCACCGTCCGCAACGTAGAGGCTGCAACCTCGATCGCCATTCCGGTGGCGGTGGCGAATTTCGATTATCGCGACACGTCGGGCGAGGTCAAAGACCAGTCGGCGCAGCATGCAAAACGCATGCGGCTGTTCGACCGGTTGCTGCGCGATCGCCTCGCCGCAGAGCGCCATTACGATCTGCGGCGCCTCGACTGCAAGAAGCAAGCCTGTAGCGCCGGCAGCATGAAGCCCAACGCATTGATCGAAGCGGCGCGGCACGCCGGGGCGCGGCTGCTGATCTATGGCGGCATCCACAAGATGAGCACGCTCATCCAATGGGGCAACGTGCAGGTTCTCGATTTGCGCAATAAGAAATTGCTGCTCGATCGCACGTTCACCTTCCGCGGCGACACCGACAAGGCTTTTCGCAAGGCGGCCGAATTCATCGCCCAAACTCTGCAGGATGTCGCGCCGAAGTCCTAAAGCGCTCATCGGTCAAAGGAAACGTCAGCCCATGAAGGTCTTCATTACCGGCGCCAGCGGCTTTATCGGCGGCTCGGTGGCGGCTCATCTTGTCGCGGCCGGGCATCAGGTCAGCGGCCTGGCGCGCACGGCCGAGACCGCCGCCGCGCTCGAAAAGATGGGCATCGCGCCGGTGCACGGCACGCTCGAGGATGCCGAGGTTCTGGCCGCCGCGGCGCGCGAGACGGATGCGGTGATCGATTCCGCCAACGCCACCCATCGCGGCGCGGCCGAGGCGATGCTCACTGCGCTTACCGGCAGCGGCAAGGCCTTCATCCACACCAGTGGCTCCAGCATCGTCGGTACCCGTGCCGGAGGCGTGTTTCGTCCCGAGATATTCGACGAGGATACGCCGTACACGCCGTCGCCTACACGGGCGGGCCGCGTCGCGCTCGATAACGATATCCGGGCGGCGGCGGCGAATGGCGTGCGCAGCGTTGTTATCGCGCCGAGCCTGATCTACGGCCGCGGCCGGGGCCTCAATCCGCACAGCATGCAGGTGCCGTGGCTGATCGCGCTCGCCAAGAAGAGCGGCGTCGCCAAGCACATCGGACCGGGCGAGAACCGCTGGGCGAACGTGCACATCGACGACCTCATCACGCTCTACGCCTTGGCGCTGGAGAAGGCGCCGGCGGGCAGCTTCTATTTCGCCGAGAACGGCGAAAATTCCATGCGCGAAGTGTGCGAAGCCATTAGCCGCATGGTGGGTTTCGGCGGCCGCACGCAGGCGATGACGGTCGATGAGGCGGTGGCGGTCTGGGGTGACGGGCCGGCCAATGACACCATGGGCTCCAACAGCCGCGTGCGCGCCAAGCGCGCCCGCGCCGAGCTCGGCTGGCAGCCGCAAGCGCGTTCGCTGATCGAGGAGATCGAGCACGGCTGCTACGCGCAGGAGGCGTGACGCTTCGAGCGTTTCCCGGCGACGTGGGAACCGGTTCGCCGTTCGGAAATGCGACGAACAAAAACTTAGGTCAGGTGTCCGGCGCGCCGACGTCGACCATGTAGTGCCAGACATTGTCGACGGTAGGATCGCCGTCGACCGCGATCGGCTTCTTGTCGACGAGCTTGTATTCGAGCGTGCTGACGCCGTCCTTCTCGATCAATTCGCGCATGTTCGCCTGACGCTTTACGAAAAGCAGGTTCGTGCGGTTGCCTTCTTCCGTCAAGACGTTCGGGCTGTAGAAGCCGGCGTGCTTGTGCGCCAGCGAGATATAGGTGCCATCGCGCCGCTCGAAGTCGATGTTCCTGATGCGCAGCCGGTAGCCGAGCTCCAGATCCTCCGGGCCCCAGCCCCAATAGCAGTTGCGAAAGCCGTTGACCTTGGCGAATACCGCGTTGTCCAGCAGTTCGACGGCGCCGAAGAAGTTCTTGCGGTCTTCGTTGAGGGGCAGCCCGTGCCAGATCAGCCGCGCGGGTTTGGCGGACCAGGAATAGTCGGCCCACATCGGTAGATAGTCGACGTCATGGATTGACGACGTAGTCCGATGTGTCGCGGGTGAGCGCAAAGCCGCAATTGGCGAGTTTGCCGCGGTTGAATGGCGCGTCGCCATGCTGCTCGATAATGTTGATGGTGACGGGGATCTGGCGGTCGAGCTTGTCGCGCTGAAAATAGGCCACCATGTGCGGCAGGAACTGCGCGAGGTGCTCTTGCCGGTTGCGGTAGGGCACGATGATCGACAGGCGCTTCGCGTAGCGCGGATCGGCTTCGCCGCGCGGTTCGATGGACGTCATGGATCGGACTGCTGCCGTTGGAGCGAGTCGCCCTGGATGGGCGACCTCGCGAAACCTAGCCGATTCGTTCGTCCTGTCGGAATTGCGGCAGCGTTTGCGGCCTAAACCGTCCGGTAGCCGCCGTCGGCCATCACGATGGAACCCGTGACGTAAGCCGATAGATCGGAGGCGAGGAAGATCGCCGGGCCGACCATATCTTCGGGCTTGCCGGCCCGGCCGAGCGGGGTATGGTCGAGGAAGGTCTTGACCAGCTCGGGATTGTTGGCGCGCACGGCGGCGTTCAGCGGCGTCTCGATGAAGCCGGGCCCGATGGCGTTGACGCGCACGCCCTCCTTGCCGAGCTCGGCGGCGAGCGCGCGGGTGAAGCCGAGCACGCCGTGCTTGGAGACCGTGTAGGCGGGCGAGGTCGGCGTGCGCAGGTGCACGAAGGACTGGATCGAGGCGATGTTGATGATGCGGCCCTTGGACACGCGCAAGGGCTGAAGAAACGCCTGCGTCACGTTGAAGGGGCCATTGAGATTGGTGCCGGTGACCTCGTGCCAGTCCTTGGCCACCGTGTCGGCATCGCCGGTGAAGCCGTTGCGCCGGGTAATGCCGGCATTGTTGACCAGGATGGAGACGCGCCCGAGCGTGTCGGCGACCTCGTCGGCGATCAGCCGGCAGGCGGCGCGGTCGGTGACGTCGAGCTTGAATCCGTGCGCGGCGCCGCCGGCGGCGCGGATCTCGGCGGCAGCCGCCTCCGCTGCCTCGCCGTTGAAGTCCAGCACGGCGAGGCTCGCGCCCTCGCGCGAGAAGCCGAGCGCGATGGCACGGCCGATGCCGGAGCCCGCGCCGGTAACGACAGCGATGTTGTCTTGCAGGAGTTGTGGCATTGGGTGAATTCCTCCGTTTATCCGACTTCAAGCGTAGCAAATCGGGTGGCCTGTCGCAGGCGCTGGTGAAGCGGTCACCGATTTCGCTAAAACCGAGCCGGGCGTCCTAAGGATGTCTTCAGGGGCCGACCCCTAGGTTTCCTGCATGGAAGACCGCACGGGCCACAGCGTCTTGCCGCAAAGCATGGAGACCGCAGGTTGTCCCGCGGCCATCGCGTTTCCGAACGCGGTGGTGAGGTCGCTGGTCGACCAGACCAAGGACTATCTGGCGCGCGAGGTCGGCATCGAGGTGACACGGGCCCGCCGGGGACCCCGCGGTCTCGATCGGCTGAATCTCAAGTCGTCGACTGCCGTCGTCGGCGTTGGCGGCGACTTTAGCGCGCTCATCGCCTTCAGTCTTCCGGAGGAACTGGTGAATGTCCTTTACGACCGCCTGACCGCCGCGTTCACCGTTCCCGCCGGCGACGAAGCGCTCTACCGCTGCGAAGTCGTTGCCGAGATGGCGAACATCATCATCGGCCATTGCACCGCGCGTCTCTCCGCCAATGGCGGGCGGGTGACGATGTCGCCGCCAGTGTTGCTGGATGCGGCCAAGCCGATCCCTCGGGTGAAGGACGCCGTGTTTGAGAGCGTATCGATGGACACGCCGCACGGCAGTTTCGATATCAATCTGGTGGGCCCTTGCGACATGTTCGACACCCATCTCAACTACATTCAATGACGGGGACGGTCATGGAAGCTCTCAACGTGATGGCTGTCGACGACTCGATGCTTGCGACGCAGGTGCTCAAGTCCGCCTTCGAGGAGCTGGGGCACAAGGTGGTGGCCACCGCGGCAACTGGATCTGCGGCGCTCATGACCTACGAGAGCTGCAATCCCGACCTGGTGACCATGGACATCACCATGCCCGACATGGACGGCATCGAGGCGACCGAGAAGATCGTGCAGTCCTATCCCGATGCGCGGGTGATCATGGTGACCTCGCATGCGCAGAAGAGCATGGTGATGGATGCGCTGCGGGTCGGCGCCAAGGGTTACATCCTCAAGCCGATCAAGGCCGACAGACTGCGCGATGCGTTGGCGCAGGTGATCGTGGTTTGATCTGATCGCGGCATGACCGTGCCCGGCCGACCCGGCCGGTAGCGCGGTCATCGCACAAAGCGGCGTCCGCGTGTGCGCTTTGCAAGGCCACTAGTTGTAGTAGCGCCCCCCGTACCGCGTCCCATAACTGTAAGGATCGTAAAAAGCCGCTTGGCACCGCGGCGACAGACGATCGAAGTTGCGGATCATCCAGGCTTGGATACGCCGCACATTCGGGATGTCGCGCGCGCAGAAGCGGAAGGCGTCGCGCGTGCAGGCGGCGCGCTGTCGTGCGGTGCCTTGGCCAGGCGCCGGCGCCGACAGCAAGGCGAGGCTTGAGAGCAGAACGGCAGCGGCCGCGAATGAGCGGACTGGCATCGTAATGTGCCTCCTCGAATGGAGAAACCGATGCACCGAGGTGGAGCTTGTTCGAAGCCTGATTTGAAGTCCAGAGGCCGGCTTGCCGCAGGTCGGAAGACCTTGAACGCGCCCCTGATCCGGATACCGCGCGCGGCGCATGGCATCTCTGCTGGGCAAATAATTGGCAAAGTCAAATAACTTCCTGAGGCTGGCATCATGATAGGGATGCAATGAAAGGCACCAATGCCCATCGCGCGCGCCAGTCGGTGGCCGTCGTCGGCTTGGGCGGCATCGGCGGCGCCGCCGCCGCCGTCCTGCAGGAGGCGGGACGACACACGGTGACGGCCTGCGTGCGGCAACCGCTCGAACGCCTGACGTTCGAGCGTCCCGGCGGCACGGTCGAGCTGCCGATGCACGCGTTGACCGACCCGGCCGCCGCCGAGCCGGTCGATTGGGTGCTATTGTGCACCAAGGCGCATGCGACGCCCTCGGCCGGCCCGTGGCTTGAACGGCTGTGCCGGGCGCATACGCGCGTTGCGGTCTTGCAGAACGGCATCGATCATGCCGCGCGCGTTGCGCCCTTCATCGGCGAGGCCACGGCAGTACCCGTGATCGTCTATTACAACGGCGAGCGGCTGGCGCCGGACCACGTGCGCTTTCGCCCGGTGAGCCAGCACGATCTGGTGGTGCCCGACGATTACGGTGGCCAGGCGCTCAAGGCGCTGCTGGATGGCACGCCGTTGCGGGTGCTGGCGGTGGCGGATTTCGCCACCCGCGCCTGGCGCAAGCTCCTGCTCAACGCTGCCGCCAATCCGATCACCGCCCTGACGCCGCAGCGCCAGGCGGTGCTGCGTCACGCGGATATCTACGCGCTGTGCCTGGACGTGCTGGAAGAGGCGGTGCGCGTCGGGCGCGCCGACGGCGCCGAGCTCGCCGACGACGAGCCGGCGCGCTGCATGGAGACGCTGATGAGCTTCTCACCCGAGCTTGGCACCTCGATGCTGTTCGACCGGCAGGCCGGCCGCCCATCGGAGATCGAGGCGTTGAACGGGGCGGTGGTCGCCGCCGGCGAGCGCCATGGCATCGCCACGCCGCTCAACCGCATGCTGCTGGCCCTGATGCGGGCGGTGAACGACGCAGCAGCTCCCGCCGCCGGCTGAGCCGCCGACCCCGCGGGCGGTACCGCGTTACGGAATCGGCAACCAAGCTTGCTGAACCCCGCCCGGGGCTCGCGCGTTGGCCGTGGCCGGGGGATGCGAACCGCTGTATCGTGGCGGCGCACCGAATCAGGCCGATATTGGCCAACGGAGAAAGAACCCATGAAATTGTCGTCGGGATTGCGGGCGGCGCTCGTTGCCTTCACCATGCTTCTTGGCTTCGGCTTCACCCAGGCCGCGCACGCGGACAGCGGCACCATCAGGCTCACCGTTTACAAGGGTGGCTGGTTCATCGGCGCCTCGGGCGGCAGCGGCACGCTCTATTTCCACGGGCGGCGCTATCGGCTCGGCGTCGGGGGCCTGAGCTTCGGCCTCGTGTTCGGCGGCTCCAAGGCCTACCTGCACGGCACCGTGACCCACATTCGCCGGCCCTCCGATGTCGCCGGGGTCTACGGCGCGGGCGGCGCCGGCGCAGCAGCGGGCTACGGCGCGCGCGCCATCGTGCTGACCAACGAGAAGGGCGCCGTGCTGCAGCTCACCGGCCGCCAGGTCGGCCTGATGGCGAACGCCGACCTCAGCGGGCTGGCGATTACGCTAAAGTAGATAGCGAATTCAAAGCCAGCGTTGATGCCAGACGGCCGGGGCGAAAGCCCCGGCCGTTTTTGTTGATATCCGGCGGCCCCCACCTCGTTGCTGGCGGCTCTATACGGCGCGCTTCCGCCAGCGGCGCTGACCACCGACAGCGTGTTCATAACGTCCAGGCTTGCCGGAGTGTTCAGCCTGCCGTCGGCGATCGCCAAGGATCTCGAACACCAGAAATAAACCATGCGCGACCGCGCCCGACATCTGCGCGACGCGGCTGACGCAATTTAGACATTGTTTGAGCGTCTTACCCACGCGCCGGCCGACATGTGCCGCCGGCTTCAACGACGTGTGGCTCCGGGCCAGCCCTTATGGACAACATCGGAATTTTCTGTGCGCCGCTTGCGGAGTATGGGGACGTCGGGTATCGCCCAACGCCCGGTGACCGGCCCATGACTCGCGTCACGTCAGCGACGACCTCGGCGAGATGCTGTTCTCGCTGCTGTTCAAATCGCTGATCGGCCTCCTGCACTGAACGACTGAACTCTGGAGTAGAGACAATGCCGCAGATGTTTCCGCTGATCGACGTCCTGGGCCAGGCTTGGCACGGGATTTTCTGGGGCTTCAGGGCCGCCATGCGTAATCGGCCCGAGCAGGGCGCCCCGCAGAAGTCGGGGTCGAGCCGGCTGGCCAAGGCGCAGGCCGGGCAGCAGCCTTGAGGGCGCCGGCATCTTGGGTTTCGCCCAGGGCCGGATCCGCGCCGCCACGATGCGCCATGGCGACGAGGGTCACGCAATGGTCCGCAGCTTCATAATTCTGCTGGCACTGGCGGCAGCCGTGGCGGCGGCGCCCGCGCGCGCGGCCGACGCCCGCCGTGGCGAGCGGCTGGCGCAGGCGCACTGCGCCGCCTGCCACATCGTGGCGCCGCACGCGCGCAACGAAGTCGCCGACGCGCCGCCGTTCGAGGTGATCGCGCGCAAGTACGGCTTTGAGGCCAACGCGATCCGGACCGTGATCCTCGGCCCGCACCGCAAGATGAACTTCATGCCGGACCCGGCCGAGGCGGGGGACATCGCCGCCTATATGGCGACCCTGGGTCCGTAGAGCGCTTCCAGCCGCCGTTAAGAACCGGCTCGCCGTCCCGGCAACACGACAAACTAAATCTTAGAATTGGGCCGTAAGGGGGGACGCGTCTTAAGCGCTGTCCTCGACGTCGGTCTCGGGCCGGTCGCCGCCGCCGGCGGTTTCCTGATGCCACTTGCCGTTCTCGTCTTCCCACTCGATGGCCTCAGTGTGGCCGGGCACGCGCTGCTCGGCGGCGGCGGAACGCGCGGCGTCGAGCGCTTCCTGGTGGGTCGGAAAGCTCTCGGAGAAGGTGCCGTTGGCCGTATAGGCCCAGCCGTCCTCGTGCCGGACCACCTTGTAAGTCACATGGACCATCGTCTCACCTGCTGTGCCGTTTGCGTCCGTGGTACGTTTGAGAGTAATCCCCCACGGCCCAATGCTCAATCCGGGCCGACGATTGCCGGAATAGTCGCGACGGAATGCCCCTCATGACCTACGCCCTGGCCCTTGCCGCGCTCGCCTTCGCCAACCTGCTCGGCATCATCAGCCCCGGCCCGGCCTTCCTGATGGTCAGCCGGGCGGCCGCCGGCCGCGACCTCAAGACGGCAATCGGCCTCGGCGCCGGCGTGGCGATCGCCGCCACGACCTGGGCGGCGGCGGCCTGCTTCGGCATCGCGCTGCTGATGACGCATTTCGCCCCGATCTACGGCGTCATCCAGCTCGCCGGCGGCGCCTATCTCATCTGGCTCGGCATCGGCGCCTGGCGCGAGAGCCGCAAAGGCCCGCCCGCGCCGGCCGCCGCCGGTGTGCCGGCGGAGGCGCCCGGCGGCGTCGCGCGCGCGGTCTTGACCGGCGCCATGCTGAGCCTCGGCAACCCAAAGATCGTGATCTTCTTCTCGAGCATTTTCGTCGCGCTGCTGCCGGCGCACGCGCCGCTATGGCTGCGGTTCGCCGTCGTCGGCATCGTCGGTCTGCAGGAGGTCTCCTGGTACACCGCGGTCTCCTTCGTATTCTCGCGCCCGCGCGTGCA
>Ga0316583_10000456_pt1 | contig 12074 bp, 7 predicted proteins | sample J_170502JBrBrA_D_FD_204513 | JGI IMG/M metagenome (GOLD analysis project Ga0316583, IMG submission 204513) | Rhizosphere microbial communities from salt marsh grasses in Alabama, United States - J_170502JBrBrA | ecosystem: Host-associated > Plants > Roots > Rhizosphere | place: USA: Alabama... | reverse complement strand
TGGTAAAGTGTACCGCCTCGTCCACGCCCTTAGGGTGAAAAAAGCCGGCATTATTTATTGGCAGGAAAGCATCTTCCAGCGGGGCGCGATACACATCATCCTTTCTTCTGAGCATATGCAGCCCGGCGTAAGCGATCGTGCAAGAGAAAACACTGCCGTCCGCAAAAGCTGCGAAAACCCATCGCCAGGGGAAGAGCGGCACGTCAAAAATGACGCGCTGGAAGTAGCCGATCCCTTCCACAAACTCGCTGCCGCTGGGAGACGTGATCTCCCCGACGAAATGCATATTCCGCCAGGACACCACGTGAAAACCGGCCAGTTTGAAATCATAGTCGTACACATAGCCCGGCGAGGTCGTGTCGGAACTCGGATCCCCCCAGGCTTCGAAACGGACGCCGCCGCCACCGCTGCCGTAAAACTCGCCCAGCATGCCGAACGGCTTATCGCCATACGCTCTAAAAGAACCGCCATACCGACGGCCGTCCTTCCCTTCTTTCCAGCCTGAAATCGATCCGTTTGGCGACAGCACTGCCGGGGCGCTGTCATGAACCAGTTTCTTATACGTCTTCTGACCATCAAAATACCAGCCGAGAGCAACGGTATTCAGGTGTTCATCCTCACCGACCATATGCGGTGTGCGATTGAAACCAGGATGTCTGCGCTCATTTACGGTGAATGTATCGCCGGCCATGCAGTTCAACGAAAACATAGCCTGCTTGGGACCGTATCCCTCCGCCTGCTTGGGCATAAGCATGACATACCACCAGACTGAGGAGCTTTTTATTTGTCTTTCGGGGAAACGCCGCCAGATGAGATCAAACCCTTCCCGCTGATTCGGCCGTATGGCCAATTCCTTATCAACCATAACAAAAATCTTCTAAATGTAAGTTCTACTTCCTTCGTTCATCTACCCACGGCCGCCGCCGGGGCCGTCAGTATTCTAGACAATTTCCTGAAAAATGCAGGATCACGGCGCGAACGATGGATCTCCCCACTAACAATCACTTTCCCTTCCGTTCTTTGTATAATCCTCTTTTCCCCCAACAAAACCTCTGATAAAGTATCCAAGAAGAATCCTCCGCGGGGACGGCCGAACGTGGTGTTAGGTCCGGGGAGCGGTGGATTCCAAGGGATTACCTGGTCGTGACCATCATTTATTGGGCTTGCGGCTGGCTTGCCGGCATCTGGACAGCATCTGTCCTGGAACTGCCGACATCATTGTGGATCGGTCTGGGGATACTAGGGCTGCTCACGGCCGTTTTGCTGCACCATCAATCTATCCCATTCGCCACTTTCGTTATCCTCTCGGCGGTCGCTCTGGGTGCGGCGCGCTTTAATCTCAGCCGCCCGGTCATCGATCAAAACCACATCGCTTTTTACAATGGTTCGCAAGAGGTCGTTGTCAGAGGTCTGGTCGTTAAAGCACCCGACATCCATGAGACCTTTCAAAATCTAACCCTCGATGCTGAGAGCATCCAACTAGGCAATAATGAACCACGACCTGTCTCCGGCCGTATCCTCATCCGCGCGCCACGCTTGCTGCAAGTCGAATATGGCACGCGCATTGAGGCCTCAGGCGCGCTGGAAGAGGCACAAAACTCCGGCACCTTCGACTATCGCGGATATCTGGCTGATCGCGGCATCCTGGCCGTCATGAATGGGCCCTGGCTCATGCAGATCGAAATCGGGGCAGGCAGCCCACTCATGCACTTCTTGCTGGCGGTTCGCCAGCGAGCGCAAGAGAGCATCAACACCATGCTGCCGCAGCCCCAGGCGGCGCTCTTATCCGGCATTCTCCTCGGCGACGATCACGCGATCCCAGAAAATTTAGCAGAGGATTTCCGTACTACGGGGATGACACATATCATCGCTATTTCCGGTTTTAACATGGCTATCATCGCCGGAATATTAATCAACAGCGGAAAACATATCGTCGGCCGTCGCTGGGCTGCCTGGATTGCCTTTGGCGCTATCGCCCTCTATACCATCCTTGTCGGCGCCGAAGCATCCGTCGTTCGCGCCTCGATAATGTCCGTACTCTTCATCCTCGCTGCTACATCACTCGGCCGTCCCACCTTCACTCCCGCCGCCCTCTTTGCAGCCGCGTTCGCTATGACTTTAATCAACCCCCTTATCTTGTGGCATGTCGGATTTCAACTTAGTTTTGCAGCGACAATGGGTCTCATGCTTTATGTTGGACCGTGGCGCTTGGGGATTCGAGAATGGTTACAACCCCACTTTAGTAGAGATGTGACAAAAAAAGCATCAAACATCCTCACGGAATATTTTCTAACCACAGCAGCGACATTAATCATGACCCTACCGATCATCATCTATAATTTCGGCTTCGTTTCTCTAGTGAATCCATTGGCGAATCTGCTTATTTTACCGGCTCAGCCCGGCGTCATGACCTGGGGTGGTATCGCGACAGTCGCCGGTATAATCTCGCCGATCCTGGGCCAACTTCCGGCCTGGATCGCCTGGCTTTTTCTCACCTATTCAATTAAATTGGTCGAAATTCTCAGCACCGTGCCCCATGCAACAGCAAATGTGTCTTTATCGCCCATGACCCTGGCAAGCTTCTATATTTTCATCATTATGATCACCTGGATTCGTGGTCAACCGGCTGAAGAATCGGAAAAAAGCCGGCTGCACCTGGACCGGCAAAAGATCCGTTTTTTACTCACCGGCTTTGTTTTCCTGGCCATCTTGACTACAGCATGGTTCTGGCAGCGGCCGGACGGCAAGCTGCATGTGAGCTTCCTCGATGTCGATCAGGGAGACGCGATCTTGATCGAATCGCCGGACGGCCGTCAAATGCTGGTGGACGGCGGGCAGTATCCCAGCCTGCTGCTCAGCCGCATCGGCGAGCAGCTTCCCTTCTGGGACAAGCACATTGACCTGGTTGTGGCCACGCACCCCGACAGCGATCACGTCGCCGGGTTGGCCGATCTCTTCACCAGTTACGAAGTTGGTGGGGTAATCACCAATGGCTTGCACGAGGAATCGGGCACCGGTTATTTTGGCCTGCTGTCCGCGGCTGACCAGACCGGCACACCAGTCCGCGGTATCAGAACGGGAGAGGTGATTGAACTCGGCGAAGATGTTGAGATCGAAATCTTGCACGCGGGCGAGCTTCCCGGCAGCGACGAGGACAACGACGAGTCAATCGTTATGCGCCTGGTCTATGGGGACTTTTCACTGCTCCTCACGGGTGATGCGGGAGTGCCGGCCGAACAGATGCTGATCAGTAATGGTGCAGATGTGCAGTCGGCCGTTCTGAAAGCAGGGCACCATGGTTCGAACACGGCCAGCAGCAGCGAATTCTTGCAGGCTGTACACCCGCAAATCGTGATTATTTCCGGAGCTAGTGAAAGATACAATCATCCGCACGAGGAAGTCTTGCAGCGCATTGCTGAAACAGGAGCGGCCGTCTGGCGAACGGACGAGTCAGGCACAATCGAGATTATCAGCGACGGCCGAATGATCTGGAGTAACCTGGACGGCGACAGCGCTGGACGTCCCTGAGTCCTTTGCATTTGAGAGAAATAAACCTCGTTTTGAGAAAACCCAAGTCTGTGTTTACAATTTGACCACAAGTAAGCTCTATGAATATCAGGCTGATGAATATGCGCAAAACCCGTTTCCTATGGCTTATACTAATCTTTGCCTTGTTCGGCTGCGCTCAAGACTCTGAACAACCAACTCCAACCACGACGCTGGCTGTTGTCGACCTGGCGACGGACGAACCGGCTGCTAGCCCAACGCCTGAGCCAACCAGTACGGCCATGCCCAAACCGACGGTCACGCCTAAACCCACTCCGGTTATCCCGCAGATCACGGTAGAGAACCAACCTCTGACCGAGGAAGGTGTTCTGGTGATCGACTCCGTCACCAGCACTGATCCAGGCTGGGTAGTCTTGTTTACCGATGACAACGGTCTTCCCGGTTCCGAATTAGGTTTTGCTCCTGTTCCGGTAGGTCTTTCAGAATCAGTTAACATCACCATCGATCCCCGGGCCGCCACCACCACCCTGCATGCCAGGCTGCATGTAGATGCCGGCACCAGCGGGGAGTTTGAGTATCCGGGTTCGGATATGCCGGTTGAATCCGCCTCAGGAGAAGTCGCAGAATCTTTTACTGTCGATTTCGAGATGCCTCTTCCCCTTATCGAAGTCTCCGATCAGGACATCTCCCTGGATGGTGTGGTAACCGTCGACGAAGTGTTCGCTCTGGAACCCGATTGGCTGGTCATCCATACTTATGAAGATGGCGTAATCGGCCGTGCAATCGGGCAGACACCTGTTGAGGAAGGCCAAAGCACCGATTTGCAGGTCCCCATCCGCTGGCGCGACGCGACGGCCGAACTAGTCGCTGTGTTACACAAAGATCAAGAGACTCCCGGTGGTTTTGACGCTGCTCACGATCTTCCGGTTCTGTCAGGGAACGAGCCGGTGACCGCGCAGTTTACGGTGCAGTTACCACCGGATATCTTTATCTACGACCAGCCAATAATCGATGATAAGCTGATATTTGAACGCGTTGTCAGTGCAACGCCGGGATGGCTGGTCATTTACAGCGCCAATGACGACCAGCCTGATCGCATCATCGGCTCCGTAAAAGTTGCCCAAGGCATCAACTACTTACTGGAAGCAGAGGTTGCCGGAAACGCGGCCACGTCCCAACTATTCCTACAACTGCACGAAGAAACAAACAATCCCGCAGAATTTAACTTCCCTGTTGCCGATCCGGTAGCTACATTTGATGGCCAGCCGGTCCCGCCAACCATGGTAATAACCAATCCGGGAAACTATCTCATCACCACCGACCAAACTCTTGGAGAAGAGAATGAGGTAATTATCCCTTTAGTCGTTACCGATCTGGATACCTGGGCAGTCATCTATACGCAAAACGAAGAGAGGGGCTTAGGCGAAATAATCGGCAAGGCATGGCTTCCGGCAGGGATTAATCGCGATGTTCGGATCGGGATACCCGCCGGCATGTCCGGCCAAACATTACTGGCCGTCCTTCACCAAGATACTAGAAACCCGCGGGAGTTTGATTATCCAGATGGTGATGATGTGCCGCTTCAGCGTAACCGGCAAATTATTTCCTCGCCATTTTTACTCGAAGAACCGCCCGAAACGGACGCTTTCAATCCCTAAATCCCCCCATCCCCAAGCCGGTCATTATCCGTAGTCACTTAAAACGGAAAACAACAATTTCTGTAACAAACTAATCAGTGATCCCTGGCCGGTAAAAATTCACGCGTTTTTTATGCGCCGTCTTTCTCCATTTCACGGGGCATTCATGTAATTACCCCTCAATTTGTGGCAACATTTTTATGAGCACATAGTTTTGTATTGTTATTGAACAATATATTGTCCTTTCAACATATTGTCCTTTCAACCCTTCGGGGAACGTGACAGCATCTTTTATGGAGGAAATATGAGATGATAGCGGAGAAAAAAACTTCACTTAGAAGTACTTTAAATACATATTTGGTTTATTTAAAAGGGGGGCGTCCACAGATGAGCAAGTTGAGAATTGCTATCATCCTGACTGTAATCCTGGGTGTTGTCGTTTCGGTTGCTGCTTTTGCAGGTGGATTCGCGGTTGTAACCTATGAAGATACGTCGGCAAAGATCGATCAGCCGGTAGCCGTAGTCACCGCGCCACAGTTCATTTATAACGGCGACTTTTCCATTTGGACTAATGGCTATCCGGACGGCTGGAATGTGCCTACACCGGTGTTGAGCCCCAATTGGGAGGTTCATTTCGCCAGCATGGACTATACAGAGGCCGGCAGCAGCGACGGCTTGAATCCTGCGGTAGGCTATTTCTTCCGCACGGGTTCATCCGGGTCGCAGTTCGCGGGTATGTCTCAACAGGTTAACCCTGCTTTGACGACAGGCGAATATTGGGTCCAGGTGCACATTACAGCCTGGGAGCATAATGTTGAGAGCGCATACAACAGCGTCGCCTGGTATGGGTTTGGCGATTCGGCCGATCCGGCCAGCGTGACAGAATGGCGCGAGTTGTTCCCAGACACTTACGTTTGCGACAATGGGGATGGACAGTGCAATCATCTGGGCCGCAAAGAAACGGTCCTGATTAATGAAGGTTCGTATCTCCACCTCTGGATGGGCATGAAGTTCCCGGACCACAACGCCTGGACAGTATTTGGCGTTGACGATATCTCAATCACCGACTTCAGCGACGGTATTAACGTGGATGTCACCGACTTCACGGATGACGGCGACGTCTTCTGGGACGAGACAGCTCCTCGTTAAGTAGTTCGAAAAAGAATCACCTAAATTGAACACGGGCCGGATCCTGCGATCGCCAGCAGGCCGGCCCGCATAAATTTCGCAGCCCTACAAGGGGGCAGGTATCACCATGGCTAGACTCAGATATAAAAACAAGTGGCTAATATTCATTCTGGCAGCAGCCCTAATACTAATGGTTGTCAGTGCAGCAGCTGCACAGGATTCCAGCCCATCAACGGATGATAGTGATGAAGCTGTGGAAATGGTCTCCATAAGCGGCACCACATTCGAAATGGGTGAATCAGCAGAGGTTATGCTTGACGAATGCGATCTATTTCGGACAGGGTGTGAATTATCCTGGTTCAGTGCATCGCAGCCCATCCATACAGTTGAACTTGATCCCTTCTCCATCGATCTTTACGAAGTCACAAACAAAGCCTTTCTAGAATTTATTAACGAGCTGGACTCAATTCAAGGTGGCTGTGATGGTGAAGATTGCGTTGGCTTAGACGACAGTCAAATTAGATTAGATGGCGCTGATCTCTACACGGTAGATGAAGAATTAATGGACCATCCGGTAGCCGGCGTAACGTGGTATGGCGCGAATGCTTTTTGTGAATGGCGTGACGCGCGTTTGCCGACGGAAGCGGAGTGGGAATTGGCAGCAGGATGGAATTTTGACAGCGCTGAAAAACACCATTACCCCTGGGGTGATGAATTTGATGGCAATATTACCAATTTCTGTGACGTGAACTGCAAAGAGCAGCAAGCCAACCCTGATTATGATGATGGCTATGCAACAACCGCGCCGGTCGGCAGTTATGAAGACGGCCGTAGTTCAGCGGGTCTTTACGATGTGGCCGGCAATCTGTGGGAATGGGTGAGCGATTGGTACGACACAGAATATTACGAAAATTCGCCTGGAGTCAATCCGACCGGTCCGGCTACAGGAGACAATAAAGTCGTGCGCGGCGGCTCCTGGTTTGATACCGGCAATTTTACCAGTACGATTGTGCGTTTTCCGGCTCCTCCCGAGGAATCGGGTGACAGCATCGGTTTCCGCTGCGCATCCGACACAATTGATGAAGACGCGCTGATAGGTACCGGCATTGAAACTGCGGAAGTAACAATCGAACCGGAAGAAACGGCCGAGCCTGAAGAAACAGTCGAGGCTGAAGAAACAGTCGAGGCTACCGCCACGGCCACCAAGGTGCCTACGGCGACAGCAACGAAAACACCAACGGTTGAGCCGACAACAAAGCCCACGGAAGAGCCCACCGCCACGGCTACCAAAGTGCCTACGGCGACAGCAACCGCAACAGTTGAACCCACGGCGACCAAAGAACCCGAACCTACTGCCATGAGTGAACCAACGGCGACAGCAACCGTAAAAGCTGCCAGTACGGCTGAGGCGGGTGACAAAGAGGAAGGTACCTTTACCGTATCGTCTGCTTATCTTGATTGTGAAATGTATCCGGGCGTGGATCGTGGCGATACATACGTTGTAGGCGCTTGCGACTTCATGACCAAGATTGCCTACAAATTAGGAGTTTCCTATTGGGCGCTTCTGGCGGTAAATCCGCAGATAGAAGATCCCAACGTCATTTACAAAGGCCAGATACTGAATGTACCGCTGAGAGACGGCCAGATTCCCATGATCCCAACAGCGACGCCGCTGCCGGCTGCAGCAGAGCCGCTGCCGTCGCCCGATGCAGAAATCGTGGTTCCACAACCAACCGCCATTCCTCCGGCAACACCCCACGGGAGTTCACTTCGCGGCTAATCTTTGGCGAAAGTTATCAGACAAGCAAGAAGCCCTGTGAAAATTCACAGGGCTTCTTTTTTGCACCGTAGCACTACTTATTCTCGAGAGAAGGCAGTGCTACGGTGCGTTTGGCATAATAACTATCCATAAGCACCACCTCCTCTTTTTATAGGATGGCGGTCCAGCTTATCTGCCTAAGGCAGCTTCGCTGGGGATAAATAGAATAACAGGGGCATTATGGCATACAACACAGTCAATGTCAACAAATCCACATAAATAAAATAGTACCGCGCTTTGAAAAAACTACCTCGAGATTCTTCCGTGAGCCCTACTTCCTCAGGATGCCGCCAGGCGTTCTAAAGCGGCCAGCACACCCTCTACCTCATCGTGCGTGTTGTAATGCACAAAACCAATTCGCACTAATCCACCTTGATCCAACAAACCCAGTCTTTCCATGACGGCGACGGCGTAGTAATGGCCATGCCAGACAAAGATCCCCTGATCACCCAATCTGGTTGCAACTTCTTCGGCCGTGTACCCATCCAGACGCACGGCGAAGGTCGGCGCGCGATTTTCCAGATTTTCTATATCGGTGATGCCGAAAACCTGCAAACCCGGGATTTGCACCGCGCCGCGGAGGAAGCGCTCGCTGAGGCTTCGTTCGTAAGCCTTAATCGCCCACATTGCCCTTACGATGCGCTCGCGCCGCGATCCCGCTCCCCCGCCAATAGCGGCGATATAATCAACGGCGGCCGTTGATCCGGCCAGGCTTTCAAAGCTCTGCGTGCCGGTCTCCCATTTTCCCGGAGGCTCAGCCGGCGCTGGGCGCACCTTATACGCCATCAGGTCCGCTAAAAGGTCATACTTGCCGAAAAGGACCCCCTGGTGCGGGCCGAAAAATTTATAGCTAGAGCAAACCAGGAAATCACAGTCCAAATCCTGTACGTCAATCAAGTTATGCGGTGCGTAGTGCACAGAATCAACATAAACGAGAGCGCCCTGTTCATGCGCCAAACGGGCCACCTCTTTGACATCGGTGAGGCTGCCCACGGCGTTGGAGGCATAGGACACCGCCACCAGGCGCGTTTTCTCATTCAATAAATCAGGCAGGGTGTGCAGCTTTAACACGCAGTCACTGGGTTCAAAATCCAGCCAGCGCACCGTAACGCCGCGCTCTTCAGCCGCCAAAAGCCAGGGCGAGATATTGGCGTCATGGTCGAGGCGTGTGAGAATAATCTCATCCCCCGGCTGCCAGCCGCGGCTGATAGCGCGGCTGACCGCAAATGTGAGGCTGGTCATATTCTGACCAAAAGCGATCTCCTCCGGACGCCGGGCATTGAGAAAATCCTGCATGGCCAGCCGGGCGTTGTCAGTCACTTCCTCCGCCTCACGGCTGGTTAAAAACGGCCCGCCCAGGTTGCTCGATCCGCGCGCCAGATAATCACTCATGGCGTCGATCACGCTTTGCGATACCTGCGTCCCGCCAGGCCCATCGAGGAAGGACAACGGACGGCCGTTTAATTCCCGCTGCAAGGCAGGAAACTGTTTACGTAATGCATTTACATCGATGAAATTAGTGAGTTCTGTCATACGGAAATTATAGCTTGTTTTCCGTATTGGAGCCTGTCAGGGTTCGATTTCAGAGAGGGTCTGGACCCAATTTCCCAGTTCGGTTTCAGAGACCAGAATCCAACCTTCAACGCCGCTTTCTGTGCTAATCTTTATCCACTCGGCCGTCGCATTGCGTCCCAGCAGATTGAATAGCTCCGGCCGGGCGATTCTTAGGTAATTTCCACTACCCGGGCTCTGGTAAACATTTACCATCTCTTCGTCGCTGCCCTGATCTTCGTATGATATAGGTGTAAACCCACTCTGTTTTTCAGAAGGATCATCCATTTCTTCAGCCGGTAATTGAAACGCCTGGCTATCATCCGGCAGGGCAGATTGCGCAGCTTCAGACGTGGAAACCTCTTCTATTTCATTCTCATCAGCCGCCGCCTCGACGATAGGCGTTTCTTCGACAACCATTTCCACATCTGCTGCCGGGGAAGTCTCATTAGCGATCTCCTCAGGATCGATATCAGATAAGGCACTTTGCTCTGCCGGGGGCAAACTAGACACCTTCGGTGAGATGTCTACATCCTCAACCGCCGGGGATTGTGGGGCTGCTTCCTGATTTGTGCTTTTTTCAAGAGGAGAAAAACGCTTCACCTCATCGGCCTTCTCGGCGAACTGTGTGGACGGCGATGGTTCTTGAACATCAGCCGCGGAATCCTCATCAGAATCAGTGAGATTTGCCTCGCTGTTCTGCTGAGATGGATCAGCCTGCTCTGGTGTCTCCTTGAGTTCGTCCTCGACATTGGGTGTGTTAAGGTTGAAGGAAATACCAAAGACTGTACCTTCTTTCATGCTCGTTCCCGGCGGAGGCCACCAGATGAGAACAGCGAGCACGATCAAAATGAGCATGATCGCCAGCGCCAACGTTCGGCCGTTTACAATGCGTGGGAATCGGCCGGCGCTCTTGAATTCACCACTGGTTTTCTTAGCCACAGCCGCCGTCTTCTGCTGATAAATACTGCATTCTGTGTAGCAGTCGGAAAGGCAGTGCCTCCTCTGCGTAACCAGATCTATCTGCTTGGCGGTTTTAAATGCATAACAGTAATTATCGGCTGTAGGATAACCCATTGGCGTATTGGGATCATCTCTTACCCCAAGAAAAGGGCAGGATATTTCGAGGAACGGGTCAGGGCTTAACCTTAACTCGTTATCGTCACTGTTATCTAATAAAGTCGGTTCCATTTTTCGAGTACCGCTAATATCATAGCAGTTAGAAGTGAGAACTGTGTGAATTCAAACCCGATCAGGGGTAAAAATTGCGTGAACATTTTCCGACGGTCTTTAAACTACTAGAGTACCAAAGGTGGCTGACAATATTCCTTACGGCCGTTTGCGAGAAACTAAAATCGTATATTTGCGCATCAAAAGCCTGTCTTTTACTTCGGCTGGTAACGATTAAGCCACAGTTCAAGCGTTACACAGCGCCAGAGGGAGAATCCTTCATCCGTAAATGTACAACCACCCGGCAGTGTATCTGCCAACCACCCCGGGTCCACAAATTCCCGGCTCACGATTTGCGGTTTTTCCAGGATGCGCTCAACTGTATGGCGCTCTTTATCTATCAAGCCCAGCAAATAAAGCTCTTTAAAACTCGTGATGGTGCGGCGCCGGCGAACCGCGTCCGGCAGAAGACCTTCCATCGCCGTCCGCAGAACGCGTTTGCTCTTTCCCAGCCCTGGCAGACCTAACTGATCGGCGGGTATCGAATAAACAAACTCGATTAGTTTAAGGTCACGCATCGGTTCAAGAAGCTCAATTCCGTGCCGGTTCCACATAGTCGCCAGATCAGCCATCGTCGGAGGCACAATTCCGAATGTCAAATCACGATAGCGGTTCCACATCCCTGGGGCATTAAATCCAGGATAAGGATGCCGGCCGGTCAGCCGATCCGGTAAATCTGTCTGAATCGCCAGGTTAGGATGGACAGAAGGGTGCCGTGCCAATTGATCGCGCGGGCGAAGCATACGATAACGACTGCGCATCGCGGGTGGAATAAACTGGCGCAGCCCATTGTTTATTAGATATTGACGCTTGTTTTTGAGATCACTCGCCTGCAATATTGACCACAACTCGCGCACTCTTAGGTCACGCAGCATATCGGCCGCCCAATAGACGGACCCGCCAAATAACCAATCGCCAAAATGACCGGTCAACATAACCCGAATATCATCCGCTTGCGCCGCCTGCATAAGCTTTATGATCAGCCACCAGTAAGCGTCAAAAGAGACCGGATCGGCCGATACAGGCCACTCTGCCAAATCACGCAAAGGCCAACAGTCATCACCTATCACGTTTGTCTGCTGCAGCCCGTAGCGCTCGACGACGGAAGCGATGTAGGAGCTTTCATCGCAGGTGGCTAATTCTTTGAAAATGTACGAATAACTTCGCAGCTGCCCCGAATCGGCGGCCGGATGCCCAGGCTC
>Ga0316583_10000455_pt1 | contig 12086 bp, 4 predicted proteins | sample J_170502JBrBrA_D_FD_204513 | JGI IMG/M metagenome (GOLD analysis project Ga0316583, IMG submission 204513) | Rhizosphere microbial communities from salt marsh grasses in Alabama, United States - J_170502JBrBrA | ecosystem: Host-associated > Plants > Roots > Rhizosphere | place: USA: Alabama... | reverse complement strand
GAACACCCCCGACTCCTTCAGGGGCCCCGCGATGGTCTCACCGCCCGCGATGGACGCCCGGGATCCCATGACCGCGTCGTGGATCACGCGGTTGCCCGCCGTCTTCGCGGTGATCTCCAGGCCCTCCAGGATGGACACGCCCGAGGACACCAGCGTGCCCAGCGTGCGCGTGAAGCGCGACACCGCCGACTTGCGCTGCACGTCACCCAGGATCGGCAGCTTCAGGAGTAGCGCGTCTATGGTGAGCTGCCCCTGGTCCGTCTTGTAGAAGCTGCGTATGGCGAAGATGATGGCGATGATGGCGATCGCTATGGCCCACCAGTACGACTGCAGGACCGCGGAGGCCGCGATGACGATGCGCGTGGGCAGCGGCAGCGGGACCCCCGCCGAGGAGAACATCTTCTGGAACGTGGGGATCACGAAGATCAGCAGGATGCAGATGGCGATCGCGGCCACCGACAAGATCACCGCAGGATAGATCATCGCGCCTTTGATCTTCCGGAGCAGCGCGTCGTTCTTCTCCAGGAAGGCCGCCAGTCGCAGGAGAATGGTGTCCAGGATACCGCCCGCCTCACCGGCGGCCACCATGTTCACGTACAACTCGCTGAAGATCTTCGGGTGCTTGCCCATGGCGTCGGCCAGCGTGTGTCCGGACTCGACGTCGTAGAGCACGTCCTGAATGGTCTTGCGCAGGTTGGGGTTCTCCGTCTGCTCCGCCAGGATGTCGAGGCTCTGCACCAGCGGGAGTCCCGAGTTGATCATCGTGGCGAACTGGCGGGTGAAGATCACGACGTCGCGTGTCTTCACGCCCGTGCCGAACTGGATCCTGAACTCCTTCGCCTTCTCCCGTACCGAGACGGGGATCATCCTCTGCTTGTGCAGATAGGCGAGGACGTCGTCCTTGTTGGCGAGCTCGATCTCGCCGTTCTGGATGTCCCCGCCCGCGGCGGGCCTCGCAGAGTACGCAAACTTCGGCATGGTCCCCCCCTGACCTTCCTGTTAGCCCTGCGTCGCGGTAGGCACCGGCTCGCCCACGGCCCGAAGGAGCTCCGCGGGGTCGCCTGAATGCTTCATCGCTTCTTCCAGGGTGACTTCGCCCTTCATGTACAGCATCTGCAGGGCGTCGTTCATCGTCTGCATGCCGTGCTTCTTGCCGGCCTGCATGAGCGAATAAATCTGATGGATCTTCTCGTCGCGGATGACGGCGCGGATGGCCGGCGTGCACACCATGATCTCCGCCGCCACGGCGCGGCCCTTCCCCTTCGCCCTGGGAAGCAGGGTCTGGGTCACCACCCCCTCGAGCACGAACGCGAGCTGCGCCCGGATCTGGGCCTGCTGGTGGGCGGGGAACGCATCGATGACGCGGTTGATGGACTCCGCCGCGGAGTTCGTGTGCAGGGTGGCGAAGACCAGGTGCCCCGTCTCGGCGATGGTGAGCGCCGCGGCGATGGTCTCCAGGTCGCGCATCTCGCCGATGAGGATGACATCGGGATCCTGGCGCAGCGCGTACTTGAGCGCGGCGGCGAAGCTCTTGGTGTCCGCGCCCACCTCGCGCTGGTTGATCATGCAGTTGTGGTGCCGGTGGATGAACTCGATGGGGTCCTCGATGGTGATGATGTGACCCTTCCGCTCGCGGTTCACCTTGTCCACCATGGCGGCCAGCGTGGTGGACTTGCCCGAGCCCGTGGGTCCGGTGACCAGCACGAGCCCTCGCACCCGCTCGGCGAGCTTGTTGACGATGGGCGGCAGGCCGAGCTTCTCGATGCCGATGATCTCGTAGGGGATCTGCCGGATGGCCATGGCCACGCAGCCCCGCTGCTTGTACACGTTGCCCCGGAACCGGGACAGGTTCTGCACGCCGAAGGAGAAGTCCAGCTCGTCCTCCACCTCGAAGCGCTTCTTCTGGTTCTCGGTGAGGATCGAGTACGCGAGGGACAGCGTATCCTTGGGCGTCAGCGCCTGACTGCTCCGGGAGTTCACCAGATCGCCGTCGACGCGGAGCTTCGCCGGGTTGCCCACGGTGATGTGGAGGTCGGAGGCTCCCCGCTGGATCATCTCCTGGAGGAGGATGCGCAGGCTGAGCTCCTGCTGCTGAGGCAGACCGGGCTGGGCCGGCTGAGTCATTCGTTCATCCTTGTCGAGGGTGGTATCGACCGCATCACTCGGCTACCGTGGTTTCCTTCACGACCTCGTCGAGCGTGGTCACCCCGCGCTCGACCTTCTTGAGCCCGTCCTGGCGCAGCGTGAGCATGCCCTCCGAGAGCGCGATCTCCCGGAGCTCGTCGGTCCCCATGCCCTTCATGACCGCCTTGCGCAGGGCGGCGCTCATGACCATGACCTCGTAGAGGCCGCACCGGCCCTTGTACCCGCTGCCGCCGCACACCTCGCATCCCTCGCCCTTGTAGAACGTCTGCTTCGCGGCCCAGTCCAGCGGCACCTTGGCGGACTTGAGGAAGTCCTCGTCGTACTTCGTCTCGACCTTGCAGTGGGTGCAGATGCGCCGGGCGAGCCGCTGGGCGGACAGCAGGTTGAGCGCCGAAGCCACGTTGAAGGGCTCCAGGCCCATGTCGATCATACGCGTGATGGTGGACGGCGTGTCGTTGGTGTGCAGCGTCGACATCACCAGGTGGCCGGTGAGGGCCGCCTTGATGGCGATGCTCCCGGTCTCGAGGTCCCGGATCTCTCCCACCATGATGATGTTGGGGTCCTGCCTCAGGAAGGCCCTCAGCGCCGCGGCGAAGGTCATCCCGATCTCGGTGCGCACCAGCACCTGGTTGATCCCGTGGATGTTGTACTCCACGGGGTCCTCGGCGGTCATGATGTTGGTGTCGATGGTGTTGATCTGCGACAGGGCCGAGTACAGGGTCGTCGTCTTCCCGGAGCCGGTGGGGCCCGTCACCAGCACCATGCCGTAGGGCTGCTTGATGGCCCACATGAAGTCCCGCTCGGCCTTGGGCTCGAACCCGAACTTCATCAGGTCGAAGGTCAGGTTGCTCTTGTCCAGGATGCGCATCACGATCTTCTCGCCGAAGATCACCGGCAGGGTGGAGACGCGGAAATCCACCACCCGGCTCTTCATCTTCAGCTTGATGCGTCCGTCCTGGGGGATGCGCCGCTCGGCGATGTTCAGGTCCGCCAGGATCTTCACGCGCGACGTGATGGCCGCCTTCATCTTCATCGGCGGCTTCATGACCTCCTGGAGGGCGCCGTCGATGCGGTAGCGGATCCGGACCTCCTTCTCGAAGGGCTCGATGTGGATGTCGGACGCGCCCTTGAGCACCGCGTCGGTGAGCAGGCCGTTGATGAACTTGACCACCGGGGCGGAGTCCACCTCGGCCTGCAGCAGCGACATGGAGATGTCTTCGTCCTGCTCCTCCAGGACCTCCACTTCCTCCTCGCCGAACTCCTCGAGGAGGTTGCTCATCTGCTCCTCTTCCGGCTTCCCGAAGTAGTTCTCCAGATGCTTGCGCAGGGTGAACTCCCCCACGATCACCGGCTCGATGTCCAGCTTGGTGATGAACTTCAGGTCGTCGATGGCACCGAAGTCCGTGGGGTCGGTCATGGCCACGGTGAGCATGCGCCCCACGCGGCGGAGCGGGAGCACCAGGCGCTTGTTGCACACCGGGGGGGGGATCAGCCTCAGGATCTTGTCGTCCACGGTGACCTTGTCGAGGTCCACCGCGGGCACGCGGTACTGCTTGGCCAGCATCCGCGTGAGCTCCTCTTCGGCCACGTAGCCCAGCTTGACCAGGGAGTAGCCGATGCGGCTGCCGTTGCTCCTGGCCTCCGCCAGCGCCTCCTGGAGTTGCTGCTCCTTGACGAGCCCCTCGCGGACGAAGAGATCCCCGAGACGGACCTCCTGGGCGACCTTAGCTGACATTCGGCGGCGATCCTGAAGGTAAACAAATGGCGGGCGGGGAATTCCGCGCCATCACTAAGAATACGAGCGGCCTCCCGGCCCGTACAAGGGAAGTGAAATGGGCCGCCTCCGGGCCTCTCACCCGTGGACCCTCACGCGGCCCCGGAGGCGCCGGACCGTGGCCGGCCCGATCCCCCGCACGCGGGTGAGATCGTCTACCGACCTGAAAGGCTTCTCGTTCCTGGCTTCCACGATGCGGCGCGCCAGGGCGGGCCCCACCCCGGGGAGGGTCTGGAGCGTCGCTTCGTCGGCGGTGTTGAGGTCCACGGGCCGCAGGGTGTCGCGTGCCGTCGTCCGCCGGGAGGCGGCGAGAGGAGCGGCGGACGGGCGACGGACGCGCGGCGAGGCCGGCCTCTCTCCCGGAGAGGAGTCGAAGCGGAGGTGTGGGAGGAGCTTCTCGAGGGTGGCCGGCCCGATCCCGCGCACCCGGGTGAGATTCTCGGGACTCCGGTACGGCCCGCGGGCCTCCCGCTCGCGCACCATGGCCGCCGCGATCCCGGGTCCCACTCCGGGAAGCCGGTCCAGCTCGGCGGCGGTGGCGTGGTCGGGGTCGAGGCGCTCCCCCGGCGCCAGGGGTCGGGCCCGCTCCCTCTCGTCCTCCAGGCGGGACCGGCTCTCGGCCGTGAGGCTCGGCAGGACGTCGGCGCCCTCGATGTGCGCCGGCTGCCGGAGCGTCCCCCACCCCCAGCGCAGTGCGCTCAGCGCCAGCAGCACCACGACGGCGTGGCGGAGCGCCCGGGTCTCGGCGTCGTGCATGGGGCTAGCCTGGTGCTGAAGAAGGGGAGCACCCCGCTAGCCTCACGCCCGGGCCGGGCGCCGGGAATGGCGGACCGGGAACTCCGCGCTTCCTGTTCCTACCCGGGGGGCGGGCCCGTGGCCGGGCCGGGGATCACCCCCGCCGAGATCTGGAGCTGACCGTAGAAGCCGATCTGGAACTGGGTCGAGCCGCTCTTCTGGCCCACGTAGGACTGGCGGTCGTCGTAGCTCATCTGCATGCCCACCTCCATGCCGCGCACAGAGGTGTCCACGGAGAAGTTCAGGCTGCGGCTGAGCTGGTCCAGGAAGGGGACGCACTGCGTCTGGGCCACGGTGCTGCGGCAGTCGCGCTCGGTGGTGTAGGCGGCCAGCATGGAGAGCTGCAGGGGCCGGTCCAGCCGTTTCCCCAGGGCACCCGGGGGAGCGATCCGGGACGTCACGGACAGGCGGTGGCTCATCTGGAAGTGGCGGGTGGTCCCGGTGGGGTCCGTGGCACGGCCGTCGTCCCAGGACGCCTGGTAGGCGGTCACCAGCGACCCGAGCCAGGTGACGGACACGTTCACCGGGACCTGGTGCTCGTCCATGTCCCGGCGCTGGGGACCGAGGCCCCCGTATACCAGCGACTGCGACGTCCTCACGTACCCCGACGATCCGCTGATCTGCTTCATGCCCGTGAACGAAGGCATGTGCAGCACCGGCAGCGAGAGCCGGAGGTCGGGCCACCTGTGCTGCACCAGATCCTGCTTGCTGCGCGGGTCGAGGGCGACCCCGTTGGTGCGCTGATAGCGGACGTCCAACCCCGCCCCCCCGCTCCAGCGCATCCCCGACGAGAAGGTCCACGTCTGCTGGTCCGTGAGCACGGCGGCGGTGTCGCCGTTCATGAAACGCCAGGTATCTGGGCTGCCCCACCCGAACTGGTATGCGCTCCCCGGCGTGATGGGCGCGCGCTCGAAGCGCGACAGCAGGCCGCTCTCGTAGGTGACCGCGAACGGCTTGAACGACGCCACGAGGTTGCGGAAGTCCACGATGTTCGACGCCTCGTTCGGCTCGGGCGACCCCACCCAGGACGTGGCGAGGAGGCCGGGATCCAGGGCGACCGCCGCCCTCCAGTTCCGCTGCCCGAGGGCGTTGCGCGTCAGCGCGAGGGTGCTGTCCGGTGAGCTCAGGTCGCCCAGCAGGTAGTTGGCGTTGCGGTCCGACCGGTAGACCGAGGTCATGTCCACGTTGGTCGTCAGCCACGTGGCCAGCTTCGGCCGGAAGCCCAGCTGCGTGCGCAGCGAGCGGTTGGTCTCCCACCCCAGGTCGAGCCTGCCGATGCGCGTCCTCTGCCCACGAATGAGATTCTGCACACGCGGGTCGGAGACGGCCTGGACCGGGCTGAGGAGATCCCGGATCGTCTGCGCGGTCAGGCCGGCTGTCAGCGGCTGCAGGAACCTGAAGCGCACGTTCGCTGCCGTCACCAAGCCCTTGCGGGGCGCCAGCGTGGGCACGACCAGCGAGTCCTGCGGGGTCCGGACGATCTCCTCGTAGCGCAGGATGCGGTTGTCTTCGCTGAGGTACGAGGTGTTGAAGGCAAGGCGCTCCGGGGTCCAGCGTACGCGAGCGTTCAGCAGAGGCTGCTCCAGGAATCCCGGGAGGATCGCGCGCAACGCCCCCCGGGCGAATCCCGGGACCAGCGCGAAGGTGCGGTCCACGGGCTGGCGCAGCCAACCCAGAGCCGCGGTGAGGCCCCGGGATCGGTCCTCGGTGGTCACGGTGGAGCCGTGGGCCGTGGTGTACGCCACCTGGGCCTCGAGCCCGTCCACCAGGAACCCCGCCACGGGGTTCGCCGCGGGGGTGCGCTTGCGGAACGCGACGCCCACGCGGGTCTGGCTGGCTTCCGTGGGGCGCAGGCCGTGGATCTGGCCGGCGGGCAGGTCGGAGCCGGCAAGGAAGACCGGGGTCTGGCTGGCACGGTCCAGCGACACCGTCACGGGGAGGTCGAACCCCCAGGTGGAAGGGGCGAACCGGTCCAGGCGCAGCGTCGAGGTGAGGTTCATGGAGCGGTCCGTCTGGTACGTCGGGTCGTCCCGGAGCTGATGGAAGAGGGCCCCCCGGTTGGTGACGGACAGGTGACTCGTCACCACGCCCGCTCCGTCCAGCGTCGCGTCCACCGACGTCGCCACCCCCACGTCGCGTACCGGTCGGCCCAGGCGCAGCTCGTCCACCCAGATCTCGCCGGAGAGGGGCTCCGACCCCTGGTTCCACACGCCCAGGGACAGCTCGCGGACGTGGGCCAGGTCCGGCGCCCGGCCCTGGTCGCTCAGCACCACCGCGTACGTGGAGTCCGCCGACCACACCGTGATCGGGGGATCCCCGGGCCCGGGGGGGTGCGCCAGGAGTTGCTCCTCCGCGCGCTCCCTCAGGTTGAACCACTCCTGGAAGTCCACCACCACCTCGGGAAGCCAATCCGCGGACGTGACCCCCGCGGGGTTCGCCGGAGGGTTCAGCGGCGTGCGGTAGAGGTAGAAGTTGTTGGCGTCGGTGCCGACCTTGAAGAAGAAGTAGTGGGGGCGCGTGGGCCCGAAGTCGCCGCTACGCGGCACCACCCAGAGCCGCACCTGTCGGTAGGAGAGGAAGTTCCTGGGGCGCTGGGGGAAGCGGTAGTACACCTCGGCGCGCGCACCTCCGGGGACGTCGGCGAAGGTGACGGCCATGGACTTCTCGTTGAACTCGATCCCCTGCCCCGAGAACGCCGTCGTGGGATCCGCGAGCTGCTCCAGCACGCCCGGCGGAGAGGTGTAGGCGTTCCCTTCGGTGACCTTGGAGGCCGTGCCCACCTCCACGCGGCCCGCGTTGGCCAGCGTGTCGCCCACCATCCCGGAGAGCACGCCCTGGGCGGCCCGGCGGATCCACCGGGAGCCCACGAGGCGCATGCGGGCCACCCGGATCTGCCCCCGCCGCTGCCCGGTGACGGTAACCCGGAGGTACTTCACCGCCCGCAGGTCCGCGTCGGTGATGGTGCCCCCCACGTCCACGGCGTCGGGGCCCCGGATGGGGATGCGGTAGAGCTGGAAGGGCGTTCCCGTCTGCTGCGAGGAGCGGGCGAGATAGGGCGAGCTGCCGTCCAGGCGCACCACGAAGCGCAGGTACCGCTCCTGGGTGTCGAGGTTGCCGTTCTCGTCCAGGTCCTCGGAGTCGCGCCGGCCGTTGCCCCGGGTGCAGTCCGCCCGGGGGTCCCCCTGGCGGTAGATCCGCCCCGGCTGCGCCTTGCACGTCTCCACCCACACGCCGCGCTGGTCGGCCTCGGTGCTCCAGATCTCCCCGCGGCTGGGGTCGGCCTCCTGGTCGAGGACCCCGAGCCCCCACGGCCTGCCGGTGACGGGACGCACCCCCGAGGTCTCCCCCAGGGAGTCTATGAAGAACGCATCCTCGCTCACCTGACCGAGGTCCACCACCAGCGACAGGTCCTGCCCGCCCGCCGCGTAGAACTCCAGGTAGTCCGTCTTCGTGAGGTCCAGGCCGGTGGTGGACAGCAACGAGGTCACCGACCGCCACGAGGGCGCCGTGATCTGGCCGCCCCCGGTCAACCCCGCGAAGGTGAGGAGCATCCCGGGCTCGCGGGTCTCCGACCCGGCGACGCGGATCTGGTGGTCGATGTCCTCCTTGGGATAGTAGCCCTCCTGGACGCCGACGCTGTCGCCGAGGGGCGTCTCCACGACCCAGGAGTGCTGCCAGACCAGCGACGCCGCGTCGGAGGCGTCCATCACCGCGGGCAGGATCCCCTGGGCGCCCTCGGCGGACGCCGGCGCGCTCCCCAGGAACCAGTTGGAGGAGAGCAGCGAGATCGGGAGCTCGTCCGTGGCGTCGAAGTCGTCCACGAAGGCCGTGCCCCGGGTGTTGGGGTTGGGGAGCGTGACGGCGGCTTCTCCGTTCAGGGAGAACGTGGAGTTCCCCGCGAAGCGGAGGCCGGGCACCTCGTCGAGGAGTCGATCGAACCACCCCATCGGGGCCGCGATGTTGCCGGTGACGCCTCCGCTGAGCGCGGCCGCGGGCTCGGTCCCCAGCTGCGGTCGGGTCGCCACCGAGCGCTCCGACTGATACAGCCCAAGAAGGTCCAGTCCCCCGTAGCGTCCCAGCGCGGCGTGGGTGTGCAGCCCGAAGACCTGCGTGGGGGACACCTGGAAGAGCGCGTTCTGCTCCCAGCTGGCCCGGATGGGGGCATCGGGGTTGGTGGCGAAGAGCTCTTCGGGGTGCAGCAGGCGCACCTGGCCGAGGTCGTAGTCGATGTCGTAGTCCACGCCGCGCACGAGGATGCGGGTCCCCAGGCGAATGGTCTCGCTTCCCTGGCGTATACCCAGCGCGCCCAGGGAGAATGACGAGATCACCCCCTGGCTGCGGATACGGTACGACAGGTTCAGACGGAAGAGGCCCGCGTTGGCGCGTTCGACGGGATCCACCTGGTCGTAGATGCGGTGGTTGGCGTCGCTTCCCAGGATCGTGGCGGTCTGGGCGGCCGAGAGCCCCAGCGAGGGGAGCGGCGGGGGCTGGGCGAACGGTTCCAGGGTGGGAAACACGATGAAGGTGCCCTGCACCGCCTGCTGGGTCGCGAAGGTTCCCCGCGTCCCCTGCTGATCCGCGAACCCGCCCTGCGAGGAGAAGGGCCCGTTGGACCCGCCCCCCGGCGAGAACACCGCGGCGGCGTCCAGGACGTCCACCGGTGACTCCTCGTCGAGGCCGAAGAGCCGCAGGAAGGTGATGTCGTTCCCGTTCGGCGCCCGCTTGAAGGTGCGCCCCGCGGAGCGCTCACCCAGGGAGATGGTCAGGTTCACCGAGCCCGGGTCCACGTCGCTGGATCCCGACACGCGGTAGACCTGGTGCATCTCGTAGTCCCAGGTGGGCATCCCCGGCTGGTGGTCGGCACCCGACGCCTTCAGCAGCTTCAGCTTGGGTCGCCCGCCGAGGTTCTGGATGCGCTCGGGGTTGTAGTCGCCCACGGTGTCGCCCGACGCGGTGATGTAGGTCACCGCCAGCATCTCGTCGGTGCGCAGCGGCGTCCGCAGCACGACCCACAGGCCCGAGGGATGGATGTAGTAGTCCACGCCGGGCCGCAGGTGTCGGAACCACCCCGACTCCACCACCTGCTGGCCCCCCGGGCCGTCGGCGATGGCGTCGGCCTGGATGTAGCCCTGCACCTGCTGCCGCTGCACGGGATCCGCCTCGAAGCGGTAGAGCTGGATGGGATCCGGGCCGGGGGCCACCGACGGCGGCGCCGACGCCGCGTCCAGGTCGAGGATGTTGATGTACGGGTAGCGGTCGATGAGGTGGGGATCCACCAGGAAGAAGAACTGCCCCCTGACGTATTCGGCGTCGTCCAGGGCCAGGGTGTCCTGCTGCACGAAGGCGCGCTGGTCACCGATGCCGCTCAGGCGGAACTCGCGGCTGTTCATGTCGCCGCGCTGCTGCGCCCACACGGTCTGGAAGTCCAGGGGGCCGAGCTGGCCCTCCGCCTGGAATCCGAAGTTCCCCGCCGGGATCCCCTGGGTGAGGAAGCGCGAGGCCGGCAGGTTGAACGTGACGTCGCCCACCTCCAGACGGCGCAGGATGTCGTCCTCCGCTCCCTGGTAGAAGATGTTGATCCGGTTCGCCGAGTCGAACTCCCGGTTCTGGTCGAAGTCCACGTCCACCTTCACCCGGTTGAGGATGCTTCCCTGCACCTGGACGCCGAAGCGCAGGTCCGGGCTGAGCTGGGGGATGAGCGTGGGTGTGCAGCTCACCTGGAACTGCTGGTCGCAGGGCCGGAACCGCTGCCAGTCTCCGCCGAGCTCCGAGCGGGCCCGGATCTTCATGGCCAGGTTGGCGTAGTCCGTGACTAACCGGGGCATGGCCCCCGGGGTGGTGTCGGCGGCGGTGACGACGGGGGCCGGCTGCGGCGCCGGCGGCAGGAAGAGGGCGCTGTCCGACCGGGGCTCGCCCCACTCCCGCGCCCTGCGGCGCAGCACCTCGAGGTAGAGGGAATCGAGGCCGAGGGGCGGCGGTACCTCGCCGAGGGGGCGCACCCCCAGGGGGTGGGGCGCCTCCAGGGACAGGCTCCCCCAGGGTCCGATGGGGATCCTCCTGAGGCCCAGGCGGAGGTAGGGCGCCCCGGGAGCGGCGGCGAGCCCCGCCTGCACGGTGGCCGGCGGCTGGTCCAGGGCGCGACGGAGAATGGTGTCGGCGGCCGCTCGCGCCGGCTCGACGGGCGGCCGCGCCGACGGCGCACCCCGCGGTGCCAGGGAAGCACCCGCGGCGAAAGCAAGGGCGAAGAGACGGGGTCGGACCAAGGTCAGGGTCCGAACCGACGGGGTCCGCGCGGTGTACGCACGGAGCGACGCATCCGTATCGCAGGCGCGGCCCGCCTTGAAGGCTGCGTACCCCACAAGTAACCTTGGCGCGCCTTCGGCTGCGTTCTCGCTCCTCTCGATCTCAGGAAGTCCGCGATGCGGATGGGAGTGCTCAACCGATACCTGATCCGGTCCCACACGGGCCCGTTTCTGTTCGCGCTATCGGCCATCACCGGGCTCCTGTTCCTGAACACCATCGCCCTGCGGATGGAGTCTCTCGTCGGCAAGGGGCTTCCTTGGAGCGTCCTGGGCCGGTTCGTGCTCCTCTCCCTCCCGCATACGATCGCGCTGTCCCTCCCCATGGCGGTCCTGGTGGCCGTCCTGTACGCCTTCAGCGAGCTCACGGAGCACAACGAGATCACCGCGCTGGCAGCCGGTGGCATCCGTCCGGCGCGCGTCCTGGTTCCTCTGCTGGTCATGGGCGCGATGGCCACCGGGGTCATGCTGTACTTCAACAACTCGGTACTGCCCAATGCGAATCACCAGCTAAAGAACCTGTTGGTGGACATAGCTCGCAAGAGCCCGACGTTCGAGCTGCGCGAGGGCGTGGTGAACCAGATCCGGACCGACAACGATCGGGTGAGCTATTTCCTGACCGCCCAGCGCATCGACCCGAAGGCCAACACCCTCGACGACGTCACGATCTACGACCGGAACAACCCCACCCACGAGCGGATCACGTACGCCGCCCGCGGGACCATGGCCTTCAACGCCCAGCGCACCGACCTCTTCCTCACCCTGTACGACGGTCAGGTCCTGGAGATACAGGGCGACCGCAAGGGCGGCTTCCAGCGTCTCTACTTCCAGCGTCAGGTGATCCCCATGCGCGGCGTCGGCGACGTGCTGAACGAGCAGATGGGGGGGACCGAGCGCAGCGACCGGGAGATGGACTTCGCCGACCTGCGGAAGAACGAGAAGGAGAAGAACCAGGAGGCCGTCCGGTTGCGGGACCAGAGCCGCTCCGACGCCATGGACGCCGTGAAGGCCGCTCTGGGCCTGCCTTCCGCCGATGACTCCCTGGCCGGGGCCGCGGCCCCGGCCACGGTGCA